>Ga0153972_1000005_pt1 | contig 75006 bp, 68 predicted proteins | sample TSGA056MetaG_FD_104732 | JGI IMG/M metagenome (GOLD analysis project Ga0153972, IMG submission 104732) | Attine ant fungus gardens microbial communities from Georgia, USA - TSGA056 MetaG | ecosystem: Host-associated > Fungi > Mycelium > Unclassified | place: USA: Georgia, George L Smith State...
GGTTATATAGTCGCATTGACTGAACCGGTGATTCGGTGAAAAGCACGCGTAAAACTCCACTTTTCTGCAATCCTTCCACGCCAGCATCGGGTGAAGCATGTCCTTGCAGAGCACGCCTACGTCGATGGCTCTGCCGACCAGGTCGTTGGCGATGGCGATATGCCCTTTCTGAAGCATTTGAATGGAAATGTCCGGATGCGTTTGGACAAAGGAGGTGACAAGCTCCGTTATAAGCTCCGGGCAGAGGGGGAGGGGCAGCGCGATTTTCACGGTCTTTCGTTTATTCTGGAACTCAGGGTTGAGCTCCATGCTCATGTTGGTAACCTCTTTATGGATGGACTCCGACCATTTAAGCAGGATTTCGCCAACCTGGGTAAGGGCAAAGCCTTTACTCTTGCGGTTGATTAATTCGCCGTATTCTTCCTCCAGCTTTTTTACCGCGATGGAAATGGCAGGCTGCGTAACCATAAGCGCCTGGGAAGCTTTTGTAAAGCTGCCGAACTTGCATAGAACACGAAAATACTCCAACTGATATAAGTCCAAGTGCTCATCTCCAGTACGATTGCCCTATCCGGCGCAAAATAGAATGGATCAGCGATGAAACAGGTAATAGTTTTTAAACTGCATTTCCTTTACATAGACGATCCAGTCGAGCAAATGATCACTGACAAGCCGGGCGGCAAGCTCCGCGTCATTGGCATCAATGGCCTCGACCACCCGTTCGTGCTGCGCTATAGAAGCCTCAATACGGCTTCTGTCCCGCTGCGTCATGAAGGCGCCCCTGAAGCTTTCCTCCATTAGCTTGCGAATGAAGGCGTAGAGGCGGTTGTTCATGCTGCCCTTTGCAATGCAATAATGGAATTCGTTGTCGCAGGAAATGGCTGCCGCATCCTCTTTGTTTTGAAGGCATCGCTTGTGCCTTTCAAGGATCTCGTGAAGCTGATCCCGGATCGCTTGGTCCGCGCGCTCAACAAAAAGGCGCACGGCGGTGCATTCCAAGGGCAGGCGTGTTTCGGTTATTTCCAGCAGGTCGGATATGCTGACCTGGGTAACGAAAAGCCCCTTGTCGGGAATGCGTTCCACCAGCCCCTCGTGCACGAGGCGCATCAACGCGTCACGTATTGGCGTCCGGCTCATATTGCCCAGCATGCCGCTGAGCGCCTTTTCAGTAAGGTGGAAATCGGGCTCAAATTCATTTTTCATGATCGCCTTGCGGATGAATTCATAGGCGATTTCCTTCTTGTCACCCTTTTTATATTGCGTTGTTTCTGACGGCATACCGCAAACGTCCTTTCTGAACACATATATGCACACATGGGCACCTGGTTATTGTACTCTTTTTTAGACGAATGTCAAGGAAAAAACGCGCAGGATGCGGAAGTATAACCAAATGACGGACGCGCCGAGTTTTCAGACACGCCCTGGAAAACAAAGCTTTGGGATGGTTTTGCTGTGCCGTAAACCGAACAGCGGACAGAACGGCCGGGCGCTGTCCGTTCTATTTGGCGGAAAAGACGCCCTTTGCCCAAATGATATCCTGTTTCGTGACGCAGGAGAGCAGCTGTAACAAAAGAAAATAGAATAGGCCGCTTACGGCAATGTGCAGGACAACGGGCAGGGGGGATGGGCGGAGGGGAAGACCGGCTAGGCGAAGGAGCAGCATGGCCATATTCGCCGCGCCGATAATCGCTAAAATTGAGCGCAGGATATCCCGGAGCCTTACGTCCAGCGTTGTCAGCGCCGCGATCCGCCGGATGCTCAGAAAGAAGTTAAAGCATTCCGTAAAATAGACGATTCCAATGTAGGCCTTCACAGCATACATCGGAAGGAGGGTGTATACCAGGACAACGCTGATCAGGGAGTCCGCGATGTTGACCGACATGGAGTAAAGCTGCTGACCCAGGCCCTTCAGCATCCCGTCCGTAATAGCATCCAGAAAAAGGACGGGCAGCAGGAGGGAAAATAGCTGGATGTACCCGCCTGTGTCGACCGTTTTGTAAATGATCCGGCCCAGCTCCCCGCCGTAAAAGAAAAAAATCCCCGCCGCGCCGATGGAAAGAAACAGGCTGAGCCGGAGTGTCCGGTTTACCAGGCGGCGGATCCGCTCCGTATGTCCAGCCACCTGTGCTTCCGTTAGCTCCGGCACGATCAGCTCGCCGAGGGAATAGAACAGGGAGGACGGGAAGGTAATGATGGGAAACACCATGCCGTGGATGACGCCGTAGCTTTCCAGGGCCGACTGCCCCGACGCCCCGGACTTCCGTAAACCCCGCGGCACCAGCATATGCTCCAGGGTGGACAGGGCGGAGCGGGCGTAGGCGGAGGCGGCCAGGGGCAGGGCAATGCCAAGCATCCGGCGGCTCATATTGGTGCCCTCTGTTAGGCCCTGATGCTTGCGGCGCCGTTCCAGGCTATAGAGGAGGAACAGCAGAAGGAAGGAAACGATCTCGGAGATCACGTCCCCTACGACGATGGCGGCACAGGCGGCCTCCAGGCCGGAGGGCGCGTACAGGATCAAAATCCCCACCACCACGCCAATGCGCAGCAGGTTTTCCGTCACGCCCACAGCCGTGGATTTGGCCACCCGCTGAACCGCCGTGAAATAACCGCCGAAAACGGCGGACATGGATAAAAAAGGAAGGGCAACGGCCAAAATCCGGAGGGACAGGACGGTACGGCTGTCGCCGATCCAGACATTCCCGATGACGCCTGCCCCGAAGAACAGGCCAAGGGCCGCCAGCGTGCCGAAAAACAGGGCGTACCCCAGGCAGTGCCGTACGGCCCGGGCGGCCCCGGCGGGCCGGTTCAGCCCCATCTCCTCGGATACCAGCCGGGTGGTGGCGAAGCGGACGCCGCTGGTGGCGACGGTAATGGCCAGCATGTTGGCCGAGGAAATCAGCCCGAACAGCCCCATCCCCGCCGCGCCGATCCGCTCCGACAGATAGACCTGAAAGCTGACGCCCACCGCCCGCAGCAGCAGGGACGCGGTGGTCAGCAAAATTGTATTGAACAGCAGCGTCCTTGACCGTTTCATAAGCCAGCCTCCACAGTTTGAAGACGCGCTTCCGCAGTGGCGCGGAAAGCGTACAGCCTTACTACGGTCAAGTATATGCAAGGGCCGTCCCGGTTAGCCCGCCTTTTTCGAACCCGGGCATACGAAAACCGCCCGAATTTGGCTGTCAGTCCGTCACAAACCGGAACAGGGTGTTGATCCGCTGTCGGAGGGCCTGGGCTTCCGGCTTCTGGAGCGCTGGATCCTGTTTTAAGTAGTCCTCCGCGGCGGCTTGGGCTTCCCTTAACAGCGTTATGTCGTCACTGAGGTCGGCGATTTTTAGCTCCGGCAGGCCGTGCTGGCGGGCGCCGAAAAAGTCGCCGGGGCCCCGCAGCCTTAAATCCTCCCGAGCGATTGCGAAGCCGTCGCCCGTATCGCACAGGATTTTGAGCCTGTCCGCGGCATCGGCGGACTCGGAAAACAGGACGCAATAGGATTTGTACCCCCCTCTGCCAACGCGGCCTCGGAGCTGGTGGAGCTGGGAAAGGCCGAAGCGCTCGGCGTTTTCCACCACCATCAGGGCTGCGTTGGGTACGTCCACGCCTACCTCAATGACGGTCGTGGACACCAGGATGTCGGTTTCTCCCGCTTCAAAGGCGGCCATGGCGGCCTGTTTTTCCCGGACTTTCATTTTCCCGTGGACAAAGCCCACCCGCAGCTCGGGGAATACCCTCGTTTGCAGCTCGTCGGCGTAGGCCCGGACTGCCTTCAGTTGAGAGGCGGAGTCCGCCCCCTCCTCCACCATGGGGCAAATGAAATATGCCTGCCGCCCCTCCTTTACCAGCTTCCGGGTAAAGGCCATGATCCGGGCCCGCATGGACGCACCGACAGCGAAGGTGTCCACGGACTGTCGGCCCGGGGGCAGCTCGTCAATGAGGGAGATGTCCAGGTCGCCGTATAGGATCAGGGCCAGCGTCCTGGGAATGGGCGTTGCGGACATGACCAGCACATGGGGACTTTGTCCCTTTTCGGTTAGGGCGGCGCGCTGCTCGACGCCAAACCGATGCTGCTCGTCGGTGATGAAAAGTGCCGGATTTTGAAAGGCTACCGGCCCGGACAGCAGGGCGTGGGTGCCCACCACCAGATGGCAGTATCCCGTTTCGAGGCTTGTGTACAGCGCCCGCTTCTCCTTTGCAGGTAAGCTTCCCGTCAGGAGGCCAACCCGCATGCCCAGGGGCGCAAGGAGGCCGGTCAGGGTTTTGTAGTGTTGGACGGCAAGAATCTCCGTGGGGGCCATCATAGCCGACTGGTATCCGGACGAAAAGGCCGTCCAGGCGGCGGCGGCGGCCACGACGGTTTTGCCCGAGCCCACGTCCCCCTGGATTAGGCGGCTCATGGGCGCGCCGCCCCCGCACAGGTCGGAGGTCACCTCTTTGACGGCGCGGCGCTGGGCATTTGTCAGGGGAAAAGGCAGCGCCTCCTCAAACCGGGCCAAATCGGGCGGGGTAAGGGGAATGCCGGTCTCTTGGCTTCTCCGGCTCCGCATTCGGCCAAGTGCCGCGGACAGGACGAATAATTCCTCGAAAATCAGCCGCTTCCGGGCGGAGGACAAGGCTGCCTCGTCCTGCGGGAAATGGATGTTGTGATAGGCGAACCGGGCGACGCTAAGCTGGGCGGCAAGGCGTACGCCGCCGGGCAGATAATCGGGAAATACTTCGTCGCAGGCAGATAGCCCCTGAGAAACGGCGTTGATCAGGACGGTCTGGGACAGGCCGGCGGTCAAGCGGTAAATGGGGACGATCCGCCCGGTAAGGCGGCCCGCCGCGTCCGCCCGTTCGAAAATCGGGTTCGTGAGGGCCGGTCGGCCCTGCGTGCCGTCCGCCTTGCCGTAAAACACATATTCTCCACCTAGGCGCAGGGTGCCTCTGACATAAGGCTGATTAAAAAACGTGATATGGAGCCTGCCGGTGTCGTCCACGGCATCCAGCTCCACCAGATCCAGCCCCCGGCGGATGGCCCGCAGCCGGGGAGAATTTGCCACAACGGCCCGGATCAAAGCCTGCTCGCCGGGCTGTATTTGACCGATGGTGACAAAGCGCCGGCGATCCTCATAAGCCCGTGGAAAGTGGGAAATCAGATCGAACAGGGTTTCGATTCCCAGCTTTTTAAATGCCCCGGCTCGCTTTTCCCCGACGCCCTTTATAAATTGGACGGGTGTATCCAGATTTGTCACCAGCCCCACCTCCTGCGTGTATCCCACTTGAATTCGTGCAATCGCCGTTATGCGGCTATTGTATCATATGGGAAATTGAATTGCAAAATCAAGAAAATTCTTATATAATGGGCTATAAAAAGATTTTTTAGCGGCACCCTTAAAATAAGGGCGATGTTTATGCTGAAAGCAAACGATGGAGGAAGCGCAATATGATGGCAGTGATACTGACGGGGGGCGAAAGCCGCAGGATGGGATCGGATAAGGCGCTTTTGACGCTGGACGGCGGAACGGTTTTAGAAACCCTTGTCCGGCGCTATCAGACGTCGTTTCCCCAAGTGGCTGTCTCCGTCAACCGGGCGGGGCGCTTCAACACTTGCGGCGCGATAGAGCTGGTGGACGCAATTGCGAGCTTTGGCCCCATGGCCGGGCTCCATGCCGCCTTTACACAGAGCGGGGCGGACAATGTTTTTCTGACCGCCGTGGATCTGCCTTATGGCGATCCGGCCCTGGCACGGGCGCTTTCAGAGCGGCTCACGCCCGGGTACGACGCCTGCCTGATCCGGCGGGGAAACGGGAGAATGGAGCCGCTGTTCGGTGCGTACAGCCGAAGCTGCCTGCCTTATCTGGAGGACTGTATCCGGGAAGAAAGCCGGGCCATGCGGGCGCTGCTTGCCAAGCTTCGGGTTGTGGAGGTGGCGGCGGCGGCGCTGCCGGCCTGGGATTTAGACAAGGTTTTGTACAATATGAACCGCCCCGCCGATTACCGGGCGGTTTTGGCCGGCAGAACAGGAAAAATCCCCGCCCTGTCCTTTGTGGGCTGGTCCGGCTCCGGCAAGACCACCTTTCTGACAAAGCTGATCCCGGTCCTCAAAAAGCGGGGAGTGCGTCTGGGGGTCATTAAGCACGACGCCCACAGAATTGAGATTGACAAGCCCGGAAAGGACAGCTTTCGACTCCGAGCGGCGGGGAGCGATGTTGTGGCCGTTGTGGGCGGCGGCATCTTTGCCCGGATTGAGAGCCGGGAAACCCAGCCGGATTTGCGGGAGGTGCTCCGCTACATGGATCAGGTGGATTTGATCCTGACGGAGGGGTATAAAACGGAGGCCCTGCCCAAAATTGAAATTCACCGGCGGGAGACGGGGAAGCCCCTGGCCTGCCTTGATGATCCGGCCCTTCTGGCGGTGATCTCGGATACGCCCCTGGAGCTGGCGGTTCCCCGGTTCGGGTTGGAGGACGCGGAAGCCGTGGCGGCATTTATCGTGGAGAAGGTGCTGGGGGGTAGGCACGGACAGGCATCCGGGCCGTCGGAATATTCCACGGAAAACAAAATTTCCCCTGCCGAGGAATAAAAAAGTTTACATTTCCTTCATGTGACATTCATAAACCGTTGATAGGATCATGTCGTAGAGTGCGATGATTGCGACAGGAGGAAAAAGCATTGATACGAAAACAGACAACTGCCCTGCTTTTGGCGCTTTTGCTGGCCACAGCCAGTCTGGCGGGCTGCGCCGCCGAAAACGGGGATGAAAGCGAGACGCAGAATGCGCAGGCGAATGTGACGGCCCAGACCGTAAGCTACGAAACAGAGGCCGATTATGACCAGGAGGACGTGGACAGCAGCTGGGATGCCGCTACGGCGGTGATGATTACGCTGAACGGTGATTCCATCGAAATCGACGGCAGCGGCGCCACGGCGCAGGGCGGCGTCCTGACCATCAGCGCGGCAGGCACCTATGTGGTGAGCGGTACGCTCTCGGACGGGCAGATTGTCGTGGCGGCAGGGGATACCAATACGGTTCGCCTCGTCCTGAACGGCGCGGAGATTACCTGCGCCACCGGCGCACCCATCTACGCTTCGGCGGCGGATAAGCTGATTCTTACCCTGGAGGCCGGCACGGAAAACACCATGACCGACGGCGGCGACCAGTTTGTATACGCCAACACGACGGACGAGGAGCCAAACGCGGCGATTTTTAGCAAATGCGATCTGAGCATCAACGGGGAAGGGAAGCTGGTCGTAAACGCGGGCTTCAATAACGGCATCGGTACGAAGGACGATTTGATCATCGCGAACGGAACCTATGTAATTAACGCTGCCAACGACGCCATCCGAGGCCGGGACTCCCTGCAGGTGCTGGACGGAGACTTTACCATCACGGCGGCGGGGGACGGGATTCAGTCCAATAACGATACGGACGCTTCAAAGGGCTGGATTCTTCTGAACGGCGGCACGTATGATATCACGGCGGGCAATGACGGGATTCAGGCCGAAACAGCACTTACCATAACGGACGGCGTATATGACATTACCACGAACGGAGGCGCGGACAGCGCGGTGACCCAGGCGGCAGCTGCGGCGGGCGCCATGGGCGGTGGAATGGGCGGCCGGGGTGGAGGGATGCCCGGACAGGCGGACGCTTCTGCTGTGACGGATACGGCGGCAACGGGAACGACGGCAGAGGCTGCCGTTTCCGACAGCTATAAGGGCCTGAAGGCGGGGGGCGATTTGACGATCAGCGGCGGTACCTTTACGATCAGCAGCTATGATGACAGCATTCACGCGAACGGAAGCGTCACGGTTACCGGCGGCAGCTTTACCCTTGCCAGCAGTGACGACGGCATTCACGCGGACGAGATTCTGAGTATCAGCTCCGGCGTAATTACCATTACGGAGTCCTACGAAGGCCTGGAGGGCGCGACCGTAAATATCACCGGCGGAGCCATTGATATTTACGCGGCTGACGACGCCATCAACGCGGCGGGGGGAAGCGACAGCAGCGGCATGGTCGGCGGCTTCGCCATGGACGCCTTCGGCGCCTCCGGGGACTACTCCATCAATATCTCGGGCGGAGAAATCTCCTTTGTCGCGGGGGGCGACGGCATAGACTCAAACGGGGATGTGACCATTTCCGGCGGCACGGTGATTGCCTTAATCAGTTCTACTTCGGATAACATGGCCATCGATTGCGATTCGGGAACCTTTACCTTCACCGGCGGCACACTCCTGTACGGCGGCACGGGTGTGGGTCCTGTGGCAGAGACGGAAACCCAAAGTTACGTCTATGTAACCGGCGTTCCGGCGGGAGAGTCGCTCAGTGTACGGGGGGAGAGCGGGGAAGTCGTTTCCTTTGTGCCTGCAATCGACTGCCAGTACCTGCTGATTACCGCGCCCGGGATTACGGCGGAGCAAAGCTATGACGTTTACAGCGGCGAAGCTCTGCTGGCAAGTGTGACTGCCGGAACCGGAGAAATTCCCAGCGGTATGGGCGGCGGTATGGGCGGACAAGGCGGTATGCAGCGGGATGGCCGACAGGACGACAGCATGATGCCCCAGGACGGCGGCGCGCCGGACATGGATAACGCAAACGCCCCGCAGAATCCGGGCGGACAGGCGCCCCAAGCGCCGGATACCCAGATGAAAACGCAGTAAAAAATACTTGCCAAAGAGAATGGAAATGGAGTATAGTATAGGAGTCTGTCGAAATCGGCAGACTCCTATACTTAAATGATGAAGGAGCAATTTCCATGAAGGAGCCCTTTGTGACCCTGCGGCAGATACAAGAAATCGTCGAAACCTATCCCACGCCATTCCATCTATACGATGAAAAAGGGATCCGGGAAAACGCCCGTAAATTGAAAGCGGCCTTTGCGTGGAATCCCGGCTTTCAGGAGTATTTTGCAGTGAAGGCCACGCCCACGCCTAAAATCCTGAAGCTGTTAAGGGAGGAGGGCTGCGGGATGGACTGCTCCTCCATGACGGAGCTGATGCTGTCGGAAAAAATCGGCTGCGTGGGCCGGGACATTATGTTCTCCTCCAACGCCACCCCCGCCGAGGAATTTGTAAAGGCCAGAGAATTGGGCGCGATCATCAATCTGGATGATTACACCCATGTGGAGTTTTTGAGAGGGACCGCGGGAATCCCGGAAAAGGTTTGCCTCCGCTATAATCCCGGCGGCGCGTTTGCGATTTCCAATACGATTATGGATACACCTGCGGAGGCCAAATATGGGATGACGAAGGATCAGATGGCCGACGCGATAATAAAGCTCCGGTCTTACGGCGCGAAGGAATTTGGAATCCACGCGTTTTTGGCCAGTAATACGCAGACGAACGCCTATTATCCGGAGCTGGCAAAAATCCTGTTTACCCTGGCCGTGGAGATGAAGGCCAAAACAGGCGCGCATATTACTTTTATAAATCTGTCCGGCGGTATTGGCATCCCATATAAGCCGGGGGAGGAAGCGGCGGACATTTTTGCCATCGGTGCGGGGGTCAAGGCGGCCTATGAGGAGATTCTGATTCCGGCGGGGATGGACGACGTATCCATCTATACGGAGTTGGGGCGGTATATGCTGGGGCCGTACGGGTGCCTGGTTAGCCGGGCGATCCATCGAAAGGACATTTATAAGCATTATATCGGGCTGGATGCCTGCGCGGTGAACCTGATGCGGCCCGCAATGTACGGCGCATACCACCATATCACGGTTCTGGGGAAGGAGGCGGCTCCCTGCGATCATGTTTATGACATCACCGGCTCCCTGTGCGAAAATAACGACAAATTTGCCGTGGACAGGCCCCTGCCGGAAATTGCGCTGGGGGATTACCTGGTGCTTCACGATACCGGGGCCCACGGGTTCTCCATGGGCTACAACTACAACGGCAAGCTGAAATCCGCCGAGCTGCTTTTGCAGGAGGACGGGGGCGTGGCCCTGATGCGCCGGGCAGAAACCCCGGAGGATTATTTTGCCACGATGGTGTTTTAAAGGCACACGAAAGAACGCGGCGTCGTCTCCCGGGATGCCGGAGACGACGCCGGTTTTTGAAATGCGCGGTTATTTGCAGTCTTGTGCGCCCTGGGCGCCCTTTTTATTCTGCTGCACGGCGCCATCCTGTCTCTGCGAACGCTCACTCTGAGGTTGCGCGGCGCCCTTGGTTTTCTTCTTTGCCATCGAATCCCCTCCTTCCGGTTATAGTCATGACTATTTTTCACTGCTTTGCGGAAAAATATACAGAATGGGTGGAATTTTTTGCAGGTCCTCGCCGCGTTCCCGTAATTTTCTATTTACAAATTCCATGTTTTATCGTACAATAAAAACCGGTGTGCGAGTAAGCCAGATGGCCGCGTGTGCAGGCTGAAAGGCCGTACACGAGGAAAGTCCGGGCTCCGCAGGGCAAGGATAACGGGTAACGCCCGCCGAAGGCGACTTCAGGACAAGTGCAACAGAGATATACCGCCGGCCGGCGCGGCAATGCCGTGTCGGCCGGTAAGGGTGGAAAGGTGGGGTAAGAGCCCACCGGCCGGCTGGAAGCAGTCCGGTCCTGTAAACTCTATCCGGAGCAACACCGTGGGAGGACACAATGACCGGCCCGGTCGTCCTCAGGAGGTGGCTTGAGCCTGTCGGCAACGGCAGGCCTAGAAAGATGGCTGTCAAATACAGAACCCGGCTTACAGACTTGCTCGCACAAAAAGAAGGCCGTGAAACGATTTACCTGTTTCACGGCCTTCTTTTTCTTTAAAAAAAGAAAAGCTTGTTTCGCTTTTGCTTGGATGCGGTGGCTAAAGCACCGCATCGTCGCCCCGGCGGTACTCAATGTGCATCCGCTTTTTCCGCTCGGAGGAGTCGCGGAGCTTTTTCATCAAGGCCACGTCGTCACGGGCTTCAATAACCTCCCGGTAGGCCCGCAGATTGCCCTCAAACCGGCGGAGGGTTTCCGTAAGAGGCGCGGCGTTCATGGAAAGCAGCTGCGTCCACAGCTCCGGCTCCAGGGCTGCGACCCGGGTGCAGTCCCGGAAGCTGCCGCCCTCAAAACCCTGGCAATCAAAAAGGTTTGGCGCGTCACAGATCGCCGCCGCGATGATGTGCATCATTTGGCTGGTATAGGCAATGACTGCGTCGTGCCGCTCCGGCTCGGTTTGGATCACGTCCCGCGCGCCGATATAGGCGGCGATCCTTTCCAGCAAAGCGATGTTTTCCGGCTTGCTCTCCTTCCGGGGCGTAATGATGTAGTGAGCACCTCGGAACAGGGTTTTGGAGGAATTTTGGATGCCGCCCCGCTCCTTTCCGGCCATGGGATGACTGCCGATAAAGTCCACCGTATCGGGCAGCTCCTTCGCCGCCTCCAGCACGGCGCTTTTCACGCCGCAGACGTCGGTCACGAGTGCGCCGGGCAGAAAACCCTGCTTGTGGGCTTGCAGGAATTCCAGAATTCCATGTGGATGCAGGCAGCAAAACACGATGTCCCCGTGTGCAACCGCGTATTTCGTGTCATCCGTAACGATGTCCGCGATGCTTTTTTCCTCCGCATACAGGCGGATATCCCGGTCATTGTCCACGCCCATGACCGTGTAGCCCTCGAACCCCTTCAGGGCCGACGCTAGTGAGCCTCCGATCAGCCCCAGCCCAACCACTACGATGTTTTTCATGCCTCTTCGCTCCAATTATGCCATACGTTCTGCACATCGTCGTTGTCCTCAAAAAGCGACAGCATTTTCTCCATCCTGGCCCGATCCTCTTCCTCCGCCAGCCTGATGTAATTTTGAGGCACCAGCTCCACCTGGGCGGACAAAAAGGCATAGCCCTTTTTCTCCAGGGCGTCCCGGACGCCTCCGAACGCGTCGGGATCGGTATAGATTTCAAAGATTGTTTCCTCCGGGGAAAAGTCCTCCGCGCCCGCCTCCAGGGCGTCCATCATGACTGTATCCTCGTTCCGCTCGTTTTCTTCATTATCCACGATCAAAACGCCCTTTCGGTCAAAAGACCAGGAGACGCAGCCCTCCGTCCCAAGGTTCCCGCCGTATTTGTCAAAATAATGGCGCACCTCGGAGGCGGTACGGTTTTTGTTATCTGTCATGGTTTCAACAATAACCGCGACGCCGCCCGGGCCGTAGCCTTCATAGGTTTTTGTCTCGTAGCTGGCGGTTTCTCCGCCGCCAGCTGCCCGCTCAATGACCCGCTTGATGTTGTCGTTCGGGACGTTGGCTGCCTTGGCCTTGGCGATACAGTCCCGCAGCTTGGAATTACTGTCCGGATCGCCGCCGCCTTCCTTCACCGCAACGATAATTTCTCGGGAAATTTTTGTAAAAACCTTGCCTCGCTGGGCGTCTGTCTTGCCCTTTTTTTGCTTGATATTGTTCCACTTTGAATGTCCTGACATAATACAACTCCTATTGTTTATTCCCCCGCCGAAAGCGGGGGAATCGCGATTTCCAGGTATTTTATCACATCCCGGCATACATGACAAGTATCCTTCAAAAAATTCCGCCCAATCTGTATATATTATAAATGATATGAACCAAATGCACAAAAAACACGGATCTGAATAGAATCAGCGGAAAAGCACGCAAAGCATTGAAAACACGGTCAATTCTTCCTGCTCCTATAGAGAGAGGTGAAAATAAAATGTCCGTTCCCATTTACACAGGGCGAAAAGTAGGGTAAAATGTAGATTAAAATCTACGCGCCGCGAAAAACAGACGGTGCGCTGGCGGAGGCGGAAAGCATGGACACGGACATGGCCTTGGACGAGGCGCTCCGGAAAAAAACCTGTTTTTTCACAGGGCACAGGGATATCCGGCAGGAGGAATACAAGGTAATTCAAAACAAGCTGGAATTGGCGGCGGAGCGCCTGATCAAGGAGGAGGGCGTCTGCTATTTCTGCGGCGGCGGCGCTTTTGGCTTTGACACCATCGCAGCGCTGACAATTTTGAAGCTGCGGCGGCGCCACCGGCACATTAAGCTGGTTCTGGTTCTGCCCTGCGAGGGGCATCTGTTCAGTTGGCAGGACAAGGACACGGCGGTTTTTGAGAACATCAAGAGCCGCGCCGACAAGGTTGTCTACGCGTCCAAGCGCTATTACCACGGCTGTATATACAAGCGCAATCGCCAGATGGTCAGTCTTAGCGGTTATTGCATCTCCTACCAGACGAGGGAGGTAGGCAGCACCGCCTACACCATTAATTACGCCCGCGCCAACGGCATAACGATCATCAATCTGGCTGAGTACCCGTAAGGGGGCGGGGGAATTTTTTGCATTCGGCCGGTATCCAAGCCTGCCGCCGCCGTTGCATGTGGTTCAATGAAAAATTCAAAAGCAGTACGTTGAAAAACGGTTTCGAATTTCTGGACTTGAATATTCCAAAACGTGCCAAAAACGGGCGTATCGCAGATACGCCCGTTTTCTTTTTGCACCGATATGGCAGCTACCCTTATCAGTCTTCTTCCTGATGCTTTCTTTCGAGTAGCGGCCATTATGGCGCTCTTTTTTTGGACTTTTATTATTTCTCCAGGAAGATCTCTCCCATGTTGACGTCATTGAGTGTACGTGCGGAAAGGCGGACTTTTTTGTAGCCTTCCGCCGCGATCTCCACGGTGTAGTCGGTCTTGCTTTCAAGACCATCAAACCAGAAGTCGCCAAAGGCGTCTGTTTCGGCGCACTGTTCAATACGTTCGCCTTTCAGGGTCACCTTAACATCCTTGGCGCACTGATCGGTGTCCTTGTAGACCAGGGTGCCGGACACGAACTTCTTCGGGACGTTCAGGTAAAGAACATTCTCATCCAGGCCAAACTCCGGATGGAGTGCATAAGGCTTCTTCTCAGCCACCAGCTTGGCAATCTCACTGTCGGGATCGTTCAAATCGCCGAAGACGAGCGCCCCTGTCGGGCACATTTCCACGCAGCGCGGCCTGTCGTAGCCCTGATCCAGGAAGTGGGCACACATATCGCACTTCTGGGGAAGCTGCTTTTCCTCGTTCCAGAAGATTGCCCTGTGGGGACAGGTGTTTACAATCTGCTTCTGGCCCACGGCCTTTTCAGGATCAATGATCACAATTCCGTCTTCCCGCTTGTATACCGCGCCGTTCTCCGCCATCTGCATGCAGCCGGGACTATCGCAATGACTGCAAAGCTTTGGAATGTGGCTCAGCTTGACCTTGGGGAAGGTGCCGCGCTCCACCTCGGAGATGTTGAGCCAGAACTGGCCGGTCATGGGCTGTGCCGCCGTATAACCGGGGTGCTCCTCCCCGCAGTTTTCATCCTTGCACGCGAGGAAGCAGGCATAACAGCCGGTGCATCTCTCCACATCTATTACCATACCATATTTTTTCTTCATCGGATTAACCCTCCCATCTCTCAAGTTCAACGTTGATCGAGTTGGAGACCATGCCCGGCGCGTTTTTGGAAACCATCCGGGACGGCGCAAGCAAATTCACGCAGCCGCCGCGGTCGATGCTTCCCGGCTTGCCCGGCTCCAGCGGATCATATTTGGCGCCGGCCTGGTAGGACATAATGACACCCGGCTTCATACGCTCGGTCAGCCATGCCACGGCCAGAATGGCGCCGCGGTCATTGTAGAGCTTTATAAGATCGCCGTGCCTGATTCCGCGTGCACGGGCATCCTCGTGATGCATACGGACAAGCCAGTATGCGTAGCCGTCCTTCACGGCACGATGGGCGGGGATCTCGTCCATCCACGGAGACTTGTTGTCAAAGTGGGTGTGGTATGAAAAGCGCATGTGCGGCGTCATCATGATCAAAGGATATTTTTCCTCAAACGGCGAGCCCTTGCCTTCCCAAGGCGCTAAGTACTGACCCATGACCGGACGCTCCTTGTCATCAGGGAAGTGCTCTTGCAGGAAGGTGGAGACAAACTCGATCTTGCCGCTGGGCGTACCCATCATCTTGGCACGCGCAGTACCCTTCAGGGGGTTCTTGTGGTCGGCCACGTCGACCTCACGATCTTCGTAGTACCACTTGTTGGAAACGGCGCGCTTGAAGTCCGGCTCTGGGGGCGGCACAACGTAGTAGCCCTTTTCCTTGAACTCCTCATAGCTAATGCGCTCGTGCAGGGAAGACTTGTAAAAGACCTTTTTAATCCAGTCCTCCATGGTGTTCCCTTCCGTGAAGCGGTCATGGAAGCCGAAGCGTTTGGAAAGCTCAACATAAATATCGTAGTCGGACTTGGATTCCCATAGGGGCTTAATGCACTGCTTCATGTACACCATAACGCGGAAGTTGGCGCCCATGTCGTTGGCGCCGTAGCCGCCTGGAGCGCCCAGCTCGCAGATATCCTCTTTTTCAAAGCCGGAGCAGATAGGCAGAATCAGGTCGGCGAACTTGGTTTCGCTCTGCCAGTGGATGTCGGCGGTCACGAAGAATTCCAGGTTCGGGTGCTGGAACATTCTCGGCCAGCGGTTGGTGTCGGTCATTGTGGATATAAAGGAGCCGCCCTGGCGGTAGATCATCTTGATGGGCGCGCCGCCCTCTTCCTTGGGCATCGGGCAAACATTTCGGGTCAGCTGCTGCTCCAGGGAGTTGCCGCAGAAGCCTTCGCCGATCCATTCGGTCTTTTCATTCATGACGCACTCAGGCAGCAGCAGCCGATAGGTCTTTTGCTTGACCGTGTTCTGGGCTGTTTCCTTTGCCACAATCCCGAAGGTGTCCCAGCCGTTGTCGGAGTAGCCGAAAAATCTGAAGCTCATGTCCATCGGAGGCGCCATGGAAGCGCCGCCCCAAACGTTGCAGCCGTCCGCGCCAAGTCCCCGCATGGACACCAGGAAGACCATCAGGCGGGCCCACTCCGTGGCGTAGGGCTGGCGGCAGGCGCCGGAAACGCCGTAGATGGAGCCGGTGCAAAGCATGGACTTCTTGCTGGCCCACTCATGGGCAAGGGCATAGATATCACGGGCCTTGACGCCGCAGACCCCTTCGGCCCACTCAGGCGTCCGGGGGAAGCCCCCCTCTTCCTGGCCGAGGATGTGTTTTTTAAATTCTTCAAATCCAATGGTTTTGTGCTCGATAAACGAGTGGTCGTAAGTATCCTCTGTGATCCAGACCCAGGCGATGGCTTCGGCCATGGCGCCGTCGGTGGCGGGATAGGGCGCGAGCCACTTGTCGCCCCAGGTAGCGGCTGTGAAATTACACCAGGGATCGACGAAGACCATCTTCATCCCCAGCTCTTTGCACCACAAGCGCCAGCGACATCCGTCCTGACCGTTGTAGCCGCCGGCAGAGGTGTTCGGATCCACACCCCACATTACGAGCAACTCGGAATGTTTCATTGCCTCTTCGAGCATGTCGAAGTTGTCGCTGATACCCAGCTTCCAGTAGTAGCCCCAGGCGTGGGTAGCGCCCCAGTGCCAGCCTTCCCAGGAGTCCGGATTGTCGCAGAGCTGTGTGTAACCCAGCATGTTCCAGAACCGGCCGAAGGGACCCATCTTGTACTGAAGCAGGCCGAAATCAGCGTGAGAGCTGGTGGAAGCAGTGATGGCGGCTTTGCCGTAAGTGGCGTGAATCCGCTTGATTTCTGATTCTAACATATCAAAGGCTTCGTCCCATGTGATGCGGACGTGGCCGGACTTGCCGCGGTTTTGGGGATTGCGCTCCCCGTTGGGATCAAAGTCAACGCGCTTCATCGGATACTTGATCCGATTCTCCGAATAGATACGAGCCTTCTGCGTGACGACGTAGGAACCGAGCGAGGTTTGGCGTGGGGGGGTAAACGTCTTACCTCTGGCTTCGATGGTCCAAGCCGGGGCATCGGTCTCGTCAAAGACGATCGGGCGGATCTTGGTAATCCTGTCATCTTTAACGTGCACGAATACGGCGCCGCCAATTGCACAATTGGTAAAAATCTGCTCTGTCATTTGTTTGGCCATAATACCCTCCATTTAATAAAAATGCGAATCATGAAAAACTTATTCCCTCCATAAACACGCTGACATAGTTGAGTACGCTTCATACATTTTAGCATTATTTCAACGCAGTGAAAAGGGGGAGCATTTTTAGAATTGGTGTTGCTGATTTTAGGTTAAATCGGTGTATTTTGAAAACTATGAAAAATAGAACGACGCGATTTTGCCTTAGCCGCGCAAAACGACAGGAATTTCGCACTTAATCAGGTAGAATGTGGAAAATGCCGGTTCGGTGTCAATGCACCGTGCTTTTATGCTTCATTATGATTGGAGGGCGGCCTGTGAAAATATCCACGTCAATGTCGGACGGGCGGCTGCGGCTGTATCTGTCCGGTGAATTGGATCATCACGCAGCGAAGGATGGCATTCAGATCATTCGGCGGGAAATCGACAGGAATCTGCCCCGGGACTGCGTGATGGATTTAAGGGAGCTGACGTTTATGGACAGCTCCGGCATTGCCGTGCTTTTGGGTACCCATAAGCAAATGCGGGAAATCGGCGGCCGGTTTTGGGCGGTCAATGTGCAGAAGCAGCCCATGAAGGTACTGAATGCCTCCGGGATCTACCGGATTGTGGAGATTGTCGAGGGAGAGGAGATCGGGATATGAAGGAAGATAATTACATAAAATTGGAATTTCCTAGCAAATCCAACAACGAGGGCTTTGCCCGGGCGGTGATCGCCTGCTTTGCCGCCCAGCTCGATCCTACGCTGGAGGAGCTGAACGATATCAAGACTGCCGTCAGCGAGGCCGTAACCAACTGCATCGTCCACGCCTATCCGGATACGCTTGGAAAAATCAGCCTCCGGGCCAGGATTTTTTCGGATAATGCCATTGAGATCACAATTCGGGATTGGGGGATGGGGATTGACGATATTGAACGGGCCAGGGAGCCCATGTTTACCACAGGCGGCCAGGAGCGGAGCGGTATGGGCTTTACGATCATGGAAAGCTTTATGGACAAGCTCCGTGTACGTTCGACGGTTGGGAAAGGGACGACGGTGACGCTCCGGCGGACGATTTCCGTACGGGCGTGAACGCATGGAAAACGATAATATAAAGCTGCTGCGGGCTGTACGGGATGGGGACAAGGACGCGGCGGAGCAAATGGTCCGGGAAAACGCCGGGTTGATCTGGAGTGTTGCACGGCGTTATTTCGGCCGTGGCGTGGACAGTGAGGATTTATATCAGATCGGATGCCTGGGCTTTATCAAGGCAATGAAGGGCTTTGATCTGGATTACGGCACCCAGTTTTCCACTTACGCTGTGCCCAAGATATCCGGGGAGATTCGGCGTTTCCTTCGGGACGACGGCAGCGTGAAGGTCAGCCGCAGCGTTAAGGAGCAGGCCGGGGTCATCCGAAACGCCAGGCGGGCGCTTGAGCAGCGACTGGGCCGGGAACCGGCGCTCTCGGAGCTTTCCGCGGAGACAGGGATTTCCGCAGAGGAAATCGCCACCACGGAAACGGCGACAGGCCCCACGGAATCCCTGCAGCGGGAGGCCGGGGAGGACGGCTTCACGCTGGAGCATATATTGGGAGATTTCAGCCAGGAGGAGAAGCTGGTGGAATATGTGGCCCTCCGCCAGGCCATATCCCTTCTGCCGGAGAAGGAGCAGCTGGTGATCCGGCTCCGCTATTACAGGGGCATGACCCAGGACAGCGTAGCGAAGATTTTACAGGTTTCCCAGGTGCAGGTGTCACGCTTAGAAAAGCGGGCGGTAGAGCAGCTGCGAAAGCAGCTGGAATGATACAATCGGATACAGCAAACGCGCTCGGAGGCTTTTCCGAGCGCGTTGTACTTTAAATTATAGTTCGAAATCCTTCTCGGAACCGGCCCGGACCGGGAAAAACCGGGGCTTATCCGGAAGCCGCTTCAGCGGGTCGTAGGTGAAGCCTCCGCAATGCCCGTAAAGCGCCACGACGCCCTTTCGGATGCACACAGCCTTGTCCCGGCTGACCTGCTTTCCCCGCGCGCAGTAGATACAGTATGGTTCGATGTCCTTGCGAAACAGCCAGCGTTGAAATCGCATACGCATATACCCCGGATATCCTTTGTTTATACATTCGGCCTGTGTCCAAGCCCTTATGTAATGTCCGACAAGTCTATTATACACGCCGCGCAGGTCTATTTCCAGCCTTTTTTGCGGAAAAAAGGGAAACGACCGCAAATAAGATCCAGACGGCGGCGGCGGTCAGGGCGGAAATGAGCAGTGCTTTGGAAAAATCCAGGGAAGCAAGGCTCGTGACCTGCTCCGCAAGGTAGGAGGCTACGGGCGCGTCCAGGGGGAACAGACGGGTCAGGAAAAAGACAAGTCCTGCGGAAATGCCGCCGTGGAGAAGCTTTCCCAAAATATAGCTGCGGACGGACAAACCGCTGCCGCCAATAAAGGACAGGGACTGGAAGTGGACTGAAATGCCCGCCCAGCCAAGCATAAAAGCCGCCATGGCCACGGCGCTCCGAATCTGTCCGGAGGCCCCCTTCAGGCTCCATACGCCGCTGGAGAGCTCAATGATTCCCGTGAGCAGCCCCTCCGCCCATTTGGCATCGAAGCCGAGCCGGGAAAAAATGATGCCGAGGAAGCCGGCAAGGGCTGGGATCGCCCCGGATAAAAACAAAAGCCGGATTACAACGGTGAAAAAGACCACAAAGCCGCAGATGCTCAGGGTGGACTGAACGGAGCTTTTCACGGCCTCCACAAAGGCCGTGGAAAACCGGACGGCCGTAAAGCTTTCCCGGGGGCGTTTCCGCACGCCGCCCGCCGGCTTTCCCCAATTTCGGAATAAAATGCCGACCATGACCGAAGCCAGGAAATGGGCCAGATACAGCATTAACCCGATTTTACTGCTGTTAAAGATACCGGCGCCCACGACGCCGAGGATGAAGGCCGGGCCGGAGTTGTTGCAAAAGGCCAGCAGGCGCTCCGCCTCGCCTTTCGTACAGCTGCCGTTTTCGTAAAGGCTCAGGGCTGTTTTCGCACCCACGGGGTAGCCGCCTACAAAGCCCAGCACAAGGGCGGCGGCACATTCGCCGCCTACGTTGAACAGGGGGCGCATAAGGGGAGAAAAGGCTCTGCCCAGATACCGCACGAGCCCCAGGTTCATAATCAGGGCGGAAAGAACGAAAAACGGGAACAGGGAGGGGATGATCACGTTGGCGCACAGCGTCAGGCCGTCTCTCGCCGCCTGGACGGATTCCTGAGGAAAAAGCACAAGGGAAGCTATGGCGCAAAGCAGGCCCACGCTTACAATTAGATCATAAATTTTCTGACTGCTAAGTAGCTTTGCCATATCAGTCCCCCTCCAGATTTAAGAACCAGTATACACAGCTAGAAACACCAGCGATTTTTCCGTCATACCGCGTTAAGTTTTTTTGAAATAGGCCAATGATTCCTGCGAAAATTCGCCTTGTCCGGAAAAATATCGCTCAATGCTTCGGCAGTTCCACCTGTGAACACTCGTTCTGAAAGGCCTTTCCCGCATTATCTATATGCGGGAAAGGCGTATTTTAGGAAGTCCCCGCATAAAAATTGTTAGTAGGAAGGGTTGCACGCGGAGGTGGACGGTTTGAAAAAAGATCAGGAACACAGGGACCGGGACGGCTTCTTACTGCGGGCGGCGAATTTTTTCGATCTGCCCGACGAAATTCTGGACGGCACGCCCCGGGTCACGGTGACAGGCCGCCGAAGAGTGGTTGTGGAAAACCATAAGGGGATTTTGGAATACGGCGAGAACACCATTGTGATAAACGGCGGCGGCGACTATGTGAGAATCCGGGGGGACGGGCTGGAGTTGGTGGCGATGAACGCCGAGGAGCTCCTGATTGCCGGTACGATCCTAAATGTGGAATTTGAATAGGAGAATACAATGCAAGGAATGATCAACGCGCTCAGGGGTACCGTTCGGGTCGAGGTGACAGGCGCTTATCCGGAACGATTTATGAACCTGTCGGCGGAAAACCAGGTTGCCTTTTGGGATATGGAGCGGGTAGACCCGGTTACCATTCGGGTCACCATGCATATCCAGGGCTATAAGCGGATGCGGCCCCTGGCGGAAAACGCCATGTGCGCGATGAAGCCGGTGCGGAAATCCGGCGCGCCTTTTTTTCTGTGGCGGCTTCGGAAGCGCTACGCGCTGCTTGTGGGGCTGCTCCTGGCAGTGACGGCGCTGTTTGTCCTGTCCCTTTACATTTGGGAGATCGAGGTGGTGGGCAATGAAACAATCCCCGCCGCCGAAATTCTGGAGACGCTGGAGGAGGTGGGCGTCGGCGTCGGCTTCTTCGCACCGTCCGTGGAGCCGGCGGCTGTGCGGGACGCGATGCTCTTAAAGCTTGACGAGCTTTTATGGCTGACCGTGAATATCAATGGGAGCCGGGCTGTGGTTATTGTCCGGGAACGCATCCCCCCGCCGGAAATCGTTGACCATGATACGCCCGCCGCTATCTACGCGGCAAAGACGGGGGTAATTGAAAAAATAACGGTGCTGGAAGGACTGCCGCTTTATAAAGTAGGGGATACTGTTTTGCAGGGCGAGGACTTGGTGTCCGGGCGCATGGAAAGCCTGTCCTCCAGTGTTCGGCTGGTTCGCGCGCGGGCAGAGGTTTATGCCCGAACCTGGTATGAATTTTCCGTGCAGATGCCCCTGGAGCTGATGGAAAAGCAATACACAGGGGAAAGTTCTACAAAAAGCACAATATCTTTTGTTGGAAAAAGAATAAATTTATTTTTTAATAGTAGAATTCCCTATGCAGCTTGTGATAAAATAACGGAAGAAACATCCGTAACGCTGCCGGGGGGGATCCTCTTGCCCATTGCCATACAGACCAGCACATATAACGAATATGAAAAAGTTTATTCCGTCCTGGCCGAGGATCAGGCGGAGGCGCTTTTGAAGGAACGGCTGCTTGATAAGCTGGAGGCTTCGCTGCTTCCAGGGGGCGAAATCAGGGATGAAAGCTATGCGGTGTCTGTGACGGACGGCGTGATGACGGTTACGCTGCGGGCAGAATGCCTGGAGCAGATCGGGGGCGCGCGGCCGCTGAGTCAGGAAGAGCTGCAGATTCCGGCGGAGCCGGAACCGGCGGCGGAAACGGAAGAAGGGAATATCAATTAAGCTATGATAGAAAAACGAATGAGCGTTGACCGGATGGAGCATGTGATCAGCGTATTCGGTTCATTTGATGAAAATTTGCGGATCATTGAGTCGGAGCTGGATGTGAAGGTCACCGACCGGGAGTCCGAGCTGCGTATTGCCGGAGACGCGGAAAACGTGATGCATGCGGAACGGGCCATTGAGGGGCTTCTGACGCTGGTGGCGCAGGGGGAGCACATTGACGCACAGAACGTGCGGTATATCATTGGCCTTGTAAAGGGGGGCAGCGCGGATAAAATTGGCGCGCTTGCGCGGGATGTGGTCTGCATCACCGCGAAGGGGAAGCCCGTCAAGGCAAAGACACTGGGGCAGCAGCAATATGTGGACGCAATCGCGGGAAATACGGTGACCCTGGGGATCGGACCGGCGGGGACGGGGAAAACCTATCTGGCGGTGGCGGCCGCCGTGACGGCATTCCGCCGGAAGGCCGTAAACCGGATCATCCTGACCCGCCCCGCCGTGGAGGCGGGGGAAAGGCTGGGTTATCTGCCGGGGGACCTGCAAAGCAAGGTGGATCCTTATCTACGGCCCCTGTACGACGCGCTGTTTGATATGCTGGGGCCGGAAACCTATCATACCTATGTGGAACGGGGCAATATTGAGGTGGCGCCGCTGGCCTATATGCGGGGCAGAACGCTGGACGACTCCTTCATTATCCTGGACGAGGCCCAGAACACCTCCCGGGAGCAGATGAAAATGTTCCTGACCCGGCTGGGCTTCGGCTCAAAGGTAGTGATTACGGGGGACGTGACCCAGATCGATTTGCCGGGCGACAAGGTCAGCGGACTGAAGGAGGCCGTAAAGGTGCTTCAGGGCGTGGAGGATGTCAAAATATGCAGGCTGACCGGCGCCGATGTCGTCCGGCATGTGCTTGTGCAGAAAATCATCAAGGCGTATGAAAATTATGAGAAAAATACGGAGACAGCAAAAAGCCGTGGGAAAGGGAGATACCAATGATTAAGCATAAGGTGTATGTAAAACGGCAGCGGCAGGGGTTGGGCGAGCGGAATATTACCTCCCTGTGCAGGCGGGTCGTGAAGGCCGCGCTGGATGAGGAGGGGATCGACGTATCCTGCGAGGTTAGCGTCCTTGTGACCGATGACAAGGGCATCCAGGCGATCAATCTGGAACACCGGGGGAGGGACAAGCCCACCGATGTGCTGTCCTTCCCCATGCATGACTATGTCCCGGGACACTTTCAGATGGCGCCTGAGGATGTGGATCCGGAGACGGGCAACTTGCATTTGGGAGATATTGTTGTTTCCGTAGACCGGGTGGATGCCCAGGCGAAGGAATACGGGCACGGCCCGGGGATCGAGATGGCCTATCTGGTCGCGCACGCCACCCTGCACCTCCTGGGCTACGACCACGAAGACGAGGGGGAAGAGAAGCGGATCATGCGCCAGCGCGAGAAGCGGATTCTGGGAAAGCTGAGTTTATTGCGATGATCACAAAAAATGCAGTGATTACAATTGCGGGTCGGCCCAATGTAGGAAAGTCCACGCTTTTAAACGCGTTGGTGGGGGAGAAGGTGGCCATTGTCACCAATAAGCCCCAGACCACCCGGAACCGGATTTGCGCCGTTTTGAACCGGGGGGAGACCCAGCTTGTGTTTGTGGATACGCCGGGCTACCACAAGTCCCGGAACCGTTTGGGGGCGTATATGGTGCGGGTCGTCCGGGAAAACGTGTCCCATGTGGAGGCGGTTATGCTTTTGGTGGAGCCGATCAATCACATCGGCGCGCAGGAGCGGCAGCTGTTGGAATGGATCAGGAAAAGCGGCGCGCCGACCGTCCTGGTCATCAACAAAATTGACACGGTGCGGAAGGATGCCCTTCTTGCCGTCATGGAAACCTACGCCGCGGCCCATGCCTTTGACGCCGTCCTGCCCATCTCCGCAAAGACCGGCGACGGGGTGGAGGGGCTTTTGGAGGTGCTGGCCCAATATGCCGCGCCCGGCCCTCAGCTGTTCCCGGACGGGCAGGTTTCCGACCAGCCGGACAAGCAAATCGTGGCGGAAATCGTCAGGGAGAAGCTGCTTTTGCACATGGATCGGGAAATTCCCCACGGGACAGCCGTGGAGGTGACCCGTTTTACGGAGCGAGACAGCGGCGTCATTGATCTGGACGTGACGATTTATTGCGAAAAAGCCTCGCATAAGGGTATGATTATCGGCAAAAACGGCAAAATGCTGAAAACTGTCGCAACCGCCGCCAGGGAAGAAATTGAGGCGTTTATGGGGACAAAGGTGTTTATGCAGACCTGGGTCAAGGTAAAGGAAAAGTGGCGGGACAGCGACTACCAGCTTCGGAACTTCGGCTATACGGAATAATGCGTCTGCGTTTGAACCACAAAGGGAAAGGGAAAGGAATTGTATGATGCTGAAACAAAAGAAAACGGGCATTTTTCGGAAATGCATGGTTCTATGGATGGTTACAGCGGCGCTGATTTTCTGCGGAAGCCGGACGCTTGCGGCGGAGCGGGCGGATATTACGGCGCAGAGCTTTGCGGACGGAACCGTATTCATCCCCCTCCGGCAAACCTGCGAGGCGCTGGGCTATTCGGTCGGCTGGGACAACGGAACCTATACCGCCTATGTGGAAATCAACGACGCCCAAACCGCCTATCGGATCGATGGCGCAACGGCTCTGATCTACAATGACAGGACCTATGTGGAGCTTAGCGTGTTTTCGGAAAACCATCAAATCTATTACGCCCAAACTGGGGCGGATACCTATTCGTTTCTAACCCTTGACGCCGTAGACGCGGAGCGAATGTATCAAACTATAGAGACGATTTCCGAAACGCCAAGGGTTTTCGGCGGAACGGAAATCGAAAAGACCAAGGCTTACATATATGATACCTTCAAAGCCCTGGGCTATGAGGTCGATATTCAGGAATTTTCCTATACGGGCTATTTCTGGATTGATGGGACGGAGGAAGGCGCGGCGGTGGAGGCAACGACGGTGGGCAGCGCCTTGAGCGGAATCGGGAAATGGCTTCTGGCCGAGCCGGAGGAGGAAGAGGAATGGACTTCGAATGATTCCGCCGCGCCGGCGTCGGCTGCAGCTGCGGCTGCGGACGACGACTGGTATGCGCGGGAGGAAACGCGGACGGGTTATAATATTATCGCCCGGAAAACGCCCCAAAGCTATAACAGTACCTCGGATATCTTCGTGATCGGAGCCCACTATGACTCCGTGGAGGGGGCGCCCGGGGCCAATGACAATGGCAGCGGTGTTTCGGCCCTTTTGGAGATTGCGACGCTGATTGCCGAGTTGCCCTCCGACACGGAAATCCGCCTTGTGGCCTTTGACGGTGAGGAGGATGGGCTGATCGGGTCCTACTATTATGTGGATGACCTTTCGGAGGATGAACTGAACCGGGTCGTGGGGATGATCAATTTTGACATGTTCGCCTCTAAGGATGTAGAGAGCGTCATGATTGCCACGACCTTCGGCGAGTCCAACTATTTGACAGAATGGCTGGATGATTTTGAATTAATGTCGGAAATCGGCAGCGACCATTCCAGCTTTTTCCCCCCGGCCATCCCTTCCGTGAGCTTTTGCCATGATCGGGCACTCTATTACCATTCTCCCGACGACACGGCGGAGCATGTTGATAAGGATAAGCTGTTTGCGGCGGCGGACGGGGGCTTATCCGTGATCGCCTATGTGATGAGCGACGCCACGCCTACCCTGGCCGGGTACAAGACGTCCGAGATCGATTGGGAAACCGTTTATACGATTGATCTGGGTCAGCGGATTCTATTTGGCAGCGATCCGGCGGCCATTGAAGAGGCGTATGGGCTCAAAGCCAAGCAGGTGCCTACAAAGGCCGCCTATCCCATGGATCTTTCGGTCGCCTACGGCGCGATGGTGGATTGGTTCGGGGAACCCCTGGAGACGTATTTTGAATATTATGGTTACGGCGGGCTGAATCTGATCAAGGTCATCCCCGATGATGTGCGCACTTTGAAAGCGGCGCTGGACAGCCGTTATGAGCCCATTGCCAGCATGGAGGATTATTCCTTTTATATTTACACTGACCTTAACATCGAAACGATCACAAGCTGGCGGAACGAGTACGGAACGGCCTTCCTTCTCGTTGAAGACGGGGACGAGACGTGCTTGTATATTACCATTTGCGAACGGAATGCGCATTATCAGGTGGAAGGCGGCACTGTGCCGGAGCTTAGCGAAAAAGAAGCCGAGGCCTGGGAGAAGGTGAAAAAGCTCTTGGAAGCGGCGGGACTTCTGGATGGGCCGGTCACTTTGGTGATGTGTGACGACGGGTATGGCGGAACCGACTTTGAAATGTACTTGTACGATTATGAGCCGTTGGCGCCCAGCGAATTGAACGTATTTCTGGATGCCAATGATATTTTGGATGAAAAGGGCACATTATATGAAAGTGGGGCGCTGGAAGCCAAATTCATTAGAAGCTATGCGGATACCTTGCTTTACGCTATGAACCAGCTGGATTTGGAAATCGTTTATGATGAAAACAGCGATATTTTGGGCTGGAGGTACATCGGCTTTAAGGAGGACTCCTACCTGATGCAATACGCGAACGCCTTCGGGGAGGGAGAGATCAGCGATGATGTGCTTTTTGGGTTTTACGAGGAGCTGCACAACGCGTTCGTCGCGTATATGACGGGTGTCAATAACGCGAATCTCAGCGCGGAAAAAATCGAATTTTTTAATAAATTTCCAGAATTTTCTGAATTGAAATCGTATCTGTCCTCGTGAGCGCTAGATATTACCGCTGATATTCCGCGTTGCAACGCAGACAATAGGAACAGCGGAGGTATGCAGGATGACTTCTATTGTTTGGTGGCAATTTTTTGACGAGACAGGCGATCCGCACTATTATCTGCTGTATCGGGAAGCTCTGGAAGCGGAAACGGAAGAAAAAACCGCGTAAAGTGGTGCACTGCTTGTATGCGGTTCATAGGGCGGCGCGGCGATGACCGCCGCGCCGCGGATTGCGCCCAAAGATGCGGAAAGCTGCAGGTGCTACATATGTATAAATCAACCAGAGGCTTAGTGCTGCGGGAGGTCTATTACCGGGAGTCGGACAAAATCCTCACGGTTTTAACGGAGGATGAGGGCCGGCTTACCGTTTCCGCCCGGGGGGCCAGGAGCAGGAACAGTAAAATCGCGGCGGCGGCGCAGCTTTTCGCGTTTTCCGAGCTGGTGCTATATGAGCGGCAGGGGAAGCTGTATTTGCGGGAGGGCAGGACGGTGGAGCTTTTTTCCGGCTTGCGGCAGGATATTATCCGCCTTGCCATGGCCGCGTATTTTGCCCAGGTGCTGGAGACCGTGTCCGACGAGGATATTCCGAACCCCGCCGTACTGTCTCTGGGGCTGAACAGCTTGTACCTGCTAAGCCGGGCGCTCCGGGCGCCGGATTTGATCAAGGCGGCCTTTGAGCTGCGCCTGATGTGCCTGGCGGGCTATGCGCCCCGGCTGGACGCCTGTCCGCTTTGCGGCAGCGAGCCGCCCAGAGAGCCTCATTTTTCCCTCCAAGGCGGTTTTGCTGCCTGCCGGGACTGTCTTACGGCGGAAACGGGGCCTCATAAGGCGCTGTGCGCCGCGTCCCTGGCCGCCATGCGACATATTGTGTCCGCGCCGCCGGAGCGGGTGTTTTCCTTTTCACTGGAACCTCGCGCCGCGAAACGGCTGGGGAAAGTCGCGGAGGCCTATTGCCAGGCGCAGCTGGAGCGAAGCTTCCAGACCTTGGACTATTTAAAGCGCCTATAGTCGAGGCGATCCAAAAGCGTGAATGAAGCCGCGAGATGTTTTTTGGGGAGAATCAAATGGAATTGTTTGAAAAGTCAATGCAGACGCTGGAGTTGCCCGCGGTGCTGGCGCAGCTTTCGGCGGAGGCCACAAGCGAGCCGGGCAAGCTGGAGGCCGAGAGACTGCGGCCGTCCGTAAGCGTCTGGGAGGTGCGGGAGCGGCTGGCGGAAACCAGCGCGGCAAAGGCGCTGATCGGGGAAAAGGGAAACCCCTCCTTTCACGGTGTCCGGAATGTGGAGGAAAGCCTAAAGCGGGCGGACATCGGCGGGATGCTGAACACGCGGGAGCTTTTGACGATTGCGGGGCTTTTGCGGGCCGCCCGGACCGTCCGGGCCTACGCTGCCGGCGACAGGGGCGACAGGGCGCGGCTGGAGCCCCTCTTCCAGTCCCTGCGGGGGAATAAATTTCTGGAGGACCGGATTACAGGCGCCATTGCGGGGGAGGACGAGCTGACGGATAACGCCAGCCCCGCCTTGTCGGATATCCGGAGGAAAATCCGAAGAATGTCCGGTAAGGTACGGGAGACGCTCCAGCGGATCATTGCATCCCCCGCCTATTCCAAGGCGCTGCAGGAGCCGATCATTACCCAGCGGAGCGGCCGTTTCGTGGTGCCGGTCAAGGCGGAGTATAAAAGCGCCCTGCCAGGCCTGACCCATGATATTTCCTCCAGCGGGGCCACTTTGTTCATCGAACCCATGGCCGTCGTGGAGGCCAACAACGAAATTCGCGAATTGGAGGCGGAGGAGCAGGCGGAAATTGAGCGAATTTTAATGGAGCTGTCCGCGCAGGCCGCCGCACACAGGGAGGACATCACAAATGACTACGAAATCCTGGTCGCCTTGGACGTGATCTTCGCCAAGGCCCGGCTTTCCTTCCGGCAGCGGGCCATGGAGCCGGCGGTTACCGAATCGGGGGAAATACGACTTCGCAGGGCCAGACATCCTCTTTTGCCGGAAAAAACTGCCGTCCCCATCGACCTTGCCCTGGGTGGGGACTTTGACACCCTTGTTATCACCGGACCCAATACCGGAGGCAAGACAGTTTGTCTCAAAACACTAGGGCTTCTTAGCCTAATGGTCCAATGCGGACTGCATATCCCGACGGACGACGGCAGTACGGTGCCTGTATTTGAGGTGATTCTGGCGGATATCGGAGACGAGCAAAGCATTGCTCAGTCCCTATCCACCTTTTCCTCCCACATGTCGGGGATTGTGAAGATCCTGGAGGCTGCTTCTCCCGGGTCCCTTTTGCTGTTCGACGAGCTAGGGGCAGGAACGGATCCGGTGGAGGGGGCGGCTTTGGCGATTTCCATTATTGAATACGCCAGGGGAAAGGGCGCGAAGATCGCCGCCACGACCCATTACGCGGAGCTGAAGCTTTATGCGACCACAGCCCAGGGGGTGCAAAACGCCGCCTGCGAATTCGACGTGGAAACCCTGCGGCCCACCTACCGGCTGATGATTGGAATTCCCGGAAAATCCAATGCTTTTGCCATTTCCCGGCGGCTGGGCCTGCCGGAGGCGGTCATTGACGACGCCAGAGGGCGGATTGGCGCGGAAAGCGCCAGCTTTGAGGAGGTGCTGGCCGACCTGGAGGCCGGGCGGCAGGAAATGGAACGGGATAAGCTGGAGGCGGCCAAGAGCCGTGAGGCTGCCCGCCGGGCGGAGGGCAAGGCGGAGGCGCTGCGGCGTTCATTGGAGGAAACCCGGGAGGACGCGTTGCGCCGCGCCCGGGCCGAGGCGGCGGACATCATAGCGGAGGCCAGGCGTCTTTCCGACGAGGTGGCGGAAACCCTGCGGCGGACACGGGAAAACGCGGAGCGGCAGGAGGGCTGGCAAAGCGTCAATGACGCCCGGGCGGAGCTTAGAAGGCGGCTGAACGCCGCGGAGGACGCGCTGGGCCGGGAGGGCGGCGGGTCCGCACCGGCTGAGGCCGGGGACGCCCGGCCAGTGAGGCCGGGGGATACGGTGGAGCTGCGAAGTACCGGAACGAGGGCCCAAGTAATTGCCCTGGACGAGAACGGGACACTTCATTTGCAGGCTGGAATCATGAAAATCACGGCCTCCGCACGGGAGGTTCGGCTGTTGGAGGAGCGCGCGTCCAAACCGGACGTGGCGGTGCAGTCCGCGGCGAAGCTCAGGAGCCTGGCAGTGAAGCCGGAGCTGGATTTGCGGGGCATGATGGGGGAGGAGGCGATTCCCGTAATGGAGCGCTACCTGGATAGTGCCGCGATGTCGGGACTCCATGCCGTAACGATCATCCATGGCAAGGGAACCGGGGCACTGCGGCAGGCGGTCCACGCGGCGCTGAAGCGGAACCGGCAGGTGAAGGGCTTTCGGCTTGGCCGGTACGGCGAGGGCGAGACGGGCGTAACAATTGTAGAGGTGAACTAGTGCTCCATGGGGGAGGAATCAATAAAAAATGCCGGGGAAAGCCTCTTGGTAGATACACTTTCCACAAGGTTTTAAAAAGCTATTGACGGGTGACGAATTGTTTGGTAAAGTATAGATATACAGGCGTGCGCATATGAATGATATGAGGCTTTTCCATTGAAAAGGATGTGAATGTAATGTATATGAAGAGCATCGCGGTTACAAACCAGGTAGGACTTCATGCCAGGCCGGCGACTTTCTTTATACAGAAAGCAAATGAGTTCAAGGCCACCGTCTGGATCGAAAAGGATGAGCGAAAGGTCAACGCGAAGAGCCTGCTTGGCGTTTTATCTCTTGGCATCGTGAAGGGCACCAGCATAAACATCATTGCAGACGGGGAAGACGAGGAAGCGGCGGTTGAGGCGCTGGAGGCGCTGATTGCGTCGAATTTTGAAGAAGTGAATTAGCGCACCGAAGCCGCAAGCGCCTTGCAGCGCGCCTATTACGGAGCAATCAAAAATGGACAATTGACAAAGGGATGTGACGCTGCCGGTGAGGGTGTTCCGGCGCGCGCAGCGGGGTTGTCAATTGTCCATTCGTGTGTTCGCGCTGTGTATGTTATATTAGGGGGCGTTATGGGGAACGATCTGTACAGAAAAGCGATGGAGCTTCCGCGGTGTCCGGGTGTTTACCTGATGCTGGACAAGGCCGGCCAGGTGATCTATGTGGGAAAGGCAAAGAGCCTGCGGAACCGGGTCAGCAGCTATTTCACCGGCAGTCACGACGACAAGACCGCCGCCATGGTAGCCAAGGTGAAGGTGTTCGATGTGATCATCGCGGACAGCGAGTTTGAAGCGCTGCTGCTGGAAAATTCGCTGATTAAGCGGCACGCGCCGAAGTATAATATTCTATTGAAGGACGACAAGGGGTACCCCTTTATACGGCTGGACACGAAAAGCCGCTATCCCCGGTTTTCCATTGTGGGGAAGCGTTCGGAGGACGGGGCGCGGTATTTTGGCCCCTACGGCAGCCGCGCCGTTTCCCGGCAGGCCATTGATACGGTGTCAAAGGCACTGGGTCTGCCCACCTGCAACCGCCGGTTTCCCCGCGACATCGGGAAGGAACGTCCCTGCCTCAATCACCATATCGGCGCTTGCCGGGCCTATTGCCTGAAGGATACGCCGGAGGGGGAATATGACAAAGCGATTCGGCAGGCCGCGCTCATTTTCGAGGGAAAGTCCGCGGAGCTTGCGGCCCAGCTGACAGAGGAGATGGAGGCGGCCGCCGCGCACTTAAAATTTGAACTGGCGGCGGAGCTGCGGGACAGGATCCGCGCGCTGGAGAGCATAGCCAGGCGTCAAAGGGTGATCTCGCCGGGCCTGTCGGATATGGACATCATCGGATACAGCCGGGGTGCGGCAAAAAGCTGCTTTGTGGCGCTCCATTACATCGGCGGCCGGCTTTTGGACAAGGACTTTAAGCTGATCGACACCCCGATGGAGGATCAAGCGGAGGCCGTGTCGACCCTGATTCGCCAATATTACGGCGGTCGGGGCGTTTATCCCCCCGATGTCTATCTGCCCTGCGAGCTGGCGGATGAAGCGTCCATCGCACGTGCCTTTACGGAGGAGGCGGGCAGGCGCGTCACGCTCCACACGCCAAAGCGGGGGGAAAAGCTGGCGCTGGTGCAAACGGCCAACGTGAATGCCCGGGAAGAGGCGGAGCGGGCCGCCGGGCGGGAGGAGAAGGTTCTGAAAACCCTGGCCTGGCTGCAAACCGCCCTGGGGCTCCCCGCACTGCCGAACCGGATCGAAGCGTTCGATATCTCCAATCTGGGGGACAAGGATATTGTGGCGGCGATGACGGTATTCGTTAAGGGAAAGCCGCTGAAAAGCGCCTATCGAAAATATAAAATTCAATATCCGGACGGGCAAAGCGACTATCACAGCATGAAAGAGGCGTTGACCCGCCGCTTCCGGCGCTATCTGGAAGGAGACGAGCGGTTTGGCGTCTTGCCGGAGCTGCTGCTAATCGATGGAGGACAGGCCCACGCCGCCGCCGCGCTTCAGGTGCTGGAGGCGCTGGGGCTTTCGGTCCCGGTGTTCGGCATGGTAAAGGACGACAGGCACAGGACCCGGGCGCTAATTACAGCTGAAGGAGCGGAGATCGGCATGGAGGCGGTTCCCGCCGTGTTTGCCCTCATCGGCACGATTCAGGAGGAGACGCATCGCTTTGCCATCACCTATCACAGAAGCCTGCGGTCAAAGAATAGCTATGGGTCTGTTCTGGATAAAATAGAGGGCGTGGGCGAGGCAAGAAGGAATGCCCTGCTGAAGGAGTTTAAGAGCGTCAAAAATATCCGCGCCGCCACCCAGGAGGAGCTGAGCCGTGTGGTGCCAAAATCGACGGCGGCGGCCGTTTACGCATATTTTTTGGAGGATAAAGCGTGAAAGTGATTACGGGTCTTGCCAGAGGGAAGCGTCTGAAGATGCCGAAGGGAATGGCGATCCGGCCTACCGCGTCTCAGGTGAAGGAGTCGGTTTTCAATATCATTCAGTTTCGGATTCCGGGCAGTCGAGTGCTGGATCTGTTCGCCGGAACCGGGCAGATGGGCATTGAGGCCCTGAGCCGGGGCGCAAGTGCCGCCGTGTTCGTAGACGCGTCCGCCACGGCGGCGGGGCTGGTCAGGGAAAACCTGAAGCATACGGGGCTTGCCGGCGGCAGTGTTGTTTTAAGCGAGGCGGAGGCGTATTTGGCCCGGGGGGAGCGTTTTGACCTGATTTTTTTGGATCCGCCCTACGCCGCGGGGCATATGAACAAAATAATAAAAAAAATACAACAGTTTGACATATTGCGTGAAAATGGTATAATGATCTGTGAAAGCCCGGCGGGTCACGCAATGCCCGTCCCGGCGCCGCCTTACGCGATGCTGCGGGAATACCGGTATGGCAAGGTGAAGATCACAACCTATACTCGGAACGGACAAGGATAAACAGATATGCAAACAGCCATCTATCCAGGCAGCTTCGACCCTATTACGCTGGGACATTTAAATATCATCCGTCGTGCCGCCGCCGTTTTTGAACGGGTGATTGTCTGCGTTATGATAAATTCGGGAAAAAATCCAATGTTCACCGTGGAGGAACGGGTGGAGCTGATTGAACGCGCCGTCGCCCGCTTCGATAACGTCCTGGTGGACAAGAGCGCCGGGCTGCTGGCGGAGTACGCCCGGGCCAAGGGCGCCACGGTGATTGTAAAGGGCCTGCGGGCCGTATCTGATTTTGAAAAGGAATTTCAGATGGCTGCCATTAACAGGAAGGTCAACCCGGAGCTGGAGACGGTTTTTCTGCCCTCTATGGAGAAGTATACATATTTAAGCTCCACGGTTGTAAAGGAAATGGCGAAATACAACGTGGATTTGCAGGAATTTGTCCCATGGGAAATCATGGATGACGTGAAAGCCCGCGCGGCCGGCGACTGAAGCGCGTCGGCTGAAAGCGCATTAAAACGGGGAAGACCCGGAAAAAGAACGCACACAGGAGGTAGGTATGGAAAATACCACGGAAAGCAATGGGGTAATGGAGCTGATCGAGCTGCTGCATCAGATGGTAAGCGAGGCTTGGGGTATTCCGCTGGGCGCGGATAAGTGCGTGGTGGAGCGGGATCGGGTTCTGGACATTCTGGAGGAGATCAAGGCGCAGATTCCCGGTGAGATCGAGGAATCCAAGAAGCTGATCGCCGCCAGGGGTGAATACATTGCTACCGCCAAGCGGGAGGCAGAGTCCATTCGCAAGATGGCGGAGGAGCACGCCCGGCAAAAGGTCAGCGAGCAGGAGGTCATCCGGGTCGCCAAGGCCAGGTCCAATGAAATGATTTCAACGGCGGAGGCCAAGTCCCAAGAGCTGCGAAAGCTGGCCAACGATTACGCCGACGATACCCTGAGGCGCACAGAGGAGGCCGTCAGTACGGCCCTGGAGGAGCTCCGCCAGTCCAGGAGCCGCTTCCGGGCTGCTTCCGGCAGCAGGTTCAACAAGGCGTCCGACCAGCTCGCTCCGGACGCATGAAAAAACCCGGCAGGGGAAGCACCCTGCCGGGTTTTTAGAGTATAATAGCTAACATAATTTAATCACCTCTAAATTTATCATTGACGACAAGGTGATTTTATTGTATACTGGTATTTGTTGAACAAAGGCGTTCATCAGATGATGCAGTAATCAGTTGGATTTGGGTCAACCGAATCATCAATTGACGCGTGCGAAGCATCATGTGATGGGCGCCTTTCTGTGTGATTAGGAGGTTGGTTACATGCAGCGAGAGGGGCAGGCAAGAATTCCATCCGGATGCGCGATATCCGGGATATTCAATAAATCTGGAAAGCGTATGAGCGGTGGGGCCATCATAGAATCTATTTCCGTTATGCACGACCGATCCAATGGCCTTGGCGGTGGGTTTGCGGCTTATGGAATTTATCCGGAATATAAAGACTACTATGCTTTCCATATTTTTTATGATTCCATATCCGTTAAAAAAGAATGTGAAGAATTTTTAGAGCGGCATTTCGATATTATTAACCTCTCTAAAATCCCGACAAGAAAAATCAAAGAAATCACCGACGAGCCGCTGATCTGGCGGTACTTTGTCACCCCGCTGCCGACAAAACTCGCAGACAGCCAGCTTGACGAACGCGAATTTACAGCGAAGTGCGTATTCAGGGTGAATACAAGAATTGACGGCGCTTATGTGTTTTCCAGCGGCAAAAATATGGGCGTGTTCAAAGCGGTCGGTTTCCCGGAGGACGTTGGGCGGTTTTATAGATTAGAGGAATACGAGGGGTACTGCTTTACGGCACATGGGCGTTATCCGACGAATACGCCTGGCTGGTGGGGCGGCGCGCACCCGTTTGCCCTTCTGGATTATTCTGTGGTGCATAACGGCGAGATATCCTCCTACGATGCCAACCGCCGCGCCATCGAAATGTACGGGTACAAATGCACACTCCAAACCGATACCGAGGTTATTACATATATCATGGATTATCTACACAGGAAAAAGGGGCTTACACTTGCAGAGATCGCGTCTGTTATCGCCGCCCCATTCTGGCAGACAATAGAACGCATGACGCCCGAGGAACGCGAGACGCATGAGTATCTGCGCGTCATGTTTTCCGCGCAGCTTATCACCGGCCCGTTTTCCATCCTAGTCGGATTTGAGGGCGGACTAATGGCGCTCAATGACAGACTCAAGCTGCGGAGCATGGTGGTTGGTGAAAAAGACGATATTGTATACATTGCAAGCGAGGAAGCGGCTATCCGCATTATTGAACCGACGCTTGATACGGTATGGTCGCCAAGGGGCGGCCAGCCGGTCATCGTTTGCTTGAATGGAGGCGAGGCGTAGTGGCAGTGAACTTTTTATATCCCGATTATGAGGTGACAAGAAATTATGACAAATGCATCGCCTGCCGTGCCTGCGAACGCCAATGCGCCAACGAGGTACATGAATATCTTGCCGATGCGAACAAGATGGTCTGCGACGACGCGAAATGCGTAAACTGCCACCGATGCGTGTCGCTGTGTCCCACGCGGGCGCTAAAGATTGTAAAAAGCGGCAATACATATAAGGAAAATACGAACTGGAGTGGGAAAACAATAAACGAGCTTTACCGTCAGGCCGGAAGCGGCGGCGTGCTGCTGTCCAGCATGGGGAATCCTGAAAATTACCCCGTATACTTTGATAAGATTTTATTAAATGCTTCGCAAGTGACAAACCCCTCCATAGACCCGCTGCGCGAGCCTATGGAGACGCGGGTTTTTCTCGGCGCGAAGCCTCAGTACATCAAGCGCGACGGAGACGGGCGAATCAAAAACAATCTGCCGCCGCAGCTCTCCCTGTCTATGCCGGTGATGTTTTCGGCTATGAGCTACGGGTCGATCAGCTATAATGCCCACGAAAGCCTTGCGCGCGCGGCGGAAGCGCTTGGGATTCTTTACAACACCGGCGAAGGCGGTTTGCATGAGGATTTTTACCGGTATGGCGGAAACACTGTCGTACAAGTCGCGTCGGGACGTTTCGGTGTTCACCAAGAATACTTGAACAGCGGCGCGGCGATTGAGATAAAAATGGGTCAGGGCGCGAAGCCTGGGATCGGCGGCCATCTGCCGGGCACGAAGATCGTGGGAGACATTTCCAGGACAAGGATGATTCCCGAAGGCAGCGACGCCATCTCCCCCGCCCCGCACCACGATATTTATTCGATTGAGGATTTACGGCAACTGGTTTACTCGCTGAAGGAAGTGACGGATTATAAAAAACCTGTCATTGTCAAAATCGCAGCTGTCCATAATGTCGCTGCCATCGCGAGCGGCATCGCGAGAAGTGGAGCCGACATTATCGCCATTGATGGGTTCCGCGGCGGTACGGGGGCCGCGCCGACGCGCATACGTGATCATGTGGGTATTCCCATTGAACTCGCGCTGGCCGGTGTCGATAGGCGCCTTCGGGAAGAGGGCATCCGCGATCATGTATCAATCGTTGTCGGCGGCAGCATCCGTTCCAGCGCAGATATCGTAAAGGCCGTCGCGTTGGGCGCGGATTGCGTGTACATCGCGTCAGCGGCGCTTCTCGCGCTTGGCTGCCATCTTTGCAGAAGCTGCCACGCCGGAAAATGCAATTGGGGCATTGCGACGCAAGTACCCGAACTTGTCAAACGCTTGAACCCTGAAATCGGATATAAGCGCCTTGTTAACCTGCTGACCGCATGGCAGCACGAAATAAAAGAAATGATGGGCGGTATGGGGATCAACTCAATCGAGAGCTTAAGGGGCAACCGGCTTATGCTTCGTGGTGTGGGCCTGAACGAAAAGGAGCTTGAAATTTTGGGCATTAAACACGCGGGAGAGTAGACAACATGAATGACATAAAGCGTGTGCCTGTCAGGGTAGGACGGGATGATTATCTTGTATTGAGGTGAGATGCGTGAAACGTGTTTATGTGAATGAGAAATGGTGCTTGGGCTGCCACTTGTGCGAGTATTACTGCGCCTTTGCGGGTACGAATGAGAAGGACATGGCAAGGGCGCTAAAGGATATTAAGATAAACCCTAAGATAAAAATTGAGGAAAAAGACGGCGTCAGCTTCGCCGTGTCCTGCCGTCACTGCCGTGAGCCGTTGTGCGTGAAAGGCTGCATTACCGGCGCATTGACCATTTCAGACGGCGTTATTACAATTGACAGGGATAAATGTGTCAGTTGCTATACTTGCATTTTAAGCTGTCCGTTCGGCGCGGTTTCCCCTTCCGACGACGGGGCGGTTCAAAAATGCGAGTTATGTGTCAAAACAACGGCGGGAACACCCGCATGTGTCAAAGGCTGTCCAAACGGCGCGATTGTTTTTGAGGAAAGAGGGTGAGCGTATGAAGTATGTCATAATAGGCAATTCGGCTGCAGCGATCGGCGCGGTCGAAGGAATCCGGCAAGTTGATAAACAAGGCGAGATCGTCATCCTTACAAATGAGCCGCACCATACATACGCCCGTCCGCTCATATCTTATCTTCTGCTCGGCAAAGCGACCGAAGAGAAAATGCGATACAGGCCGGCCGATTTCTACACGGACACGAATTGCACATTATTAACCGAAACCACGGTGACAGGAGTAAATTCTGAAGAAAAGCATGTGATCTTATCAGATGGCAAAGCCATACCTTACGATAAGCTGCTTGTCGCCACCGGCTCCTCGGCGTTCGTTCCGCCTTTTGAAGGGCTTGACACTGTAAAAGACAAATACACGTTTATGAGCCTTGCTGACGCGCATAAACTGAACAAGGCGCTGGACGAACATAAGCGCGTACTTATCATTGGCGCGGGGCTTATTGGGCTGAAATGTGCCGAGGGCATTTTAGATAGGGTATCACATATCACGGTGCTTGACCTCGCGCCGAGGATTTTGTCCAGCATTCTGGATGAGGAGGGCGCCGCACTGGTTCAGGACCACCTCGAAAGCAAGGGTGTTGAGTTTATTCTTTCCAGAGGCGCCAAGTGCTTTGAGAAGGATACGGCCATATTAGAGAATGGAGAGAGGATCGGCTTTGATATCCTTGTCTTGGCAGTTGGCGTCCGTCCGAATACGTCGTTACTGAAGGATATTGCCGAGATCGATAAAGGGATTGTCATAAACGCAAAATCCGAAACCACTGCGGCAGACATTTATGCTGCCGGCGACTGCACCCAATCACTTGACATATCAAGCGGCCAGAGCAGGATTATGGCATTATTGCCAAATGCTTATATGCAGGGGGAATGCGCTGGGATAAACATGGCGGGCGGAGCATCTTCTGTGGGCGGAGAAATGACTTTTGATAAAGCAATTCCCATGAACGCCATAGGCTTTTTCGGCTTGCATATCATTACGGCGGGCAATTACATCGGTGAAGTGTATACGAAAAGAGGAAACAATCAATATAAACGCTTGTTTTACAGCAATAACAAGTTGAACGGATATATTCTTATCGGCGATGTGGGGAAAGCGGGCATTTATACGAGCCTTATCCGGGAACGCACGCCGCTCAATACAATAGATTTCGCGCTGATATGCGAAAAACCGGGGCTTATGGCGTTTACAAAAGAGGATAGGCAGATTAAGTTAGGGGGCGAAGCGAAATGAACATAGCAGCGAAAAACCTTGATTTCAGAGAATTAAATGAGCGGGTCAAGTCTGCTGGCGCCGACATTCATATAGACGGGTGTTACGGCCAAAGATTTATTGGAAGCGGCGCAAAGGGAAAGAGGATTGTCATAAACGGAACGCCGGGCAACGCTTTAGGCGCTTATCTTGACGGTGCTGTCATCGAAGTAAACGGCAACGCGCAGGACGCAGTCGGTGATACGATGAATGACGGTAAGATCGTGATCCGCGGCAACACCGGTGACGCGCTGGGCTACGCGATGCGAGGCGGAAGCATCTTTATTCAGGGAGACGCCGGGTACAGAACCGGCATCCATATGAAGGAGTATAAGGATAAAAAACCGGTTCTTGTCATAGGCGGCAAGGTGGGCAGCTTCCTGGGCGAATATCTTGCAGGGGGACTTATCATTGTGCTCGGCATAGGCTCGGAGGATGTACCTGTGGGAAATTTTACAGGCACCGGTATGCACGGCGGCTGCATATATATCCGCACAGATAAAGAGCTTATCGGGCTGCCCGCGCAAGTCACGGCGGGGGTTGCGACTGCCGAGGAATTGCGGGAGGTTACGCCGTACATTTCTGAATTTGCCGGATTTTTCAATATGGATGTTGAACCGCTTACGAAAGGAAGGTTTTACATATTAAGGCCCAACGCGAAAAACCCGTATAAGCAGCTATATACCGCGAATTAAGAACCAGTATACCCAGATGGAAATGCGGAAGCGGCGAGCGATTTTTCTGCCGGACAAGGTGGATTTTCGCAGGAAGCATTGGCTTACTTCAAGAAAAATTAACGCGGAGGCAGAAAAATTGCCGTTGATATGCTGTTTTCAGATGTGTATACTGGTTCTTAAGGCGTGATACCATGTGTGGGGTCACCGGCTATGTAGGGAGTGAAGAACACAAAGGGAGGAATTGAACGTGAATAATACCGCCAGCGATGTGTTAGCGTTTGTAAAGGAGAACGACGTCAAATTCATCCGGCTTGGTTTTTGCGATTTGTTTGGGGTTCAGAAGAATATATCCATCATGGCAGAGGAATTGCCGGCCGCCTTTGAAACCGGGGTTTCCTTTGACGCCCACGCGATCAAGGGCTTTCGTGACATTACGCGGTCTGATTTACTGCTATTCCCCGATCCCGCCACGCTCACTGTACTGCCGTGGCGTCCGGGGCCAGGCAGAGTCGTGCGTTTCTATTGCGATATCAAAAATCCGGACGGTTCAGCGTTCTCACATGACGGCAGATTTATGTTAAAGCGTGTCATCGAGCAATACAAAAAGCTGGGCTTCGTTTGCAAAATCGGCGCGGAATGTGAATTTTATCTGTTCAAAACCGCCGAAAACGGCGAGCCGACGACAGTGACGCTTGACCGGGGCGGGTATCTGGACATTTCGCCACTTGATAAGGGCGAGGATATACGCCGTGAAATATGCCTGACACTTGAGGAAATGGGCGTAAAGCCGGAAGCCTCGCATCATGAGCAGGGGCCTGGGCAAAACGAGATAGATTTCAAGTCCAGCGATGCGCTCGCCTGTTCCGATAACCTGTTAACCTTAAAGTCAGTCGTGAAGGCGGTTGCCTCGCGTAATGGGCTGTTCGCCTCTTTCATGCCGAAACCGATACCGGATGCGCCCGGCAGCGGGCTGCACGTCAATCTCTCCCTCGCTCAAAACGGGCTCAATATTTTCAGAAACGCGGCGGTTGGAGAGCATTCCAAGACGGCGGAGAGCTTTATCGCCGGCATCCTATCGAAAACGCCGGAGATAACCTTGTTCCTAAACCCGCTTGCCAATTCCTACGAACGCTTCGGCGCGTATGAAGCGCCGAAGTATGTGTCATGGTCACACCAAAACCGTTCGCAGCTCGTGCGAATTCCCGCCGCCATTGGGGAGAAGGTCAGAATGGAGCTGCGTTCACCCGACCCATCTGTCAATCCGCATCTTGCCTTCGCCTTGATTTTAGCGGCAGGGCTTGATGGAATCGAAAAAGACATGGCGCTGCCGCCCGCAGTCGACGCGGATTTATATACGGCCCCTGAAAGCATGACAGGCAGCCTTGCCCCTCTGCCGCAGAGTCTGCATGAGGCAATCAGTCTCGCGCGAGATAGTACGTTTGCTAAAAACGTGATCGGCGAGGAATTACTTTTGAAATATATAGCCATAAAAGAAACCGAGGCGGACGCTTTTGCCTCCGCGGAGGATAAGGCTGTATTTTTCAAGGAGAAATATTGGGGCATCGTATAGGGACGATCCATGAATTAGCGGCGGAAAGAGAGATGACTACCCGATGGAAAGCGCGTTGATCGTTTCAAACAAGGAAAAAAGCACCGCATACTTTACCGAAATACTGGGCGCGGCTTCCATCGAACATATCGTCGCTTTAAAATCGTGCGGTGAAGCCCGGCGACTGCTTTTAGAACGGGATTTCGATTTGGTAATCATAAACGCACCGCTTCGGGACGAATCCGGCGAAAGGCTGTCAAGACATATTGCCATAAAAGGGATGGCGCAAGTCATACTTGTTGTTGCAAGTGAGTATTTTGACGCTGTGTCCGCCGCATGTGAAAACGACGGCGTATTAACAATTTCAAAGCCGATCAGTAGGGCTGTCTTTTGGTCGGTATTGAAGCTCGCACGGGCTGCGCAATCAAGACTTGCGCGTGTGCAGGCTGAAAACAGTAAACTGAAGCAAAAAATCGAGGACATACGCATAATTGACCGTGCGAAGTGTATTTTAATTTCTTACATGAATATGAGCGAGCAGGAAGCGCACCGATATATTGAAAAGCAAGCAATGGATATGCGTTTATCTAAAAGGTCGATTGCGGAGGGGATACTGAAAACCTATGAGAGCTAGCGGGAAATTGAATGAGGAATGCGCTGTGTTCGGGGTCAGCATGACTACAAATGAGGCGGCAGGAATTACATACAACGGACTACTCTCGCTGCAGCACCGAGGACAGGAGGGTGCAGGCATTGCCGTGGTAAACAACGGTAAAATTTCGTGTCGTAAGGACGTTGGTCTTCTAAGCGAGGTGTTTCCCGGTAAAGCGCTTGAAAAGCTATCCGGCTGCGTCATAGCTGTCGGGCATACGCGATATGGGACAACCGGGAACAATAAAAAAGAAAACGTAGGGCCATTTGTTACCGAATATCTGACGGGACGCATCGCCACCGCGCACAACGGGAATATAACAAACGCGCCGGAAATCCGGCGGCAGTTAAAAATGCATGGACTTAATTTTAACGCGACCAGCGACAGCGAGGTTATTTCATCACTAATCGCATATTGCATCACAAAAGAAGAAAACATCATGCAGGGTGTTGTCAAGGCGGCAGATTCTTTGCGGGGCGCATTTTCTCTCATTATAGCGAGCAGCGAAAACAAGCTGATCGCCATTCGGGACACAAACGGGTACCGCCCGCTTTGTATCGGGAAAAGCAGTATCGGCTATGCGGCGGCGTCGGAAAGCTGCGCGCTGGAAGCCTGCGGATTTGAATTTATAAGGGATGTTTTACCCGGAGAGGTTATCATAATTGACAATGGGAAGCTGACGTGCCAGGGTGTCAAATTAAGCAACAAAAAAGAAAGCGGCGGTTTGTGTATTTTTGAGTATGTGTACTTTGCGAGACCCGATTCAATAATCGACGGATTAAGCGTATACGAAGCCCGGTATAACATGGGGGCAATACTCGCTGAGGAATACCCTGTGGACGCCGATATTGTATGCGGCGTGCCTGATTCCGGCTTGGACGCGGCAAACGGATACAGTGCGCAAAGCGGGATACCACTGGTGTCGGGCTTCGTTAAAAACCGGTACATAGGCCGGAGCTTCATCTATCCGACTCAAACGGAGCGGGACAGCGCCGTCCGCTTGAAGCTCAATCCGCTTTCAGCAAACATCCGGGATAAAAGGGTCGTGCTTGTGGATGATTCCATTGTGCGCGGCACGACAAGCGAAAAGATCGTGCGGAGCCTCAAAAACGCGGGTGCGAAAGAGGTACATATGCGAATTTCATCGCCGCCGTTTCGCCATACCTGCCATTATGGAACCGATATAGACAGTGAGGAAAACCTGATCGCCAATCAAATGAACATAGAGGAAATCCGGCGTACAATCGGCGCCGACAGTCTGGGGTATATCAGTATAGAAGGGGTAAAAAGAGCGTGCGCAGCATGCAAGCTGCCATTTTGCACGGCCTGCTTTACCGGAAACGGCGGGGGTACGCGCACGAAAAAAGATATTTTTGAGGGTGTCTGATGGGCTACGGCGGAGTGGGAGTGAGGTGAAAATTATGACCAAATATATTTTTGTAACGGGCGGCGTTGTTTCGGGGCTTGGCAAAGGGATTACCGCCGCGTCCTTAGGCAGGCTGCTCAAACAAAGTGGGCTGAAGGTTGCGGCACAGAAGCTTGATCCTTACATGAATGTCGATCCTGGGACCATGAGTCCGTTCCAGCATGGTGAGGTGTTCGTCACCGACGACGGTGCTGAAACAGACCTTGATTTAGGGCATTACGAGCGTTTTATAGATGAAAACCTGACAAAGCTCAGCAACTTGACTTCCGGTCAGGTATACCGGAACGTGCTTGACCGTGAACGCGCGGGCGGCTATCTGGGCGGAACCGTACAGGTTATCCCGCACGTCACAGAGGAGATCAAGGATTTTATCTATGCGGGCGTTACAAACAGCTGCGCAGATGTATTGATCACCGAGATTGGCGGCACAACCGGCGATATTGAGAGCCAGCCATTTTTGGAAGCCATCCGGCAGATATCCCTCGAAAAGGGCAGTGAAAATTGCTTGTTCATCCATGTGACATTGATTCCATATTTAAAAGGCTCCGGCGAGCATAAGTCTAAGCCAACACAGCATTCGGTCAAGGAGCTGCGCGCCATGGGCATTTCCCCAAGCATCATCATTGCGCGGGCTGATGAAGCGCTGAGCGGCGGAATCAAGGAAAAAATATCGCTCTTTTGCAACGTAAAGCCGGATTGTGTCATTGAGAATATAACACTGTCCTCTCTGTATGAAGCGCCGCTCATGCTTCATCAGAATGGTTTGGATAAAGTCGTATGCAGGGAGTTGGGGATTGACGCGCCGGAGCCGGATTTAGGCGAATGGCAAATGATGACGCGAAAAATCGCCGCAAGGGAAAAGAAAGTAAAGATCGCGATCATAGGAAAATATGTTAGGCTGCACGACGCATATCTCTCCATTATCGAGAGCTTAAACCATGCCGGGTTTGAAACCGGTGCGAATGTGGATATACGTTGGATCGACAGCGAGGATGTGACGGAGAAAAACGTAAGCGGCATGCTATATGGGATCGACGGCATGGTTATCCCCGGTGGTTTTGGCGACAGGGGGATTGAAGGCAAGATCATCGCTTGCCGGTACGCGCGGGAAAACGACATGCCATTTTTGGGGATCTGTCTTGGTATGCAGATTGCCGTGATTGAATTCGCTCGCAATGTATGCGGACTTGAGGGCGCTCATTCTTGTGAGTTTAACGAAGGAGCAAAGCACCGCGTGATCGACATCATGCCCGGACAGATCGGAATGCTGGGCAGCGGCGGCACAATGCGTTTGGGGGCATACCCTTGTAAAATTGCACAAGGCTCACTGATGGGGAAGCTTTACGATGCGGATGAAATAAGCGAGCGTCATCGTCACCGGTTTGAGTTCAATAATGATTACCGGGAACTGCTCACGCGCGGCGGGCTTGTTGTTTGCGGCGTATCGCCGGACGGAAGTCTTGTGGAAGCGGTTGAATTGCCGGAAAACCGTTTTTTCGTGGGCGTTCAATTTCATCCCGAGTTCAAGAGCCGCCCGAACAAACCGCATCCGTTGTTTTTGGGCTTGCTTCAAGCCGCTATGGAATGAGGAGGACTTGCATGAGAAACTACGAGCTTGAAGTGAAAAGCAGAGTGGAATTTATTCGAGGCCTACTGGCCGACGCCTACAGCGATGGCGTCGTTTACGGTAACAGCGGAGGGAAAGACAGCGCGCTTGTCGGGATTCTCTGCAAAATGGCGTGCGACAACACAGTTGGACTGATTATGCCATGTGAATCGAAGCAAAATTACGATGCGGACAAGATCGACGCCGAGGCTGTGGCAAAACAGTTTGATATAACCGTGCGGGTTGTTGACCTTACCGATGTAAAAAGCATGCTTTTGCGCGTGATCGGTGAAAAAGCACGGCTTACCGATCCTGCGCTTACAAATATGGCTCCGCGGCTCCGGATGACCACCCTATATGCCGTGGCTGCAGGCGAAAACAGGCTGGTCGCTGGAACCGGTAACCGAAGTGAGGGATACATGGGTTATTTTACAAAATGGGGCGACGGCGCATTTGATTTCAATCCGATTGCCGACCTCACGGTTACTGAAATTTACGAATTTCTGCGTTATCTCGGCGCTCCTGACTGTATTATCAACAAAGCCCCCTCCGCGGGACTCTATGACGGGCAGACGGATGAAAACGAGATGGGCGTCACTTATCGCAGCGTAGATGATTTTCTGCTTACCGGTACGGTAAATCAAAGAGACATGGACATTATCAATAAATTTCACAAATCAAGTGCGCATAAACGCAATATGCCGATTCTGTTTGAGGGATCAAGGGAATGATTGTCATCAATAATAATTATTTAAAAATAAAAAATGCTTGACAAGTAGAAAATTCTATGCTACAATGATTGCTATAAACAGCAAAGGCGCTGTGGACTTTGTGTCCGCAGCGCCTTATTTTTTTCTTTTGAAAGGGTGTTTACAATGAGCAAGTTATATGTACCGGTGAGCTACCAGTCGGTTCTGTCGGTGTATGAGACGCAGACCGCCATAGGCGGATTGAAAAGAATATTTGAGGATAATCTTTCGCGTACGCTCAATCTTAAACGCGTGTCCGCGCCACTCTTTGTCGAGCCGCAAACGGGTTTGAATGACGACTTGAACGGCATTGAGCGTCCGGTTGAGTTTGATATTATGGAGACCAAAACCAATGCGCAGATTGTTCACTCGCTTGCGAAGTGGAAGCGTATGGCGCTTTATAAATACGGATTCCCCGTAGGTGAAGGGCTTTATACAGATATGAACGCTGTAAGGCGCGACGAGGAAATGGATAACCTCCACTCCATATACGTTGACCAATGGGATTGGGAGAAGGTCATCGACAAAGCTTCGCGCAATGAGGATTCCTTGCGGGCGACAGTTGTTGCCATCGTGAACGCTATTTGTGACACGGCGGATGAAATGAAAGCGCGATATCCGGACTTAAGCATTGACCTGTCGCGGGATGTTCATTTCATTACCACGCAGCAGCTTGAAGACATATACCCGGAGCTGCCGCCTAAAGAGCGTGAAGACGCGTATCTGAAGGAATATAAAACCGCGTTTATCATGCAAATCGGGGACACCTTGAGATCCGGAGTCAAGCATGACGGACGCGCGCCGGACTATGACGATTGGTCGCTTAATGGCGATATCGTGTTTTGGAACGATGTATTGGACTGCGCTTTCGAGGTTTCCTCAATGGGGATCCGCGTAGATGAAAAATCATTGGATGAACAGCTTACAAAGGCGAATTGCGACGGCCGCCGTAAACTGCCGTTCCACCAGATGCTGCTTGCGGGGAAGCTGCCGCTTACAATGGGCGGTGGGATCGGTCAATCCAGACTGTGTATGCTTTTACTCCAAAAGGCGCATATCAGCGAGGTGCAGGTTTCGGTGTGGGATGAAAATACCATTTGCGGCTGTGAAACCGCCGGTATTCAATTATTGTGAGGTGTTTGAGATGAAAGACATTCCGAACTTGTTTGGAAGCATGGTTTTCAACGACGCGGTAATGAAGTCGCGGCTTCCAAAGGATATCTATAATGCGCTTAAAAAAACGATGTTACAGGGTACGCACCTGGAGCTTGATGTCGCGAATGTAGTCGCAAATGCGATGAAGGATTGGGCGGTTGAAAAAGGAGTTACCCACTTCACACATTGGTTCCAGCCCATGACAGGCATAACGGCTGAGAAGCACGACAGCTTCATCGTACCGGATGGCGACGGTTGCGCGATTATGGCGTTTTCCGGCAAAGCGCTTGTGAAGGGGGAGCCGGATGCGTCCAGCTTCCCGTCAGGCGGGCTGCGCGCCACCTTCGAAGCAAGGGGCTACACCGTCTGGGATATTACCTCATATGCCTTTATCAAAGATGGTACGCTGTGCATTCCCACCGCTTTTTGCTCGCACAGCGGCGAGGCGCTTGATAAGAAAACTCCGCTTCTGCGTTCGATGGAGGCAATTGACAAGCAGGCGCTGCGTGTACTGCGGTTATTTGGGGACACCGATGTAAAAAGAGTTATGTCCAATGTCGGACCTGAACAGGAGTACTTTTTGATCGACAAGGAAATGTTCCTCAAACGCCCTGACCTTATGTACTGCGGCAGGACTTTGTTTGGGGCGCGGCCTCCAAAGGGGCAGGAACTCGACGACCATTACTTCGGCACTTTAAAGCCGAGAGTGGCCGCATATATGAAGGAGCTTGACGAGGAGCTTTGGAAGCTCGGCGTCTATGCGAAAACCAAACACAATGAAGTGGCTCCTGCGCAGCATGAGCTGGCTCCGGTTTTTACAACGGCCAATATCGCAACCGATCACAACCAGCTTGCGATGGAGCTTATGAAAGGCGTTGCGAACAGGCATGGCCTCGCCTGCCTGCTGCATGAAAAGCCCTTTGCCGGCGTAAACGGCAGCGGCAAGCATAATAACTGGTCTATCTCTACCGATACAGGTGTCAACTTGCTTGAACCGGGCGAAACGCCGTATGAGAACGCGCAGTTCCTATTATTCTTAGTGGCGGTTATTAAGGCGGTGGACGACTATCAGGATTTGCTTCGTGTTTCGGTGGCGAGCGCCGGAAACGACCACAGACTTGGCGCGAACGAAGCGCCCCCGGCGATTGTGTCCATGTTTCTCGGCGACGAGTTGACCGGAATTCTGGAAGCGCTTGAAGCAGGCGCGGAGTATCATAACGAAAAAAAGCTCCAGATGGAGATCGGCGTAACAGTGCTGCCGCATTTTCCTAAGGACACGACGGACCGAAACCGTACATCGCCGTTCGCGTTTACCGGCAATAAATTCGAGTTTCGTATGCTCGGTTCGGCATTTTCGATTGCGGGGCCTAATATCATATTGAACACTGTGGTCGCGGAGGTCTTGCGGCAATTTGCGGATGAGTTGGAAGGGGCAAGCGATTTCAATAGCGATCTGGCTTCGCTTATCAAGGAAACTTTCCGCAATCACAAGCGGATTATCTTCAATGGCAACAACTACTCTGATGAATGGGTTGCCGAGGCCGGACGGCGCGGCCTGTCAAATTTAAAGACTACCGTGGACGCGCTGCCCGCCTTTGTTTCACCTAAGAGCGTGGAGCTGTTTGCAAGGCATCATATTTTTTCTGAATTTGAGCTTCATTCGCGTTTTGAAATTCTCATGGAGGGTTACTGCAAAACGCTTCACATCGAAGCGCTCACAATGGTTGATATGGTTAAGGGAGAAATCATCCCTGCCTGCATAAGCTATCAAAACGAGCTTGCGGAGCTTTTAGAACGAAAAAAAGTGTGCGGAGAATACGATCGTTCGCTTGAGGATCATTTGCTTGGGAATATTTCTAAATTGTCATCCTGTATGCTCAAAAAGCTAACGGTACTCCAAAATGCGATCATTGAATCCAAAGAGGAAAAAGAAATTCTCGCGCACGCAAGCTTTTACCGCGATAAGATTTTTGGAGCGATGTCCGAGCTGCGGCTTGTTGTTGACGAGCTTGAAACGCTTGTGGCAAGAAAACATTGGCCGCTGCCGACCTATGCGGAGCTGCTTTACAGCGTTGTATAGAAACGAAATATCATTACGCACAAATTACGCACAAAGACGTGTGTATTTCTAAGTTCATCGATGGATGTGATTAGAAAACACGCGCCTTTATTATTTTCAGGAGGTTTTATTATGTATTCATCGGTTGATACGATTTGGGTGCTTATTGCCGCCGCGCTGGTATTCTTTATGCAGGCCGGTTTCGCAATGGTCGAAACAGGCTTTACGAGGGCAAAAAACGCCGGAAACATCATTATGAAAAACTTGATGGATTTCGCCATCGGTACGCCTGCATACTGGCTGATTGGCTTTGGAATCATGTTCGCGGGCAGCGGCCCACTTATCGGCGGACTTGACATTATGGTCAAGGGGAATTACGACAGCACGATTCCCACGGCAGTTTTCCTTATCTTTCAAACAGTGTTTTGCGCCACCGCCGCAACAATTGTTTCCGGCGCGATGGCGGAGAGGACAAAGTTTTCGGCCTATTGCATTTACAGCCTTCTCATAAGCGCAGTCATTTATCCGATCTCAGGTCACTGGGCATGGGGCGGCGGATGGCTGGCACAGCTCGGTTTCCATGACTTCGCCGGTTCTACCGCCGTACATATGGTTGGCGGCGTAGCAGCGCTGGTCGGCGCAAAAATCGTCGGGCCGCGTATAGGCAAGTATTCAAAAACCGGCAAGTCGCGCGCTATTCCGGGGCATAGCCTCACACTGGGCGCCTTAGGCGTATTTATACTTTGGTTTTGCTGGTTTGGATTCAACGGCGGTTCTACCGTATCCATGACAGGCGACGCGTCCATTCTATCGGCCGGCGGCATATTTGTTACGACCAACTTGGCGGCGGCTACCGCCACGGTCGTTACGATGATCATAACGTGGATTCGCTACAAGAAACCTGATGTGTCCATGACGCTAAACGGCGCCCTTGCGGGACTTGTGGCCATTACTGCCGGATGTGATATGGTATCGCCCTTCGGCGCGTTCTGCATTGGTATTATTGCGGCATTCGTGATCGTGTTCGGCGTCGAATTTGTTGATAAGGTCTTGAAAATCGACGACCCTGTCGGTGCTGTGGGCGTGCACGGTTTATGCGGTGCGGCAGGAACGATTCTGACCGGTGTGTTTGCGCTTGACGGAGGCGTCGTATACGGCGGAGGCTTTGAATTTTTAGGGATCCAGACGCTTGGCGTCATATCGGTTGCCGCTTGGGTGGCAGTAACGATGGCGATTGTGTTCACCGTGATAAAAAAGACGATCGGCCTGCGTGTTTCCAGAGCAGAAGAGGTTGCGGGACTGGACTTAACGGAACATGGGCTTTCAAGCAGCTATGCCGACTTTGTTGTAGCGCCTATGGGCATTGATTTTAAACCCCATACCGTACCGCAAGAGCTATCTGAACAGACCGTACCGGCTCATATTGCGATTCCTGTGGTGAATAATTCGCAGCCGGATGCAAAAATAACAAAGGCCGTTATTGTAACAAAGCAGAATAAATTTGAGGGACTAAAATCCGCGCTCGATCAAATCGGAATTACCGGCATGACAGTGACACAGGTTTTAGGCTGTGGTATGCAAAAGGGCGGCAAGGAGTATTATCGCGGCGTTCCGCTTGAAACCACGCTTTTGCCGAAAGTGAAGATTGAGATTGTCGTTTGCAAGGTTCCGATCAACCAGCTTATTGAAACTGTAAAGAAGGCGCTTTATACCGGCAATATCGGTGATGGGAAAATTTTCCTTTCTAATGTTGAGAATGTTATAAAGGTACGAACAGGCGAAGAAGGATATGATGCCTTGCAGGATGAGGAATAATTTTAATAGGTAAACGATACTGAAGCGTCAACAGACAATCGTAAAGCGAAACGGACGGTGTGGAGAGCCGCCCGTTTCGCTCATTTAGGTTTGTTCTTCAGGCGCCTTCCAGGGCGCAGGCCGAGCGCTTCCATCATTCTAATCGAATGCCAATTGTCCATAGAATGGCAGAATTTGTTCATTTAGGCTGATCAGGTTACAATTTGTAGTGACATCCGCCCATTTGGCGGTTCTCATACGGAGGCCAGTCCGTCTGTGTCCAGTACGGTGACTTTCCCGTAGCCGGTGGAGATCCAGCCTTCTTTGGCAAAAACCCGCAGGATCCGGCTGACGGTGACCCGGCTGGCACCCACGGCGCGGCCCAGCTCCTCCTGGGCGCAGGAAATTGTGCCCGCGCGTCCGCCGCACAGCTTTAGGATATACCGCGCGATACGCCGATCCGCCAGTTGGAAGGACAGGCCGTCCAGTTGGTCGGACAAAAGGCGTACTGTACGGGCCAGGTATTTCAGCATGGCCAGTGCCAGCTCGGGGCTTTCCTGAAAACAGCGCAAAACCGCGGGCCGGTCAATGGCCGACACCCGGCACCTGACCAGGGACACGGCGGTGGACATCCTGGGCAGACCGTCGAAAAAGGCCGCTTCCCCCAGGATGCTGCCGCTTTTGTACACGGTAAGGATGCGCTCATTGCCGTCCGATGAGCTCATATAGGTTTTCACCTGCCCGGATTCCAGATAATAGAAGCTGTCCGCCCGTTCCCCCTGCATGTAAAGATATTGCCCCGCCGCAAAGTCGCGCGGGACGCCCGCCCCTGCCAGCCGCGCCCAGACGGTTTGGGGAAATTCGTCGGAATGAAAAAAGTTATAGGAATACGGCATTGTATCCTCCCGCATTTTTTGATATAATCCCTTAGAATTTGAAATTTCATTAAATTGTATCATACTTAGCATTCGTGTGCAATCGGTTATGACATAATCGGATCAGGCATTGTTGCGGAATGCCTGAAAATAGAAGGAGGAATTGCCAATGGGAATGACCCTGTCACAAAAAATCCTTGCCCGGAAGGCGGGGCGGGAAACGGTTTCCGCCGGTGAGCTGCTCACGGCAAAGCTGGATCTGGTGATGGGCAACGATGTGACCACGCCTGTGGCCGTTCAGGAATTTGACAAGGCGGGCTTTCGGTCCGTCTTTGACAAAGACAAGATCGCCATCGTGCTGGATCATTATACACCCTGCAAGGATATCAAGTCTGCCCAGCTGTGCGCGTCGGCACGGGAATTTGCCGGCCGCTTTGACATCACTCATTTTTACGATGTGGGCGACATGGGCATTGAGCACGCGCTGATCCCGGAAAAGGGCCTGAGCGCCCCCGGGGAGCTGATCGTGGGGGCAGACTCCCATACCTGTACATATGGGGCTTTGGGCGCGTTTTCCACCGGCGTGGGCAGTACGGACATGGCCTTTGCCATGGCAACCGGATCCCTGTGGTTCAAGGTGCCCGCCGCCATCCGCGTAAACCTTGCAGGAAAGCCCGGCCCCTATGTGTGCGGGAAGGACGTGGCGCTCCACCTGATCGGCCAAATCGGCGTGGACGGGGCGCTGTACCAGTCCCTGGAATTTATCGGGGAAGGCGTTTCGGCCCTTTCCATGGACGACCGGTTCACCATCTCAAATATGGCGATTGAGGCGGGGGCAAAAAACGGGATTTTCCCTGTGGACGACAAGACGCTGACCTATTTGAAGGGCCGTGTGAGCCGGGATTATGAGATTTTGACGCCGGATGACGACGCGGTTTACGAGCGGGAGATCACCATTGATTTAAGCGCCCTGAAGCCTACGGTAGCCCTGCCCCATCTGCCCTCCAACACAAGAACCATTGAACAGGTTTCGGGGATGGAAATCCATCAGGTGGTCATCGGCTCCTGTACCAACGGCAGGATCGATGACCTTCGCATGGCGGCTCGGATTCTGGACGGAAAAAGGGTGGCAAAGCATATCCGCTGTATTATCATCCCCGCCACGCAGGCGATTTACAAGCAGGCCGTTGCCGAGGGGCTGGTGGATATTTTCATCGACGCAGGCGCGGCGGTAAGCACCCCCACCTGCGGGCCGTGTATTGGCGGCCACATGGGGGTGATGTGTGAAAACGAGCGAACCGTGGCCACAACGAACCGGAATTTTGTGGGCCGGATGGGCCATATTACCTCGGAGGTCGTTTTGGCCAGCCCTGCCGTGGCGGCGGCCTCGGCGGTAAAGGGCGTTTTAGCCGCGCCTTGGGAGGAATAGCATGGCCGGCATACAAAACGTGGATGTTTATGGCCTGGACGAGAGTATCTTCCGCAGCGGCTATCCCATGCGGAAGTCCGCGCCCACGCCGGAGGAATTTCAAAGTCAGGTCGCAGAAATCCGAAGCGCCCGCCTGGCGGGCCGGATGGCACATCCCCCTCTAAAGCGAGCGCGGCAGTTGGCAAACACCAGGGGAGGGGGACATAATCAATTCTTGACAGGAATTACGGTAACCTTTGACCTGACAATCTCCAACAAGGCCTGGGTGGAGGCGGAGCGGTACCGATTTTTATGCTTTATCTCCTCCATGAGCAGTATGCACCGCGCCGCCTTTTTCAAAATCGGCGATTGCTGCAACGCCTACACCAGCCCCGCGCAAATCGCCGAGGCGGAGCGGCTGCAGGATGCCTACAACGCCATGGACAGCCAGGCGGAGCCGGAGCGAAAAAAGCAGGCGTATCTGGCGCTTTTGTATAGCCTGCCCGCCGGGTTTGAGTTGATGGCCGGAATGGTAACCAATTATCGCTGCCTGCGGAATGTTTATGAACAGCGGAGAAACCACCGTCTGCCGGACTGGCAGGTGGTATGCGACTGGATCGAGACGCTGCCCATGGCGGCGGAGTTGATTCTCCCCGCCGGGGAGTGAAAGGAGACAGCATGGGAATTGCACATAAATATGGCGACAACGTGGATACGGATGTCATCATCCCGGCCCGGTATCTGAACGCGCCGGATCCCACGGAGCTGGCAAAGCACTGCATGGAGGATATTGACCGGGCGTTTGTCGGCAAGGTAAGGTCCGGCGACTTGATCGTGGCAGGGGCCAACTTCGGCTGCGGCTCCTCCCGGGAGCACGCGCCCATTTCCATAAAGGCCTGCGGCGTGTCCTGCGTCATCGCCGCAAGCTTTGCCCGGATTTTTTATCGAAACGCTATTAACATCGGCCTTCCGATTCTGGAATGCCCGGAGGCTGCGTCGGATATCGCGGACGGGGATCAGATAGCGGTGGCACTGGAAACCGGCCTGATCACAAACAAAACCACGGGCAAAACCTACAAGGCCATGCCCTTTCCGCCCTTTATCAGCGAAATCATTGCCAGGGGCGGGCTTTTGAATACCGCGAAAGCCGGGAGGGAGAACTAGATGCACTATAACATCGCGCTGCTGCCGGGCGATGGCATTGGCCCGGAGGTAATCCGGGAGGCGGTTCGCGTTCTGGAAAAGACCGGAGACATATTCGGGCATACCTTTGCCTTTGAGCCGTTCCTGCTAGGCGGCTGCGCTACGGATGCGCATGGTATGCCCTACCCTGACGAGACCGCCAGGGGCTGCAAGGCGGCGGATGCCGTACTGCTTGGTGCAGTGGGCGGTCCAAAATGGGAGGCGTATCCCGTCCACCAGCGGCCGGAGGCGGGGCTTTTGGCGATCCGGTCGGATTTGGGCCTATACGCCAACCTCCGGCCCGCCGCCCTGCGTCCCGCCCTTCGGGCCGCGTGCCCACTGCGGGCGGAGACGTCGGAAAAGGGCTTCGATATGCTGATTGTGCGGGAGCTGACGGGGGGCATCTATTTTGGTGAGCGGAACCGGTACGAAACGATGGACCGGGGCATTGTGGCCTCGGACCTGATGGCTTACAGCGAGCTGGAAATCCGGCGGATCGGCCGCCGGGCCTTCGAGCTGGCTCGGCTTCGCAAAAAAAAGCTGACCAGTGTGGACAAGGCCAACGTTCTGGAAAACTCCCGGCTCTGGCGGAGCGTGATGGAAGCCCTTGCAGGGGAATATCCCGATGTGACCCTTGCGCACATGTATGTGGACAACGCCGCCATGCAGCTGATCCGGAACCCGGCGGCCTTTGACGTAGTGGTGACGGGGAACCTGTTCGGGGACATCCTCTCCGACGAGGCCAGTATGCTGACAGGCTCCATCGGCCTTTTGCCCTCCGCCAGCATGGGGGGGCAGGCGCCGGCCCTGTTTGAGCCGATCCACGGCTCCGCGCCGGATATTGCCGGAAAGGAGCTGGCGAATCCCATCGCCGCAATTTTATCTGCCGCCATGCTGCTCCGTTATGCGTTCGAGCGTCAAACGGAGGCGGCGGCCATTGAGGCGGCAGTAGACAGCGTTTTGGAAAAGGGCTTCCGCACGGCGGATATGTCCGGCGGAACGGAGATCGTCGGCACAAAACGGATGGGCGATCTGATTTGCGCCTGCTTAGGAGGAAGGAAGTCTTGAAAAAGCTATCGGATTTGGCTGCCGCCGTTACCGGCTCCACGACCCTTGCCATCAGTGCAATGGCGAAGCAGCTGCGGGAGGAAGGGCAGGACGTGATCGGCTTCGGCGCCGGGGAACCGGATTTTAATACGCCCGCGCCGATTGCGGAGGCTGCCGTCAAGGCTATTTATGACGGGCAGACCCGCTATACCCCAGCCGCTGGGATTGTTCCGCTGCGGAAGGCCGTCTGCGCCAGGCTCCAGGCGGATTGCGGCATAACCTACGACCACAGTCAGATCGTCATTACCAGCGGTGCGAAGCACGCCGTATATCTGGCGCTCCAGGTGCTTTTGAATCCCGGCGACGAGGTGATTTTGCCCGCTCCGTATTGGGTCAGCTATTATGAGATGATCAAGCTGGCGGGGGGCGTGCCCGTCATTGTGGAGGGTACCGAGGCCGCAGATTTCAAGATTACGGCGGCGCAGTTGGAAGGCGCGGTGACCGGCCGGACAAAGCTGCTCGTCCTGAATAATCCGTCGAACCCCACGGGAATGCTGTATGCCAAAGACGAACTGGAAGCCCTTTGCCGGGTTTGCACGGCCCGTGACCTGTACATTTTGTCCGACGAAATTTACTACCGCCTGGTTTATGGCGGAAAGCCCTTCGTCAGCGTCCCATCCCTGGGCGGGGAGATCAAGGCGCGCACCATATTGATTAACGGCGTTTCCAAGTCCTACGCCATGACCGGCTGGCGCATCGGATACGCGGCGGCCAATCATGAGATTGCCGCAATGATCTCCAATTACGCCAGTCACGCCACCGGCGCGCCCGCAACCATTGCGCAATATGCCGCCGTGGAGGCCTTAACCGGCGCCCAGACGCCGGTGGAGGAAATGCGGGACGTGTTTGAAAAACGCCGGGACGATATCGTCCGCCGTGTCAATCAAATTGACGGTTTAAGCTGCATCACGCCGGACGGGGCGTTTTATGTTATGCTGAATATCCAGGCCCTGGCCGGCAAGACGCTGGGCGGAAGGATGATTCAAACCGGGGACGATTTTGCCATGGCGCTGCTGGAGCAGGCGGGGGTGGCGGTTGTGCCCTGCGGCAGCTTCGGCGCACCCGGCTTTGTTCGATTGACCTACGCCGCGTCCACGGAGGCCATTCAGGAGGGGTTGAATCGGATCGAAAGTTTCGTACGGGGAGTGTGATTGAAATCGGGACGAATACCTATGAAAGCCCGCTGGCGTCCCGCTACGCCAGTGACGAGATGCTTTATTTATTCTCGCCGGACAAGAAGTTTACAACATGGCGCGCCCTGTGGATCGCGCTGGCCAGGGCGGAAAAGGAGCTGGGCCTTCCCATTACCGACGAGCAAATCGCCGAAATGGAGCAAAACCGGGACAGCATCGACTATGCCTATGCGGCAAGGATGGAAAAGGAGCTGCGCCATGACGTAATGGCCCACGTTCACACATTCGGCGCGGCCTGTCCCGCCGCCATGCCGATTATCCATCTGGGGGCCACCAGCTGCTATGTGGGGGATAATACGGACATCATCCTCATGAAAGAGGGCATGACCCTGATCCTGGGTAAGCTCGTAAGCCTGATCGCCCGCCTGTCGGAGTTCGCAGCGAAGTATAAGGACATGCCCACCCTGGGGTTTACCCACTTCCAGCCCGCCCAGCTGACCACGGTTGGAAAGCGGGCGGCCCTGTGGATCAATGAGCTGCTCATGGACCTGGAGGAGGTGGAGTTTCGCATCGGGGGCCTGCGGCTTCTGGGCTCCAAGGGAACAACCGGCACACAGGCCAGCTTTTTGGCCTTGTTTAACGGGGACCATGAAAAGGTGAAGCGGCTGGATGCGCTGATTGCCCGGGAAATGGGCTTTGAAGGGGACGCGGTAGTGTCCGTCTCCGGCCAGACCTATTCCCGGAAGGTGGACGCCGGTGTGCTAAGTACCCTGTCCGCCATTGCCCAAAGTGCCAGCAAGTTTGCCACGGATTTGCGCCTGCTCGCCCATCTGAAGGAGCTGGAGGAGCCCTTTGAGGGGAAGCAGATCGGTTCATCCGCCATGCCTTATAAGCGGAACCCCATGCGGGCGGAGCGGATCTGCGCCCTTTCCCGGCATGTGATCGCAAACGCGGCAAACCCCGCCATGACTGCCGCGGCCCAGTGGATGGAGCGTACCCTGGACGACTCTGCCAACAAGCGGATCGCCGTGCCGGAATCGTTTCTGGCGGTTGACGCGATTTTGAACATCTATCTCAATATTGCCGGGGGACTTCGCGTTTACCCCAAGGTCATCGAGAAGCGTATCCGGGAGGAGCTGCCCTTCATGGCTACGGAGAACATTATGATGAACGCGGTAAAGAAGGGCGGAGACCGGCAGGTGCTCCACGAGGCCATCCGCGTCCACGCCATGGCGGCGGGGGAAACAGTGAAGGAAAAGGGCCTGCCCAATGATCTGGCAGCCCGGATCGCCGCAGATCCCCTGTTCGGCCTGACAGAAGAGGAGCTGAACGCGTCGCTGGAGCCAGCCGCCTATGTAGGCCGCGCCCCGGAGCAGGTTGAGGAATTTATTCGAAACAACGTGAATCCGGTTCTGGCGCGATACCGCCGGTATTTGAACGGAGCGCACGCGGAGCTGAAGGTCTAATGGACAAAAGCGCCCGCATATCTCCTGCCGCGGCGGGAGATATGCGGGCGCTTCCGCTCTTTTAGGCTGCCCGGGTGCGTTACGGTCAGGCAAATGGGAATGCAAATTTATCAATGAGGAGAATTTGAGATGGATGTTATGGTTCGCAGGTATACGGATAAGGACTTAACGGAAATGAAGGCAATCTGGAACGCCGTTGTCGAGGAAGGGAATTCGTTTCCGCAGGACAAGCCGCTGACCGGGCGGGAAGCGGAAGCGTTCTTTTCCGAACAGTCCTATACGGGCGTGGCGGAGGAGTGCGGAGAAATCGTAGGGCTTTATATTCTGCATCCAAACAATGTAGGACGCTGCGGCCATATCGCCAATGCTTCTTATGCGGTAAAGGCCGGACAACGCGGGAAGCGTATCGGCATGCATTTAGTAGAGGATTCGATCCGCGTCGCGGCGTCGCTGTCGTTCAGAATCCTGCAATTTAACGCCGTGGTGGCTTCAAATCATGGGGCAATCCACCTGTATGCAAAGCTCGGCTTTCAGCAGCTGGGTACGATACCCGGCGGCTTCCGCATGTCCGACGGCGCCTACGCGGATATCATTCCGTTTTATAAGGCGCTCACTGTGTGACAGGCGCATTGTGCGCCGGGGGATTTCCAAAATAGCGCCCATTGCATCAAAACAACGAAAGCTGGCTGGTGTCCGGCAGATCGTGCAAGGCGCCCAGATTTTTAAGCTGCTCAATGTGGGCTTTAGAGACCTTGGGACAGTTGGCGGACAAATCCTCAATGGAAATGAATGACCGGCCCTCTCGGCATCGTACCAGGTCGAAGGCCGCCGTCTCCCCAAGTCCGGCCACGGCCACAAAGGGCGGGATCAGGGCGTTTTCTGAATCAAGCATGACGAATTCCACCGCGTCCGACCGGTACAGGTCCATGTCCGCGAAGGAAAAGCCCCGCATGTAAAACTCATAGCAGACCTCCAAAGTGGTCAGCATGTCCTTTTCCACGTTGGTGGGGGCGGGATTGTTCTGAATTTCCGAAATTTTCGCCCGCACGGTCTCAATACCCTTGATCATATAGGCCGCGTCGAAGGCTTTGGCCCGGATGGTGAAATAGGCGCTGTAAAAGGCCAGGGGCCGATGAACCTTGAACCAGGCGATCCGGAAGGCCATCATGACATACGCAACGGCATGGGCCTTGGGGAACATGTATTTGATCTTATTGCAGGAATCAATGTACCATTGGGGCACATCCGATTCCAACATTTTGGCCTCCCATTCCTTTTGGAGGCCTTTCCCCTTCCGCACCGCCTCCATGATATTGAAGGCCAGCTTCTCATCCATCCCCTTGGAGATCAGGAACAGCATAATATCGTCCCGGCTGCCGATGACTTCGTTGACCGTGGCGGTGCCGTTCAGAATCAGATCCCGGGCGTTGCCCAGCCAGACGTCCGTCCCGTGGGAAAAGCCAGACAGGCGCACCAGGGTGTCAAAGTGCTGGGGCATGGTGTCCAGGAGCATTTCACGGGTGAATTTTGTCCCGAATTCCGGCACGGCAATAGAACCTGTTCCCCCGATTATCGGATCATCCTCCCCAAGGCCCAGAGCCTTGGGGGAGGTGAAGATGCTCATGGTGTCCGGGTCGTCCAGGGGGATTTCCTTGGCATCCACGCCCGTCCGATCCTCCAGGTATTTGATCATGGTGGGGTCGTCATGGCCAAGTAAATCCAGCTTCAACAGGTTGCTTTCCATGGAATGGTACTCAAAATGGGTTGTGATGATATCAGAGCCCGTGTCGTCGGCGGGATGCTGTACCGGACAGAAGTCGTAGATTTCCTTGTTCTGGGGGATAACAACCAGCCCGCCTGGGTGCTGGCCGGTTGTGCGCTTGACGCCGACTAAGCCTGCGGTCAGCCGGTTTTCCTCCGCGCGGGTCACAGTGAGCCCCCGATCCTCCAGGTAGTTTTTAACATATCCGTAAGCCGTCTTACTGGCTAAGGTTCCGATTGTTCCTGCCCGGAACACGTGATCCGCGCCGAACAGCGCGTTTGTATCCTTATGGGCCCGGGCCTGGTATTCCCCGGAAAAGTTCAGGTCAATGTCGGGGATCTTGTCGCCGCCGAAGCCCAGAAAGGTGGCGAAGGGGATGTCAAAGCCGTCCTTTTTGTAGGGGGTTCCGCATTCGGGGCAAACCGCATCCGGCATGTCCGCTCCGCAGCCGTAGCCCGCGCCGGCCCCGAAGTCCGCGTGCTTGCAGCTCGGGCACCGGTAATGGGCGGGCAGGGAATTGACCTCCGTGATCCCCGCAAGGAATGCCACGATGCTGGAGCCCACGGAACCCCGGGAGCCAACCAGGTAACCCGCCTCCAGAGACTTGGCTACCAGCTTCTGGGCGCTCATGTAGATCACGTCATAGTGACAGCTTATGATATCCGTTAGCTCCGTATCCACACGTTCCGTCACAACGGCGGGGGGCGTGTCGCCGTAGAGGGCGCGCATTTTACCATGAACCAGGTTCCGCAGCTCCTCCACGGAGTTTTCGATTTCCGGCGTGAACAAGCCGTCGGGCAGGGGCTTTACCTCGTCGCAGGCGTCGGCTATGCGGCGGGGGTTGTCCACCACCACCGCGTGGGCGGTTTCCGGGCCGAGGTAGGAAAATTCCTCCAGCATTTCATCTGTGGTTTTAAAATAAATGGGCAGGGGGCTGTCCGCGTCCGGATACTTTTTCCCGGCCAGCAGAATGCGCCGGTAAATCTCCTGCTCCGGCTCCAGAAAGTGCGTGTCGCCGGTGGCCGCCACGGGCTTATTCAGCGCTTCTCCCAAACGGACGATCTGCCGGTTCAGCTCCCGCAGCGCCTCCTCACTGCCTACCTTGCCGTTGCGCAGGAGGAAATGATTATTGCAGATGGGCTGAATTTCCAGGTAGTCATAAAACGCCGCCAGCCGCTTTAAATTGGCATGGCTTTCCCCGTCCAGAAGGGCGGAGAAGATCTCCCCGGCCTCGCAGGCGGAGCCGATAATCAACCCCTCCCGATGCCGGGCCAGAACGCTTTTTGGAATAATGGGGTTTTTTCTAAAATATTCCAGATGACTAATGGAGACCAGCTTGTAAAGGTTCCTGAGCCCGGTCTGGTTTTTAGCCAGCAGGATGATGTGCTTGGCCCGGCGGCCGGACAGCGATCCCTTGCTCTGGCTTTGAAGGTAGGGATCGATCTGGTTCAGGGCGGTCAGGCCTTTTTCCGCCAGCATGGTCAAAAAGCGGGGGAGCATATAGGCGACGGTTTCCGCGTCGTCCTTCGCCCGGTGATGATGAAATTCGGGCAGGCCCAAATGGTTCGCTACGGTGTTCAGCTTGTGCCGGCGCAGGTTTGGGAGCAGGTGCTTTGCCAGCAGCAGGGTGTCCACCGCCACAAGGTCAAGGGGAATGCCGGTCTTCTCGCATCCGTTGGAAAGAAAGCCCATGTCGAAGCCGGCGTTATGGGCCGCCAGCGGCCTGCCCGCGACGAATTTCAAAAAGGCGCGGAGCGCCTCAGGCAGGGCGGGGGCGTCCCGCACATGCTTGTCCTGAATGCCGGTCAGCTCGGTGATATTCGCCGGAATATGTATGCCGGGGTTTACAAAGGTCTGGAAGGAGCTGGCGATTTGTCCGCCCTTCCACAGGGCGGCCCCGATTTCGATGATCTCGTCCCGTTCGGGATTCAGGCCCGTGGTCTCTAGGTCGAAGGCGACAAATTCCGTATCAAAGGCGGCGTCGGTGTGGCCGCTGACGGCGAGATTCCCATCCAGATCGTTGACGTAATAGCCTTCCAGTCCATAAATCACCTTGATACCGGCGGCTTTTCCCGCCTGATAGGCGTCTGGGAAGGCCTGAACCACGCCATGGTCGGTGATGGCAACGGCGGGGTGGCCCCATCGTGCGGCCTGCCGCACCGCTTCCTTGGGCTCTGTCAGGGCGTCCAAGGTGGAAAAGCGGGTATGGAGATGAAGCTCCACCCGCTTTTCCGCAGCCTTGTCCGTCCGCGTTGCCTTTTCGGCGGGGCAGATATTTGCCGGATCCAGGCTGATATCCCGATCGTACCGGTTGTATTCAATGTTCCCCTGCACCCTCAGGTACATGCCGGCTTTGATTTTGCCGCACAGCGCGCCAGGGTCTGGGGTCGACTTTCCGTCCTGGCCCCAGCGCTTGCCAAGGAACCGGGATACCTTCAGGGAGCTCGTTCCGTCGGTGAGGGAAAAGCTTAAAACCCAAGCGTCTGCTTTTTCTATGTATCGGTGGTCGGTTTCGAATACCTGACCCTCTACGATGACCCGGCCGGATTCCAACGTTACATCCCTCATGGGGACGGCGGCGCCCTTGATGGCTTTTCCGAGAAGCGCCTCCGTTTTCTTTTCGCGGGATGGGCCGGGGGCGCGCTTGGGAACCGGCTGGATGGGCCGGACATGGATGGAGCTTAGTCCGAATTCCGCCATTAATTCCGTTTCGATCTGCCGAACGCTGACCGGAGCGGCAGGGGCGCGGAACATAATATCCACGTCCATATGCAGCCGCTCCCGATCCACCGTGACGGCGGGAACCACCGCCTCCGAAAGCAAGGGGGAAAGCCAGTCCGACTTGCAGCAATTTGGAAACATATCGTAAAAAGCAACTGTCTGACTCATAAATCCGCTTCAATCCTTTTCATCAGATGGTCCACCAGGGCGCACATGGGCACACGCTCCACAATCTCGCCCTTTTGGAAAATCAGGCCGCTTTTTTGGCCGCCCGCAATTCCGTAATCGGCCTCCGCGGCTTCGCCCGGCCCGTTGACGGCGCAGCCCATCACCGCCACGGTTAGAGGCTTGGTGATTCCGGTCAATCTGGCCTCCACCTCCTTGGCAATGGGGATCAGGTCGATTTCACAGCGTCCGCAGCTGGGGCAGGAGATCAGCTCGGCCCCCTCCCGCCGGATGCCTGCGGCCCGCAGGATATCCTTTGCCGCCCGCACCTCCTCCGCCGGATCCTCGGTCAAGGACACCCGGATGGTGTCCCCGATGCCCTCCAGAAGCAAACAGCCGATGCCCATGGCGGACTTTACAAGCCCCGCCCGGAAGGTACCTGCCTCCGTCACGCCCAGGTGCAGGGGATAGTCGGTTTCCCGGGCCAGCAGCCGGTAAGCGGCAATAGTCAGGCGCACATCGGAGGCCTTTACGGAAATGCAGATATCGTCGAAATCGAACCGGTTCAGCAGCCGGACATGGTTCATGGCGGATGCAAGCATGGCGGCGGGCGTCCGCCCGTGGCGGGACAGGACGTCCTTTTCCAGAGAACCGGCGTTGACGCCGATCCGGATGGGGATGCCACGGCTCCGGCAGGCATCCGCCACCTGCCTGACCCGGTCCGGGTCACCGATATTTCCCGGATTCAGCCGGATTTTGTCGATGCCCGCGGCGACGGCCTCCAGAGCGAGCCGGTAGTCAAAGTGGATATCCGCCACCAGAGGGATGTCTGTCTGCGTCCGGATGGCGGCAATCGCCCTGGCCGCCTCCAAGGTAGGGACGGCCAGACGCACAATCTGACAGCCCAGCCCCTGGAGCCGTTTGATCTGGGATACGGTGGACGCCACATCCTCGGTTTTCGTGTTGGTCATGGACTGGATCGTGACAGGGGCGCCGCCGCCCACAGGCAAGCCGCCCACATGAATTTGCTTTGCCATCGTGTTCTCCCGTATCCGGCTGACAGGCCTATTGAAACAGCTTGATAATATCGTTCAGCATGACGAAGGCCATGAGTCCAAACAGGAGCACAAGCCCCGCCGTGTTGATATAGCCCTCATATTTTGGGTTCAGCTTCCGCCGGGTAATCTTTTCGACACACCAGGAAATGGCCATAAGGAAGATATGGCCCCCGTCCAGACCCGGGATGGGGAGCATGTTCATCACCGCCAGGTTGATGGCGATGAACGCGCCGAAGCTGACGATACTGCGCAGCCCCTCGGAGGCGGTTTCAGCGGACTGGCCGAGATCGTTCATCATACCCACCATCCCCACCGGGCCGGCCAGGTCGTTTACGCCGGCCTGGCCGGAAAACAGCATTTCCAGGCTGATCCAAACGCTCCGGACATAGTTCATGGCGTTGTAGCAGATGTATTTCGTCTGTTCCCACACGCTTCCGGTGATCTGGTTGAAGCTGACGCCGTACCGGATGTCGGGCGCCTCCTCCGTACCGTAATTCAGGGCTTCCAGAGGGAACTCCTCCAAAAGGAGCTTTTCCCCGTCCCGCAGGACGACCATGTCTACCGGCGCCCCGTTTGCGAGGGCCATAAATGTGAGAAAATCGGGGGAATAGTAGGTGCGCCGCCCGTTTATGCTGTAAATGGTGTCGCCCTCCATCAGGCCGTCCGTGCCCTCATGGGGGAAGCCCTCCGCAAGGTCCGTCAGGGTGGTGCCCACAAAGCGGGTCATCCCGGCGCACAGAACCGCGATTACCAGAAAACCGGCAAGGAAGTTGGCGGCGGAGCCTGCCATGAGGATGATCAGCCGCTTCCAATGGGGCTTTTCCGAAAAGGACCCCGTGTCATCAGAGGCCTCGTCCTCGCCCTCCATGGCGCAGAAACCGCCGATGGGGATCAGCCGCAGGGAGTATAAGGTTTCCTTTCCCTGTCTTTTGAGGAGCGTGGGGCCCATGCCTATGGAAAATTCGTTGACCCGCACCCCGCAGGCCCGGGCCGCCGCAAAATGGCCCAATTCATGAATCACAATCAGGAAGCCAAAAATTAGAATCGAAAAAACTATATACATATACTTGCCTTTCTCGCCCATTGATCCGCAGCCAGAATTTCTTCCAGCGACGGTGCCGGTTTGTTCTTCATACGCCCGACCACCGCGGCGACTCGTTCATAGATCGCCGGGAAGGGGATTTGATCCGCCAGAAAAAGGGCCACCGCCGCCTCGTTGGCGGCGTTCATGACTGCCGGGACAAGGCCGCCAGCCCGCGCCGCGTGCATTGCCAAATCCAAGCACCGGAACACACCCGTATCCGGCTTTTCAAAGGTCAGTGCGGCCGTTTGTGTCAGATCCAGGGGCGGTGCGGGGCATGGAAGCCGCGCCGGCCAGGTGAAGGCCAGTTGGATCGGCAGCTTCATGTCCGGCATGCCCATTTGGGCGATGACCGAATGATCCGTGTATTCCACCATGGAATGGACGATGCTCTGGGGGTGGATCAGAATGTCGATTTGTTCCGGCGGCATATGGAACAGGTGCATTGCCTCGATCAGCTCCAGCCCCTTGTTCATCATGGTGGCGGAGTCGATGGTGATCTTCGGCCCCATGCGCCAATTGGGATGCCGCAGGGCATCCTCCTTGGTTACCCGGCGTAACGCCTCCGCCGTTTTGCCTCGGAAGGGGCCGCCGGAGGCGGTGAGGATAAGCCGCACTACCTCTGATCGCCGGTTCCCGGCCAGGCATTGGAAAATGGCGGAGTGTTCGGAATCTACCGGTAAAATTTCCGCGCCGGATTCCCGGGCCGCGTTCATCACCAGTGCGCCCGCGCACACCAGCGTTTCCTTATTGGCAAGGGCGAGTCGCTTTTTTGCCCGGATCGCGGCCAGGGTAGGCGCGAGGCCCACCGTTCCAACCATTGCCGTCAGCACCGTGCCCGCCGCAGGGTGGACGGCGGCCTCAATCAGCCCCTCCATGCCCGAGACAACCCGGACAGACGTGTCCCGCAGCCGTATCCGCAGGTCGGCGGCGGCGGATGCCTCGAAGACCGCCGCAAGGGCGGGACGGAACTGCCGGGCCTGCCGCTCTAAAAGCACTGTGTTCCGGCCTGCCGCGAGGGCAGACACGGAGAGGCCCAGGGTGTGGGCTACCTCCAGCGCCTGGGTGCCGATGGAGCCGGTGGAGCCTAATATTGAAATTGTATTGTTCATTATAATCCTTTATGACAAATCCGATGCTTCTCAATAGACCTGTCGGAGAATCTGCCTTGGATGGCTGGCCGAAAATTTTTCCGCCAGTCTATGACGGCAGGTTCCGGTAATACTTTGTGTATTGCCGGGTTCTGACGGCACGGGCTGATGGGAAAAAGACCGACCAGACGCCACGCGCAGGTTCTCGGACAGGTCTAATAAATCATGGGGCCCCAGGTTACGAGCGTCAGGAGCAGGGGCGCGGCAAAAACCATGCTGTCGAACCGGTCCAGCATGCCGCCGTGGCCGGGGAGGAGATTCCCAAAATCCTTGACCGTGTATTCCCGCTTGATGAAAGAAAAGGCCAAATCCCCAAGCTGGGTGACTAGGCTGCCCAAAAGCCCATACAGGGCGGCGAGCCAGAAATTGACCGTTAAGTCTGTGGCCAGCAGGATGACCAGCCCATATAGCAGTAACGCCAAAACGGAGGCGGCAAGCCCACCCAGGCTGCCCGCCACGGTTTTATTCGGGCTTACGTTGGGCATCAGCCTCCGTTTTCCAAAGCGCAGTCCGATGAAATACGCGCCCGCATCGCTGAGAAAGGCGACGATGACCGGCAGCAGCACAAGAAGATGGCCGTTTTCCATCAGCCGCAGATAGGGGAGCGCGGAAAGGAAAAAGGGCAGGAGCCCGCCGGCGAAGAGGGTGATAGTGATTTGGGCGAAGCTGACGGCCCGTTCCGTTTTGTGGGCCAGGATCGCCTCAATAAACAGCGCGAAGAGTAAGAGCAGCAGGATAAAGGGACCCGTGTCGGCCTCCCGGCCCAGGCAGGCGGCAATGGGGATGGCTGCCGCGGCTAGGAGCGCGTACAGCGGGATCCGGCGGTTGGCCGCCGCCCTTGCGGCGGAGATCAGCTCTACGGACGCGATGGCGGAAATGAGGCCGGTTACGATGCCGGTGGCGATCGGCGGCAGAAAAAACAGTGCGCAAAAGAGAAGCGGCACACAGACGACCGCCACGAGGATTCTTGCTTTCATGCGTATCCCTTCCGCCGCCCGCAGACGGCAATTTTAGAGGTTTTGAGAACTATGCCGTTCGGATCAGACCCCGCCGAACCGCCTGTCCCGTTTCTGATATGCCAGGATCGCCCGATCCAGCTCCCGCTCATTGAAATCGGGCCAGAGCACATCGGTGAAATACAGCTCCGAATAGGCGGCCTGCCATAACAGGAAGCCGGAGAGCCGGTATTCCCCGCTGGGGCGGATAATCAGATCCGGATCCGGGATGCCGGCAGAATAAAGATACGATTCAAATACCCGCTCCGTCAGAGGTTCGGGCGCCCCGGCGCGGCAGGCATCCGCCCAGGCGGCGGCGGCCCGAATGAGCTCCTCGCGCCCGCCGTAGTTGATGCAGATATTGACCTGCATGCCGTCGTATTTTTGGGAAATTTCCTCCGTCTCGGCGATCATGGAACGAAAGGATCGGGACAGGACGGAGATATCGCCGAAAAACTTCGTGCGGATCCGGTCCTTTTCCATATCCCGGATGGCCTCCCGGAGGTACTTTTCCAGCAGCTCCATGATGGACTGCACCTCGTCCGCCGGGCGCTTCCAGTTTTCGGTTGAAAAGGCGTAAACCGTCAGAAACTCAATGCCGATATTTTTGCAATAGGTGGCAATGGCGCGAAAGGATTCCGCGCCGGCGGAATGACCCGCCTTCCGGGGCAGACCCCGTCTTTTGGCCCAGCGTCCGTTTCCGTCCATAATAATGGCAATATGGCGGGGGAGACGTGTCTTGTCAATGTCTCCCGCCGCCTGTTTCTTTTTTTTAAAGAGATTTCTCATCAGAGAGCGGAGAGCTCCTTTTCCTTTTTTGCCGTCAGCGTGTCTATGTCCTTGATGCAGTCATCGGTCAGCTTTTGGAGGTCCTTTTCGATGTCCTTCAGATCGTCCTCGGTGATCTCCGACTTCTTTTTTTGGGCCTTAAAGAGCTCGACGGCGTCCCGGCGGATGTTCCGCAGGGCTACCTTGCAGTCCTCCCCGTATTTCCGCACCTGCTTGGCCAACTCCTTTCGCCGTTCCTCCGTCAGTTGGGGGAACGCCAGGCGGATCACCTTGCCGTCGTTTTGGGGATTGATGCCCAGGTCGGAGGCCAAAATAGCCTTTTCCACAGCCTTCAGGGCCGAGGCGTCCCACGGCTGGATCACCAGGGTTCTGGGATCCGGGGAGGAAATAGAAGCCAACTGCCCGATGGGGGTCTGCGTGCCGTAATAATCAATGGAAATTCTGTCCAGGACGGAGGCGTTGGCCCGTCCTGCCCGAACCGAGGCAAATTGACTTTCCAGAAAGTCAATGGATTTCCGCATCTTACTTTCATATTCTCCATATTCCGCAAACATTATAACCCCTCCTGTATACTTTATCATGCGCGTTTGTTTTGTACAATGGTGCCCAGCTGCTCGCCGAGGAGTACCTTTCGGATATTATCCGGATCCTTTAGCGCAAAGAGGATCACCGGGATGTTATTGTCCATGGACAGGCTGGTGGCCGTGGTGTCCATGACCTGCAGGTGCATGGCCAGCATGTCGTCGTAAGAGATGGAATCGTATTTGACCGCATCCGGATCCACATTGGGGTCGGCGCTGTAAATGCCGTCGATGTTTTTCGCCAGCAGAATCGCGTCCGCGCCGATCTCCGCCGCCCGCAGCACCGCTGCCGTATCCGTTGAAAAGTAGGGATTTCCCGTTCCGCAGCCGAAGATGACCACCCGACCCCGGGAAAGGTGCTTTATCGCCTTCAGCCGGATATAGGGTTCCGCGATGGCCCGGATTTCCAGCGCCGTTTGCACCCGCACCTCCACGCCGGTCTGCTCCAGCACGTCGGCTAAGGCGAGGCAGTTCATGACAGTGGCCATCATGCCCATATGATCCGCGCGGCTCCGCTCGATCTTGCCGCCGCCGTCCTTAACGCCGCGCCAGAAATTGCCGCCGCCGACCACAATGCCGATCTCAATACCCAGCTCCACACAGTCCTTCACCACCCGGCAGACGTTGGTGATGACTTCGAAGTCAAGGCCGAACTCCTTGCTCCCCGCCAGCGCTTCCCCGCTCAATTTCAGAAGTACCCGTTTATATATCGGTTCTTTATCGTCCATACTATCCTCCGAACGGAATCTTATTTCAGCTCCCATTTTACCCTATTTTCTCTTGCTTGGAAAGAGGGTTTCTAAAAAAACTTTGTTTTTTTATGGGAGCACTGCCGGAATTCAGAGTATTTTTAAAAAATGTTCATTTTTTCGCCATAACTATTGCGTATCATTAAGTCAGACAAACCGGCAGGTACTTAAAAAGGAGGCGTACGAGATGTATCAGGATTATGAAAACGACAATATGGAGCGGTTCCAGGAATCCGGCGGCGCCGCGCCCGATCCGATAGAGGAAAGCGGCGAGTATGCGATTCGAAAGGATCAGAACGAGGGCTATAGCTTTGGCCGGTATGACACGGGAGAGCGGGCGGATACGGCGCGCCCCTTGCAGCCCCAATACCAGCCGGAGCCCTATGCCGAGGCGCCCGGCGGAGGGGACGCGACATCCCGTCAAAACAGACCGGGCGGCAAAAAGCGGGGCGGCGCGCTGCGGGCGGTCTGCCTGCTGCTTGCGGCGCTGTTGGTTGGCGGCGGCGCGGGCGTTATTGGCGGCGTGACTGTTTATAACCAGCTGGCCGAAGAAACGGCGGCGGTGGGGGTGCTGAGTCCGGCGGAGGAGAAGGACACGGTGGAGGTTAAGGATACGGCGGAAGCCGATACGTCCAGCGTTCCCGTTACCAGCAATGTCACAAGGGCCGTCGCGGGCAGCGGTACAGCCCTTAGCGGACAGGAAATTTATGCCCTGGGCTGTCAGCAGGTGGTGGGCATTACCTCCGAGATTACAACCACAAACATTTTCGGTCAGACCGCCAGCGGAACCGTATCCGGCTCAGGCTTCATCATCACGGAGGATGGATATATCCTAACCAACTACCATGTGGTGGAAACGGCCTATAAGGGCGGCTATGATATTATGGTTATGCTCAACGACGGAACCAGCTATCTCGCGGAGCTCGTCGGCTATGAGGATGACGAGATGGACGTGGCGGTGCTGAAGATCGACGCCACGGGGCTTACACCCGCCTCCATCGGCGACTCAAACGACATGCAGGTGGGGGAGAAGGTTTATGCAATCGGCAATCCGCTGGGAGAGCTGACCTATACCATGACGGACGGGATTGTCAGCGCCCTTGACCGAGCGATCACCTTCACGGATGAGAACACCGCGGCAAAAAATACCATCAATATGTTCCAGACCAGCGCCGCGGTAAACTCCGGCAATTCCGGCGGACCGATATACAACGAGCGGGGCGAGGTGATTGGAATTGTCACCGCCAAATATGATTCTACAAGCGTGGAGGGCATCGGCTTTGCTATCCCCATTAACGACGCGGTCAGTATCGCGGAGGATCTGATCCAATACGGCTATGTGACCGGGAAGCCTTACTTCGGGATCAAGGTGCGCACCCTCAACAGTGCGGAGGCGGAGTATTACAAATTGGTGCCCGGCGCCTTTGTGGAAGTCGTGGAGTCCGGCAGCGGCGCGGAGGCTGCGGGCCTGCAGGCGGGGGATATTATTACAAAGCTGGGGGATACCGCGGTAGCCTCCACCTCCGACCTGAACAGCGCCAAGAAGCAGTATTCCGCAGGGGATACGGCCAAGCTCACGGTCTATCGGAACGGCGCGTATCTGGAGCTTACCATTACCTTTGACGAAGCGTCTCACCAAATCACCGATTCCGGCGCGGAGGAGCCCCAGGAGTCCATGAGCGGTGGTTACAGTATGCCGGAAGATACGCGCCCACGGGGAAACGGATAATGCAATGAACTTCGTATGAGCTCCGATCAGAGAAAATATCAACCGGCGGTGCGGCAAAGAGGCGCGCACCGCCGGTTACACATCTTTTGTATGGACAACCTCCGGAAAATCATGTATAATAATAAAGGAAGGGGCGTGGCTTGCGCGGAACAATAGAAAGAGGTGTTTTCATGACAGTCATTAAAAAATCCGGCAAAAAAGAGGCGTTTTCAACTGAAAAACTGATGCAATCCATTGCGGCGGCAAGCGATGAGGCGAAAGAACCCCTCAACGAAAGCGATTTGAAAATCCTGTTGGCGGAGTTTCAAATGATTACAAAGGAAAAAAACCTGATCACCTCGCAGCAGATTGATATTATTGTAAACGGTCTCCTTTACTCAAGAGGCTTCCACGGTGTCCTTGCCCATTATGTGAGCTACACCCAAAAGCGTTAAGCAGAGGTGCTTTGTGCCGGGAGGCGGCGCAGCCTCCCGGCGGTGAAATCGGCGCATTTGCAAAAATGTGCCGATTTTGCGTTTGACTGCTGGGATGTTATAACAGCTTCTCCCGTATTTTCTCCAAAACCGTCTCCGATACGCCGCAGGCACGGGCGTAGCCGGGGACGCTGCCGTAAGCCGCGCCGATGTGTGCCAAGAGAACTTCCATGTTTTTTGGACTTGTGTCAAAGGTTGGGTGGCTGTAATCGACCGGGCCGCCCCCATGGGACCGAAAAAGCATTTCGAACAGGGGCCTGAGGTAGATCTGGCTGACTGTGTAATCGGCAACGATGTCCGGATCCGAGACGCCCGCAATGCCCAGCAGGAGCATGGTGAACAGCCCGGTTCGGTCCTTTCCGGCGGTACAGTTGTACAGAACCGCGCCCGTACTCTCCGCCGCCAGGGACAGGCAGGCGGCGGCCCAGTCCTTGTGATCCTCCAGCATCTGGATATAAAGCGGGCCCCATTCAAAGCCGGGGCCGAAGGCTTCCAGCAGGTTCGTTCCCGCAACTTGGGCGTTAAAGACCGGTATATTATGATAGGAGAGCCAGTCCAGGCCGGCCAGTCTACTGGGAGAATGCTGTACCTCCTGTTCCCCGCGGAAATCAATGCTCCGGGTTACACCGTACTCTCGCAGAAAAGCCAGATCCGACCCCGTCAAACGGGATGTGCCGTCCGCCCGGATAAAGCGGCCGAATTTCGTTACCTTGCCGCCGCTTACGGCATAGCCGCCCAAATCCCGGGCATTGTACAGCCCCTCAAGCGGAAGATGCCTGTATCTATTTTCCAAAGTGATCACCTCGTGCGTTTCTCCCGCGCGTTCAGGCGGGCGATTTTTTATTTTTAGACCCAGTATAACAGATTCAAAAATGCCTGTCTACGGTGCGGATTTGCCGTGAAATCGGCGTTTGCACTAAATTTCGCCTTGACCGGACGGATTTCGACAGGAATTTTTGGGCGAAACGTGGATAACCTTGTGAAAATGTTAAAATAAGTAAAAACATATAGATTCGGTTTGAAATAATCCCCGGCTTGTTGTATAATAACGGACAAAGCAAAAGAAAGAAGGAGCGATATGGAAAAATCCATGGATTTAAATAATTTGCGCCTGGCGGTTTTGATTGACGCGGATAATGTGCCCCGGAACTGCATCAAGGCTGTGATGGAGGAAATCGCCCTGTACGGTACGCCTACCATCAAACGCATTTACGGGGACTGGACCTCTCCGACCATCGGGGGCTGGAAGGAGGCGCTTTTGGAAAACGCCATCACGCCCATCCAGCAATACGGCTACACCACCGGGAAAAATTCCACAGACTCCGCCATGATCATTGACGCAATGGACGTCCTTTACGCCGGGCGGACGGACGGATTTGTGATTGTGTCCAGCGACAGCGATTTTACCAGGCTGGCCATCAGGCTCCGGGAGGCCGGGCAAAAGGTGATCGGCATTGGGGAGAAGAAAACGCCCAACCCCTTTATTGTCGCCTGCGATAAGTTTATTTATATTGAGGTCATCCGAGCCCACGCGGAATGGGAGGAGGAAAAGACTAAGAAGCCGGTGGAGAAAAAGGCGTCGAAGCCCGCGGCGGCGAAAAAGCCGGAAAAGATACAGGGAAAGGTACCGGAAAGCATCCAGCGACTCATTTCAGACTCAATCGCGGATCTGGCGGATGATGACGGCTACGCCTATATGGGTGAGTTGGGGAACCTGATGCTCAAAAAGCAGCCCTCCTTTGACGCCCGGAACTTTGGCTTCACCAAGCTGACGCCCATGATCAAATCCCTGGGCCGATTTGAAATCGACGTGCGGGAGACGGGGGACGCGAAGATCAAGCATATCTATGTACGGGAAAAATCGGAGTAGCTTTAAGGCGCGTAAAAAACGGAGTCTTACGGCGTTTTTTGGATCGGAAACAGGACTGCGTCTCCAGGCCGGACAGATTGCGTTAAGCCGGCATCAAAGATACGCAGGCTGCATATAATATGAAAGTTGAGACTTTTCGTGCCTACCCGCGGCACGGCGAAAAGGAGGGCTTGATTTATATGCGGCCGGATATTGACGATTTAATTTACGGGGATGCGCAGACCGTACATAGTGAGCGGTGAGCGGCGCGCCTGCTTTTGCGCGTGTACGCGCCGGGGCGGAAAGGCCCATAAAAAAGGGGAGGGAGAAGCCCTCCGGCCTTCAATGAGGGTCGGCGGTACATCTCCCTCCTTTTTGTGAGGGGGAATTCCGGCCGCAGACGCGGCTGCCTCCGATCCGCTCGTTCAAAGCGTTCCGGCAATCCTGTCGATGCTATACGCGCCGCCTGGAATGTGCTTTGCCCGAACCTTTACGGCCGACTCGGGGGGTACGCCTAAAATTCTCTTGCACCCTGAAATACAGCCGCGTAGTCCCATCAGGCCGCACGTCACTGCCAGCTGATACTGCCGAATCTCCGATTTGTGCCGCTCCAGATACAGTGCCATCGGCTCCGGAAGGGAAAACGCCCAAATGGGACACATCAAGATGACGCGGTCATAGTCGGCGGGGTTCATCTCGCTTTCGACTGTGTGCGCTTCTTCGTCATATTTGATTTCGTCCATGTCGCAGGAGCGGGCGGCCTTGACCGCTTCGGCAACCTTTCGCGTGTTGCCGGTTTTTGAGTAGTAAGCAATCAGTGTTTTCATTGCGGCTTCTCCTTCCATATCTTGGTGTCGCGTATTTTGTCAAAAGGCCCCTCTGAGTAACGTCGTCATAATATTATACCAATCCTGATCAATAAAGTAAAGCCGCCATTGCGAACGATATGCGACCCCTAGATAAGCAGCAAAAATACCGATGCTTGCAGCCTTGGCTTCAGATGCAAACATCGGTATAATTAAAATACCGGCTGTTTTGCAGTTGGGAACAGCGCTGTATTCTGATCAGCTGTCCAGACGGCTCAGAATACAGTCTTCTTATTTTCAATACTAGCTTGCTTCATAGAAGTGGCGAATTTTTTTCCTGCGCTAAATCCGTTAAGAGCCGGGTAACATGTTTGTATTGCGTCTGTTCTTCCGCTAATACTTTTCCCATGTTGCCGGGCGAAGGGTCTGTAATCCAGTTGAAGAGTGTATAAAGACTGATGCTGTTAATGAATATGGAAATTGCGTGTGTGTCAAGCGGCGCAAGCCTGCCGATCTCTACGGCCCGGTTAAATACGGCCTCGGCATAGTTAATCCCCTCCTTTATAATTAATGATTTGCAGATTTCATTTGCGCGCTTGTCTGTAGAATTTCTTTGTAAAACAATCTTTGTGATGTCGGACATTTTTTGCTCATCTTCCTTATCAAAAGAATATCTGATACAATTCACAATCTCAAGAAGACTTCCTTCGCGCAAAAGTGGCTCCACAGCTTCCATGCTTGGCCTGTTTTTCAGGTAGCCATAGCAATAAAAATCATAAATTACACTCAATATCTCTTGCTTCGTTTTGAAGTGGTTGTAGATAGCCGATTGTGCGATTCCCACATCATCTGCAATATCCTTCATTGTTACCCTTTCAAAGCCATTTAGCACGAACAACTTGATTGCGCTGTCAAATATTTTCTTTCTGGTGCCAACAAATTTATAATGCTGCGTATCTGATTTTGTATTTACGGCGGGATTTGGCGCATCGCTCGGAATAAACCAGGCACCTGCCCGTTTTATCGCGCCTTCAATTTTTCCTTTCCTGCATAACCCTTGCACATGCTGGGAAGAAATTCCCCATTCGATTGCCTTTTCTTCAACCGTTTTGAACTGATGCATAAAATCCCCCTCAATTCATATCCTTCCATTCATATTGTACTATTTAAATGAATATTTGTCAATATATCATTCGCTAATATCTGCTATTTATAGCTTTTCCGAGAAGTGCTATTTGTGGAAGCGAACGCAGGAATAAAGATATCGCTACACGATGATCTGCAAGATTTTCAACGCGGATGATGCAGGAACTTGTCATTTGACGTATGCTGATAAGGCAGTAGTTTCTACCGGCAACAC
>Ga0153972_1000006_pt1 | contig 67346 bp, 59 predicted proteins | sample TSGA056MetaG_FD_104732 | JGI IMG/M metagenome (GOLD analysis project Ga0153972, IMG submission 104732) | Attine ant fungus gardens microbial communities from Georgia, USA - TSGA056 MetaG | ecosystem: Host-associated > Fungi > Mycelium > Unclassified | place: USA: Georgia, George L Smith State...
GGGCGGCGGCCTCCGCTAAGGCGGACGCCGGGATCTCAATTTCGGCGCTGGTGACGTTTGCGTCATTCCCGGCCTTTGCGACGACTTTTATTTCGCCGACGACGTTGGTTTTCCCGGCGGCCTTGGCCGCGTCAACGGCTGCAATCGCCGCCTCGACGGCGGCCTTGACGGTTGCCGCATCGGCCGTGCCGGTCGCCTTGCCGGTTTCATCCACCGTGGTCGAAACGTCAATCTCCGAGACCGTTGTCTCAGTTTCGCTGGAAGTGTCAGAGGAACCGCCGCCGGAACCAGTAGAGGGCTTCGCACTTGATGAGGCCTGCCATAGGAGAACAGGATACCCGTTGTTAATGTTGCCCACGTCCTCGGCGAACGTACCGGCATAGAGCTTCTCGAGAAGTTCGCCGTTCTTCATCTGGTCAGCTGTCATCGCGCCGTCGTTATATGTCTGGTTGCCGCTGTAATAGCCGCCGCCGGGCGCGCTTCCCTCCAAATAGTAACAATTTAGGACGTGTGTATCGTACGCCGCGCCACCGTTATTCGTGCCGATGGCCATGGCGTAACTGTCTGTCCTGGCTGAAATTTCACCGACGTTGTAGCAGTTTTCCAGTGTAAGTTCATTGCTGCCGGCAATTCCGCCCGTGGGGCAGGTATAAGTACTGGAAATGCTGCCCGCGTTGTAGCAGTTGCGGACCGTTCCGCCATTCCAGGCTGCGCCGACAATACCGCCCAAGCCCTTGGCATCGGTGCTCGAAACATCGGCGAAGTTTGCGCAGTTTTCGATTGTTGCGCCGCCATTTGTCTTGCCGATTTTTCCGACAATCCCGCCGACAGAGCGGTTGCCGCGTACGCTTCCTTTAACGGCGACGTTACGCACGGCCGCACCGGACGGGCGCATACTATCCGGGTCGTTATCGTGGACGCCCAAGCGTCCTATGAGGCCGATGGACTGACCGTCACCGTATGCGCTGGAGGCCCATCTGTCGCAATTGAGGGTGACCGTATGCCCCTGCCCGTCGAAGACGCCGCAGAAGGAGGAGCCGATCAATGTTGACGTGTCACTGGTGTCCATGAGATACTGCCCGCCGATTGGCATATAGTTTGCTGTACCCATGTTGATATCGGCAGTGAGGTAAACCGTCTTGCCGTTGAAGTCATCATAGCCGTAATGATACATGTCGGAGCTTACAGCGTTATTGCCGCCGCCGCTGACAGTACCGGAAGACGTGTTGTCCACGATATACGACGTGTCGCCTGCGATGGTATCAATTTCCGTGTTGTAGATGCCGTTAACGATAGCCGCCAGACCTGCAAGCTGCGCGGGGGTACTGATCTCGAAGTATTGTGCGTTCGGTGCGTACCAGCTCACGTCGATGGATTTGCCGTCCCAAACGGAGGCGTTCACATTTCCCGTACCTGTCTGCACTGAGCCGGAGCCTCCGGCTGTAGTGAGCTCTATGGGAATCGTTCCGCTCTCATCTGCCAGGATGGTCCCGCTCTTTGTGATATAGCCTTCGGCCGTGACGGTGTAGCTGTAAGTTTCGCCTATGGAGAGAATGTAGGTCTTGTCCGTCTCAGGTGTCACGTCGTTTCCGGCGTTGTCCTTGACCTCGACCGTGGCAGTTGTCGGCGTGACCTCAAAAGCAACGGTCACGGTGGTGGGGATGGGGGCGAAAACCGTGGGAACCGGATACCCGGCAAGGCCCATGTCATCCATCAGGGTATAGATGGGGTTGGTTTCCAGCGCGAACGCCCAGGCATCCGTGCCGTTATTGAGCGCGGTCAGGAATTCCGCTGATTTCATGTATTCGGCAGCCGAAAGCCCGCTGTCGTTATAGTCATCGACAATCTCATAAGTTGTACTGTCGCTGCTGGGATTGTAGATCGCGGCGTTCGTGCCGGTGGTGTTGGAGGTGCCGGTCAGCCAGTAGAAGTTATAGACCTTTGCCCCGCCGTTGTTGGTGCCGAAGGACTGGCCGTTATTGGCGGAGGATTTGCTGATATCGCCCACGTTGTAGCAGTTATTGGAGATACCCTCAAAGCTGCCGCTGATACCGCCGCCGTTTTTATAGTTTGCGATGACGGTGCCAAAATTGGCGCTGTTGTCGATCACCGGCGCGTTCCAGCCTGCACCGGTGATGCCGCCGGTACCCTTCGCATCGGAGCTTGTGATAGCCGCAAAGTTCAGGCAGTTCCGTACGGTGATGGAGTAACCGGACGCCACATGCAGCGTTTTCCCAACAATACCGCCCACAGAGCGTCCCGACTTGATATAACCGGTTACCGCCACGTTTTCAATGACGATATCACAGGCGGGCTCTGTCATGCCGTCCGCCGAACCCACACGTCCAAAGAGGCCTACTGACTGCCAACTCTGGCCTGTGCCGCGGTCGCAGTAGATGTTGGAAACAACATGACCCTGTCCGTCAAAGTTGCCGTAAAACAGGCCATAGAAACAATTTGTACCCAAATCATTAAGGGCCTGACTGCCCACCGGGTAATAGTTGGGTCCGGACCATGTTCCTGTTTGATCGTCATAGACGCCGCCCATGTCGATGTCGTTATCGAGGTAGAACTGTACGCCGGGAAATGTGTTTTGGCTGGTGGGGAGCTCGCCGTAAATGTCAATGACGTTCCCGGCGGTGCTTTTCGCGTAGTCATTCAGGTCGTCAAGGTGTTCGGAGCAGATCCAAGCCAGCGCCGCCCACTGTGCGGGGGTCGTAATATGATACGTATCCTGTATGTCATTTTCATCATACCAGCTGAAGTCCAGCGTGCCGTCCCACACCAGGGCGTCGGCGTTACCGGTGTGGGTCGGTTCAGTACCGCCCACGTCTAGGGCCGTGGCAACGGTTACGGTGACCGGCTCGTTTGGCATGGTGAATCCGTAGGTATTATCGCTGCCCGGGGTAACGGTCACGCTGCCTGAGGCGCCTGCGACAGCTACGGAAGCAACGGTATAGCCATCGTCCGGCGAGACCGTCAGTGTAACCGTCTCGCCGTTGGCGGCCGTAAACCAATCGTCGCTCGATGTTACCGTCGCGTTGGAAACGGCATAGCTGTATCCGCTCTGCCCCTCGGTGCCCGCAGCGCTTCCCTCCGCCACCGCGATGATGTTGTAAACAGGCTGGAGGGTGATTTTGGCAACGCCCTTTTCGCTGTTGGCCCCTGTATTGATATACTTGCCGGTCGTTGTGTTGACGTCCATCCCGTAGACAAACCGGAGGGCGTTTGCCATGTCGGTCTTTGCAGCAATCGAATCCAGTGCAGCTTTGATGCTTGCAGCATCAGTAAGCGTGACGCCCGCGTCGTTGCCCAGCGCATTTAATCGGCAATTCCAGTTGCAAAGGCCCAGTATGGCCGGGACCTCCTTGGCGTCGGTATATGTATCCAGCGTGAAAGGTACACTGGTGGATTGGTAATTACCTCCACCGTTAAAGCAGTTTATGAGCCAGTCAAAGCTGGAGTAGAAGGTCTGGCTGGAGCTGACCTGAGCTGAACCGGTGGTATAGTTTCCGTAAGAGGTCACCCAGCTGTCGCCTGCAAGCATTTTGATGTTCCATGTCTCGGCGTCATATACCAGCCCGGCCTTGGACGCCGCCGCGGCGGCGAGCCCCTCAACGGTCACATACTTTGTGACGACGATGGTTCTGGCAAAGGCGCCATTATCAGAGCCCGTGTAAAGAATATAATCCTGCGTGGTTCCGTCGCCGAAGTTGTCGTACCCGTCGTCGGCGACGAGGACCACGCCGGGCATCTCCTGCCCGTATTCATCATAGTAGGTATCATCGTCATAATCGGCATCCCATTCGGAAAGAACGGTGGTTGTGGCGCCGTCCTTGCCCAGAAGATAGACCGTCACCGTCGGGGCGGCAATGGTCCCCTCAGTCTTCGCGCTTGCGTTGATACCCAGCGCAGAGAGCAGCATACACGCAGCAAGCGACAGTGACAGCATTCTTTTAAAAAGCAATCTCATTCAATCATTTCCTTTCTCTTAAAAAATTGTGGAAGCATCATTTTTGTTATGTATTTAAAACGGCGGGCTTCCAATTGAGAAGGAAGCCCGCCATAATTTCCGCACAGTAAAATCGTGACGTTTTCACCCTTCTCAAAAATGAAGACTGCCGGGTTTCCCCAACACCCCCGGGAACCGATCCCACACAGGCGGGACACAGGTTCCGGCGCATATGTCATAAGCTTTATTAGGCTCTTAGAACATATGGCTCCGGATGTAATATTTGGTTTTAAAATAGTAAAATTTGTTTCATTATATTCCATTTCCAGAAAAGATGCAATAGGGGAACAGAAAGTTTCATGCGTTTTTTTGCTATTTTTGAGTCGGGGAAACCGTTTTTGTTGATTTTCCCCTGATATTGTATTTGAAACGGTAATGAGGCGGCGCATGGCGTATTGAGCTGCTGATACCGCAGAGGATGCCGTCGGCTGGTGTGGCGGAGGACCTAAAAGCCAGTGACCCAATGAAATGGATAGGGCTGATGAATACACTAAAAGTCTAGCTTGAGGAAATTATTTTGAATGAGCTTATCTATGATTGACAGGCTCGCAAATTCATTCACGGTAATTCCACACTGGAGTGTTATGCTTTTTTGTATTATTACTTCTGCACACAACAGTAAGAAATTGCATTGTGACGGAAGAACGCGCGGACGCACTCGGATTTATGCTGTAAATGACACATGAAAGAATGGATTTTATGCTTGATGTCTTTAACGGTGTGCGACAAATCGCCTGAGTGTACATCCAGTTTGAGGACATGGTTGAGATATTCATCAGGAGTGCTTTCCGGCGCATATGGCGGCAGAAAAAAGACTTCAATCTCATATTTATGTTTTTCCAGCCACGCAGCTACGATTTTCCCGTGATGGACACGCAGATTGTCCAAAATCAAGAATATCTTGCGGTCAGATTCCGCGACCAAACGGCGCAAAAAGCCCCGAGTGAGCCTGTATTTATTCAACCGACAACAGGAAAGAGGCATACAAAATCGAGTATGCAAACGCCTAACGAAAACCTGACCGCGACCAGCGAACAGCCGGGGCAAGCGGAAACGCCGCAGACTGAACAGCCGCAAGCCGATACGCCGGGGCAGGGACAGGACGCTGACACGCCGCCGAGGGAAAATCCCGCGCCGGAGATTGCCGATACTCCCCCGCTCCCGAAGCTGATAAACAGGCGGCGGCGAAAGAAGCGGAAAAACAAGCCGTCGAACAGGACAAATCAGCGCAGGGAAAACCTGACGCCAAGGAAAAAGACGCGCCCGGTAAGCAACGGCGCGGCAGACAGCCTACAACCTTTAACCCTAAAGTAGAACATCAAACGGTAAAATCCGAAAAAGAACCGCAAGCGGAAAAATCGGATAAAACAAAACCCGATAAACCGAAGCGCGGAGAGAAGCCGCCGAAAGCACCGAAAGAAAAACAAACGGTAAGTAAAGGCGGCGGTGGTATCGCAAGGCGCTTCAAGAAATTAGAGAGCAGACACATTTGGGCTTATCTGAATAAAACGATATCTTGAACTAAGCAAAGGCGCAAACAGTTGGTCCTCGGCAACATAACCTTACACAGAGATGCTCAATCGATAGCGCATCTCTGTGTAACCGTTCTCAGAGAAGAAATCAAAACAGCCGCTTTACAAACGCACTTATGCTGCTTACAATACGAGTGTGTCTATTCAGCGGCAGGATTATATGGACATAGCCGAAGAGTTTCGCTTGATGCTGGGGATGCGCGATGTAATTCATTTATACCATTTTTCAACAATGTTTGAGTTGCCGCTATTTGGAGTTGCTCCGCTATATCAAACATCGTCAGGGTCGGAAGGTTGATCGCTGTCCCAAACACAAGTGCGTATCCGCGCCGTAGGTATGTGATTCTATCTATAATACCTTGGTTGACATACGGTACCATTCGCGCGATGTACTGAATATCATCAATGGCCATGAAATCATAGCTCCATTTGCGTTTAGCGGCTCTATGAACGGCGATTTGTTTGAGGGTTGGCTGGAGCATATACTTGTTCCAGAGTTTAATAATCCCTCTAAATGTGTACTTATTGTGGATAATGCATCCTGGCATAAAAAGGATGCAATTTTCGACATTGCGGATGAATACGGATTCAGAGTGATATTTTTGCCCCCTTATTCACCAGACTTGAATCCCATTGAAATGTTTTGGGCTATTGTTAAACGTAGATTACGCTTGCATATGCACAAGTTCGATTCCTTTTGGGACGCTTTGACACACGCTTTCAATTAGCCTCGACTATATATTCGCATTTTCTTTGTTAAGGCTAAATTCAGGGTTGTTAGGGTTACTCAAGGGTTGTCGCGATATTTTGCTTGCGGCCTGTTAGATTTTGTGTGACGGGCCACAACGCCCCGCACATGGAATAGAAGTCTAAAGCCGTTTTGCCGCCTATTCCACGGCTGAACCAATACCAGCGGCCATTGGAGACATCCGTTTTGGGAAATCATATTTAAAAACAGAAAAATGGCTTTAACATCAGGTTTGTGACGATGTAATTTTAGGCCGCCAATATGGGAGAACAGAAAAAAACGAGGACGATGGCCATGATTGACTGGCCACCGTCCTCGCGTTATGGCATTTTAACAAATACAGGCGTTACTTCTTTTTGCGGTAATATGTATTTTCCATAGGCAGCTTTGTGCGAAAAACGCTATCGAGCTTATAATAAGCCCCGTGGATGGCAGGAGCCGTGGGAATTGTCGCAAGTTCACCGACTCCCTTGGAGCCGTATGCGGCGGGGAGCGGGTCATGCTCACGCTTCACGATGATAATTTCAGTTTCCGGCATATCCGTTGAGCGCAGAAGTCCGAGCGTACCGTATTTGGCTTTGGGATATCCGCCTTCAAGCGGATAATCTTCAGTCAGCCCGTATCCGATACCCATAGCGATACCGCCCTCGATCTGGCTTTCGGCGGACTTGGGATTCACCAGCGTTCCTACGTCATAGGCAGCGGTTAATCGGACGAGCCTGCCCGCATCATCAAGCTCCGCAACCTGAGCCGCGTAGCCGTAAGCTACATGGCTGACAGGGAAAGGCTTGTCGCTGCCCATCGGGTCGGTTTCGGGCTTGAATTCGCCATAGAATTCCTGTCCTTCCAACGCCGCAAGGGCTTCCTCCAGCGTTTGCCCCGAGGCCGTCTGATTATCCAGCTCGGCGCGCAGCTTTTTAGCCGCGATAACGGTGGCTTCGCCGGTAAAGACCGTCTGCCTCGACGCCGTGGTAGTGCCGGAGTTTGGGGTGCGCGCGGTATCCGGAGGCTCGGCGACGACCATATCCGGGGGTACCTCGAGCGTTTCGCAGGCCATTTGAATGGTGACGGTAGCCATGCCCTGACCGATACACGCCGCGCTTGTGCGGATGTGTACCTTGCCGTTTTCCACCGAGACGATGCACCGGCCCGTATCCGGCACCCCGACGCCGAGCCCCGCGTTCTTGAAGAAGCAGGATATTCCGGTGTAGGGTGAGCGGTCGTAAGCCTCCTTGACGGCGAGCAGGCACTCCTCCGCAGCGGTGGAGTCGTCGGCTATCTGGCCGTTGGGAAGTACTTGACCGGGCCGAATGGCGTTGCGGTAACGGATTTCCCACGGGGATATGCCGGCCATTTCGGCAAGGAGGTTCAGGTTACTTTCCATTGCAAAGGCGGACTGTGTCACGCCGAAGCCGCGAAACGCCCCGGCCGGGGGATTGTTTGTATAGGCCGCCCTGCCGACGATATCGACGTGCTGGAAGTTGTACGGGCCTCCCGCGTGCGTGCACGCGCGCTGAAGCACAGGGCCTCCGAGGCTGGCGTACGCGCCCGTGTCGGAAATGATTTCCGCCTTGACGGCGGTGATTTTCCCGTTTTCATCGCAGGCGGTCGTAAAATCTATTTCCATGGCGTGGCGTTTGGGATGGATCATGATGCTTTCCTGACGGGAAAACTTGATTTTCACAGGCTTCTTCACGATCCACGCCGCAAGGGCCGCGTGATGCTGCACGCTCATGTCCTCTTTGCCGCCGAAGCCTCCGCCGACAAGCATGGAGCGCACATGCACCTTTTCCGGATGCAGCCCGAGCAATCCGGATATTTCACGCTGCTCGTCGTAGATGCTCTGGCCGCCGGTGTACAGGAGCAGACCGTCCTCACCCTCCGGCATCGCGATGGCACACTCGGGCTCCATAAACGCGTGCTCGGTGACGGGCAGGGAATAGTGCTTTGTGACGACATGCTTTGAGCCCGCGATAGCTTCGTCCGCGTTGCCGCGCTTGAGCGTCTGAAGGCTGAGCAGGTTGCCGCCGTCATGGATTTTAGGCGCGCCCTCTGCCAGCGATTCGCGCGGAGAGGTAAGCGGGACAAGTTCCTCGTAATCAACCTGGATGAGAGCAAGCACTTCGTCGAGGGCTTGCTTGGTACCCGTCACGGCGATAGCCACGGCGTCACCGACATAGCGGGTGATGCCGCCCACGGCGATGAGCGCGTCCCAGTCCTTGACGAGATGCCCGCACTTTATGTTGCCGGGTACATTCGCGGCGGTTATCACCTTTATGCATTCGGGATGCTTTTCTGCTTCGGAAAAGTCTATACCGAGTATTCGGGCGCGGGGATATTTCGAGCGCAGGGCCTTGGCGTAAACCATGCCGTCCACGACCATGTCGTCGGCGTAAAGGCCGGTGCCGAGTGTCTTTTCCCCGGCGTCCACACGGAAGAAATCCTCCCCGAGCCTGCCGGTGAATTCCGGTTTGGGCATCGGTGCGCCGTCACGCAGGAATTTCGCAGCCATGAGGATCGCTTCCTCAATCTTGACATATCCCGTACAGCGGCAGATATTGCCCCGGATAGCCTTTTTGACATCGCCGGGGCTCGGCTCGGGATTGCTGTCCAGCAGACCCTTCGCGCTTATGACCATGCCGGGGATGCAGAAGCCGCACTGTACCGCGCCCGCGGAGGCGAAGCAGTAGGAATACACCTCTTTTTCGCGGCCGGACAACCCCTCGACGGTCACGATATTCTTGCCGGCCAGCTTGGATACGGCCGGTATGCAGGCGCGGGTGGGCTTGCCGTCCACCAGCACCATACAGGTCCCGCATGCGCCGTCGCCGCAGCCCTCCTTGACCGAGGTCAGGCGCAGGTCGTCGCGCAGGTATGCGATAAGCTTTTTGTTTTCAGAGGAACATTCCACCTGAGATCCGTTGACAGTAAACGTAATCATTATGTGCCTCCCATGAAAGCGGCGTATGTTGAACCTGTATCCATAGCTCGAAATGCCGTTACGGATTTATGAACACAAGTTCTCGCTCTTATTTCTTTTCGGACAGAGTCTGCTCCTTGGGAAGGGTCAGGTTCAGGATGATGGCCGCCAGCGTCGCGATAACCACCGAGGAGGAGCCGAATACCGTGCCGACCCATGTGGGAAATCCGCCGAGGCTGCCCTGTACGGACGTGACGCCGACGCCGAGGGCTACCGCGAGCCCGACCACCGTGACGGTGCGGGGAGTAAGTCCGGTCGAGGTAATCATGCGGATACCGGTCATGGCGATCATGGCGAAGACCGAAACGGTCGCGCCGCCGATGACGGCCTGCGGAATGGTTGTCAGTATGGACGCGAATTTCGGAATAAATCCGGCGACCAGCAGTACGATCGCCGCGAACGTAAAGACGAGGCGGTTGACCACGCGGTTGACCGTGACGATACCGACGTTCTGGCTGTAGGAAGCCGTCGGTAATCCGCCGAATAGGGCGCCCACGATGCTGGCGGCGCCCTGCGCTACGATCCCGCCGGACAGCTCTTTCGTGGTCGGCTCACGGTCCATGCCGCCGAGCGTGGTGGAGGTCAGGTCGCCTATGGTCTGTACGGCGTTGACGGCGAACATGATCGCCATTGAGATGCAGGCGCTGGGCACGAATTTTACGCCGAAGTGCATCGGAGGTATGAACTGGAACCATGTGGCGGCCCCGACGGCTTCGAAGCTTACCATGCCCATGCACAGGGCGACGACGTAGCCCACCACCATGCCGATCAGTATGCCTGCCAGTTTCGTGATGCCTTTTGTGAAGTTATTGCAGATGATTACCACCAGCAGCGTGACGATAGCCACAAACCAATGCTTCGGCCCGCCGAAGTCGCCGGCCGCCTGAGCCGCCACGCCGCCCGCCATGTAACGCACGGCCGTGGAATAAAGTGAAAGACCTATGGTGAAGATAACTGTGCCGGTCACGATAGGCGGGAAAAATACGCGGAGCCGCTTAACGAATATGCCGAACAGTACGGTAACGGCGCCGCCCACGATCTGAGCGCCGAATATGGTCGGCAGGTCGAACTGTCCGCCGATGGCGAGCAGAGTGGGCACATAGGCGAAGCTGGTCCCCATGATGACCGGAAGCCCGGACCCGAGCCGCGCGATGGGAAAGAGCTGCAGCAAGGTCGCAAGCGCGGTGAAGATCAATGAGACCTGCACGAGTATCGTCCTGTCGGCGGGCGACAGCTCGCAGGTTCCCGCCACCAGCAGCGCGGGCGTGACCACGCCCACTATAGCCGCGACCACATGCTGCGAACCGAGTGGTACAATTTCCTGAGCCTTGGGTTTGCCGTGAAAATCAAACAATGCCGGGTTCAATTCGGTTGTTTTTTCGCTCACGGATAACACATCTCTTTCTATTTGTCAAAAATTTAACTTTAAACGGTCGATTAAATGGCGCTAACGTTTGATTTTATCCACGAATCCATTACGCGCGCGCTCCGAGCTCGGGCAGGCCGCGCCGAAGGAACCTGCCGCGGCCTCTGGAGCCGACGAACCGGCCGTCGCGCACGATGATCTCGCCGCGCGAGATCGTTATGACCGGATAACCGGAGAGTACCATGCGAAACGCCGAGCTCATGGATTATTTCTCCGTCGACGCGCACATCTCCTTTTTGGCAGCCGCTTTCAGTTGCGATAAGTCCGTTTTTCAGCAGCATAATGACGGTATTCCTTTCACTGTGTACAGACGCGGAGCGGTCAATCTATATCTGTCAGCCGGTGATGATCGTACCGGTTTTTCCGGCAAGGCCGTCCTTTGCCTTGGACAACATCGTGATGAGCGCTTTGCGGCCCGGCTTCGACTCGGCGAAGCCCAACGCTGCCTCGACCTTCGGCAGCATGGAGCCTGCCGCGAAGTGGCCCTCGGCGATTAAGCGCCTCGCGTCCTCGGGGTTTATCTCGCTCAGCCATTGTTCGTCCGGCTTGCCAAAGTTTATCGCGACCTTTTCCACGGCGGTGAGTATTACCAACATATCCGCGTCAAGCATTTCCGCGAGCTTCGCGCTGGCGAAATCCTTGTCGACTACGGCGGACGTGCCTTTTAAATGGTTGCCCTCTGTCTTTTTGACCGGGATGCCGCCGCCGCCGACGGCGACAGGCACCTGTCCGGCTTCAAGCAGGGCGCGCACGGTCTCGCTTTCCACGATGCCCACAGGCTTGGGGGAAGGCACCACGCGGCGGTAACCGCGTCCCGCGTCCTCCATCATCGCGTAGCCCTTCGCGGCCATTTCGTCGGCTTCCTCCTTGGAGTAGAAGGCTCCGATCGGCTTGGAGGGGTCCGCGAAGGCGGGATCGTTTTTATCGACAAGCGTCTGCGTGATGATGGTCGCGACGGGCTTGTCGATCCCGCGGTCCAGAAGCTCCTCCCGCAGCGCGTTCTGGAGGTCATAGCCGATATATCCCTGGCTCATCGCGACGCATACCGACATGGGGATGTACGGGGTCTTGGCCTCGGTTTTGGAGGCGGCCTCAAGCGCGAGGTTTATCATGCCGACCTGAGGGCCGTTACCGTGTGCGATAACGACCTCGTGGCCTTCCTCTATCAAGTCGGCGATCGCGCTTGCGGTGGATTTGACGGCGAGCATCTGCTCGTGCAGATTGTCGCCGAGGGCGTTGCCGCCCAAAGCAAGAACGATTCGTTTCTTCATCGGATTACTCCTTGCTCGCCCAGCGGAGTTGTCCTTTGGCCTCAAGCTCTTTCAGCGTTTTCTGGGGGTTTTTGCACTTGGCAAGGAACATCATCGCGGCGATGACATAGGGCTTGAAGCCGGCTTCCTTGTACAGCGGCTCGCGGTAACGGTCGAATACGGACGCGTCGACCTCGCCCTCCTTGCAGCTCACGCCGGTGATGTCCGCGGGCAGGCAGTGCATGTAAAGTGCCTTGCCGCCATTTGTGAGCTTCATTATTTCCTCGGTGCAGGCCCAGTCCTTGTGGTTCGCGTTCTGGGCGAGCAACTCCTTCTCAAGGGCTTTGATACCCGCGTCGTCGCCGTTTCCATAGAGTATCGTTCTCTTTTCCATGGCCGCGAAGGGCGCCCAGCTCTTGGGATACACGATGTCCGCGTCCTTGAAGGCTTCGGCCATATTGTTGGTCTTGGTGAATTTGCCTCCGGATTTGGCCGCGTTTTCGGCGGCTACCTTTTCGACGTCGCCCATGACCTCGTAGCTCTCCGGATGCGCGAGGCAGACTTCCATCCCGAAGCGGCTCATCAGGCCGATGATGCCTTGCGGCACCGAAAGCGGCTTGCCATAGGAGGGGGAATAGGCCCATGACATGGCGATCTTCTTGCCCTTGAGGTTTTCCACGCCGCCGAAATGGTGGATGATGTGCAGCATATCGGCCATGGACTGGGTGGGATGGTCAATGTCGCATTGCAGGTTGACGAGCGTCGGGCGCTGTTCGAGTACACCCTCTTCATATCCCTGCTGTACGGCCTGCGCGACCTCGCGCATGTATGTGTTGCCCTTGCCGATGTACATATCGTCGCGGATACCGATCACATCCGCCATAAAGGATATCATGTTGGCGGTCTCGCGGACGGTTTCACCATGGGCTATCTGGCTTTTGCCCTCGTCGAGGTCCTGAATCTCAAGGCCGAGCAGGTTCGCGGCGGAGCCGAAGGAAAAGCGCGTGCGGGTGGAGTTGTCGCGGAACAGGCTTACGGCGAGGCCGCTGTCGAATATCTTTGAGGAAATATTGTTTTCGCGAAGGCAGCGCAGAGCGTCGGCCACGGTAAAGACCGCCTCGAGCTCGTCGCTGGTTTTTTCCCATGTCAGGAAAAAGTCGTTTTGGAACATTCCGTCAAATTTGAGGGAGTCCAGCTTGCCGATGTACTTATCCATGTTCATAATTGTGTCTCTGCCTTCCTTTATTTATCTTTTAGATAAAGTATGAATACCCCCGTGAACTATCGATCACGACCTATTCATATATAATTGTTGGTGTATATGGTCGGCAGCGCGGCATATACCGCGGCGCATCTTACGAGGTCATCCTTGAAGGTCTTCTCGTTGGGAGCGTGGGCTTCCGCCTCGGCGCCGGGCCCGAAGCCGATGCAGGGAATGCCGTTGCGGCCCATGATCGTAACACCGTTGGTGGAGAAGGTCCATTTATCGGTGAGCGGGCGGGCCTGGCGCATTTCCAGCGTTTGGGCGGGACCGGTGCGTTTGTCGCCGTACAGGCTTGTGTAGGCCTCCTGCATCGCGCGGGTAACGGGATGATCCTCCGGTATTACCCAGGTGGGGAAGTAGCTTTCGATGGGGTAGACGCAGCCGGTATAGGACGGGCGGTCGTATTGATACATCGAGACCGTCACGTCGCCGCCATATTTTTTGACGGCCGGCAGTGCGCGGATCTCATTCAGGCAGCTTTCCCAGGTTTCGCCGGCGGTCATGCGGCGGTCCAGAGAGACTGAGCAGGAGTCGGCTACGGCGCAGCGGCTGGGCGAGGTGAAAAAGATTTCGCTGGTGGTGATGGTGCCGCGGCCAAGAAAAGCGGCTTCCTTCCACTGTGGATTGTACTTTTCGTCCAGCATCTTTACAAGCCCTTTGATTTCCGTACCGTCCGCGGCGTCGTTTTCGTTGAGGTCGCGGATGTTTTGAAGGATGTCGGCCATTTTATAGATGGCGTTGTCGCCGCGCTCGGGAGCGGAGCCGTGGCAGGATATTCCTTTGACGTCCACGCGTATCTCCATGCGCCCGCGCTGGCCGCGGTAGATACCGCCGTCGGTGGGCTCGTTGATGACCACGAATTCCGGTCTCACCTTGTCCTCTTTGATGATATACTGCCAGCAGAGGCCGTCGCAGTCCTCCTCCTGAACGGTGGCTGTGATAAGTACGGTGTATTTGTCGCTGAGCAGGCCGAGATCCTTCATGATCTTCGCGCCGTAAACGGCCGAGACTATGCCGCCCTCCTGATCAGACCCGCCGCGTCCGCCGATTTCCTCATCGTTCTCGTAGCCCTCGTACGGATCAAACGTCCAGTTATCCCTGTTGCCGACGCCCACCGTGTCGATGTGGCCGTCAAAGGCGATGAGCGTCTTGCCCGTGCCCATATAGCCGAGCAGGTTGCCCATGGGATCGATCTCGACCTTATCGAATCCAAGCCTGCGCATTTCAGCCGCGGCGCACTCAATTTTGCCCTTCTCGCCGCAGCTTTCGCCTGGGATTTTGATCATGTCGCGCAGGAAACGCGTCATGTCCGCACGGTAGCCTTCCGCCGCCGATTTGATCGCTTCAAGGTTCATTACAGTTCCCCCTCTTTCTTTATTGGTTTATAGCGATCGGAAGAAATAAGCGGAAAAGTTCACTGGTAAAAATACCCGCCAACTACGTTGTCGGCCTTGACGGGCGTCAGCCCGCCTGCGTCCTCCGCCTTGTTGGCGGACATTTTCCCTCAGTTCCCTTTTTCCGTTATTTCTTCCGATCGCTATAGAGACGGATACTCGCCGTCCCATACGATATCCTGATATTTCTGCGGGTCGGTGTCGCCCTCGGTGCTGAACAGCAGCACGACGGAGTTTTCGTCGAGCTTCATCCTCCCGCGCAGTTCTCCGAGATTTTCGTCCGTCATCAGGACGGTGAGAAGCCCCGTTCCCACCGCGCCGGATTCGCCTGATATCACGCGCATGTCTCCGCGCAGCGGGCTTGAGAGGACGCGCATACCCTTTGCGGCGACCCAGTCGGGACACGACGCGAAGAAATCGGTGTGGTTTTTGAGCAGCTCCCACGAAATGGTGTTGGGTTCCCCACAGGCAAGTCCCGCCATTATCGTGCGCATCTCACCGCCGACGGTCTTGTAAGCCTTGGCCTCCGCCGATTTGTACAGGCAGTCGGCGGCTTCGGCCTCCACCACCGTGACGGTCGGGCAGCCTGCACCGTAAGCCGCGGTGAAATAACCCTGAACGGCTCCGGCAAGGGAGCCCACGCCCGCCTGCACGAAGATATGGGTCGCAGCAGCTCCGTAACCTTTCAGCTGCCTGTCGGCCTCGGAGGCCAGGGTGCCGTACCCCTGCATGATCCAGCCGGGGATTTCCTCGTAGCCCTCCCATGCGGTATCCTGTACGACTACGCTTCCCGAGACCTTCGCGGATTCGGCCGCGGCAAGACGGACGGCATCGTCGTAGTTGCCGTCGATGATGGACGCCTCCGCGCCCTCGGCCCTGATGTCCTCAAGCCTTTTTTGGGATGAACCCGCGGGCATGTAGACGACCGCTTTCTGTCCGAGCTTGTTTGCCGCCCAGGCCACCCCGCGGCCGTGGTTGCCGTCGGTCGCGGTGAAAAATGTGATCTGCCCGATTTGTTTGCGCAGCGCTTCCGAGGTCAGGCGGTTGTAGTCCATCTCGGAAACGTCGCAGCCGACAAGTCCGGCTATGTACCTTGCCATGGCGTAGGAGCCGCCCAATACCTTGAAGGCGTTGAGGCCGAAGCGGTAGGATTCGTCCTTGATGTAGACGCCCTTAACGCCGAGCCTTGACGCAAGCGAATCCAACTTGACAAGCGGGGTTTCGGCGTATTGCGGAAAGCTTTTGTGGAAAGCGAGCGTCTTTTCCATCTCGGGGGCTTGCATCAGGCAGGCGGGGCCGGAACAGTCCGATTTGGGGCATTCGTTCGGGATGATCTTTATTTCTTGCAGCATTTGACGACCCCCTTTTAATAATTAGGGCATGTGTGTTAGATTTCGGAATCCATATAATTGTACAGCGTGTACTTAGATATATCATAGTATTTCGTGACTTTGTCACCGCTTTTCTTTATCAAAAAAGCCCCCTTTTCCTCAAGATACCGGATCGCCTTGATTTTGTCATCCTTGTTCATCAGGGCCACCGGCTTGCCGACATGTTTCGCGCTTTCTTCTATCAGGCGGTCGAGCAGGTCGTTGACATTTGAAAAAATCGTGTCAATCTGATTCTTCCGCCGGTTGTCTTGTTGGGTTCCGATAAATTGCCCGAGAATGGACGCCGCATGGCTGATTTCCGTGATATCGTAATTGATTCCCAGCAACGCTATCGCCTGTCCCTCCTCGTTGCGGACATAAACAGAGGAGGATTTTAGAAGCCTGCCGTCCTGTGTGCGGGTAAGATAGCCAAGATTATCCTCGACGGCTTCCTGTGATTTGAGCGCGCGCAGTACGATCTCGCTCGCGCCGTCGCCTACATGGCGTCCCGTGACATGTCCGTTTTCGATGGCGATGATAGTGCTCTCGTAGTCGCGGGTAAGGTCGTGTACGGCAATCTCACACTGCGGCCCGAACTGCTCCGCAAGGGCCTTGGCCAACTGCTTGAGAAATGACGCCTGCTCTTCCACTGACATTGCATTGCCCCCTTTTCAGTCCCGATTATTATTTGTATTGTTAACAGCATATCATAATGTCAACAATATTTCAATTATTTTTTAGCACAAAAAAATAATTTTTTGCACCAAGGTTTATTGTACACTTTCAACAGTAATTTTCAAGAATTGCGATTACGATTAATTAGTTAATATCTACAATAGAAATAGACCTAATTGTAATAATATCTAAAAATAGATTTATTGAGGAAAATATCTTGACTATATGGATAATATGTGTTAATTTGTATACAAAGTTATATTGAATGGCTGCAACGTAGTGCTCAGCGCGCGGGCCGGATATTCTTTAGAATATCCGGCCCGCTTTTTTTGCAGGCTAATAAAAATAAAACTAGGAGGAATTATCATGCTGCTCATTGGCAACGGAAGGCTGATTACACGGGGAAAGCACAACCAATTGATCGAGAACGGCTGCGTGGCCGCGGAGGGCCGTCTCATCAGGGAGGTAGGGGACACCGCGGAGCTGCGCGCGAAATATCCGGACGCGGAATACATCGACGCGCGCGGCGGAGTGATAATGCCGGGGTTCATAAATGTCCACAACCACATTTACAGCGCGTTTTCGCGTGGGCTTGCCATCAACGGATATAATCCGAAGAATTTCCTCGAGATACTCGACGGACTGTGGTGGACCATCGACCGCCATCTTCTGCTGGAGGATACCCGCTGGAGCGCGATGGCGGTGTATCTCGACTGCATCAAAAACGGATGCACCACGGTCTTCGACCATCACGCAAGCTACGGCGGGATACGCGGAAGCCTTTTCGCGATAGCCGAGGCGGCGAAGGAACTGGGCGTGCGCACAAATCTCTGCTATGAGGTATCCGACCGGGACGGCGATGAAAAAATGCGCGAGGCCGTAGCCGAAAACGCCGAGTTCATCAAGTACGCGTCCGCCGACGGCTCCGACATGGTCAAGGGCATGATGGGCATGCACGCGTCGTTCACGCTGTCGGACAAAACGCTCGCGCTCTGCCGTGAGAACACCCCCGAGGGCATCGGCTTCCACATCCACGTGGCGGAGGGTATGGACGACGTTTACGACAGCCTCGGGAAATACGGCAAACGCGTCATTAACCGCCTGTACGACAACGACCTGCTCGGCGAAAAGAGCATAGCGGGCCACTGTATCCATGTGAACGGCATCGAGATGGATATCATCAAGCAAACGAATACCATGGTCGCCCACAATCCGGAATCGAACATGGGCAACGCGGTCGGCATACCGCCCTGCATGGAAATGATGAAGCGCGGCATCCTCCTCGGTCTCGGGACAGACGGCTACACCAACGACATGCTGGAATCCGAAAAGGTGGCCAATATCATTCACAAGCACGTGCTGTGCGACCCGAACGCCGCGTGGGGCGAGGTTCCCCAAATGCTGTTCACAAACAACGCGCTCATGGCCGCCCGCTGCTTTGATACAAAGCTCGGCGCGCTGGAGCCGGGAGCCGCTGCGGATATAATCGTCAGCGATTACGATCCGCTCACTCCGATGACCGCCGACAACTGCAACGGCCACATACTGTTCGGCATGAGCGGGCGCGGCGTGGTCACGACCGTGATAAACGGCGAGGTGAAAATGAAGGACCGCGAGCTTATCGGAATAGACGGCGAGGCGATCATGGCAAAATGCCGCGAGCGGTCCGCCGATATGGCAAGGCGCATCAATTCAAGATAAAATAATATTTTATAAAACTATAAGGAGGAGCTTTGATGAGTGATATTATGAGACAGATCCCGTTTGACCGGCTTATGGATTGGGTCCTCGACGAGTATCGGGATACCGGAGCCATATTTGGGGTGAAAAAGATGTTTCGCCATACCGGCGCGAAAACCCTCGGCCTCTTCAGGGAAAAGCTTGAGGTACCGTTTGGACCGGCCGCGGGGCCGCATACACAGCTTGCCCAGAACATCATAGCCAGCTATGCCGCGGGCAGCCGCTTCTTCGAGCTTAAAACGGTACAGGTGCTCGACGGCGAGGATCTGCCCGTCTCGAAACCGTGTATTCTGGCAAAAGACGAATGTTATAACGTCGAGTGGTCGACCGAGCTGTATGTGCCGCAGGCGTTCGACGAATATGTCAAGGGCTGGTTCGCCCTCAAGCTGTTGAGCCGCGAGCTCGGACTCGGCGACCCCGACGGCTTCGTGTTCAACATGAGCGTGGGCTACGATCTTGAAGGCATCAAAACGAAGAAAATCAACGATTACATCGAGGGTATGAAAAACGCCGAAAACACCGAATCGTGGAAAACCTGCAAAAACTGGGCGCTCAGCAACCTGTCGCGCTTCAAGAATGTGGACGAGGCGTACATAAACGGCATCGCTCCGCGCGTCTGCGACTCGATCACGCTCTCGACTCTGCACGGCTGCCCGCCGGACGAAATCGAGCGTATCGCGACATACCTTATCACCGAAAAGAAGCTCAATACGTTTATAAAATGTAACCCGACACTGCTTGGCTACGAGTACGCGCGCGCCGCTCTGGACAGCCTCGGCTTCGATTACATCGTGTTCGACGACCATCATTTCAAGGCAGACCTGCAATTCGCGGACGCCGTGCCGATGTTCCGCAGGCTGATAAAGCTGTCCGGCGAGCTGGAGCTTGCTTTCGGCGTCAAGCTGACCAACACTTTCCCGGTCACAATTGCGGCCGGGGAGCTGCCGGGCGAGGAAATGTACATGTCCGGCCGGTCGCTGTTCCCGCTTTCAATCGCGCTTGCCAACCGGCTGTCGAAAGAATTTGAGGGCAAGCTGCGCATAAGCTATTCCGGCGGCGCGGACGCGCGCAATATAGACAAAATATATGAGACGGGCATATGGCCGATCACGCTGGCGACCACTCTGCTCAAGCCCGGCGGATACCAGAGGCTGCATCAGATGGCAGAAAAGCTAGCAGGATGCGAATACAAGCCGTTCGGCAGCGTGGATTTGGCCAAGCTACAGGCCCTAGTGGACGACGTCGCGGTCAATCCGCTGTATCATAAGCCCATCAAGCCTGTCCCCGAGCGCAAAATGAAAAAGCCTGTACCGCTCATCGACTGCTTCGAGGCTCCCTGCCGCGAAGGCTGCCCCATCAAACAGGACATTCCGGCCTACCTGCGGCTTGCGGGCGAGGGCAAGCATCTCGAAGCGCTGCGCGTGATAACCGAGCGCAACCCTCTGCCGTTCATCACCGGCACCATCTGCTCCCACAGATGCATGGATAAATGCACGCGTGATTTCTATGAGGAATCCGTTCACATCCGCGAGGTGAAGCTCGAAGCCGCGGAAAAGGCCTATACGCAGCTTATGCGGGAAACGAAAGGCTCCGACAAATCCGGCGCGAAGGCGGCCGTGATAGGCGGCGGACCGGCGGGACTGGCGGCTTCATACTTCCTTGCGAGGGCGGGGCATCCGGTCACCATATTCGAGAGGAAAGGCAGCCTCGGCGGTATCGTGCGCCATGTGATCCCATCGTTCCGGATCGGCGGCGAAGCCATTGACAAGGACGTGGAGCTTATCCGCGCGATGGGGGTCGAGATGCGCCTGAACAGCGAGGTCAAGGGCTTGGATGAGCTGCGCGCCGAAGGCTTTGAGCACATCATAATCGCGACGGGCGCGTGGAAGCCCGGTGCGCTGGAATTGCGGGGAGGAAAGGCCCTCGGCGTACTGGAGTTTCTTGAGAGCTTCAAACGCGATTCCGATTCTGTTAAGCTCGGCGAAAACGTCGTCGTTATCGGAGGCGGCAATACCGCCATGGACGCGGCAAGAGCCGCGAAGAGAGCCGCCGGGGTCAAAAAGGTGTCGCTCGTGTACCGCCGCACCAAGCGTTATATGCCCGCCGACGAGGAGGAGCTGGACCTCGCGATAGAGGACGGCGTGGAATTTTGCGAGCTGCTCGCTCCGTCCGGCCTGCAAAACGGAAAGCTGATTTGTACCAAAATGAAGCTCGGCGCGCCCGACGCGTCGGGACGGCGCAGCCCCGTCGCCACCGGAGAAACTGCGGAGGTACCCGCCGATACCGTGATTTCCGCGATAGGCGATCTTGTTGACAGCGAATACTTGAAAGGCTGCGGCATCGATACCGATAAGAAGGGAAAAGCCGTCGTCAATAAAGATACCCTCGAAACCAATATAAACGGCGTGTACGTCATAGGCGACGCGATGCGCGGCCCCTCGACCGTAGCCGAGTCTATCGCCGACGCCCTGCGGTGTGCGGAGGCGATATCCGGATCGAAAGCGGACCGGTGCGCGGCGATGAACGTGAATCCCGACGCGAAGCCCGCCGAAGATAAAAAGGGCGTACTGTGCTGCGAGTCCGGCTGCGTCCACGAATCGGAACGCTGCCTCGAATGCGCGACGATCTGCGAATGCTGCGCCGACGTATGCCCCAACAGGGCGAACGTCGTAGTGGCGGTGGACGGCCGCCCGCAAATCATCCATGTGGATTACATGTGTAACGAGTGCGGTAACTGCGAGGTATTCTGCCCGTATTCCAGCGCGCCCTACCGGGATAAGCTCACACTATTCGCATGTGAAAGCGATTTTAAGGACAGTGAGAATCAAGGCTTCCTCCCACTTGAGGGTGGCAAGGTGCGCGTCAGGCTCGACGGCAACACCGCCGACTACAGCGACGGCGCGAACCTCCCCACCGATATCTGGAAGCTGATACAGGCCGTCCTAAAGAATAAACGGGTTCTGATAAAGGTGTGAGAATAACGGCAAACGGGAATCCGCGTCCCCCGCGAATCCTTTTGGAAGGGCCGCCCGGAATCGGCAAATCAACTATTCCGCGGATATTTTCGCGCCTTATACCTCCGAAATGACCGGCCTCGCCGTCCAACGCCTAAAGGAAAACAGCTTTCCCGCTCCGGAGGCAGAACGCTCCGGGGCGGGAGAGCGTGTTTACTTTGTGGATACAATAGGTTGAAATGAACGCGCTGTAAAGGAATAATAAAGAACCAACTGGAGGAGGATTACACGAAGGATCAGATGACACTAAGAATCTGTGTTCAGCAGAAGCAAATGTTAGATTTTCGAGCAGATTTCGGCGCTTTTTCGCTCGTCGTCCTTGCAGGGCGTCAGCCCAACTGCGTCCTCCTCACAAAAAATCACCGGAATCTGCTCGAAAATCTAACATTGAACCTATTGAACACAAATTCTAAAGGAGTACTCCGGTGCGAGGCTTGCGACTCAACCATGATACCGCACAGGACGGGAACCGGGTATTGGGCTTATATTTGCCGCAAACATCACGCAATCGGCAAAACCGCTTGTTCAAGCCATTACATCAACTACGACAAGTTTCACGCGGCGGTGCTGGCCGACATACAGAAACACGCGGTACTGTTCGCGGAGGACACGGCAAAGGCGGCGCGGGAACTGGCGGCGAAAATTGGGCGAGAGGATGAAAAGAAGCTGGCGCGGACAAAAAAAGAACAGACTGGCGCACAGAAACAGCTTGCCGAACTCGACGTAAAATTAAAAAAGTCCTATGAGGACAACATGAGCGGCAAGCTCCCCGACCATATTTTCAAAATGTTTATTGCCGACTATGACGATGAAAAGGCCGCGCTGAAAGAAGCCGTCCGGGACATGGAGCTGACCCTTGAAAAAGCGCGGAACGCGGAGACGGACGCGGACAGATTCGTGAAGTTGGTACGGCAATACGCCGGATGTGAGGAACTTGACCGCTTCATGCTCCATGAACTGATAGAGCGTATCACCATTTGGGAAACGCCGAACATGGGGCGGTATCGTAAGGGCAAGGAAAAGGTCATCACGATTTACTATAAGTTTGTGGGTAAGTTACAATAAGCATTTCTTTATACAATTTTGACTGGTCATCGTCGCGGGATAACCGCTCGTATAATGGTGTTATTTTTTCGTTCCTCATGTTCGCGCCCTCCAATAAAAATACTCTAAATGACTTGCTCATTAACCATGAGAAAAACCGGGGAAATTCATGATTAATAAGTCACTTAGAGCATACAACACCACTTGCAAGGCGATACTTGCGGTATTGCTTGACCGCGAAGCAATCCGGCTTGCGCTTTTCCAACTCCATGAACATATAGTCCACGGCGTTGAGAAACTCCTCGTCATCTTCTTTGACTTCCATTCCGCTGATCATATCCACCAGTGTATTAATATTTCTGTCCTCCTGCGGCCCCTCGAAAATGATATATGCAATAAGAGCACAGTACAGGAGCGTCTCGGCCTTCACCCAAAACTCGTCCCCGTCCTTGCCGTCGCCCCGAGTGTTGGCAATTAACGTATTGACGAACTTCAGGATGTCGGCCTCGTTTTTAATGTACGACAGCGGGTTATAATGATTGGACTTGGAAAAGTCGATGCTGTTGAATACCTTAATCCTATACCCGCGCTTCTTTTGCAGACAGTACCCTACCTGCGATAACACGCTGCCCTTCGGGTCAACCACCACATACGAGGAATGAGCTTGCAAAAGCTGGGGTGTGAGCCAAAATCTGCTTTTACCACTGCCACTTGACCCGATTACGCAGCAATTTAGTGTGCGGGCGTTGGCCGGATTTTTCGGACGGGTATTCATCGTAAGAAACTCAGTCCCGGTTAAAATGACGTTGTTCTCGAACTTGGGATCGACAAAGGGTTTGATGTCCTTTACCGCGCCTCTCCGTCGCGCCCGTCCTTTGGTTTGCTCTGCTCATTCACATAGGTAATGGTTTCGTTAATCATGCAATCAAGTGGGCGTTTGAATGTTTCGCTTGCCGTCCCGCTGAAAAATCTGGGAACACATAATCAGACCAGGCGCTCTCCTTTTTTTAGCGCTGCTAGCAGGCAGGCAAATCCGAGAACCGCGGCTGTTATCGCAAAGCAAAAAGCCGGGGCATATGTCTTTTGCATATCATATATAGTATTGTATATGGGAGACGCAAGCGCGCCGGTAAGGAAAACGGCGGTTGTGATAACGGAAAAAATGGTATTGTAATCCTTTAGCCCGAACAGTTTTCTCGTCACAATCGGAGGTTCGACAGTAGACAAAGCGTAGCCGGACCCCAACAATGCAACGCCTGCCAGAAAAACAGGAGCGTCAGCCGCAATAATCAGAAGGCCGATACCAGTCACGCCCAGCGCTAAAGCAACCAGAACGGCTTTCACGATCCCGAATTTGTCGTTGAGCCAGCCCAATGCCAGCTTGAAGAACATACCGCCTGTCAGCATGACAGATGTGGCAATTCCTCCGAAAGACGGGGACATCCCGAGGGAATTGGCGTAAGCGGGGATGGAAAGGGTTACATTCCCCATAAACACGATGCCGACTACAAACATAAATAACAGATAAAATGAGGGCGAACGCAGTGCCTGTGCGGCGCTTGCGCCCGGCAGGCTCTCAGGAGCGCCGCTGTCCGGTAACACCTGCTCATTTTCCTCCCCAAACGGCTGCAAGCCCACATCCACAGGACGGTAGCGGATCACAAACGCCGAGACGGGCAACAAAATCAGCGCTCCAATCCCACCCAGGCATAAATATCCCGTCCGCCAGCCATAGTTTTGAATTATGCCGCTTATCAGGGGATTGAACAGTGCCCCCCCAAGACTGCTGCACGCCATGGCTGTCCCAATCAGAGTGCCGACCCTCTTTCGAAACCAGTTGTTAATCAGGACAGGCACCATCATAGCCCCACAGAACGTCATGGATACGCCGAGAAGAATGCCCGCAAAGTAAAACTGATACAGTGACTGGAACGTTGACATCATTATAAACGTTCCGCCGGCAATCAGGCCGGACAGCGTGAGGAGGGGCCTGAATTTCACCTTCCTCATGATCTTTCCCGCAAACAGAAGCGTAATCATATTGGCGATATTTTGTATCGATAGATATACGGTGAACTGGCCGCGTCCGATGCCAAGGGAATCGGCGACAGGCTGAAAAAAAATACCTGGGCAGTTTTGCCACATTCCGATCCCCACAAATGAGATGATAAAGGTGCCAACGGCTATGCGATAAGCGTAGCCGGTATTATTGTCGCGCATTTGATTTCACCCTCAAATATTATAATGAAATTGCTTTACGTGAATTTCGCATACAAAAGATCAAATATTTAATGTGCCCCCGCCGTAGACAGGGGCACAATGGAATTAGCATCAGCGATTATTTATACCAGACGCTATCAAATCCTTCTGGCGGCTTGGAAGCCTTCGTGGACAGCGTCAATGATTTTGCGCGGCTGCTGTGCGTCGCCTGTAGCCCAGAACAGGGGAACTTTATCCTGAAGCTCCTCGATCATTTGATTGTTGGGCAAATACCCGACGGCCATAATCACAGTGTCACAATCTACGCAATGGCTTTCTCCGTTCTGTTCATACTCCAGACAACTATCCGAAATCTTGGTGACCTTGGCGCCGCAATGAACCTCCACGCTGCTGGCCTTCATCATATCCTTTAGATGCTGGTCATTGTTGAGGTTGTGCTGCACTGTTAGGAGCAGATCCCCGAGAAGCTCAACTATCACTACCTTTTCGGCTGTCTTCTCAACATGCAGAGCAACCTCGCAGCCCACAAGGCCGCCGCCAACCACCACCACCCGGCCGCCAACAGGCTTGCCGGTGAGCGCCTGAGTCGAAGTGATGACATTTTTGCCGTCCACTCCGGGAATCGGCGGTATGATTGGGCGGGAACCGGCGGCCAGTATCACGGCGTCAAATCCGTCCGCGAGAACACTCTCCGCGGTTGCATCCCTGCCCAGACGTACATTGACGCCGGAGCTATATGTATGATTGATTAGGTATTCGTTAAAGGCTGCCACATCTTTTTTGAATTCCGGCGCGCCCGCCGCGATCAGATTTCCGCCAAGCCGGTCGGTTTTTTCCCAGAGCTCCACATCATGGCCCCGCTCCGCAGCGGTGATGGCGCCTTTCATTCCACCGGGACCTCCGCCGATCACAAGAACCTTTTTCTTAACGTCGGCAGGGGTTACGGGGTAATCCTTCTCGTGGTAGCAATGGGGATTGACTGCGCATGAGCGGTATTTTCCCTTCCGCGCTATAAACATGCACTCGTTGCAGCCAATGCAGGGAACGATATCCCGATAATTCCCGGCCTTGACCTTGTTGGGCCAATGGGGATCGGTAAGAAGCTGATGACCCAGACCTATATAATCCGCCTTTCCATCCTGGAGCACCTGTTCCGCCAGCGATGGATCCCCGAGCTTTCCCTGCGCAAGGACGGGTATGCCAACCGTATTCTTAACCGCCTCGGCCAGATGAAGCTGGTGCCCTTCGGAGCTGTAAACGGTGGAGATGGCAAGGTACCATGCCTCATAACAGCCCTTATCCACATGAAGGGCCGTGACTCCCGCGTCTTCAAGTATTTTGGCCATCTTAAGCCCTTCGTCCAGCATACGGCCGCCGGGCACGCCGTGTTCGGGGGTAAATTTGACTATGACGGGGAATTCCGGGCCGCAAACGCGCTTGATCTCCTCGATGATTTCCAGCGTAAACCGCATCCGGTTTTCCAAGCTGCCGCCGTATTCATCGGTACGCTTGTTCCACAGCTCGGATTGGAACTGATCCAGCAAATAGCCGCCGTAAGCATGGACCTCTACGGCGTCCGCCCCGGCCCGCTGGGCCAGCGAAGCGGAAAATCCCATCTTAACTACAAGATCCTTGATTTGCTCCACTTCAAACGGTTTGCAAATCACGTCGGGAAAGTAGAACGCGGGCGTGGCGCTGGGCGCGTAGGGCTGCGTATGGGGGTCGGTAAAGGTCATCCTGCCCAGCCCGGGGGTGATCTGTACAACGAGCTTACAACCCTCATAGTGCAATTTATCCGCCAACAGTCCCAGGCGGTCTACCTGGTGAAAGCTGTCCAGCAGGTTGCAGGGGCGAGCTTCATACTTGGTTGTGCAGATATTCGCTCCCGTAATGAGCAACCCAACTCCTCCGCGGGCGCGCTCCAGGAAATACTCGATGTTGCGTTCTTGAGTTCCGCCGTCGGCGTCGGTCTTGTTACCCATGGGACACATAAATATGCGGTTTTTTAGCTGCATCGTGCCAAGGCGGGAGCGTTCAAACAGTTTCATGGCCTTTATCCTCCTTAAATAATTTCAACCATATCCTTATTGGTCAGTCCGGCGGCGTTTCCCTCTTCTGTGTCCAGATGAAACACGGTCGAATCGATGTCCTGAAGGCGAAGAAGGACATTGTGAAAGGTAAGTCCACGCTCGCCGGCTACCCTTACGCTGACAAATTTTTCATTTTGGATGCCCCATTTTTCCGCTACAGGCCGATACATGTGGATATGACGGCGCGCGATAATGGCGCCGTGCTCCAACTCCACCACGCCTTTCGGCCCCACCACCCTGATGGGCGCGGCGTCCTCGAGCTGACCGGAATCCCCTACCGGAACATCCAGGCCAAGCTTGAAACAGTCGGAACGCAAAAGCTCAACCTGGGAATAGCGCCTGACCGGCCCCAGAATGCGGACGCCCTCGAGTTTTCCTTTGGGACCCTCAAGCGTCAGTGTTTCGTTGGCGGCAAACTCGCCCTCGCCAAGCTCTCTGTACACGGTCAGCGTGTACTCTTCGCCAAACAGCTTAGCGACATGTTCCGGCAACAGGTGCACATGGCGATTGGACAGCATTGCCTCTACCATTTTGCTCATGACAACCCCTACTATCATTGAATTTTGCGAATGGATACTACGCTAACCCTAGGGCCTTTTTGTTTACCGTGCTGTACGGCACCCCGCCCTTCGCGGCCGCAATGGCGATCTCCACCGCCTTGCGCTGCAAATCCTGATAGGATTCCTCAGTTTGATAAGCGATGTGTGGCGTAACCACCACGTTGTCCATGTGAAAAAGCGGATAATCAGGGTCGCTTACCGGCTCAGACTCAAACACATCCAGGCCCGCCGCCCGAACCTTGCCCGTTTTGAGCGCCTCCAACAGATCCGTCTCGCGGATCAGGCCGCCCCGTGCGGTATTGATGAGGATAACCCCGTCCTTCATCTTCGCAATGCGCTCTTTGTTGATGATGTGGGCGGTACTGTCAAACAGCGGCATATGCAGGGAGATAACGTCCGCACGCGCGAATAATTCGTCCTGCTCTACCTTTTCCACGCCGTGTGCCGCGAACACATCGTCAGATACAAAGGGATCGTACGCGATAACCTTCATGTCAAAACCCGACGCGTATTTCCCGACCAGCCGGGCAATCCCGCCAAACCCCATCAGGCCAAGAATCAGCGTGGACAACCTGCGGCTTGGATAGCCAGTTAAATAGCCCACATGCTTCCAGGCTCCGTCCCTTATCCTGTCGCTATACAGGCAAACCTTCCGGACGGCCGCCAACATGAGCGCAATTGTATGCACAGCCACCTCCTGAAGGCCATAATCAGGCACATTGCAGACCATAATGCCCCTCTGTGTGGCGGCGTCCACATCCACGCTATCGTAGCCGATAGCAATCTTTATAATGCATTTGACCGTTTGGTCCAGCCGTTCAATCAACGCTGCCGGAAAAGGCCTGGCACAGGTCATCACCACGGCAGCGCCTTTCGCGAGCTCCACTATTCCGTCGTCATTGGTTTCCATCGACTCGGTAAAATCGATACCGTTTTCCCCAAACAGATAATGGTATTCCTGACATCTGGGCGTTGTGGACGTTGAAAACATTACAACCTTCACGATAAATCCCCCTTACTTGTTGTATTCCTAGGCGCGCTTAAAATAGGCAGCAGAACCGCTTTATAACCCCTCCTATCAATCGCCGCCAAACTCATGGGCAACCTCCTCGCCGCCCACCACACGCAGTGAACCAAGCACCAGCGCTTCCATTTCATGGGATCCGGGTACTACAAAAACGGGGGCGATAAACGCGACGCGGGACTTAAGCCTTTCCACCAGCAGGCCGGAGTAGGCCATGCCTCCAGTAAATACAATGCCGTCCACCTGTCCAGACAAAACGGTGGCCATGGCTCCGATATCCTTGGCAAGCTGGTAAATCATTCCTTCAAAGTAATACTCCGCTTCGCTGTCGCCGCCTTCGATGCACTTTACGACCTCCTGCAAATCGCTGGTTCCAAGATATGACATCAGCCCCCCGGCACTGGTCTGCATCTTCAATAACTGGGGTAGGGTGTACTCGCCGGAAAAGCAAGCACGGGTAAATCGAACCATGCCCAGCATCGGCATCCCGCCCGACCGCTCCGGGGCATAAGCGTCACTGGTGGAGTCGATCAGCAGGCCGTGGTCGTGGGCGCTGGTAGACACGCCGCCACCCATGTGGCAGACAATCAGGTTAAAGTCGCCGTATTGCCCGCCCAGCAAGGCTGCAGCTTTCCGCGCAGCCGCCTTGGCGTTGAGCGTATGGCACCCTGCGTCCACCGGAAACTCTTTTAGCCCGGACAGCGTGGCGTACCTATTAAACTCGTTAACGCCCTCGCTGTCATAGATGTAGCCGGGTATCCCGTACTCGTTCATCATGTCATATGTAATCACCGGACCCAAACTGGAGATATGTGGGGTTTTGTAATTGTGGCAATGATCCACCAGCGCCTGATTAATCAGGTATCCTCCGGCTTTCTGGTTGCCTCCCCCGCACCCGCGGGACACAATATAGGAAAAATCGCCAATCGTCATGTCCAAGCCTGCGGCATATTCCTCAATGGAACGCCTGCGCAGGTCGTACTGATCGAAAATGGTTTTGCACCGCGCGATTTCATCCCTGGACACGTCCAGCGTTTTCTCATCCTGCAAAAGCTCGTTTTTGTAAAATGCCAATTTGGTTGAGGTGGATCCAAAATTGATGACAAGAATGTCATGGATCTTTTCCATAAATAAAGCTCCCTCTTGATTCGGGTCAGTCGTCCGGGATTCGGATGCGTACTCACCCGGCAACAGCATAGTATACTTGAACAAATACAGCGCGCTTTCTGCAATATTGAAATTTGATTTCATTATACACACGAGCAGCTAGGTTGTCAATATTTAAAATGCATTTTTTTAAAATCCGACCGTTAAAAATCCATTGTAATATTGCCAGGTGTTATGCTATAATAAGAAAATCCAAGGGATTTCAATCAAAAAAGGAAACTGAGGTGTGCCATTTGTCACAGAAGCTTACAAATACAAATCAATCGGTCGAAAAGACATTTCAAATAATTGAAGTCATGGCGAACCGACAAAAGCCGATGAAGTTACAGGATATCGCTGTGCGTTGCGATATTCCCGCCAGCACCGCCCTTCGCCTAATCCACACCCTTGAAACCTGCGGTTACGCGGTGCAGGACGAGATCACCCTTTGCTATTCGCTTACACTCAAGTTCGCCGTTATCGGAAATTTGGTCAAAGAGGGCGTATCCCTGTACCAGATCGCGCATCCACACATAGAGCAGCTGTCCTATCGGTGCAAGGCCAATGTCAACCTGGCGGTGGCCGACCACTTGGAGGCGTTGTATATCGACGTCGCGGACAATACCGAATCTCCCATCAAGTTTTCACACACGGTGGGATACCGTTACCCACTATACACCATCGCGTCCGGGAAGGTCTTACTTTGCGGATTATCCGATAAAAGCCTGCAAAAGTACCTCAACGAAACGGATTTCGAGCCCCTTACCCCTAAAACCATCTGCAATAAGCAGGCGTTTCTGGAAGAGCTCAACATCGTAAAGGCCCAGGGGTACGCGTGCAACGACGAGGAAACATGCCTGGGTATGCGGTGCATTGCGGTCCCGGTTTACGGCCATGATAATGAGATTATCGCCAGCATCGGCATGACCGGAACCATTTATCAGATGTCCCATGAGTATATGGAAACGCTGGTTCCCATCCTGAAGCAGACATCAGAAGCGGTATCCCGGGATTTGTCCTGCTCGCTGGATATGGCGGAGGGGGAATGAACACGGTATTTTCGTTGACGCAACCGACATAAAAAACGAAAAACCCGGCTCATTGCCGCCGCAAGATAGAGACCCCGCGCAATCAGTCTGTTTCGGCAGGCCTGCGCGGGGTCGCGTTGCGTTATAACGCAATTCCTACTAACGCGGAATTTTTATGCGGTTTTATCCTATGTCAACACGCTTTAATAACCTTTCACGATCATGCCGCCATCACAAACGATCGTCACGCCCTGTGTGTAGGAACACGCATCGGAGGCTAGGTACAGCACGGCACCACTTAAATCTCCATATTGCCCGCACCTGTTTTGTGGTATGACTCTCTTGAGCCGTTCCTGCGATTCTTCCGATACGCCCGACGCCATTTCGCCGTTTAGCATATACCCCGGCGCGACACTGTTTACATAAATGCCGTAAGGGGCCCAGTTACAGGCGCAGAATTCGGTCAACGCTATGACCGCCGCCTTGGCGACATTGTAAACACCAGCTTTGCCCATCGCCCTTTTTCCATTTACCGAAGAAATATTTACAATCCTCCCGCCGTGCTCCTTCATATACGCGTTGGCAACCGCCTTTGACATCAGAAAGGTTCCTGTTAGGTCGATATTCATGACGGCATTCCAATCCTCCAGCGATATTTGGTCAATCTCGCCATAGCGGATAACGCCTGCGTTGTTTACCAGAATATCAATTTTACCAAATTCCCGCATCACTTTGTCCACGGCAGCCCGCACCGATTGCTCATCCTCGACCCGTACCTGAACCGGCAGGACTTTGCGGCCCGTTTTCCCCTCCAATTCCTTCGCGGCCGTTTCCAGCCTTTCCATGTTTGTCGCCATGACCGCGACATTGGCCCCATACTCAGCCAGCGTTGTGGACAGTTCCACACCCAAGCCTCTGGAACCGCCGGTTACAATTGCCGTCTTCCCCGTTAAATCAAAACTGACCATTCGAAAACCTCCCTATCAATATCAGCAAACCCCACGTTGCAGAAGTGTATAAATCGTATATCACTTTTTACCGTTTGTCAATACAATGAAAACATGCATTCAATCTCTGTTCTGTGATAATTTGGTGATATATATGTTTTGTATTAATAATTATACCCAATAATGACGATTTATAATTGTGCATAATTCCGTAAAATGGTGATGTGCCCCAGCAAAGTATACAATATCACCGCTTCAAATTTTTATATATTTAATAAATCAGAATTTGATTTCATTTATGTATTGACAAAGACATGATCCAGAATTTATAATAACAATAAAATCGAATTTCATTATTATTAAGTAGGGGCCGCCCGGATTTAAAGCATGCCGTTCCGATTGGAGGTAACCGCGTGGATGTTGGCAAAACCTATATCATTGTGGGCCATTACGGAAGTGGGAAAACTGAGTTTTCACTCAACTATGCTTTTCATCTTAGAACCTCCGGCCGCAGGGTGGCGATAGCCGATCTGGATATTGTCAATCCTTATTTCAGAACCCGGCAAAGACACCAGGAGCTTGAAGATGCAGGCATTACCGTTATCTCCAACAACCTTTACAACAACTGGAAGGCGGATCTTCCCGCACTCAACCGTGAAATACGAACCTGCTTTACCGATCACGCAAGGGAAAATATTGTCGATGTTGGCGGGAACGGGGTTGGCGCGCGGGTTCTGTCCCGTTTCCGGGAAGTGACTGCCAATGGGGATTATGAAATGTGGATGGTAGTCAATGCGAGACGGTTTGAAACGCAGACGGTCGGGCAGATTCTGGGCTTTATGCGCGATATTGAGGAATGCAGCCGCATGAAAATCACCGGCCTTGTCAACAACACCCACATGTGCCGGGAAACTATGCCGGAGGATGTTCTTAAGGGGGAGAGAATGGTACGGGAAATTTATTCGCAGACCGGCCTCCCCTGCCGGTACACATGCTGTCTGCCCGGGCTGTGCCAGGAACTCGCCGGGCGCCGCGTTTCCGGCGAATTGATGCCCATAACGCTGCAAATGCGGCCACGTTATATTTAAACGTTAGCTTTTCCAAAAACAAATAATCGGAAATGGAGGAATAAAAATGGCAAATGCCAAAATAACCGTGAACACGCGACTGTGCAAGGGATGCGGTCTGTGCATAACCGCGTGCCCCAAAAAGCTGCTTGAGTTGGACGGCGGATGCATCAACGACAAAGGGTACAACGTCATGCGCATAACCGACGAAAGTGCTTGCAGCCTTTGCGCAAACTGTGCGATTACCTGCCCGGATGCTGCGATTACTCTGGAAAAAATAGAAGAATAGAAGGAGTGTTATTATGGCGAGAGTACTGATGAAGGGCAACGAGGCGATTGCCGAGGCGGCTCTCCGCGGCGGCGCGCAGGCTTTTTTCGGGTATCCCATCACACCGCAAAACGAGATCCCGGAATATATGGCCAGAGAAATGCCCAAGCGGGGCGGCGTCTTCCTGCAATCGGAAAGCGAGCTGTCCGGCATTAATATGGTTTTGGGCGCCTCGGCCAGCGGCGCAAGGGTTATCACCAGTAGCTCGGGACCGGGATTCAGCCTGATGCTGGAGGCCATCTCTTCTATGGCGCTGACAAGGTTGCCCTGCGTTTTAGTGGACATTGTCCGTTCCGGTCCTGGTATGGGCGACCTAGCTCCCGCGCAGGAGGATTATAAAATAGCGGGAAACGGCTCGTACAAAATTCCGGTTTTATTGCCGGGCAACGTGCAAGAAGCGGCGGAAATGGTGGTCGAGGCGTTTGACATCGCTGACCAGTACGGCACTCCCGTGCTGATCCTGGCCGACGGCATGATCGGTCAGATGATGGAACCGGTGGATTTCGACAAAATGCCGCCGAAACGAAAAAACCTTCCCGATAAGCCCTGGCGGATGGTCGGCATTGCCGAAAAGGGCTACCGCACCCAAATGACCATCCATTACGACATGAAGCTCACCGAGTCCACCTGGATTTTTGAACACGAGGTAATGCCGGAAATTATCAAAAACGAGGCGCGCTGGGAATCCTTCGGGCTAAAGGACGCGGAAATTGTTGTCACCGCTTACGGCACGGCGGCCCGCATGGCAAAGTCAATCATTGAGGATATGCCGGATGCTAAAATCGGTTTGATCCGCCCGAAAACCGCGTGGCCGTTTCCCTATCAGGCATATGAGGAAATCGGCCCGAACTGCAAGGCAGTGGTTTGTGCCGAAATGAATACGATCGGCCAGATGATCGACGACGTACGTATTGCCGTGGCCGGAAAATATCCCGTCTACCATGTGGGGAATACAAAAGAGGCCCCTCTGGAGCCGGAAAATATCATAGACAAGATACAACACCTACTGGGAGGTGCCAAATCATGAGCGTTGCATACACAAGGCCAAAGTCTTTGACTAACGCACCTTATACATACTGCCCCGGCTGCGGGCACGGCATTGCCACCACGCTGGCCGCGGCCTGCATAGACGAGTTGGATATTCAGGGAATCACCATATCTGTCTCTTCTGTCGGCTGCGGGGGGATGGGCCCTTGGTTTTTTGATACCGATGTCATCAGCCCTATGCATGGAAGAGCGCCGGCAACCGCCACCGGAATCAAGCGCATCCACCCGGATAAGGTTGTATGGACATATCAGGGAGACGGCGACCTTGCCTCCATCGGCACGGCTGAAATTGTGCACGCGGCTCACAGAGGGGAAAAGATTACGGTCATTTTTATCAACAACACTACCTATGGAATGACTGGCGGGCAAATGGCCCCCACCACGTTGCCGGGACAAAAGACTACCACGTCGCCTTACGGTCGCGACGCGCAATCCATCGGCAATCCCATCCGCATGGCGGAAATGCTGGCGACGATTGACGGCGCCAAATATGTCGAGCGCGTGTCGGTTGATACCCCTGCCAATATCCGCAAAACCAAAAAGGCAATAAAGAGGGCGTTTGAATGCCAGATGAAGGGCGTGGGATTTTCACTGGTGGAAATATTATCAACCTGCCCCACCAACTGGGGCATGACGCCGGTTGAATCGATGGAATGGCTGCGGGAGGAAATGATCCCATATTATCCGCTGGGCAATTTCAAGAATTTTCAGGATTAGGGAGGGAGAAAACATGATACTGGATAAAATTGTGATTGCTGGCTTCGGCGGACAGGGCGTTTTGCGTATTGGCCAGATGATCGCGTACGCCGGGCTGGAGGAGGGGCTTGAGATCAGTTGGCTGCCCTCCTACGGCACTGAAATGCGTGGCGGCACCTCTAACTGCAACGTAATCGTCTCGGATCAGCCGATTGCCTCTCCCCTGGTGAGAAAGGCCACCTTCGCTATTGTAATGAACCTTCCATCCCTGCTGAAATTTGAAAGCTGGGTGGTTCCCGGAGGAAAGATCGTAATCAACAGTTCTTTGGTGGACAAAAAAGTAGAGCGGAACGACATCGACGCCTACTACATCCCATCAAACGAAATCGCGGAGGAATTGGGCAATCCGTTGGGAATGAACATGCCGTTTCTGGGCGCTTACGCTGCGCTGACCAACACGTTGCCGCTGGAATCGCTCAACCGCATCATCGACAAAAGCTTCACCGGCTCAAAGGAAAAGTTTGCCACGATCAATAAAGAGCTTGTAAAAGAGGGTTATGATCTTACTACACAAACAGCTAATGCCAGTTCGGTTCAGGCTGTCCGCAGCTAATTCTCCTGGGGCTTTACATAGTTGGGACTTAGTATAAAACATATTGTTATGAGGAGGATTTGAGAATGTCTGAAAAGGTCAAAAAAATCTCACTACCGGTTGGAATCGGCATTGCATGCACATGGTTCTCGGCGCATTGCGGCTCCGGGTTTGCCTCGGGCAGAACCATGATCCAGTATTATACCAAGCATGGCTGGACGGCGGTTTGGGCACCTATCATCACATGGGTTATTATGGGGCTGATGGTGTATTTCGCGATGGAATTTAGCCTAATAACCAAGTCAACCAACTATAAGCAATTTGTACAAAAATTTTATGCGCCAAACAGTGTCGTGGGCGGTCGGGTATTTATAACAATGTGGGACGTTTTAAACATTCTGGCAACCATGATCGGTATGGCAAGCGTTATCGCGGGCGGCGCCCAACTGCTCTTGCAGTCGTTTGGGATTCCATACATCCTCAGCGCTTTAATTACCATCGCGATCATTGTGCTGGCAATCAGCTTCGGCGGCAAGGTTTTGATGCGGTTTTCAACTTATATTACGATTTTCCTGATTATCACAATCATTTTAATCTCAATCTCAATGCTGTCGGCATCAGAGAACTGGAATAATTTACAGGCAATCGTCGGCGGGAGAGTAATGAGCGAGGGCTCCACCGTGTTTGGCGCCATAAAGGACGCCGTCGGTTATGCGGGATTGCAGGCCTGTGCAACGCTTGCCGTGATGATAGCTCTTACACCTGAAATCAATAAAAAAAGTGACCTCGGTGCCTCCGCCATTGGCGGAACGATATTGAACTTTGTGATGCTCATGCTGTTTATATTCGCCATGCTCTCCCTTTATCCGTCCATTAACGGAGAAGCGCTGGGGATTCTGACTGTCCTACAGACGGGAGGAAACCCCGTGCTGCTGGTGAGCTACCAGATTCTACTGTTCGGCGCGCTGATTACGACAGGCGCCTCTGCGGCTTTCGGTACGCTTTCCAGATGGCAGCACATCGGGCAGAATGTAATCCCGAATATAACGACAAGGAAAATAATCTTATCAACGATTCTGATCGGGGTTGGATTTAGCCTTTCCCTGATGGGGCTCGTCGCAGTTATCGCCAGGGGATTTGGGCTCTTGTCCGTACTTGTGACGCCGGGTGTCGTGGCACCGGTGATCCTACTGGGGCCATATCGGATCAAACAGGCGAAAAAAGCGGCGGCAGCAGCGGCAGCGGCGGATGGATCCGCAAACTGATAGAATTATATAGACTTGCCGTATGCGAAACGAAACACTTTGCATACGGCAAGTCTATATGATGTATGCCAAGGGGATGAGTACTTCGGACATCGAGACTCATATCCAGGATATCTACGACCTCTCCGTCTCCGACAGCACGGCAAGCCGCGTGACGGACAAGATACTGCCGGTGGTGAGGGAGTGGCCGCAGCGGCTTCTGAAGCGGGTCTACGGCGCCGTGGATGAGCGAACGGCCATGTATGCGCTTGATGGTTTCGAGGAAAAGTGGCAGTCCAAGTATCCGAAAATCGCTCAATCCTGGCGGCAAAACTGGCCTAATCTGTCGACCTATTTCAAGTACCCTCAGGAGGTGCGGACGCTGATTTGCACCACTAACGCCATTGAGAATTTCAATCGCGGACTGCGAAAGGTGACTAAATCCAAGTCGGTTTTCCCGACGGACGACGCCCTACTGAAGATGCGCTATCTGGCAATGATGGACATCACAAAAAAGTGGACAGGCCGCCGCAAGGATTGGGGTATTATCCACTCCCAGCTTGAGGTCTATTTCGAGGACAGGACTGCGCTGTAGCAGACGCGGCCGGCCGCGTCAAGGGTCGAGATGAACGGTCGCTTCCGCGACCGCCCTTGACATGCCCGACCAACCCCGCTATCATGTAGCCAAGGCGGCACAGTGCGCCAGAACCAGTGCTTTCTTTTCTTCCTTGAGGGTCAGTATTTCTTTTTATATATCATTCATATGTCACATAACATTCGGGCCTTTTTATATCGGTTAAATTATCCATTGCTCTGCTTCTCCTTATCCTCCCATAACGGCGACATGGCGCGAAGCCGCTCAATGACCGGCGGCAGTTCCCGGATAATCTCATCCACCTCTTCCTCCGTGTTGCGTATCCCCAGCGTCAGGCGGACGGAGCCGTGGGCTGTCTCGTGAGGAAGGCCGATGGCCAGAAGCACATGGGACGGGTCCAGGGAACCGGAGGTGCAGGCAGAGCCGCTGGACGCCGCTATGCCCTTGGAATCTAAAAGAAGTAAAATGGATTCTCCTTCCACAAATTCAAAGGATATATTTACATTGCCCGGAAGCCTTTCCGACCTGTGGCCGTTTAGTCTGGCATATGGCACCGCCTTTAGTATTCCGTCTATGAGCCTTTCCCTCAAAAATGCAAGCCTTTTATTTTCTTCCTCCATTTCCGCCAAGATAAGCTCTATCGCCTGTCCAAGACCAACAATACCCGGCACGTTTTCGGTACCCGCCCTGCGGCTTCGCTCCTGCGCCCCGCCGTGTATAAAACTTTTTAGTTTTACACCTTTGCGGATATATAACGCCCCCACGCCCTTGGGTCCATAGATTTTATGCGCCGACAGGGAGAGCATATCAATGTTCAGCTCGTTTACGTCTATGGGAACATGACCCACCGCCTGGACGGCATCCGTATGGAATAGGATTTTCCGCTCCTTTGCCAGCCGGCCGATTTCCTTTACGGGCTGGATCGTTCCTATCTCATTGTTGGCAAACATGATGCTGATCAGGAACGTATCGGGCCGTATGGCTTCTTCCAAGGCCGCAGCCGTCACAATGCCTTCCTCGTCCACAGGGAGATAGGTTACATCATAGCCCTTGCGCTCCAGATACTTACATGTATGAAGTACTGCATGGTGTTCAATTGCAGAGGTAATGATATGCCCGCCTTTTTGTCCATAGGCCTCGGCCGCTCCTATCAAAGCCCAGTTATCGCTTTCGGTGCCGCCGCCGGTAAAATAAATCTCGTCCATTTCGGCTCCAAGGGCCTTCGCAACCTGCTCCCGTGCCTTTAGGACAGCCTTTTTCGAGGTCGCGGCAGTTTGGTACAGGCTGGACGGGTTCCCGTACAATTGCCCGAAGTACGGGAGCATCGTTTTCAGCACTTCGTCGTGAACCGGCGTTGTCGCCGCGTTGTCCATATATATCCTGTTCATATATAACTCTCCAGTTTTCAAATTTTATTCCGCTTTCAATTTATCCTTACCTTGGTAATCCCGGACTAAATCCGCAAGCGTGACGGATTCCAGCAGATCGCTCATCCGGTCATACATTTTGAGCCATAAGCTTTTCGTAGCGCACAAGTCGCAATTAGCCGTCCCGCAGCTCGCCCCCTCCTCATCGGACAGGCAGTCCACAGGATACAGGGAGCCCTCCAGCGTTTTCAAAATTTCTCCGGCGGTGATAGCCGTCGGAGGGCGGCTTAAACAGTATCCCCCCTGAGCTCCGCGGGTGCCTTCCACAAATCCGGCCTTTTTCAGGGGTATGATAAGCTGCTCCAAATAGGCTTCCGACAAGCCCTGCCTTTTGGCGACGCGTATCAGGCTTTTACACTCTCCATAATCAACGGCCAAATCCACCATTGCCATTAAACCATAGCGACCCCTTGTTGATATTTTCATATCCACACTTCCTATAATATAATCCATATCATGTCCATAGGTTTAATATACTATTGTGTCTTGCCAATGTCAAGTAATTTACTCGGAATTAATTAGCCGCGGGATAATAAAGCGAGCAATCCGGATACTATCTTTGCCCACCCATGTTTAAGTTAAAATGCTATATTCCCCCGAAGGCATTTTCCAGCCGCTGGAGCGCCTGCCGCAATACCGGCCGGGGACAGGCGATATTCATGCGCTGGAAGCCATCGCCTCCGGCGCCGAACATGGGGCCGTCATCCAGCCAGAGCCTGGCTTTGCGCACAATCATATCGTCCAGTTCACGGTTATCGAGCCTAAGCGCACGAAAATCGAGCCATGCAAGGTACGTTCCATCGGGGTTGGCGAGCTTGACACGCGGTACCCGGCTTCTAAGAAATTCCTGCAAAAAAGACAGATTGCCGGTAAGATAAGCGCGCAATTCCCGAAGCCACTCCTCCCCGCCCTCATAGGCGGCGCGGCACGCGACGATTCCCATGACGCCCGGCTGGCTCAGGCCGCACCGTTCGTGTTCCCGGATAAACTGCCTGCGTAGCTGTTCATTCGCGATGAAAATGTTTGAAAGCTGCAAGCCTGCCAGATTGAAGGTCTTGGAGGGCGACGTACAGGTGACGGCAATATCCCGGTATGCGGGATCAAGGCTGGCCAGCACCAGATGCTCGTGCCCGTCATAGACAAAATCCTGATGGATTTCATCGGAAACGACGACCACCCCGTTACGGAGGCAAATATCTCCCAGCCGCCCCAGCTCATCCCGCGTCCAGACGCGCCCCACCGGGTTGTGAGGATTGCACAGGATGAACAACTTAACATGATTCTCTTTAATCTTTTTTTCAAAGTCGTTGAAATCAATGAAGTATTTGCCGTTCTCATATATGAGTTCGTTCACCGTAAGCTTCCGTCCCGTCAGCCGCACGGCGGACGCGAAGGGATAATACACCGGCTGCTGGATTATCACCGCATCCCCATTTTTTGTCAGCGCGCGGATTGCAATATGAATTGCGGTCACAACGCCCGGCGTCTTGATAAGCCAGTCTTTTTCTATGCGCCAGCCGAACCGGCGGAAGAACCAGCCGCGCAGCGTTTCAAAATATGCGCCGTCGGTGTCGGAATAACCGAAAATTCCGTGCCTGCTATGGGCGGCAAGCGCGTCTATTACACAGGGGGGCGCCTGAAAATCCATATCCGCCACCCAGAGTGGCAACACGTCGTCGGCTTTTCCCCGGGCGGCCATGTCGTATTTGATGCTGTATGTACCCTGCCGGTCTATGATACGGTCAAAATCATATTTCACGCTAAAACCTCCCCATACAATGCCTGAGATAGATCGCAAATCAGATCGTCCGCCGATTCAAGCCCCACTGATAGGCGCAGGAGCTTGCCGTCGATCCCTTTTTTCAGACGCTCCGCCTCCGGTATATCAGCGTGGGTTTGCAGCATGGGATAGGTAATCAGGCTCTCGACCCCGCCGAGGCTTTCGGCGTATTGGATAACCTTTACCCGTTCAAGCGTCCGCTCCGCGATTTTTTCATCTTTTACGAAAAAAGAAATCATCGCGCCAAAACCGCTCGCCTGCCGACGGGAAATTTCGTAGCCGTGGTGTGATTTCAGTCCCGGATAACGCACCGCCGTAACCGCGTCCTGCGCCGCAAGCCAATCGGCTATCTTCATGGCGGACTCCTGCTGGCGTTCCAATCGCACGGCAAGCGTCTTAATGCCGCGAAGGATTAAAAAGCTATCAAAAGGAGAAAGGCAGGCGCCCGTGGTTTTTGCGATGAACCGCAGCTTCTCCGACAGACCGGAGTCCTTTGTCACTAAAAGTCCCGCCAGCGTGTCGTTGTGCCCTCCCAGATATTTCGTTCCGCTGTGCAGTACGATATCCGCGCCCAGGGAAAGCGGCTTTTGAAAATATGGCGTCAAAAACGTATTGTCTACAATCAGTATCAACCCGCGTTCAGCCGCAAGCCGAGAGACCGCCTCGATATCAATTACCTGCATCATGGGGTTTGTCGGCGTTTCGATAAAGATCGCTTTCGTGGCGGGCGTGACGGCGCTTGGCATCTGCTCCGGCGTATCCAGAGGCGTGAATGTAATGCCGTTTTTTGCTGATATATTGGAAAACAGCCTGTGCGTGCCGCCATATAAATCATCGGAAATAATGAGGTGGTCCCCCGGTGAAAACAGCTCCATCAGCGCCGAAGCCGCCGCCATGCCGGTTGAAAAGGCAATGGCGTCCGTGCCGCCCTCCAGCGCCGCCACGGTACATTCCAGATATTCGCGGGTCGGGTTCTGGCTGCGGGAATAATCATAGCCGGTGCTTTCTCCCACGCCGGGATGGGCAAAGGTTGCCGACTGGAAAATGGGAACGCCGAGCGCGCCGGTGCTGTCGTATGTATTCTTACAGCCATGAATACACAAAGTTTGAAAATCCATCTGAAGTCCTCCTCATATTTTATCTATAGACATAACGGAATAATTGTCTATGATTCTTCCTGTCAATGCCGGGAAGCATTTACATGTTCAGCATATATGCCTGCTCGCTGCGCTGCCGTTCGGAATAGTCCAACAGCTCCTGCACCGTGATACTCCCAAGACAGGCTTCGACAGCACGATCCAGCTCGCCCCACACCTTCTCCCGAAGCGCCATCTCAATGCCGGGAGATTGCTCCGGGACCGTACTGTTCGCCTTTTCCATCAGAGTGTTCTCAACGGTCAGCAGCACATCCAGCGCGGTGATGCTGACCGGCTCCCGCGCGAGCTGATACCCGCCCCTGGAACCTTTTGACGCATAAATTATATTCCCCTTTTTAAGCTGGGAAAGCACCTGCTCCAAATAAATTTTGGATATGCCCAAAGTGTTTGCGATGCTCAAGACGGAAATCATCCCGCCCTCCCCGGTCTGCCGCGCAATCTCTATAATGGCGGCGAGGGCATAACGCCCTTTTGCTGAAACCCGCATATTCAGCCTCCTTGAAGATATTTGATTCTGTTTCTAAGATATCCGAAGTTTGTGGCGCGGTCAATATCCTATTAAATATATTATTATGATAGGTATTGACAAGAACGCAGAACCGGATTATAATGCATATAATTTCTATATGTTTTATATATTATATCAGGAGGGAATCATTATGTCAAGAATCGCAAACAGCCTTACGGAACTTATCGGCAAAACCCCCTTGCTCCGGCTTTCCGGGTATGCAAAAGAGCATACCCTTGAGGCAACGCTCATCGCTAAGCTTGAATATTATAACCCGGCGGGGAGCGTCAAGGACCGTATCGCGCTGGCTATGATCGACGAGGCGGAAAAAAGCGGCAAGCTGAAGCCCGATTCAGTGATCATCGAACCCACCAGCGGAAACACGGGTATCGGACTCGCCTCCGTCGCCGCCGCCAGAGGGTACAAGATTATACTGACCATGCCGGAAACCATGAGCATTGAGCGGCGGAAGCTGCTTGCCGCCTATGGCGCGGAGCTTGTACTTACCGAGGGCGCTAAGGGAATGAAGGGTGCGATTGCCAAAGCGGAGGAGCTTGCGTCCCAGACGCCAAATTCCTTCATACCTGGCCAATTTGTCAATCCAGCGAACCCAAAGGTGCATAAGGAAACTACCGGCCCCGAGATTTGGGAGGATACCGGCGGCAGCGTCGATATCTTTGTTTCCGGTATCGGCACGGGCGGTACGATCACCGGAGCGGGAGAATTTTTAAGAGAAAAGAATCCGGCACTCAAAATTATTGCGGTCGAGCCTTTTGATTCTCCGGTGTTGTCCGAAGGCCGCTCCGGCCCGCATAAGATTCAGGGGATAGGCGCGGGATTTGTTCCGGATATTCTCAATATAGGTATATATGACGAGATCATCACGGTGAAAACCGAGGACGCCTTCCAGGCCAACCGCGAGATCGCGCACACCGAGGGTCTGCTTATCGGCATTTCCTCCGGAGCCGCAGCATGGGCGGCAACACAGGTGGCTAAGCGGCCGGAGAACAAGGGGAAGAACATTGTAGTTATTCTCCCCGACACAGGTGAACGCTATCTCTCCACACCTCTTTTTGAAGCGTAAAGGGCAGCGTTTATTTCAAAAACCGCCGGACAACCGGCGGTTTTTGACTCTCTATGAAAAATAAAAAAGTACATGCAGGGGTATTGACATATATCAAACCACCCTGTATAATCATATTATTCCTATAAAACATATGTAAATAGTATGTATTGTGCAATGGAGGTTCATCCTATGTATAATGAGATCAAGCGGACTGCAAATCGCCGTGGATATCCCCCTGCCGGTTGGCGATGTCAAATGTGCCGAATACCGTCCTAACCTATATCCTACATATGCGGGAGGTGATCGTATGGATGCACCCTTAAATTCACTTTCCAGTATTTCCGAAGAGAATATCCGGCAGGTACTTCATTTTCTTGAGGAAATCCAGTATGGTTCCATAACGCTGGTTATAAACGATGGAAAAGTTGTGTTTATTGAGAAACAGGAAAAAATCAAATTATCATAAATACGATTCGATTGACCGGAAAACCGGAGATCAGAAAATCAAGCGGAATCGTCCGCTTGGATATTTTCTGATCTTTTTATTTTAATAAGGAGGCTATCACAATGGAAAAAATCGCGGGAAAACTAACGGAACTCATCGGCAATACGCCGCTTCTTGAACTGAAAAATTACGGGCAGGAAGAACAAATAAAAGCAAGGCTGGTCGCAAAGCTCGAATACTTCAATCCGCTTGGCAGCGTGAAAGACCGAATTGCTAACGCTATGATCGAATATGGCGAACAGCATGGATACGTCAACAACGAAACGGTACTTATCGAGCCTACCAGTGGGAATACCGGGATTGGCCTTGCTTTTGTGGCGGCGGTGAAGGGATACAAGTTGGTTCTTACTATGCCCGAAACCATGAGCATGGAGCGGAGAAACCTCTTAAAGGCGTTAGGAGCGGAACTGGTCCTAACGCCCGGAGCCGATGGAATGCCCGGTGCCATACGCAAAGCGGAAGAGCTGGCGGCCACAATTTCAAATTCATATATCCCCCAGCAGTTTGAAAACCCGGCCAACCCCCAGATACATAGAGAGACGACGGCGGAAGAAATTTGGCGGGATACGGATGGAAAGGTGGATATTTTTGTTGCCGGGGTCGGCACCGGAGGCACCGTAACCGGTGTAGGTCAGAGACTGAAGGAGTTAAAACCGGACGTAAAGGTTGTAGCGGTGGAGCCATATGAGTCTGCGGTATTATCCGGCGGCAAGTCAGGCCCCCACAAAATACAGGGGATAGGCGCGGGATTCGTGCCGAAGGTTTTTGACTTTGAAGTTATTAACGAAATTTATAAAGTCCGGGGCGAGCAGGAGGCTTTCCTGACGACACAGCTTCTGGCCGAGAGAGAGGGCCTTTTGGTGGGGATATCCTCCGGCGCCGCCGCATTCGCAGCAACGCAAATTGCGAGGCGTCCGGAAAACGAAGACAAAACTGTCGTCGTCCTTCTGCCTGATACCGGGGAACGGTATTTATCCACACAGCTTTTCCAGGAGATTGTGAGGTGAGTGCGATGGCCTGCGGGGAGGTAAAACTGGATAAACGGTTCGAGCATCTGGCTCAAAGGCATCCTTGCTTAGGGCGGGCGCAAAACCGCGGCAGGCTGCATCTGCCTGTCAGCCCGTACTGCAATATCAAATGCCGGTTCTGTACCAGAAGCTTTAACGACACTGAACACAGGCCCGGTGTTACAAGAAGCGTGCTTCCCGTAGAGGAAGCAGGAGATATTGTTGAAAAAGCGGTCCTATTATGCCCTGAATTATCTGTAATTGGTATCGCCGGTCCCGGAGATGCCCTTGCATCGGATCACGCGCTTGCCTGCCTTTCTTTGGTGAATGGAGCGTATCCCGAGCTGATCGGCTGTATGAGCACCAACGGCCTTATGCTGCCGGAATCGATAGACGCCATCGTGGAAGCGGGAGTAAGCACTGTTACTGTGACAGTTAATGCCGTCGAACCAAAGCTCCTTGCCCAAATTGTAGAGAAAGTCATTATTGACGGGAAAATTTTTAGAGGAACAGAGGGCGCCGAAATCCTCATTTCAAGACAGCTCCGGGGAATCAAAAAGCTTGCGGATAGGGGTATCTTTATAAAAATTAACACCGTCCTGCTCCCGGCGATCAACGGGGCGCATATCGGAGAGGTGGCGCGGGTGACGCGCGCACTCGGTGCGGCTATAATCAACATTATTCCGCTGATTCCTCAAGGCGACTTTATTCATATGCCGCCGCCCACCTGCCGAGAATTGAATATGGCAAGAGCGGACGCGGAGCAGTATTTACCGGTATTCCGCCATTGCCAGCACTGCCGGGCCGACGCCTGCGGCGTTTTTGGCAAGGCAGATATATCTTCCCGGTTGTATGAAAATTTAAGCTGTGAAAACACGTTTTCACACGGATAGTATCTCAGAAAGGTTTGGTTTAGAATGCGTAAATTTGTTGACAGACCCAGATACACCTGTGCGCTTGGCGGCGCTCTGTTTACGCTCCGGGCGTTGGAGCGAGTGATTCCTATTATTCACGCCAGCGCCGGATGCGGATTCAACCTGATTAACGCCACAAACGCCGGAGCCGGTTATCTGGGCGGCGGATATTGCGGCGGTGCCGCATGGAGCAGTACCAATGTTGTGGAGCGGGAGGTCGTCTTTGGCGGCGATGACCGGCTGCGGGAACAAATCCGCACCACCCTTGAAGTGATGGATGGGGATTTGTATGTTGTCGTTACCGGCTGTATGGTTGATATGATCGGCGACGATGTAAAAGCGGTTGCCTCTGAGTTTATTGAGGACGATGTTCCGGTACTGGCCATCCCCACTCCCAGCTTTAAGGGGAATTCTTATTCGGGCTATGACATGATCCTCAGTGGACTTTTCCGCGGCTATGTAGACCGCAATGCTCAGTCGCAGCCGAATACGGTTAATATTATAGGACTGGTTCCAGGACAGGACGTGTTCTACAAGGGGAATCTTGCGGAAATTAAGAGGCTCATAACAAAGCTTGGACTGAGGGTCAATACCTTTTTCGGTGAAGGCGAGACGCTGGAAAACCTGAAAAACGCGGCGGAAGCGTCCCTGAACCTGGTACTCTCGGATGTATACGGCATCCAGCCGGCTAAAGATTTCGAGCAGATTTTCAGCACGCCGTACCTTGCGCTGCCGCTCCCCATCGGCGCACTTCAAACAAAAGAATTCCTTTTGTCTGTGGCAAATGCGCTGCAAATCAATTTAGATTTGGTACATCGCACGATAGCCGAGGAAGAGGATCGATACTACGACTACTTGGAACGTATTGCCGACATTTACAACGATATCGACCTGCAGCGTTACGCGGTGGTAGTGGGAGACGCCAATTATGCCCCTGCGGTTTCCAGATTTCTCGCGGATGAATTGGGATATTTGCCAAAGCTGTCCGTAGTAACGGATTTTCTGAACGAAGCGCAGCAAAAGGCTGTCGCCGGGCGTTTTGACGGATATGAGAGCGGGATCAGTCCGCTGGTGAAATTTGATGTGGATACCTCTTCGGTGAAGCGGTATATCGGGGAAACATGGGAACCCGGCAGGAATGAGAGGTATTACGACAGCTTTTCTCCGGCGATCATTGTTGGCAGCGTATTTGAGCGTGACTTGTCTGCCGAGTTTGGTATGCCCCTTATTACCTTGTCTTACCCCACAACCAATCGAATCATATTGAACCAGACCTATGCCGGATATAATGGCGGGCTTAGCCTGGCCAGCGATATACTCACCACCCTTGTTGCGGGGAGATAGGAAGGAGATTGAATATGAATTATCTGGATACGAAAACACCGCCCGTTAGAGAAGCCCGGTTAGGGGCAGGAATTGCCTTCGGCGGCACCTGCTGCGAGTTGCGAAGCTGTGAAAAACGGGGAGGATGTCTTAATCTGGCGAGCCGCTCCTTTTCCCAAACACAAGGATGCCAATTTACCCTCAGCCTTGCCATTCTGAATACCCTCCGCAATGCGGTCATCATTATGCATGGCCCCATTGGCTGTGGCGCTTGCGCCACAGGTGTGGTCGGCACAAGCAAAATATACAAACAGATCAGAGACCCCAAGGCAGAAGGACTAATCTGGCTAAATACGAATTTGGATGAAGCGGATGTGATCGGTGGCGGTGAAGATAAGCTCAAGGAGGCAATTCGTTATGCTGACCGTGAATTCCGGCCGGAAACCATTCTCATCCCCGTCAGCTGCGTACCCGCTCTAATCGGCGATGATGTGGATGCAGTGGTCGCGGAAGTTTCAGCTGAGGCAGCGGCGACACTCATTCCTGTCCACTGCGCCGGATTTAAAACGAAAGTCATGGCAACTGCCTATGACGATGTATACCACGGCATTCTGCGTGGGCTTGTAAAAAAGCCGGAGCGGCCCAGCGACAAAAAAATAGTGCCGGATGATCTTAATGATTTGAAACAGCGGTATCTGGAGCGCAAAACGGTAAATATCTTAAACGTCTCGTCTATGTCACGGCCGGATGAGGATGAGCTTGAGCGCCTGCTTAATGCGATTGGGCTGAATGTGAGGTTTTTACCCTGCTATTCAGACGCGGACGACTTCAAATTTGCGCTGGAATCTTCGTTGAATGTGAGCATATGCGGCACCCATGACGATTACTTTGTGGAACATCTCCAAACCTTATACGGTATCCCGTTTATCATCGATACCATTCCCATCGGCCGGAGGAACACAGCCAAATGGCTTCTGCGGATTGCCGAGCATTTTGATTTGACACGGGAGGCGGAGAAGTTTATAGCCGCGGAAGATAAACTGTTGGATGAAGCTCTTGAGCAGTTTAGACCGTCCTTAGAAGGGAAAACTGCGTTCTTGGCCGGCGGCGAGGTTCGGATTATCGCCACCGCAGAAATATTGCAGGATTTGGGCATTGAGGTTATCGGCTTCAAAGGACACCACTATGACAGATTTGCCGAGCCCGTTTTTGGCGCTTTGGTGAACGTGGATGATGTGGTATTCGACGTGGCGACCCAGCAGCCGTTTGAACAGGTAAACCTTGTACGGAGACTAAAGCCCGACCTGTTTGTTGGGCATACGGGCGGCAACAATATCTCGGCGAAACAGGGAATCCCTCTGCTGCCTCTGTTTGGACCATCTTATAATTACATGGGTTATTCCGGCGTTTTTGAAGTGGCGCGAAGGATAAGACGGATCATGAGCAATTACCAGTTTAACAAAAAGCTGGCGGAACACCGGCCACTGCCCTACAAGGCTTCATGGTATGAAAAGGACCCGTTCACCTACATAAAGAAAGAAGGATGATTATGAACATACTGAAGCGATGGTTGCCGACCATTTCCGCAGCCCTCGCGCTTGGCATCGACTACGCTTTGCCGAACGCCTCCTCCAAATATGAGGCGGCGCATCCCTATCTCCGGTATCTGCTGATTTGCCTGATCGTGCTTTATTGCGTCTATGCTCTGGCGGCGTTTTGGAGCAGGCGGGCGAGAGATTGGATTGATCGAAAAGCGCTTTTTGCGGGTGCGGTGATCCTTGTACTTAATATTTATAATGTCGTATCAAAAAAATACAGTTTAATCCCAACCATCTATTTCCCCAGCGTTGATCGGATTTTGGCTGTTATTGTGGAAGACCGTTCATTTTTGCTCTCCTGCTTCCTCTCATCAGGGAAGCTGCTGTTGACGGGGTTTTTGTCTGGCTTTGCCGCCGGCTTTATTACAGGCATAGTGGTGGGTTTCAGCAAATGGGGAAATTATTGGATTATGCCGGTTGTTAGGACGATCGGCCCCATCCCGGCTACCGCATGGATACCGATTGTTTTGGTGGCGTTTCCCTCCAGCTTTGCCGCAAGCGCTTTCCTGATTGGCCTTTCCGTATGGTTTCCCATGACGGTAATGACCAGCAGCGGGATTTCCAACGTGCAAAATTCCTATTTTGAGGTCTCCAGCACATTGGGCGCAAAAAAGTGGCACCAGATGTTCAAGGTTGGGATTCCGGCGGCCATGCCGCATATGTTTATCGGGATATTTAATGGCGCCTGCTCCTCGTTTATCGCACTGATGACGGCGGAGATGCTGGGCGTAAAAAACGGCTTGGGCTGGTATGTAAACTGGCAGAAGGAGATGCTGGCTTATTCCAATGTCTACGCGGGACTTCTTATTATTGTGGTGACCTTTTCTCTTTTAACAACGCTACTGTTCCGGTTCCGTGACCATGTGCTCCAATGGCAAAAGGGGGTCATAAAATGGTAGGCGAAATCAAAGCGGAGAGCCTAACAAAAAGATTCTCGCAAAATGATGTGGAAGATGTCACCGCTTTAAACGGAGTGGATTTGACCATCCAAGCCGGGGAGTTCGTGTCTCTGATCGGTCCGTCCGGCTGCGGAAAATCTACGTTGCTTCGGTTAATCGCAGGACTCATATCTGCCAATGAGGGGACAATTTACCTGGACAAGGATCTGATACAAAGTCCCTCCTGCGAACGTGGGTTGGTGTTTCAGGACCCCAATCTATTTCCTTGGCTCAATATCTATGAAAATGTGGCGTTCGGGCTTCGCCTGCGCAGGCAGTACCGTGGGAACAAGACCAAAGTGGATGAATTTCTGGAGCTAGTCGGGCTGTCTGATTTTAAGAAGTCTTTTCCCCATCAGTTGTCGGGCGGCATGGCTCAGCGGGCTGCATTAGCGAGGGCGCTCATTAACACCCCAAAGGTCCTGCTTTTAGATGAACCCTTTGGAGCATTGGATGCGTTTACCCGAATGAACATGCAGGATGAGCTTTTAAGAATCTGGAAGGAACAGGGCACAACCATGGTCATGGTGACCCATGATGTGGATGAGGCCATTTATCTCTCGGATCGAGTGATCGTGATGTCTCCCCGTCCGGCCAAAATCGAAAAAAGTATAGACATCAAGCTGTTTCGCCCGCGTGCCAGAAGCAGTCCGGAGTTTCTTGCCCTCCGGTCGGAAATATTGAAAATTCTCGACTTTGGCGGAAAAGTAATTGAACCCAATTATTATTTATAGAAAATCTTATTGTAACGGGGCGTTTTATATTATGAAAAAGAGACTTACATCAATTTTTACACTGCTGCTTTACAGTCTGCTCCTTTTATCAGCCTGCTCGCGGGAAAGCGCGGGTCCAACAGATACATCCGGTAATAATACCTCCACTGCCGAAAGCGGCTATGTGCTGAAGGTGGGCTATGGCGGAATCTTATGCGAAGCCCCCTTGCATATAGCGGTGGAACAGGGCTTCTTTGAGGAAGAGGGGTTGGAAGTTGATCTGGTATTGCTGGCACCGGGCACGGCAAATGAGGCGGTGGCGGCAGGCACGATAGAGGCTGGTTTTTCCCTGCTTGCCGCGCAGATCGCGCCGCTGGCAAACGGGTTGCCGATCAAAATTACGACCGGACTGCACACGGGCTGCGACAAGATACTGGTTCCAGCGGACTCCGGTATCAATTCAATTGAGGACCTGCGGGGAAAACGTATCGGTGTGTCAAGCCTCACAGCCAGTCCGGCAATAATAACAATGCGCGCGCTGGCGGCTGCGGGGGTTGGGGTAACAACAGCTAATATGGAAGTGGAATTTGTTGTTTACACAAATTCGGAGCTGCCGTTGGCGCTTCAAAATGGTGCGGTCGATGTAATTGCCATGAACGACCCCACCGCTTACATAGCCGCCCAGGAATATGGGCTCAGCATCCTACTGGATTCAGCAACGGACGAACCGTGGTGCGACCAGTATTGCTGCGTCGCCTATGTCAGGGAGAATATTGCGGAGGAGTATCCTGAAATAGCCGCGAAGTATACCAGGGCAATGCAGAAGGCGGCCGCTTGGGTATCCGAAAATTCGGACGAGACAGCGAGGATACAGGTTGAAAACAACTGGGTGCAGGGAAACGCAGAGGGCAATGCGGAAATATTGAAAACTTATAATTACATCCCAGCAGTTTCAAAAGTATATGAGGCCTTTGGCCCGACCGCACTGAAGCTTCAGGAGATTGGCCTGCTGGATGCGTCTGTTGATATCAATGAACTCTGGGAAAACAGCTTCGCATTCTTTGACGATGTGCCCGATACGGTGACCGCGTCAGATTTGATCGGTGTGAGCGCGGCGGCAAGCGTCACGGAACTGGAGGTGAAAAGCCTTACGGTTCAAAGTGTGGCTGATTTGAAAACAGACGAGAGTGGGGATTGTTGCAAATGAATGTACGCATTGCTATCGCAACCAGCTCCGGAAAGGTTGTGGACGAACATTTCGGCAGAGCCGAAGTCCTCCATATCGTCGATCTCGACGAAAAAGGCAGCTACTATATTGAAAAGCGAGAGACCGCCCGCCTTTGCCGGGACTATGAACATAGCGACGACACCTTGGAAGAAAGGATATCCCTGCTAAGCGACTGTAATGCGGTTTTGACCGCAAGGGCGGGGCCTGTAGTAAAACGCGAATTGGAAATTGCGGGGATCTCCGTATTTGAAATCGGGCTGCCCGTTGATGAGGCATTGGAGAAACTCAGACAGTATCATTATAAGGAACGAGGTGGAAAGACCAATGGGCAAGAAGATTAAGCAAATTGCAATTTATGGTAAAGGCGGGATTGGGAAGAGCACCACCACATCCAATTTGTCAGCGGCTCTTTCGAAAATGGGTTATAAAGTCATGCAGTTCGGATGTGACCCCAAGTCTGACAGCACAAACACGCTGCGGGACGGCACATATATTCCCACGGTGTTGGATACGCTGCGGGAAAAATCGACGGTTAATGCGCATGATGTCATTTTTCAGGGATTTAATGGCATCTATTGCGTGGAGGCCGGCGGCCCGGCTCCCGGCGTGGGATGTGCCGGAAGAGGAATCATTACCGCAGTGGAGTTATTCAAACAGCAAAATATCTTCGAAGAACTAGATTTGGACTACGTAATCTATGATGTACTTGGCGATGTAGTTTGTGGAGGATTCGCGGTTCCCATCCGCGAGGGAATCGCCCAGCATGTATTTACGGTTTCCTCATCGGATTTTATGTCGATCTACGCCGCCAACAATCTTTTCAAAGGCATAAAAAAATACAGCAATTCAGGAGGTGCTCTCCTGGGCGGCGTGATTGCCAATTCCATTAACGCCGGGTATTCAAGAGAAATAATAGATGATTTTGTGTCCCGTACAAAAACACGGGTAGTGGAATATGTGCCCCGCTCCATTACCGTTACCCAATGCGAACTTCAGGGAAAAACCACGATTGAGGCGGCTCCTGATTCGGAGCAGGCAAAGGTATATACGTTGCTGGCGAAAAAAATAGCCGCACATGACGAATCAAAGACCCCGGCGCCTCTGGGGGTTACAGAACTCCAGCAGTGGGCGTCAAGCTGGTCAGATAAGCTTCTTGCGCAGGCCCAAGGTAAGGTTGAATCAGGAGAAGCAATTTAAATATCAATATAAGGAGTTTTTCAATATGAGTATACAGGAAAAAGGACTCGACGTGATTGCCTATTCTACCGTTTGTGATATGCCGTTTTTTACGTTTCAGCTGTTGCCCTCTGTTTTCTTTTTTGCCATAAGCATTGTATTTATTCCTATACAAATCACGCTATGACGACAAAGCTTTTCCATACATGCTGTAGAAAAGGCCACGTCGTGTAGCTTTAAGAAGCGTCCAAAACCTGTCGGGATAATCTTTCACGAGACGCCTTGGCGCATTGATTGAAAGAATCGACATCGCATTAGGAAATTCAAGGCGATTCATCCCTATATTCCTTGTCGCTACACCGTTTTTTCGCCCTCAGGTCTTTTGTCATTTTTGCCAAAAGGGGTAGAATATTTGTTTTATATGCACATTGCCGCCCTCCCCCTTAGATGATACCATTTTCTTGGGTGCAATACATATATTTTTACGCGAAAGAAAGGTGCGGCGACATGGCTATCTATATTCTGGTCATCAACCCCGGATCAACCTCAACAAAGGTTGCGCTATTTGATGGAGAATCCAAAATCAACGAAGAAAACCTAGATCATCCCCTGGAGGAAATGAAGCGGTATAAAGCGGTGATGGATCAGTTTGACATGCGCAAAAAAGCGGTAATGGACTACCTGGCCCGCTGCGATATTGCCCCAGAACAGCTCACCGCCATCGCAGCCCGGGGAGGCGGCTTCGGCGTCATTCACACAGGCGCCTACGAAGTGGATGAGGATCTCTACAAGGCCTGCCAGACCATCCAGCTCCACGCGGCTATGCTGGGCACTGTGATCAGCCATGATTTCATCCGTCATTACCCCCATCTCAGGGCCTTTATTTATGACGCCACCACATCGGATGAGATGGCCGACTATGCAAGATACACAGGAATTAAGGGAATTAACAGAAAATCTTCGGGGCATATCCTCAACGGCAAGGCCACAGGCCGGAAATATGCGGAAAAAATTGGTAAAGCCTATGAGGATACCACGGTCATTGTTTGCCATCTGGGCGGGGGCTGCACCACAAGCCTTCAGCAAAACGGCAGGCTCGTGGATATCGTAACCACCGACGAGGGGAGCTTCACACCCGAGCGGGTAGGCGGGCTGCCTGTCCGGGCGCTGATCAATCTCTGCTATTCCGGTGAATACACTCAGTCGGAGCTCACCACGGTCTTGTTTAGTAAAATGGGACTGATCTCTCATCTTGGCACAAGCGACGCCCGGGAAGTGGAGCGTATGATCGCAATCGGGGACGAACACGCCAAAGAAGTTTATTACGCAATGGCCTACCGCCTTGCCAAGGATATCGGCGCTCTTGCCGGCACCACAGGCGGCAAGCTGGACGGCATTGTTATCACCGGCGGCATGGCTCACTCCAAAATGCTGACAGGTTGGCTCAGGGAAATGACGGGATTCCTCGCTCCCGTGGAAATCATGCCAGGTGCCATGGAAATGGATGCGCTTGCGCTGGGCACGCTGCGGGTACTGCGAGGACAGGAGACCGCCCGCAAGATCCGGGATGACAAGAATATGCCCGTCACCACGTATTAAGCTGGTTAGCTGTATACCGGGTCTGACAAAGTATAAAGGTGGAAGATTGTTATGAGCAAAAAGGTATTTGTAGATGTTTCGGCCCGTCACATACATCTGAGAGCGGCTGATATCGAGGCTCTCTTCGGCCCGGGCGCAGCACTCACTCCGCGGGGCCAGGAAAGCCGCATGGGAGACGCAATCGTCGTCTATAAAGAGCGGCTGGAAATTGTCGGGCCCAAGGGCAGCATTAAAAACGTATCCATTCTCGGTCCCCGAAGAAGCTACCTGCAGGTGGAGGTTTCCTTGACCGATGCCCGTGCGCTGGGCCTTAAGCCGCCTGTGCGGGAATCCGGCAAGGTGGCGGGTTCCGCCGGCTGCAAAATTATTGGCCCCTGCGGTGCGCTGGAGGTGGAGGAAGGCGTGATTGTCGCGTGGCGGCACCTGCACCTCAATGAAGCGGACGCACAGGAAATGGGCATTAGCAACGGAGACATCGTTTCCGCCAATATCGAGGGCACCGGCCGGTCGCTTACCTTTGGGGATATGCTGGTGCGGACCCACCCCAATGTGGTAACCACCATCCATATCGACACCGATGAGGCCAACGCCGCCGGAATCTCCGGTCCGGTTTACGCCGAGATCATTAAGTAAACCTATCAAAAAATCCCGATAAGCTTTGGCGTCAGGTTGATAGGGATATTTGATAGGACGCGGCTAAAGACGCTCCCTTGGCGTCGATAATGCTCATAGAAATTATCCGAGCTTTGGCGCGGAAAAAGAGCAGATGCCAGTATTATAGCACCAGCTCCAAGTCAGCGCAATCCGCGCGCCGAAGGTTGGATAATTTTCAGAACGAGAGCGCGTGGACAGTGGCACAGGCTATGGGGAATCAAATCTTCGTCTCTTACTCAAAACGCACCAAATAAGGGTAATCCTAAGTAGAAAATAACAGCGGAAACCGGGAAAGCAACCCCATTAACCCGTAGCTGGACATAGCTTCCCCCTCCCCAAACGGGCGTTGATTGAGAAAATATGCGGTTATGAAGCTATCGGCGGCGACAAACCCGATTTCGCAACAAAATGGCCGATAGGGTATGCACGGTAATATGCTTGGGGATGCCGCTGCGCTTTACGATGGTTTTCCATGCGTCCTGAATCCCGCGCTCGGTCATCTTCGTGCCGTTTTTCGTGATAAACAGCCATTCCTTAGGATGATTCTCCTTCCAGTATTCACGCAAAGCCTCCAGTGCCTTTTGAGGCAGCATGGCGTAACGGTCACGTCTGCCTTTACCCTTGCGGATGAAGATACGCCCACCGTTACTGTCTATATCGGACACCTTGAGGTTCGCCGCTTCGCTGAGACGCAGACCTGAGCCGTAGATGGTCATGAACAGGGCTTTGTTTCGGAGGTTGTCTCCCGCTAGATAGAACAGATACCCAAGCTCCTCCTTGGTGGGCAAGACGGGAATATTAACGGCGGAGAATAATCTCTCCGCCGTTAATATCCCTATTCCCTGCAACCCTTTGGCTATCGGAATTTTTTGATATTCGAATACGCTTAGGTTCGGTCAAATTCTTCATGCGATGTAATACCGATGTGTGTGACATAGTATTCCATTTCGTTCAGCAGCCGGGTTTTATCCCAGGGCAGCACACCCCGCAGGGAAACCAGATTGGACGCGTGGGAGCTGCTGAACACACAGTTATTCAGCTCCAGTCCGGCAACGATCTGCTGCATTTCGGCCAGAAGCTCCCGGGAAGACAGCGCCCGGTACTCTCCTCTGCGGATTTGCCCCTGGAGTTCAGTGCCCGGCTCCATACTCAGCGCCAGCATCGCTAGGTATTCCGGTTGCGTCCGATTGAGTACCCGCACAGTTTCCCTGGCGTGCTCCTCCCACAACTCTAGGCCACCAAGGCCGTTGATTACCATGACGCTTGTTTTTATTCCGGCTGCTTTGGCGCGGTGTACCGCCTCTATCATATCCTCGCTGTTCACGCCCTTCTTGACCCGGCGCAGTATCTCGTCACTGCCCGATTCCAACCCAAGATAAAGAATACCCAGCCCAAGCGATCCCAATTCGGCCAGTTCTTCGGGGGATTTGCGCAGGATATCGGCTGCGGTGGCATAGCTGCCCACCCGCTCACAAAGGGGAAATTTTTCCCGGATCCGATCCAGGGTCTCCCGCAGCTGATCCATTTTCATGACAAGGGCGTCGCCATCGCACAAGAACACCCGTTGCACATAATCCCGATAGCGCCGGGCGCACTCGTCTATATCCCGGCGGATTTCCTCCATGGCGCGGATGCGGAATGGTTTATGGCGGTAGGTTCCGCAAAAGGTGCACTTGTTATGGGAACAGCCTAAGGTTACCTGCAACAGCAGGCTGTTGGATTCGCTGGGTGGGCGTATCACCATGCCCTGATACTCCATGCAATCATCTCCCTTATCCCATAAAATTGCGGTCGGTGCGCCGGTATTGTTTCAGGACTGCGCCGGAATCGCTTACTCGCCCTCTCCGAACAGTTCCTCCTCGTTCTCTATATCTGCAACAATATCGCTAATGTAATATTCACCGCCGCTGAGCAGGGTGATGTCCTCGGAATCGCACTCCACGCAGGCGGCCCGGTTGGGGTCCATGTCCAGCCATTCCTTGGGAGTCATCTCATAGATGGCACCACAGGCGCCGCACTGGTAGCTGATGGGAATGGTAAAAAGCTCCAGCTGTGCCTTTTCGGCAATGGTGCCCTGGGTAAACATATTAAAGAACCGCTGCATAAAGTCTCGGTCCAACATCCGCAGCTGGCCTGCCGTGACGCCCACGCTGTATATCTTAACTGCTTTTTGCTCCTGGCCGAATTTGACGACTCTCGCCGCCAATTGCCCAACCAGATTCATCTCATGCATGACTTGCCTGCTTGCCGGTCAGCCCTGCGGCGGTTTCCAGCACCGACTCGGCATACTCCTGGCCGTCAAAGCCCAGATCGCCGCATTGCCCGTCCAGCCTGCCAAACAGGTCGTTAACCAGCTTCTTAATATCCCCGGTAACAATATCAAGGGCGGATTTCTGGCATACAGTCTGGCAACGCCCACAGAAGATACATTTTCTCTTGTCGTAACGTAGCTTTCCATCCACCATGGTCAGCGCACGGGCCGGACACTGGCGGGCACAGGAGCCGCATTCGCTCTGCAGGCAGCGGTCCGCGTCTATTTTCAGATTCATGCCTTCCTGGGCGTGGAACTGCCAGGGCTTGTTTTCCGGGTGCAGGTACTGGTATCCCCGTCGGGGAATACAGCAGCAGGGGCAGCAAAGGCAAACGGTAAACATCGGCTCGCCGGACCAAATCCCCCAAACCTCATTGTCCACATCCATCTTCCCCACAAAGGGCAGCAACCCGCTCTTGACCGCAAAGGTCACAAACTCGATAGCCTCCTCCTTGGAGACATGACGGGCAACGCTGTCCGGCTCTTCGGCTGTCGCCGCTCCGATATGAAGGCAGCCGATATTTTTATCGTAGCTGGCGCAGTCAAAGGCGTAACGGCAGGTACAGTGGCGGGTAATGACGCGATGGGATGTGCGGTTGATCACCTCGATGATGACGGCCAGGGGCAGAGGGAAAGACTCCCCCGTCTCGATTTTCACGGTGGGAGGAAGCGGGGTGATATCGCAGTAGTACATATTTTTGGGCTCGGCCGCGTCTGTCGCGGTGCCAAAATGAGGACCGCCGTAGAACTCCCGGTGCCACAGGCGGCGGCGGGCAAAATAAGCCTCGCCCTCTTGGGTGGTTCTGCCGAAAGTGTCGTATTTTTCCTGTTCGCCACGGCCCAGCCGCTTGGGATCGTCGGAAAAATGATATCGTACTGCCATGTTCGCAACCCTCCTGATTCCTTGTTGTTTCTCCCGTACCTATGCCACAATCGACGACAGGCCTTGCAAACCGAATACCCGGTTGACAACTGCTATAAATTGCGCCCCCGGCAACCCCAATAAGGAACTTCCTCGTATTGGATGTAGGTATTTTCGGGCAGCACCCCTAGGGTTTTCTCCAGAATTTCTGAGATCCGCCCTGTCAGGGCGTTGGAGGAAAGAGCGGGGATGGCGCCGAATCGCTTGACGATGACAAACGCTGTCTTCTGCTCGTTGCTCCCCCTGAAATAAATCCGACAGTGATCCCGGAAGAGGAGCATCAGGTAAGCCTCCTTCATGTCCGGAAGTATCTCTATGGCTTGCCCCAGCTGCTCCTTCATGGTTTTTTCCTGCGTGTCATCAATGCCGCAGGACGCGTTTACTTCGATAAAAGGCATTTTGCCCTCCCTTGCGCTGACGACTATTTGTCCAGGCAGATTCCCCTCTGCGTCCGCAGCCAGTTGATCCACTCGTCCATACCTTCCCCGGTTTTGCTGCAAAGCATAATGATTTTTATTTTGGGATTGATTGATACAACTCGCTTTTTCAAGGTCAATACATCGAAGTCAAACAGATTCATACAGTCTGTTTTGGTGATGATCAGCGCGTCACAGACCGAGAACATCAAGGGGTATTTCATCACCTTGTCATCCCCTTCCGGAATGCTGAGCAGCATGACCCGCCGCATGGCGCCGGCGTCAAATTCGGCTGGGCAGACAAGGTTTCCGATATTCTCCAAAAACAGAATATCCACCTGGTCCAGATCAATGCTCTCAATGGCGGGCTGCACCATTGGGGCGTCCAGGTGGCAGCTGCCGCCGGTATTGATCTGAACCGCCAGTGCGCCGCCCTCCGTGATTTTTTCTGCGTCGCACATCGATTCAATATCGCCCTCAATCACGCCGACGCGCATCTCGTCTCCCAGACGGCGAATGGTCTCCAGGAGTAGGGTGGTTTTCCCCGCGCCGGGGGACGACATGATATTCACCATGAACACATCGTTTGCCTTGAGGTTATTCCTGATTTCGTTGGCTAAGTTGTCATTATCCGAAAGAATCTGCTGCTTAATTCTGATTGTCTTAATTTGGCTCATTTTCCGATCCTTTCTGAGGTCATAGGGGGTGTGGCCCGGCATACCATATACCAGCGGCTTTGGATTCGCAGGGTTTACGCTGGCGTTGGAAAGAAACGCCGTGGAGGTTAGATTCCCGCGCCGGCAGGCACCGGTGCAATGGGACATCGTCGCGGGGACCCCCTTTCTTTATCCATGGCAAGATAAGCGGCTGGAGGTTGATTATGCGTTTTTCAGCTTTTTGATCTCCGCCGCCATCACCGGCAAGATCTCGAACAAATCACCGACTATGCCGTAGTCCGCTACCGAGAAGATGGGGGCTTCCGGGTCTTTGTTGATAGCAACGATACAGTCGGATCCGCCCATCCCCGCCAGATGCTGAATGGCGCCGGAAATGCCGCAGGCTATGTAAATCTTGGGGCCGACTGTTTTTCCGGTCTGTCCCACCTGATGGGCGTGGGGAATCCAGCCGGCGTCCACTGCCGCGCGGGAGGCCCCCACGGCAGCGCCAAGGGCTTCCGCCAGTTCCCGGACATAGGAGAAATTCTCGGGCCTGCCAAGACCTCTGCCGCCGGAAACGATGATCTCCGCATCCTCCAGCTTGATGATCTCGCCGGAAATCTCCTGAATGGATTCCACCAGGCGCGTCTTGATGATGTCCTGGGGCACGCTGATGGCCTCCTTGATCACATTGCCCTTGTGGGCGCTGTCAGCCTCCACTTTTTTAAACACGCCGGGGCGGACGGTGCCGATCTGGGGCCGGGTGTTGGGGCAGAGGATGGTGGCCATCAAATTACCGCCGAAAGCGGGACGGGTCCAGGCCATGTTGCCTGACTCCTCGTCGATGCTCAGGGCGGTGCAGTCTGCGGTCAGGCCGGTTTTCAGGCGGCAGGCTAAACGGGGTCCGAAATCACGGCCGTAAATCGTCGCGCCGATCAGCATGGTGGATGGCTTGTATTTCTCAACCAGCTTCTCCATGGCATAGGTATATGCCTCGGTGTTGTAGTGAGCGAACTCAGGGCCCTCCACCGAGATGACCTCGTCTGCCCCGTAAGCAAAGGCTGCGGCAATATTCTCCTGATTGTCGTCCCCCAAAATAACGGCCACCATGGATTCGCCCATCTGCCGGGCAAGCTCTTTGCCGGGATTGAGCAGCTCCAGGCCCACGCTCCGGGCCTTGCCCTTGTATGTCTCGATAAACACCCAAAGGTTTTTGTAATCTGCAAAAATACTCATCATTTTCCACCCGCCTTATATCAGTGCTGCGCCACTCATGAGCGCAACCAGCTTAACCGCAGAATCTGCGGGCGCGTCTTCCTGAATGATGGTGCCGCCGCCCTTGCGTTGTGGGGTAAAGGTTTTCTTTACCTTGGTAGGGGAGCCCTTGAGGCCGGTCCGCTCCACAGTCAGGTTAGTCAGCTCCGCCGTGGTAATATGGGTGATCTGGGCTCGGTTGGCGGCCAGCTTGGCTTTCACTGTGGGATAGCGGGGCTCGTAGGGAGTTTTGGTAACCGAGACCACCGCCGGCAACTTTGTCTCCAAAACGTTGTAGCCCTCATCCATTTCCTGGCGGACGACAATTTTGTCACCCTCCACCTTGATATCCTGGATGCAGGTGATCTGTGGGAGGCCAATATGCTCCGCCATTTCGGAGCCCACCTGTCCGGTGTCCCCGTCAATGGCCTGCTTGCCACAGAAGATGATGTCGAACTTCTCGCCGCTGAGCTCTTCCAGATATTGCACGGTGCAGGACAGAATATAGCTGGTTGCCAGCGTATCGGAGCCGCCAAAAGCGCGGTCGGTCACCAGATACGCTTTGTCGCCGCCTACAGCAAGGCACTCCTTCAGGGCAGCCTCCGCCTGCTTGGGGCCCATGCACACCACGGTAATTTTGCCCCCTGTTTCATCCTTGATCCGGGCGGCCAGCTCCAGCGCATAGGAGTCGAAGGGATTCACAATGCTGGGCACCCCGTCACGGATCAGGGTATTGGTCACCGGATCAATTTTGATCTCCATAGTGTCCGGCACCTGTTTGACACACACTAATATGTTCATATCTTTACCGCCTCATTTTTTGATCTTGCCGACCAGTCGATTGCCGATAATCCAGCGTTGAACCTCGTTGGGCCCCTCGAAGATGGAGTAGATGCGGGCGTCCCGGACCAGTTTCTCCAGGGGATACTCCTTGGAGTAGCCATATCCGGCAAAAATCTGTTGTGCGTCCACGCAAATCTGGAAAGCGGCCTCGGAGGCGTACGCCTTTGTGATGGAGCCGACAACGGTATCGTAAACGCCCTGGTCCACCAGAGTGGCGTTGTAGATCATCTGGTTGCGGGCGGTCTGGAGTCGAATCGCCATGTCGGCCAGCTTGAACTGAATGCCCTGATGCTTGCCGATGGGCTTGCCAAAGGTGATCCGCTGACGGGAATAATCGATGGCAAGGTCTATGGCGCGGCGGGCGATCCCCAGCGCGGGGGCGCAGCCTGTGGGGCGGGTACGGGCCAGCATCTTCATCATAGTCTGGTAGCCGGTATTGACGGGACCGATCAGGTTTTTGGCGGGAACCCGCACATCCTGCAAAGTGAGCTCGGTGGTGTTGGAGGCGCGGATCCCCATCTTGTCCTCGTGCTTGCCCATGCTGACGCCGGGGAAGTCCCGCTCCACGATAAACAGGGAAATGCCCTCGCCCCTCAGGTTGGTTTCGCCGGTCACGGCGGAGACGGTGTAGAGATTTGAAATACCGCCGTTGGTGACAAAGCATTTATTCCCGTTTATGATGTAGTCGTCGCCGTCCTTGACGGCCTTGGTGCGGGTGTTGACAGCGTCGGAGCCGCCCTGGGGCTCTGTGAGGGCGGTAGCCCAGAACTCACCATTGGCCAGGCGTTGGCCATACTCCATTTTCTGCTCCTCAGTGCCCGCCAGAAGCAAGGGCTTGTAGCCGAAGCTCTGGCCCACAAAGGAATTGGCGAAGCCGCCACAGTAGTAGCCCAAAGCCTCCCGGATCAGGCAGATGGTCACGCAGTCAAAGCCCGCGCCGCCATACTGCTCGGGAACATCCATGGCGTAGAACCCCATCTCGCCCAGCTTTTTGGCGACATCCATAGAAAAATGACCTTCCCGGTCGTTCTTTTCAACAAGCTCCTGGGGCATTTCCTTGGACATAAATTCATGGATCATATCCACCAGGCTCTGCTGATCCTCCGTCATCAGTTGATAATCGAGAAAATTATCAGTCATCATTTCACCTCATTGTCAAAATATATATGGGGATATGCCGCCCTACAGCGGGATATCCCACTGCTAAGGCAGGCTTATTTACCGCTGTAAGTGGGCTTGCGTTTTTCCACAAAAGCGTCCACTGCGTCCCTGTAATCCTGCGAGCAGCTGCAGATGTACTGGGCATTCACCTCGTTTTGCATGCAGGCGGCCAGTTCACTGAAGCAGGCGTTGTTCATCAGCTGCTTCATCTGGGCATAAGCGACGCTGGGACCGGTGGAATACTTGCTGATGTATTTTTGTGCGGTTTCCTCCAGCAGATCTCCGGGAACCGCTTCGGTGATCATTCCCCATTGGTATGCCTCTGCGCCGGTAAAGCGCCGGCCGGACATAAGCAGGTTGTTGGCTCTCGTCGTTCCCACAGCCCTGCTCAGCAGGTAGGTGATGCCACCGTCGGGCACAAAGCCCAGGTTGACAAAAGCAAATACCATTTTGGCATTCTCGGTGGCGATAGAAAAATCACAAGCGAGGGCAATGCTGGTTCCCACTCCGGCAACCGCTCCCTCAATAATGGCGATGGTCGGCTTGGATATGGTCTTGAGGCGCATGATAAATTCCCCGCCGTTGCGGATGCCTGCCTTGGTTGTGTTGATCCCCTTGTCAAGCCGCTCCTTCATCGCCTTTATATTGCCGCCGGCGCTGAAGTTGCCGCCGGCCCCACGAATGACCAAAGCCCTGACTTCCTCTTCCTTTTCGCAGTAGCTCAAGCACTGCACCAGGTCCTGCGTCATTTCCGGCGTGACAGGGTTCAGGCTTTCCGGATTGTTCAATGTGACGTAAGCGACCGATTCCTTTACCTCAAACAAAACCCATGGTGACAAAAAGTTTAAATTCATATGCTCCCCCGCCTCTCCTATAGCGTTAGTTTTCCCGTAACGGCGTCCATGATCGGTATCTGGTGGGCACAAGCGTTGACGCTCGTGTGCCCACCAGATACATGCGGTGCAAAATCCTTAGTCGGCCCAGATCTCCTCGGGGGTGGGGGTGGGAATACCCGCGACCGCCCTGGCAACGAAAGTGTAGTTCATGATGTGCTTGTAGGTGAGGTTGTCACCGATGTTGTTGTTGCCCCAGAAGCCGCAGCCAAGGGAGTTGGTGGGCCACAGGCCGTTTGTGCTGTTGCAGCCGCCGCCGAAAGAGGGATTCTGGTTGACGCAGAGGCGCCCCACGGGGATGCGGTCGCCGGCAAGGGCGATGTTCTTTTCGTTGTTGCTGTAGATAGAGCCGGAATGGCCTGCGCCTTCCATGAAATAGTTGATGCGGGCGCGCTCAACGGCCTCTTCAAACTTGTCGTAGGGCAGGATGCGGGTGAACGGCGCCATGATCTCCTTGGCCAGAACGTCGTCGGTACCCCATTTGTCCACCATGCAGTAGAGAACCAGGGTGTCGGCGGGGATGTCGATGCCTGCGATTTTTGCAAGGGTCGCGGCAGGCTGGCCGACGATGTCGCGGTTGATCATGCCCTCGGGGAAGCAGGCGTCACGCAGCTGCTGAATCTGCTTGGGATCGGTCACCATGTAGCCGCCCTTTTCCTTGAGGGTGGCGATCAGTTTATCCACCTTGCTGAGGTGAATATGTACGGTCTGGTCGGTGGTGCAGGGCATGCCGTTGTCGTAGGTGCGGTTGTTGATGAGCTGGTTGCAGAGGTAATCATAGTCATCGTAATCGGGGTCCACCAGCGTCTGGGCATTGCCCTGGCCCACGCCGAAAGAGGGGCGGCCGCTGGAGTAAGCCGCTTTGACCATGCCGGGACCGCCGGTGGCGATGACAATGTCGCAGGCCTTCATCAGCAGGTTGCTCTTTTCGATGGTTGGGTCGTCAACCACAAGAAGGAGGTCTTCGGGGAAGCCCATCTTTTTGAGCTCGTCTCTCATGCACTCAACGGCGTAGGTGGTGGATTTCTTGGCGCCGGGATGGGGGCCAACGATCATGGAGTTGCGGGCCTTAAGCACGTATAAGGCGTTGCCGCAGGGTGTAGCGGTGGGATTGGTGACGGGGGTGACGTTGGCCACGACGCCCACAGGCTTCGCGATCTTGACAAGACCCAGTTCGGGCAAATCCTCCACAACGCCCACGGAGGGAGAATTCTTTAAATAATGCCAAATCCACATAACCGACCTTGCCTGCTTGCTGATCTTGGTGGGGATATTGCCCTTCTGGGTTTCCTCATAGGCCATGGTGCCGCATTTTTCCGCCTCGTTATAAGCGCGAAAGCCCACGCCCTTTACCATGCGGTCAACTTCTGCCTGGCTGAGCTCGGCGATTTGTTCCTGGGCTTTCCTGGATCTTGCGACCAATGCGTCGATCATTTCGGCTGGTGTCATTCTTCTGTTCCTCCTATATTTGATTATCAAATTTAATATGCCGTAGTTATTGTGCCCAAATCTCTTCAAAGTAGGATCGCATAGTTGCCTCGTCGATGGGAGTGCCGGAGGCCTGGCTCATAAACTGCTCTTTTTCCCAGGTGGTCTTGAAGGCAAGCTCCATTTTATCCTTTTCACCCAGCTTCATGTCTGCGGGGGTAGGAATGCCAACCTGCCTGATGAGCGCCGCAACGACGTCTTCGCAGGCCCTGATGAGCTCCGCCCGCTCCAGGCCGATTATGTCGATCCCCAGCGTTTGCGCCAGCGTTTGCAGCCTGCCGTAAGGCATGGACTGGCCAGCTTGCCGGATCGAGAAGCGGGCGCCCCAGGCGCAGGCGATTCCGTGGGGAACATGCAAGGACGCGCCGATTCCGTGGGCGATGGCGTGGCCTATGTGGAGGGAGGCGTTGGCAAAGGCGAGTCCGCCGTAGCTCGCCGCAATCAGCATCTGGCCCCGGGCCTCCAAGTCCTTGCCGTTTTTCACGGCAAGGGGCAGATACTTCATAATGCGCTTGATGGCTCCCACGGCAAAAAGATCGGAAAATTCGTTGCTGCGGGGAATGGTAAACCCCTCGATTGCATGGGTGAGCGCGTCGACTCCGGTGGCTGCGGTGAGGCCCTTAGGTAGGCCTGTCAGGAGTGTGGGGTCCAGATACGCCACCGCCGCCTTCATTTTAATGAGGTCCTTTACCATCACCTTCCGCTCGTTGGCGGCGTCGGTAATGATGGACAGGGCGGTCACCTCGGAGCCGGTGCCGGAGGTGGTGGGTACGGCGATCCAGGGCGGGCACGCATTCTTGGCAACGCCAACCCCCATATAGTCCAGTAGGGAGCCGGGATTGGACTGGAGCAGGGCCATGCACTTTGTAGCGTCGAGGGCGCTGCCGCCCCCCACGCCGATAAATGCCTCCACGCCGGCGTCCTTGGCCAACCGGGCGCCGTTTTCGATCACCTCGACGGTTGGGTCGGGAACAACGCCGTCATACTCGGCAATATTGTAGCCCTTTTCCTTGAGCGCATTTACGATAGGGTCAATCAAGCCTGCGCTCTTCACGCCGGCATCGTATACGACCATGACATTTTTCACATTTAAATTGTCCAGGTAGCCTGAAATAGTGAGGGAGACGCCCTCTCCGTAGATCATGCGGGGGGTTTGGCCGTCAAATGGAATCATGGCTGATACTCCTCCTATTATGGTCGATTCTTTCGATTTGAGAACGTCTAGTTATGCTTCTGACGTAGCGTCGTTGGGCAATCCCTTGCTGTCAATGGGCTTGCGGTTGAGCTTTGGCAACAGCATCATGGAAATAAACCCGATGGTGGTGAGGATCATGGTACCGATAATCGGAATGGTGTAGCTGCCGGTGGCCGTGATAATGGAGGACGCGACCCTTGGGAACAGCTGTGTGCAGACCATGTAGCCCAACAGCAGATAGCCGTACAGGGCGCCCGCATGCATGGGACCGAAGGTAGTGCTGATGGATACGGGGTAGACGCTGTTGGTAGCGCCAAATCCTGCGCCCAGCAGGATGTAGGCAGCAATAATCATCGCCGGGTTTACCGCTGTCATTAGCAGGATTGCGGAGCCGATACAGCCGATCCAACAAAGGACATACACCCGTTTGAATCCAATTTTATCAATCAGCGCGCCCAGCCCAAGCCGGCTGAGGCAGCTTGCCACGTTATAAAGGGATACGCCCAGAGTCGCCCAGACAAGGTCGATGCCCCGCTCTGTCATGAATACGGAAAAACGGGAGAACATGACCAGATACAGGCCGGGGAAAATGGACATGGGAATGAAGATGTGCCAGAAATGCCTGGTTTTTACGGCACGCTTGCCGTCGTAGCTCTCCAAGTTGGTATCCAGGGATTTTTTCTTGTCCACCGCCTTGGTGGGGTCGTAGCCCGCCGGGACGTAACCTTCTGGAGCCTGCTTCAGTCCAAAGCCCAGCAGGATGCAGATAACGGTACACACGATCCCTGCGCTGATCAGGGTCACCTTGATGTTGGTGGCCGCGGTCAGATAGGCCAGCAGCGGGGCAAGAAAGGCTGAAGAGCCGCCGTTGACGCCCATACAAATGCCTGCCGCCAGGCCGCGCCTATCAGGGAACCAGCTGATCGTTGCGTATGTAGTGCCGGCATAGCAGATACCGTTGCCCATACCGATCAAGAAACTGAACGTGAAGTAGAGCAGCCAGGGAGCGGACGCGGGTACGAACCCGGTAAACAGCAGCCCGCATCCGAACGAGATGGAACCCACCAGCGTTGCGGTCCTCGCTCCGAGTCTGGACAGCAGCTTGCCGCCTACAATGGAGCCTATGGGCCAAAAGGTCAGCATGGTGGAGCTGATATTTGCAATCGCCGAGGTCTCCCATCCATAATATACCGCAAGGGGGCTGACAAACACGCTCACCGAGTTGATGATGCCCACAAAGAGCATGACAATGGCCCCCCGCGCCAGCATCATGTAACGATTCGTATCACTTGCACTAGTGAGAGGAATTGCCTGATCCACGCGCTACCACTCCTTCTTTTCTGATTGTCGGTCATGCTTTGTGGTTTGTTTACCGTATTGTTAACAGTTTATCACTCCTTTCTTTTCTGGTCGATCATGTCTAGTCGATCATGCTTTGTGGTTTGTTTTCCGTGTTGCTAACAGTTTATCACCCCATCCAACGATCAACAATGTGCATATAAACCAGAACGCCAGCACATCTTGTGCTTTTTGCATAATACACTTTTTCCCGGATATTGCGTGCGTTGCAAAAGCTGAATA
>Ga0153972_1000007_pt1 | contig 66241 bp, 64 predicted proteins | sample TSGA056MetaG_FD_104732 | JGI IMG/M metagenome (GOLD analysis project Ga0153972, IMG submission 104732) | Attine ant fungus gardens microbial communities from Georgia, USA - TSGA056 MetaG | ecosystem: Host-associated > Fungi > Mycelium > Unclassified | place: USA: Georgia, George L Smith State...
ATATGCTTCAGCGCTATATGGAGCAATTCGATATGTATAAAGTCGAGACAGGCAAATAGCACAGAACGGCCTTTGATTTTACCGCCCGGGTTGAATTTTTCGGGGCGGTTTTTTGCGTTAATAAGTTGTAGCTTGTGCAACAGTTGTAGCGTGGGCGGCTTCTTTCGTGCCTGTAATACCCTTATAGTAAAATAAAGACGGACAGGTCGAATCGTAAATTTGACAAGGAGTTTGTAGAAATGGAGAAAAAATGTCTGGACGTTAGGCTCAATGTAAAGCCGGTTTTCTGTATGTTCAACCATAAGTATTACTATGAGGGCCCTTGCAGAATGACTGGAGGCGAAGGCCTTGCGCCGGGATTTGACGAAGTTTTAAATGGTCAAATCATGAAGGGGGTATTGAAGGGGCTCAACTTTGCTTGCCCGGATGACGTATGTAGCGTCATGGAACCAAATGTGGTAACCGCGACAGACGATTGGGAAATGAAGGATTCTTACCTTGAATCGCTGTTGAAGGATCAAGAAAAGGCCGATGTCTATTTTGTTTTAACGCTCTTTGGCGCAGATCGCGTTTGGCGAGAGTTTGGAAGGAAATGCAAGAAACCGGTTATTATTTGCCCCAATCTATGGAATCCAATGAAAACCGCCTATTATTTCAACACAGGGGTTGAAACCTACGTCCCGTATGACTGGGATGAAGTTACCGATTATGTGCGCGTCTTGCGGGCTCGCAAGGCAATTGCCGAGGCAAATGTCCTTCTTGTAACCCGATTCAGCGATACGATGTCCTTAGCCGGAGCGGACGATTCCTTTGTTTGTCTTAGTGAGGTCAGTGAAAAGTTTGGCACCAGCTTTAGACCAATAAATTTTCATGAGCTTATGGAGCAAATGAAGCCTATGCCGGAAGAAGGCAATTCGACAACGCCGGGAAGAATCACCCCAAATATCACAGCGGAAGAAATCAGAGATCTGGAGAATTATGCCGATCAGCTGATGAAGGAGGCGGATGCGTGCGATATTTCTAAAGAATACCTGGTTAATTCTTTAAAAGCGTGGAAGGTTGTCCGCAAAAACATGGACATTAATGATTGCTCGGCGTGCGCGATCCCTTGTCCGGACACTTGCTCAAGCAGACGCCTTAATGAAAGTAAGTTCACATTTTGCCTTTGCAATCAGCTGAATAACGAATTAGGAATGCCGGCTGCCTGCAAATATGATATTGCCGCTTCATTAACTATGATGGCTCAAATATGCCTGTCCAGGCAGGTTCCCTATATGGCAAACACGCTTCCGATTGTGGAGTCTAAGAGCGGCGTACAATGGATCAGCCAAATTCCGGAGGAAGTTCGTAATGAGATTGAGGATACCTCAAACCTGTATTGCGTAAACATGTCCCCCATGATGAGGAAGACACAGGGGATCGATGAGCCGGCCGGAAAGTTCGCAATACGCCATTTCGCCTACGATCAGAAATTCGGCGCGGTTTTTCACCATGATTTCAATGAAGATATCGGTCGAAAAATTACGCTTGCAAGATTCTCCGGTGATTGCAAAAAGCTGCTTATTGTCAAGGGCGAGATAGTAAAGGGATATGGCTATGAGCTGCAAAACTGCAACGGCGGGTATATCTTCAAGGTAAGCGACGGCAGGAGGCTTTACAAGGAACAGGCCCGCATAGGACTGATGCTTCCAATGGTGTTTGGAGATATCAGTCACGAACTGGAAATGCTTGCCGAGGTAATGGGCCTTGAGCCTATAATTGTATAGCGCATGAATTTGTCCGCAACCGTTGGGGAACGGAAAAAATAAATAGTCGAAAGGGAGACTCAAAATGAGAAAGGTAACATCGCTTTTACTTCTACTTTGCATGCTCCTCGCCCTTGCCGCCTGCGGCGGCACCGGCACCCCGGCATCGTCCGCGCCGGTGGAAGCTTCGGCGGAGTCCTCTGCCGCGCCGGTGGAAGCTTCGGCGGAGCCCTCTGCCGAACTGGAAGAAACCTCGGAACCTCTCGGCGAACCCATTAAAATCGGCCACATTTGCGACCTGACCGGCGTTGAGGCGTCGGTAGGCAATCTGGCAAAGCAAGCCTTGGATTTTGCCGTTGAAGCCTTGGGCGGCAAGATTGGCAATCATCCGATTGAGATTATTACGGAAGACTCCCAGAGCACAGCGTCAGTTGCCGCGGACGTGGCAAAGAAATTGGTTGAACAGGACGGCGTAGCTGCTATCCTCGGTCCGACCCAAATCGGCCATAAGTCGGCGGTATCTGAGTACATCAAGGAAGCGGGAGTACCCTTGATTTTCTACAACGGCACGCCGGAATACCTTTTCAAGAGCAACCCGTGGATAGTCGGCGCGGGCGGAGCTACTCCGCAGTTGCCCACCGTTATGGCGGACTATGTCTACAATGAGCTGGGTTACGAAACAGTCCATACTGTCGCTATGGATAACACAGGCTACCGGTCTTATATAGACCCCTTTGTGGAAGCCTATGAAGCGTTGGGCGGAAAGGTCGTTTCGCAGGCATGGGCTCCGATTCCCACCGCGGACTGGGCGCCTTATCTTGTGCCCCTTAGCACGGAGGCGGACGGCATAGTGGCATGGGCTTCAAGCAGCGACGCCATATCGCTGTGGAAGGCCTGGTATGACATGGGTCTTTCGGAGTCGCTGCCTATCGTCGCCGCCATGCACGGAGGCTTTACCGATTACTTCGTTCCTCTGGCTGTTTCCAAGAGCAATCCCGAGGCTGCCGAGGCAATGCTTGGTACGTTTGCTCCCATAGTATATACATACAGCATAGATAGCCCGGAAAACAAGGCGTTTGTGGAAGCATGGACTGAGGAATTCGGTGAGGTGCCCGGCGGCACCAACCTTCCGGGAGCTGTTTATCAGGCGTATCTTCTCCTGAAAACCGCTTTGGAATCAATTGATTGCGACACTACTCCCGATAATTTGATTGAAGCGATCTTCGCGGTTGACGTCACCGGTCCCGAGGGTCATGTGTACTTTGCGGACGGCTCACACGTGGCAACCAAGGATATATATGTCGTAAAGCTCGTGAAGCTTGAAGATGGCAGCTATAACTACGAGGCGGTAAAAACATATCATGCCGTGCCGCCTACCGGTTATGAAATTAAGTAACCACGAATTAAATCCGGTTTCCCCCGCCAAAGGCGGGGGAAACCCTTGAAGAAAAGGAGAAAGCATAATGAAACGCAGCGTAATGGATGTGACGCTCAACATCAAACCAATCTTTATTGGATTTGAGCATCTTTATTACTATGAAGGACCTTGCCGTATGGCCGGAGGCGACGCGATTCAACCCGGATTTGATGAAATTGTGCAAGGGAAAATGTATAAGGGATTTATGGCAAATATCGAGAAGTACTTATCCGATGAGAAATTTAATTTACTCAAACCGTCAACAACAAAAGGCTTTGACGACTGGGCGATTAGCGATGAGATGTTTGAAACGCTGCTGGTTGACGAATGCAATACTGATGTCTATCTTGTTTTTTCTAACTTTGGCGCAAATACTATTCTTGAAGAATTCTGCACCAGAACAGAAAAGCCCATTATAATGAATCCAACGAAATCGTTCGCGGCGCTTTCCGCAGTTGCAAGCTACGGCGTCGGAGCCGATATCATTCCTTGCTTTGATTGGCCTGAGGTGGTTCACAATATGGCGCTGCTGCGGGCTCAAAAGTGCATTTCGACAGCGAAGCTCCTGTTGGCGCCGCGATTTGGCGGAACGAAGGCGGTTGCCGGCGGCAACGACACCTTCAACAATCTTCTTGAAGTCACAGAGAAAATCGGCACACGGTTCCGCTATATCAATGTTCATGAGCTGATGGACCAGATGAAGCCCCTGACAGAAGACGGCAATCACACGACACCCGGGCGAAAAACGCCAAACATCACGGAGGATGAGCGCAAAGCGCTCGAAAAAATGGCGGATGAAATCATGGCCGGCGCCGAGCCATGTATTATCGACAAGCAATATGTTATTAACTCGCTCATCGCTTGGAAGCAGGTTCAAAAGAATATGGATTTATACGATTGCAGCGGGTTCGTTGCGCCTTGCCCGGATGCGTGCTCCACACGCAGGCTGAACCAAATCCAGTTCACCTTCTGCTTCACGCACTCTCTGAATCTCGAGCAAGGTTTTGCATCGGCGTGCGAATATGATGTAACGGCAGCGGTCGTGATGCTTCTTCTCATGGCTGTTTCCGGAAAGTCCGCCTTTATGGGCAACACGCTTCCGGTTGTAGCAACCGAAGGCCGTATCGAGTGGCCGCCCCATATCGATGAGGCGGAGGTGCCTGATGATATTACCTATGAAGACGCAAAGCACCTTTATACAACCCTGCATTCCACACCCTGCCGCCATCTCCGCGGCATCCAGGAGGCCGCCGACAAATATGCGCTCCGGCACTTTGCATACGATCAGGGATTTGGAGCAATCCAGCGTCATGAATTTAATAATGATAAGGGCCAGATAATTACATACTGCCGCATATCTCAGGATTTAAAGCAAATGCTTATCGGCACCGGTGAAATCGCGTTCGGCGTTGGATATGATACCGATAATTGTAACGGCGGCTTTGTATTTAAAGTAAGCGATTCGCGTGAAGTGTTCAAAAAACAAATGCAATTCGGGCTTCATTTACCAATCGTTTACGGCGACTATGCGGATGATTTGGTCTTTATTGCAAAACGTATGGGCCTTGAACCTGTTGTTGACAAAATAGGCGAATAAGAGGGCGCTCAAATGAAACAGGAAGCAAAAAAAAAGCTCCTGGAATCTCAGAAGATGGCTGCGGCAGAAGTCGCAGCCATCAAGGACGCGCGCAGAAACGGTTTGCTTACAAGAGACGAGGTAAGGCGCCGGCTATATAATTATGTACTTGCAAAATACTTGCTCAATGCGCGCGATGCCGCAGGTACGGAGATCGCTTCTTTGGCAGCGCAGAGCTTAGCGAAAGCGATGCGCATTGACAAGGAGCTCATTGGAAATGCGGATAAGCCTGCCACATGCGACGGCGCAAGCTCGGTGGATATGAAGCAGGCATTACTCATAGTTGCTATTCAAAAAGAATTTGACGTTAAGCTCGATGGGATTGAGGCTGCTTTTGCAGACACGACAGACGATTTAGCCGATTTAGTATGGGCCAAATTGTGCTGAGATGGCTGCGTGCCTTTTATATCCCCTCGGCAGCAGGGGGCGGCGTATGATATACGAGGATGAAAAGGCGCTTGCATGCAGAAAGGAATTTCCCGGCCTGGCGCAGACGTTATATGATCATCGGTTAATCTATCTTGACAATGCCGCAACCAATCAAGTCGGCACAGCAGTGATTGACGCAATGACGGCGCATATGATCAAAGAAAACGCGAACACCCATCGCGGCGTCCATTATCTTAGTGAACAGGCAACAATGCATTTCGAGCAAACGCGTTCCGATGTAGCCGGTTTTATTGGCGCGCAGGACAGCGATTGTGTCGCTTTTAACGCAGGGACAACCGCCGGGATCAACACAATCGCCCTTGGCCTTGAGTCAAGGATCAAAAGCGGCGATGCCGTGCTTGTCACGCAGCTTGAGCATCATTCGAACTATCTTCCCTGGCAGCAGCTTTGCTGCAGAACGGGTGCGGAATTTCGCGTCGTACCGCTTACCGGGCAGGGCGACATTGATCTGGAGGCATATAGGCGGCTCCTTGCCGATGGGCATGTTAAGGTGGCCGCAATCGCGCATACCTCGAATGTTACGGGATCGGTCAATCCTGTCAAGCAAATGGTAGCCGAAGCGCACGAGCGCGATGCCGTTTGCGTGATCGACGGCGCGCAAGGGGTGAGAAATGGAAGGATCGACGTGGTGGATATCGACTGTGATTTCTTTTGTTTTTCTGCGCATAAAATGATTGGGCCAACAGGCGTCGGCGCCATATATGGAAAAAAGGAGGCGCTCCAAAAGCTTGCAGTCAAGTCATTCGGAGGCGGGATGGTGGATCGCGTCGGTTACTTATCAAGCGAGTTTTCCGATATCCCATTCTGCCTTGAGCCAGGCACGCCTAATATAGTAGGCGTTGCCGGGTTCAGGGCTGCGATTGCAGCCCTGAACAGGATTGGCAGGGAATGGATAGCAAAAAGAGAACGCGAACTCACACGGTACTTGGAAAACGGATTGCGTAGCATTGAGCAAGTGACCGTACTTGGAAGCCCGCAGATACGAAGCGGCGTTGTATCATTTGTCGTAAAAGGCAGGCATCCTTATGATTTGGCAAGCATCATGGATAAACATGGCGTAGCGGTTCGTGTGGGGCACCATTGCGCAATCCCATGCTTAGCGCATTTTGGGGAAGATACGGCATTAAGGATGTCTCCGGCATTTTATAATTTATTCAAAGAGATCGATGAAGCGCTGTCGGCCTTGCAGAAGGCGATTGCGTTCTTTTCGAGATGGGATGCCTGATAAACATGGAAACGATAGATCATTTTTCAAATAATAATGACCGCTTGGAAAACACTACGATTGAAGCCCGCGAGCAAGCGTTCATTTCTGATTTTATCGAACTGAACGACTGGATGCTTCAGTATGAGTATTTGCTTTACTTCATGGATGACATTCACGAGATCCCTGAAAATGAGCGCACGGATGATCTGAAGGTTAAGGGATGCGTATCAAATGCATGGATGCGCATATCTTATACCGGCGAAAACGCCTTGTATATTGAATTCGCCAGCGACACGCTCATTATCAAAGGAATCCTTGGGGCGATCACGGCTTTAGTCGGCAATGCTTCCCGTGTGGAGGTATCGAAATGGGACCCGCAATTCATAGAAAAAACCGCATTAAAAATGCAGTTAAGTGTTGATCGACAGAAGGGTATCACTTCAATCCTCCGGAAAATAAAAGACTTTGAATGATTTGTCAGTTTAAATTTCAAGGGCGCCTCTAAAAACCCAACGCCTGTCATCTTGGCGAAGCTTTTTTCGCCAATCCGTCAGACGCCGCGTTCTTAGAGGCGCCCTATATTTTGCGCTTATCCGCCCACGGTGTAGGCGTTCCCCATGGTGTCCACCGTCAGGATATTCACATCCGACTGGGTAATATCCCGCTGATAGGGGTTTAAGTGAAGATTCACCATATTCATCCATTCTTCCGGGTAGATGGCCACATAGGACAGGCCGTTCAGATATGCCCCGTAGTTGCCGGGCAGCATATGGAAGGAAATGGTGTCGTCCTTCAGGCGGAGCAGCTGAAGCGCATACCAGGCCAGGTTGCCTGGTTCCAGATCCGTTTCTACATATTCGGAGAAAATGGAAAGAAACTGGCCTGCCTTGAAGACGTTGACAGGGGTTAAGGCCTTCTGGGCAATTGTGGTGAGGAGGGCCTGCTGGGTGGCGATCCGCCCGATGTCGCCGGTGGGGTAGCCGCCGCCGCCGTTATTCTGCCGCCATCGGAACACCCACATGGCTTCCTCGCCGCTTAAACGCTGCTCACCCGCCGACAGGTGGATGTATAAATCCTGGGCGGGGTCGTCATAGTCCATATCCACCGGCACCTCGAACGTCACGCCGCCCACGGTGTCCACCACCGCCTCAAGGGCGCCCATATTCGCAATGATGTAGCCGTCCGGAAGAAAGCCCAGGACCTCCCCCACGCCCTCCACAAATCCCTCCGGGCTGCCGGTGCCCGCCAGCAGGGAGTTGGCCTTCTTGACGGACCAGGACACGTTTACCAGCGTATCCCGTGGGATGTTCACCACATTCAGCGTACCGCTGATTGTGTCCAAAGCGCAGATCATAATCGTGTCGGTGTTGTAACCGATCGCGTCCCGCCCGGCCACCAGCACCGTGTAAATCCCCGGTTCCCGCGCGCCGAGGCCGGGCTGTTTGGTGACCGGCGGCGCTTTTATAAAAAGTACACAGACGGCCGCAACCAAGGCGGCAAGCAGAAGGAACAGAATCAGCGCCGCTTTCCAGATCCGTCTTGGCCTTCTGCCGTAGTCCTCCTCGTCCTCGTATTCGTCATACTCATACTCGTTGTAACCGCGCTTCCGCATTTTCAACCAGCCTTTCTCGCGTCCCTTCGACGCGGTTTGTACACTTCTCAGACGACGGCGGGCGGAAAATGTTCCCCCGGCGGGCTTGTCATCCGGGGACTCCGGATCCGGGAAGCGCCGCCGATGCTGTCAGTCCTATCAAATCAACCGTTACAAGAAAAAAGAACAAAACTTGCAATTTCAAGAAGAAATCCGCTTAAAACTCTGATTGCGCTTGTTAATTTGAAGATTAATCAGAAATCCGCCTTCATTTTCTTGACTTTCTGCAAAAAAATTGCTAGGATGGAGACACAATTGGAGAGGAGATGAACGTATGAAGACGAGGAATACGAAAAAAACGATCCTTTGGATCACCCGTACGGCAATCTTTATCGCACTGCTGGTCGTGGTTCAGTATGTCACGAGCGCCGCCGGACAATATGTGACCGGTTCTCTGGTGAATCTGATTCTGATTGCCGCCGCGATTCTGGCCGGCTTGTGGGCCGGGATCACTGTGGCCGTCCTGTCGCCTGTGTTTGCCTTCCTGCTGGGAATTGGCCCGAAGCTGCTGCCGATCGTGCCCTTTATCATGTTGGGAAATCTTTCGATCGTGCTGGTTTGGCACCTCATTGCGGGGCGGCCCGGAGCAAAGCACCCCGCTTATTTTGCCGCGATGGCCGCCGGGGCGGTGGTCAAATTCCTGGTCCTGTATGTCGGCATTACGCAATTTCTGGTGCCCCACGTCTTGGACCTGGCGGCGGCCCAGGCCGCCGCCATGTCCGCCATGTTTTCCTTGCCGCAGCTTGTGACCGCCGCCGTTGGCGGCGTGCTGGCATGTTTGATCCTGCCCCCGCTCCGCAAGGCACTCAAGAAGGACACGTAAGCCGCCCTCTTCCATACCGGGGAAATTATCCGAGATTTCCGTTTCCGTCCGTGCTCAGGTAGCTGGTGTCGTCCCGGACATAGATGACCACGTCCGGCCGGTACGCCTCCAGATATTCATAAACCGTCTGCGCGTCATAATGCCGGAAATCCAGGCTCCGTGTCTCGTTGAAGGACAGATACAGGACGGTCTCCAGCGCGTTGGTGAAGGAGTCTCCGATGACCAGCGCGTTGGGGAGATCATCCCGGTATGTACGGATAATCGTTTCCCCAATGTCGCCGCCCATGTAATAGACATATGTATTTTTGCCCCAGCTGGAGAAAACGGTGCTTTCCACAGGCTCGCCGTTGTCCCAGCGGTCAAATTCGATGGGCTCCGACAGCGTATAGCCGTAAAGGATATCGCCGTTTGGGTATAGGCCGAAGAGCTTCCGGTTCCGGGAGCCCAGAAAGGACACGTCCATCGGAGCAAACGTCAGGCTTTCCGGGCCAACTGCCTGGACGGGGAAGAAAGCTTCCGAGACATAGTCCGCGATTTGCAGGTAGGTTTCATAGGCGCCCAGCAGATTGTAATGGTGATCCGTGGCGGTGTAATAGGGGGCGTAGTTTTCCCAAAAGACGTCCAGCATGTTGATATAGGCGATCCCGTTTTCCGACAGGGCGCCGAAGAAGGCCGCCTCGGTTTCGGACAGGGCCGCCCCGCCGTTGTTCAAATAGGCGGGGTACGCCGCCCGCATGACGGAGCGCTGTTGGGGGATGCCCACATACAGAAGCCGGCCGCCGGCTGCCTCAACGGCGCCGTTCAGCTTGGCAAGGGATGCCGTCATGGTAGCCAGCGCGTCCGGGGCGAGGCCCGCCTCGTCCCAGGCGAGCATGGGCAGCAGCGCCTTGTCGGTCACGACCACGTCGCTGATGACCGGAAGCCGGAACAGCTCCAGGTCAAGCCGTGTAGCAAGGCGCAAAAGCGGCTCCCGCTTGAATAGATGGTCGGAGATGTATTGCTCCAGCGCCGACATATACCCGCCGGACAGAACCGCCTCCGACGAAAGGGCCGGGAATTCGGCCAGGCTCCGGTTTTCGTAATACGAGGTGGTTTCCTTGGGGCTGAAGATCGTCAGCACTGGGATCAGGAACAGGACAAGCAGGAACAGCGCGGTCTGGACGGCCCGGATCCCGCTGATCCCGGCGGCATCCTCCCGTTCTCTCTGCTTTGTGGATGGCGCCATGTGCATCACCTCTAAAATCGGAAATAAATAAAGGGGTTATAGCTGGACTGGAGCAGCGACAGCACGACAAAAAACAGGATGAAAAAGACGCAAAGGGCGGATAAAAGCGCCGGAAACCGGAGGATCCCCCGGCTTTCGAGGAATTTGCGGGCCATGGACAGAACCGGCGTGGAAAGCAGGGCCGCCAGGACGAATTGGACGCCGTATTCCCGCAGGTAATACAGGACCCGCAGGTCCGGAGCCAAAAGGGCGCCGAAGTCGGCCATTTGCCGGTAATATAGGAGCGCGCCGGACACGCTGTCACAGCGGAACAGTACCCACCCTGCGATAACCAGCAGCAGGGCATAGGCGTGCCGTAAAAAGCGGGGGGCTTTTTCCAGCGGTTTTTGCAGGAAAAATTTTTCTAAAACCAGCAGAGCGGCGTAATACAGGCCCCAGAGCAGGAAGGTCCATTCCGCGCCGTGCCAGAAGCCGGTCAGCAGCCAGACGACAAATAGATTAAAGATCTGCCGGGGCCGTGCGCAGCGGCTGCCGCCCAGCGGGATATACACATAGTCCCGGAACCATGTGGAAAGGGATATGTGCCACCGCCGCCAGAATTCCGTGATGGAGCGGCTGATATAGGGGAAATTAAAATTTTCCAAAAACGTAAATCCAAACATCTTTCCAAGGCCGATAGCCATGTCGGAATAGCCGGAAAAATCGAAATAGATCTGAAACGTATAGGAAATCGCGCCAAGCCAGGCCAGATGAACAGACAGGCCGCCGGCCGATGCCGCGAAGATTTCATCCGCCACCAGGCCCATGGCGTTGGCAATCAGCACCTTTTTCCCAAGCCCGTGGCAAAACCGGGTAATGCCTTGGGAAAATTGCCGGAGGCTGTGGGTTCGGGCTGTTATTTCCAGCGCGATATCGCTGTATCGGACGATCGGCCCGGCGATGAGCTGCGGGAACATGGTGATATACAGGGCCAGGTATCCGATGTTCCGCTGCACTGCCGCCGTTTTCCTGTAAACGTCAAGCACGTAGCTCATGGCCTGGAAGGTGAAGAAGGAAATACCGATGGGCATGACCACGTTCAAAAGGGGCAGGGAGGCCCCCAGCGCGTTCAGGTTTTCGATTACGAAATTGCAGTATTTGAAAAAGAACAGGATGGACAGGTTCCCCACGACGCTGAGTACCATGATCGCGCGCCGCGCGCCTTGGGGCCTGTCCCCGCCTAAAAGCCTGCCGGATATGTAATTCATCAGGATGGAAAGGAGCATGACCCAGACCAAGCGAGGCTCACCGTAAAAATAAAAGGCCAGGCTCATGCAAAGCAGAATGAAATTCCGGAGCCCGGCAAACCGCCCCGGCACGGCGTAATAAAGGGCCAGACATACCGGAAGAAACAGGAACAAAAAAACCAGGCTGCTGAAAACCATACGAGCTCCTTATAAAAATCCGCGTTTAAAAAGCGAGCATATCCTGGGCGACAAATGGAATCAAGTGATTTTACCACAAATATCGGGAAATTGAAACAGCTTTCGCGAAGAAATTCTTGGCGCTAACAGGGCTGGAGCACGGCGGCGGGCCGTCCTTTGTCCCCTTGCGTTTCGGAATTCTGCGTCTTTTAGGAAAATCAGGCGAGAGATTTTCCGTATCAAACGGCCTCCTCAGGGAAATACTGACTTTGTAGTACGACCTGAGGAGGAAAGTTTATGCATGGCAAAGTTGAGATTTGCGGCGTAAATACGGCAAAGCTGAAGGTCCTGAAGAACGATGAGATCATGGCGCTGTTAAAACGGACGAAGGAGGGGGACATGGCGGCCCGGGAGCAGCTAATCGCGGGAAATCTGAGGCTGGTGCTTTCCGTGATACAAAAGTTCACCAACCGCGGCGAAAATGTGGACGACCTGTTTCAAGTGGGCTGTATCGGCCTGATAAAGGCTATAGATAATTTCGATATTAATCTTAAGGTAAAATTTTCCACTTACGGTGTTCCTATGATTATCGGAGAAATCCGGCGGTATTTGCGGGACAACAGCAGCATCCGGGTCAGCCGGAGTATGCGGGATACGGCCTACCGGGTGCTTCAGGCCAAGGAAAAGCTGATGGGGGAAACCCAGCGGGAGCCTACGGTGGAGGAAATCGCCAAGGCGCTGGAGCTGAAGCGGGAGGACGTGGTCTTCGCGCTGGACGCCATTATGGACCCCGTTTCTCTTTACGAGCCGGTCTATACTGACGGCGGGGACGCCATCTGCGTAATGGATCAGGTGGGGGACACGAAAAACACCGATGAAAGCTGGCTGGAGCAAATCGCCCTGAACGAGGCCATCGACCGGCTGGGCAAGCGGGAAAAACACATCCTGGCCCTGCGCTTTTACGACGGGAAAACGCAGATGGAGGTGGCCGCCGAGGTAGGCATCAGCCAGGCCCAGGTGTCTCGGCTTGAAAAAAACGCCATCAATCAGATCAAGAAAAATTTATAGGCTCAAAAAAAACGCGCCCGTGTCCGGCGGGCGCGTTCGGCATAAGACAAGCGCCCCGCCGCATACAGTTGAGTAAGCTTTCCCGCGTGTTGGGAAAGCATGCCGCCGCACAAATGTAGGGGGGCGTTTTTATGCGTTGCTTTATTGCGGACCTGCGCTGTAAGGAAGTTATCAACATCTGCACCGGCGTCCGGCTTGGCTATGTAGGCGATGTAGAGCTGGACACGACGTCAGGGAAAATCGTGGCGCTGGTCGTACCCGGGCCTTGCCGGTTTTTCGGACTGTTTGGCCGGGAGGACGACTATGTTATCCCCTGGGACAAGATTTCCAGGATTGGGGAAGACATTATTTTGCTTGAATTCGACGGGGAGCACAAGCGGGCGCGGCGGGAAAAGAAGAAATGGCTCTGATTCCTCGCCTTCCCGCCGCCTTATGAGATTCCCCCTGGAAGTTTCCGCCATTGTCTGCTATAATACCGGACAATGGACCGGCCGCATCCCGACGCCGGTGGAGGAGGAATCAATATGAGGTATCAAGGAAGAAAGCCAAAGAGCTTTGTGCAAAGCTTTTCCTGGATCGGGGGGCTGTTATTGGCGATGGGGATTTTGCTTTTTGCCGTCGCCATAGTGATGCAGCTTGTGCCGCTCAGCCCGGCGGATATGAACGTATACATAAACGGCGTCAGGCAGCCCGCAACGTCGGAGACCGTACGAATCTTCCGGATGAGTTTTCTGCTCGCTTTTGGCGTTGCCGGCCTCGGGCTGGCCGTTGGGGGCGGCGTTGTGATCGGGCGCAGGAAGGCGCAGCGCGGGCGGAATCGCCGCCTGAAGGAGGAGGGCTTGTGCCTGACTGCCGAGGCGTCCGGCTACGCGCCGTCCAATGTGCGTGTAAACCACCGAATGTTGACACGGCTGGTCTGTGCCTATACGGATGGGAGCGGAAGAACCTTTCTTTTCAAAAGCGGCCTCCTGCGTATGGATCCCATGCCATATTTGCCCCAGGGGCAGGTGCAGGTTTATTGCGACAGAGACGACATGAGCCGCTACTTTGTGGATGTGGACGGCAGCGTCGGGCTTGGCGACAGGCTGGTTGAACTGTAATGCGAAGCGCTGCTACCCAATTTTCTCTATCTGGCGGTAAATACGCAGGCTGTCCGTCCACCGGCCTTCCTCGGAAGCGCCCATAACGACGCATACATAGGTCTGCCCGCCAATCACGGCGGCGGATACAAGGCAGCTGCCCGCATTTTTCGTGTTCCCGGTTTTCAGGCCGACTGCGTTCGGGTAGTAAAAGGCGCTCTCCGGGTTTATCAATTCGTTGGTGCTGTAATAGGTGACCTCCCTGCCGCTTGCCCATGTGTCGGAAATCCTGTAACTGCCCATGATTTCAAGGAGCGCCTCATTTTCGAGGCACGCGGCGGCAATACAGGCCAGGTCCCGGGCCGTTGTATATTGTCCCTCCATGTCATATCCGTCCGGACACAAGAATTTTGAGGAGGCCGCGCCCAGCGCCGCGGCCTTTTTGTTCATTTTATCGACAAAAACCAAAACGGCATCCTCGTTGGAGCTGGCGCCGTCTCCCGCGATCACCCTGCCGGCATGGACGGCCAGGGTATACGCTGCGTCGTTGCCGGAAGGAAGCAGGAGCGCCGCAAGGAGCTGGCGTATCGTCAGGCTGTCTCCCATATTGAGCCACGCAAGCGAGGATCCGGGCGAGACCAGCGCAAGCTCGGTTCCTGCCGTCACGACCTCGGTTAAGCCGCAATAATCCAGAACGGTTAAGGCCGTCAGAAGCTTTGCCGTGCTGGCGGGGGCCGTTTTCACATCGCCGCTTTTCTCATAAAGCGGCGAATTTGTTTGAGTATGCAGAACATAGACGTACTGCGCCTCAGCCTCCACGGACAGCGAGGTGAAGGCGGCTAAATCCGTATCGTCCGAGGAAGGCCCGGCGTCCGGGGACAGCACGGTGTTCAAGGACAGCCCGGCGTCCAGGCGCAGCCTGGCGCCCGTCGGCGCAGCTTGGAAATCGCTTTCAAAAACGCCGAGAACCAGCACAAAGGCCAGGGTGAACAGAACAAGGGCCTTTACCCCTGCGGTGTCCCGCATTTTCCGATAATCCCTACCGTCCGCATTTTTTATTATGCCGATGCCCTTGCCTAATCGGGGGATTGCCGCGATCAGGCATCTGCCGACGAAATAGCCGAGACAGGTTCCGATTGTATTCAAAATCACATCGTCAATATCTGTGCCTCGGAGCGTGAACAGCTGCAAGACCTCGATTGCGACCGAAATTACGCTCCCGGTTAGCGCTGTGATCCGGAGCTTCCCGCAGCGATTGGAAAACAGGACGAGGAACGCGCCGAAAGGCATAAACATCAGGATATTCCCGAAAAAATTCCATGGATTCTCCCCCACAGTCTCCAATACCCGGAAGGGAATCAGGTTCAAGGTGCCCCGGATTCCGCCGAAGGATAAGCCGGAGCCGGGCGGAATGGTGATAAGAAACACAAGGAGCAGATTTACACCCAATGCCAGGCGCAGCAGCCGGTGCAGCCATGAGATCCGCTCCCCCCTGACGCGGTGCCACAGCTCGGCGAGGACGGAATAGAGCAGGATAAGCAGGATCCCGGCCGAAAGATACGGTAGTATGTCTGAAATGAATCTCATTGAAATCCCCCCATAAAAATGCCCGAATGTTTTCTCAATTTTACCGAAAACATTCGGGCGGTACTTTAATATGGGATTGTTTCATTTATAAGGGAAAATAAAGAATTTATTAAGAATCAGTATACACGGATGGAAATGCCGAATCGAACGGGGCTTGGGGCAGGGTGACGGTAAAGGTTGTGTAGGTCTCATCGCTTTCCGCCGTAATCGTTCCGCCGTGCAGCAAAACGATTTCCTTCGCGATTGCAAGGCCCAGGCCGGCGCCGCCGGTTTGCGTGGCCCGGGCGCTGTCCAGGCGGTAAAATTTTTCAAAAATACTCGCCAGCTGCTTTTCCGGAATGCGCTTGCCCTTGTTTCGAAAGGACAGTACGGCTTGATCCGGCCCCGCGTCCGCGAACAGGTCAATCGTGCTGCCCGCGTCGCTGTAGGCCACGGCGTTTCTGAGTATATTGTGAAACACTCTGGCTAATTTTTCTGCGTCGCCGTAAATGGTGAGGTCTTCATCGGCGTGGATCGCCATGCGCTTATTCTGCGGCGATAAAAGGGGATAGAATTCATCCGTCATTTGAACCAGCATATGATACAGGTCGATGGGGCCGCGTGCCAGCGTGATTGAATGGGTATTATATCTGGTGATTTCAAAAAACTCATGGACAAGGCTTTCAAGCCGGTATGCCTTGTCCAACGTGATATGCACATACTTCGCCTTTTGCTCCGGCGGCATGTCCGGCGCTTCGTCAAGCAGGCTTAAATACCCGATAACGGAGGTCAAGGGCGTCTTGATATCGTGGGCCAAATACATGACCAGGTCATTTTTCTTTTGCTCTGCCTGCCGTGCTTCGTGGGCCCGCTTTTCAAGGGTCTGCCGGAGCGTGTTCAGCTTTTGCTCCACGAATTCCATTTCGGGGGACAATTCGATCGCCTGATCCTCGCCGTTAATGAGCGCGTCAATTCCGCTTACGATTTCGTTCAAATACCTTGTAAACGAGGACAGGAATATGCGGAAGAAAAGGAAGAAGAAGACCACCATAAGCGCAAGCATAATTGCTTCGATATTACCGCGGATCGTTAATTGGTAAATATTGAGCGCTTTGGCGTAGTCCAGATGCAGGGCGTTTTCCAAAAAGCCGACAATCGCGTCTCCCAGACGGCCTCTGGCGGCCATACGCAGAAGCAGCACAGCGGTGACCGCCCCGGCGAAAATCAACAGCAGGTTGAGAAAGGCTTTTCGCTTGAAGCTGGAATAGTCGGCGTTTTTTATCCGCTTACGTTTCAATTTTGTAGCCGACCCCCCATACTGTTTTGATATATTTCGGATTGTCGGAAGAATCGTGCAGCTTCTCCCGCAGATGCCGGATGTGCACCGGAATCGTGTTGTTGCTTTTTGAAAAATATGCTTCGCCCCAGATTGCGCGGAAAAGCTGCTCCGAGCTAATAACCTTTCCCTTTTGCGCGCACAGGATCCGAAGAATTGAAAATTCTGTGGGCGTCAGGGACAGCGGACGTTCGTTCAGCATGCATTTGTGGGTATTGACGTCGATTACCAGGCCGGAATGGGTGAGAATGTGCGCATCCTGCGCATTTGTGTTGTTATATTTCGTATATCTGCGAAGCTGGGCCTTGACCCTGGCCACCAGCTCCAAGGGGCGAAAGGGTTTTGTGATATAGTCGTCCGCGCCTAGGGTCAGGCCGGTTATTTTGTCGATTTCCTCCTCCTTGGCGGTCAGCATAATGATTGGATACTTGTGCGTTTCCCGTATTTTTTGACAAATCGTAAAGCCGTCCATCTCGGGGATCATTACATCCAATATGGCAAGGTCAAGCCCTGTCTCACTGATGCAGGCAAGCGCTTCCTTTGCGGTGCAGCATTTGAAAACGGTGTAATTTTCGTTTTGCAGATACAGCTCGATCAGGTCTGCAATTTCACGCTCGTCGTCAACAACGAGAATGCTTTCGTTCATGGCTGTAACGCTCCTTCCAGAATTTTTCGGATCACGTTGGGATCGGCCTTTCCGGCCATGTCGCGCATCACCTGCCCCATCAGAAAGCCGAACACCTTGGCTTTGCCGTCCCTGTATTCCGCGACGGATTTTTCGTTTTGGGCCAGAACCTTTGCGACGGCGTCCCGGATGGGGCCCTCACCCGAGATCTGGAGCAGGCCGTGGGCGGAAACATACGCGTCCACATCGGCGTTTGAATCGAATACCGCCGCTAAAACCTCCCTGGCCTTGTGCCGGTTCAGCGCCCCGCCGCCGCAAAGCGCGATGATCCGGGCCAGCTTGTCCGGCGCAAGGGCCATCTCTCTTGCCGCAAGCCCCTTTTCCTTCAACAGCCGGAACACGTCCCCCATGATCCAGTTGGCCGTCGCCTTCGGAGGCGCACCCAGGCGGACGGCTTCCTCAAAAAATTCCGCCATGGCCTTTTGGGCGGAGAGCATGTCCGCGTCGTAAGCGGGCAAGCCGTATGCCTTACGATACCGGGCGCTTTTCACGTCCGCCAGTTCCGGCAGGGACGCCTTGACCCGCTCGTACCAATCATCGTCGATGTCGATCGGGGGCAGATCCGGGTCTGGGAGATAGCGGTAATCCTGAGTGTTTTCCTTGGCGCGCATGGCAAAGCTTCTGTTCCGGCTCTCGTCCCAGCGGCGGGTTTCCTGGGCGACGCCGCCGCCTGCCGCGAGCGCTTCAATCTGCCGCTTCGCTTCATATTCCACGGCGCGGGAGATGGCCTTAAAGGAGCTCATATTTTTCATTTCGGTGCGGGCGCCGAAAGCCGCTTCCCCCGCGGGGCGCACGGACAGATTCACGTCCGCCCGCATGGATCCCTCCTGCATTTTGCAGTCGGAAACCTCCAGATACTCCAGGGTGGACTTTAGCTTTTCCAAAAACGCGACGACTTCCTCGGCGCTCCGGAAATCCGGCTCCGTCACGATTTCAATCAGGGGTACGCCGCAGCGGTTGTAGTCTGCCCTTGTGAAGCCTGCCAAGGGGTCGTGGATCAGCTTTCCCGCGTCCTCCTCCATATGAATCTCGTGGAGGCGAATACGTTTTTTGCCTGCCGGAGTCTGGATGTCCAGCCTCCCGTTCCGGCAGATGGGCAGATACAGCTGGGAGATTTGATAGGACTTGGGCAGGTCGGGATAGAAATAATTCTTCCGATCGAATTTCGTGTGCCGGGTGATGTCACAGCCCAAAGCTAGGCCTGCGCGCAGCGCGAATTCCACGACCTTTTCGTTCAAAACCGGAAGCGTACCGGGCATCCCGGTGCAGACGGGACAGCATTGGGTATTGGGCGCGCCGCCGAATTCGGCGGCGCAGGCACAGAAGATTTTCGATTTTGTGGCCAGCTCCAAATGCACCTCCAGGCCCACAACGGTCTCAAAGGTCATGGCGCGCTCCTTTCCTTGCCGGGGCGCATGGTATGGTACACAGTGGCCTGTTGATAGGCGTGGGCGGCGTTCAGCACACGCTCGTCGGAAAGGGGCGGGCCGATGAGCTGCGCGCCGATGGGTAACCCTGCTTCGTCAAAGCCGCAGGGGATGGAAATACCCGGCAAGCCCGCCAGATTGACGGATACGGTGTAAATGTCGCCGAGGTATTTTTGCATCGGGTCTATGGTGGCTTCCCCCAGCTTCGGCGCTGTGGTGGGAAAAACGGGAGCGAGGATCAAGTCGCAGGACGAAAAGGCCGCGGCATAGGCCCGGCTGATTGCACCGCGAACCTGCTGTGCCTTTTTGTAATAGGCGTCGTAGAAGCCGGCGGACAGGGCGAACGTCCCCAGAAGAATCCGCTTCTTTACTTCCAAACCGAAGCCCCGGCTCCGGCTCTCCTCGTACAGGCTTCGGATATCGCAGGCGTTTTCAGCCCGGAAACCGTACTTCACGCCGTCGAACCGGCTCAAATTGCTGCCGGCCTCGGCGCAGGCGATCAGGTAATAGGCGGGGACGGCATACCGGAGCAGGGGCATGGACAAGGGGACAAGAGCGGCCCCGAGACCCTTAAGGGTTTCCCCGGCGGCCAGCACATGGCGCCGCACGGACTCGTCCAGCCCCGCTCCGAAGCATTCCTCGGCGATCCCGATCCTTACGCCCCGGACGTCCCCGGTCAGGCCGCTTAAGAATGTACCCGCCTCGGTATCCAGGGAGGTGCCGTCCCGCTTGTCCCGGCCGCCGATCAGGTCGAAAACAGCGGCGCAGTCGGCGGCGGTTTTTGCTAATACGCCGATCTGATCCAGGGAGGAGGCGTAGGCGATGAGCCCGTAGCGGGACACCGTGCCGTAGGTGGGCTTCATGCCCGTTACGCCGCAGAAGGCGGCGGGGGTGCGGACGCTGCCCCCGGTATCGGAGCCAAGCGCAAAATAGGCCTGTCCCGCCGCAACGGCGGCCCCGGAGCCGCTGGAGGAGCCGCCGGGGACATGTGCGGGATTCCAGGGATTTTGGGTCATCCCGAAAAAGGAGGTCTCTCCGGTGGAGCCCATGGCAAACTCGTCCATGTTTGTTTTGCCCACGCAGACGCAGCCGCCTTCCTCCAGCCGTTCCACGGCGGTAGCGCTGTAGGGCGGGTAAAATTCCGAAAGCATCCGGGAGGCGCAGGTGGTCTTTACGCCCCCTGTGCAGAGGTTGTCCTTGATCCCGGCAGGGACGCCCGCCAGCGGCCCGGAAAGGCCGCCGCCCTTGATTTCCCGCTGCACCGCCTCCGCCCGGGAAAGGGCCCGGTCCCGGAGTACGGTGATATAGGCGTTTTGCGCGTTTTTTTCCATTGCGTCGAGAACGGCGGACACCGCTTCCCTTACGCCGATTTCGCCGCAGCGTATTTCCCTGCCCAGCTCCAGGGCGGATAATTCCAAAATATCCGGCATAAGCGCTTCCTCCTATTCCACGGTTTTGGGGACGATAAAAGCTTCTTCATCCCGACGGGGCGCGCATTCCAACAGGGCGTCGCGGCACATGGAGGGAGAAATCTCATCCGGCCGGAGTACGTTCCGCACCGGCAGGACATGGCTCATAGGCGCCATATCGGCGGTGTCCAGCTCGTTCAGCCTGTCCATATAGGCGATTATTACATCCAGCTCCCGTGCGGCGGATTCCCGCTCGCTCGGTGAAAGCCGGAGCTTGGAAAGGCCCGCAAGGTAGTCGATTGTTTCACCTGTGATGGTCATCACCCCCTAAAAATCCGTCCCGGGCTGCGCGGCGCAGCCCGGGACGGATCATAATTCGCAGCACGCCCGGTATTGCGGTTAAATATCGCATTTACCGCCTTTTGTTCATTTTATTCCCCGCCATCCCAATTGTCAAGCATGACAAAGCGATAAATTCATGGCCAGGCCGCGTCCTTTTTTTGGGGAAATGCGGCCGCAGCCCCTTGCAATCCTATGCCGGTTTCGTGTATACTACCTGTGGAATGTTTTAATTCGATAAAGGAGCGAAGAGGGAAGCATGGAATTTCAAAATCAATATTTGCAGAGCGTTTATAAAACGCTGGAAAAGCGCAGCATGGGCATGGAGGAGTTTCTTCAGGCCGTATCCGAGGTGTTCCTGTCAATTGCCCCCGTTTTGGAGCGGTGGCCGGAATATGAGAAGATGGGGATTCTGGAGCGGATCAGCGAGCCGGAGCGGTTTATCCAGTTCCAGGTGCCCTGGGTGGACGATTCCGGTCAGGTGCGGGTAAACCGGGGCTACCGGGTGCAGTTTAGCAGCGCCATCGGGCCGTATAAGGGCGGCCTGCGGTTCCATCCTACCGTGTCCGCGTCCGTTATCAAGTTTTTGGGGTTTGAGCAAATCTTTAAAAACGCCCTGACCGGCCTGCCCATGGGCGGCGGCAAGGGCGGTGCGGACTTTGACCCCAAGGGCAAGTCCGACGGGGAGATCATGCGGTTCTGCCAGAGCTTCATGACAGAGCTGTCCAAGCACATCGGGCCTAACACGGACGTGCCCGCCGGGGATATCGGCGTGGGCGGCCGGGAGATCGGCTATCTGTTCGGCCAGTATAAGCGCCTGCAAAACGAATTTACCGGCGTGCTTACCGGCAAGCACCTGAACGTGGGCGGCTCCTTGACACGGACCGAGGCTACAGGCTACGGGCTTGTGTATCTGACGGAGGAAATGCTGAAGGTGATGAAAAGCACGTCCCTGTCCGGAAAAACCGTGGCGGTTTCCGGCGCGGGCAACGTGGCTATTTATGCTGCGGAAAAGGCGATGCAGCTGGGGGCCAAGGTGGTTACCGTCTCCGATTCCGGCGGCTATATTTATGCGGAGAACGGCATCGACCTGGATGTGCTGAAGCAGATCAAGGAGGTGGAGCGCCTGCGCCTGACGGAATACGCGAAGCGCGTTTCCGGCGCCGCCTATCACGCGGGCTGCGAGGGCGTTTGGAGCGTGGCCTGCGATGTCGCTCTGCCCTGCGCAACACAGAACGAGCTGAACGGGGCCTCCGCCAAGGCGCTGATCAAGAGCGGGGTTATCGCCGTGGCCGAGGGCGCCAATATGCCGGTCACCCCGGACGCTATCGCCCTTTTGCAGGAGGCGGGCGTCCTCTATGTGCCAGGCAAGGCCTCCAACGCGGGGGGCGTGGCCACCAGCGGGCTGGAAATGTCCCAGAATTCCCAGCGGCTCAGCTGGACCTTTGACGAGGTGGACAAGCGGCTGCAGGGCATTATGGTCAATATCTTCCACACAATCTACGACACTGCCGCAGCCTACGGCGCTCCGGGGAACCTGATGGACGGCGCCAACATCGCGGGCTTTTTGAAGGTAGCGGACGCCATGCTATGGGAGGGCGTATAGGAAAACGCCCGGACCTGAAGGGAGCAAAGGATGAATAATTTTACCTATCATAATTATACGAAAATCGTATTCGGCAAGGATACGGAGCGACGTGTGGGGGCGCTTACGAAGGATATGGCCGCCAAGGTTTTGCTCCACTACGGCGGCGGCAGCGTCAAAAAGACCGGCCTGTATGACCAGGTGACGGCTTCCCTGCGGGAAGCGGGTGTCAGCTATGTGGAGTTAGGTGGCGTGCAGCCAAATCCCAGGCTGTCTCTTGTGCGGGAGGGGATTGACCTTTGCCGCCGGGAGGGGGTGCAGGGGCTACTGGCCGTAGGCGGCGGTAGCACCATCGACTCCGCCAAAGCTATCGCCGCGGGCGTTCACTACGACGGGGACGTATGGGACTTTTTTGACGGCACACCGATCCGGAACCCCATTTTGCCCGTCGGCGTTGTCCTGACAATCCCCGCCGCAGGCAGTGAAACCAGCCCCAATATGGTTATCAGCAAGGAGGAGGCGCTTTTGAAGCGCGGTTCGGGGGCAAACGGACTCCGGCCCCGGTTTGCCATCCTGAACCCGGAGCGCACCTATACGCTGCCCCTGTACCAGACGGCCTGCGGCGTTTCCGACATGCTGGCCCACCTGATGGAGCGGTATTTCACACACAGCACGGGGGTGGACTTGTCCGACCGGCTCTGCGAGGCGGCCATGCGGACGATCCTGAACGTCGCGCCCCGTTTGAAGGACAATCCGGAGGATTACGACGCCAGGGCGAACATTATGTGGGCCGGGCTCATTGCCCATAACGGCCTTTTGGGCATGGGCCGGGAGGAGGACTGGGCCTCCCACGGGATTGAGCACCAACTCAGCGCCGATTACGACGTCGCCCATGGCGCGGGGTTGTCCGTTGTGTTTCCCGCTTGGATAAAATACGTGTATCGGGAGAATTTGCCCCGCTTCGTTCAGTGGGCAGTGCGGGTTTTCGACGTGGATCTGGCCTTTTATGACCAGGACGCTATTGTGCTGGAGGGCGTCCGGCGGCTGGAGGACTTTTTCCGCCGGATGGAGCTGCCCGTCCGGTTAAGCGAATTGAAGATCGACACGGCCCGCTTTGAGCAAATGTCGGAAAAGGCCGCCCCGGTAGGCAATCTTAAGAAGCTGAACGCAGCGGACGTGAAGGAGATCTATAAGCTGGCGTTATAGGAAAAGAAACAGACACGCGCCGCTTTGTCCGGGGACAGAGCGGTGCGCGTCAAAATGCGGGGGAATTTCGCGGAACCCTACTCCCAGTTTTCGCCATGCAGCCGCTCCTGCAGCGCCGAAAGCCCCTGCCGGCGCGCCTGATAGTCCGGCAGCACCTCCGCAACTACCGCCCAGAAGCGGTCGGAATGGTTGTGCTCCCGGATGTGGGCCAGCTCGTGAACTACCACATAGTCAATGACGGCGGGCGGGGCCATCGCCAGCCGCCAGGAGAAATTGATGCTGTTTTTCCCGGAGCAGGAGCCCCATCGGGTTTTCGCGCCGTTGATTTTCACCGCGGCGGGGGTTACGCCCATCTGCCCGGCAAATCGGACGGCCTTTTGCAAAAGGATCTTTTTCGCGGCCATCCTGTAAATCTGGACGAGGGCATGGCGAATTTCCTCCGGCGAAAGGCCCGGCGGCAGATAGAAGCAGGCACCGTCAAAGCCGATGCGGTTACCTGCCTTTGCGCGGATGGGATATTCAGCCCCCTGCAAAAGCAGCTTGTCGCCGTAGGTCGGCGCAAAGTCCGCTTTTTGCAGGGCTCGCTGCGCCCTTAAGTGCAGATGCTTTTGGATCCACGGATCCTTTGCGCAAACAAATTTGTCGATCTCCGATTTCGGCAGCCCCTTCGGCGCGCGCACCTCCACGCCGGACGCCTCCTTAATGTGGATGGCAATGGTTTTTCGGGCTGACCGAACTAATGTGTAGTTTACCATATTGAATGCGTTTTTGGCCCCTTTGTTTTTTTGTTGCTGTCGGCGCCGCCCCGGAAGCCGCCCTGTGTTAAGGTGTAAAAATTATATCATATTTTTACTGGGAATTCAATCCTGCTTTATTGACTTTGCATGGGAAAAACGCGGAATGCGTGCGATACTGATTTCAGTTCTGCCATCATACGAGGAGGCGGTTTCGTGGAGATAAAAAAGGTTTCAATAATCGGCTGCGGCGCGTTGGGGATCATGTACGCCAGCCATATGCAAAAGCATTTCCCCCAAATCCAATTTATCGCCGCCCCGGACCGGCTGGCGCGGTACCGGCAGACGGCATTCCGGGCCAACGGACAAAAGCAGGATTTCCGATTCGTATCGCCGCAGGGAGAGGGCGGGTCCTCCGATTTGGTTATTTTTACGGTGAAATATAATGACCTGCGGGACGCGGCCTCTTTGGCAAAAAACCATGTCGGCGAAAATACGGTGATCCTTTCCTTCTTGAACGGAATTACCAGCGAAGAAATTTTGGCGGAATACTATCCCCCGGGCCAAATCCTCCATTCCATGGTCGCCGGGATGGACGCCACCAGAACGGGATATGCCGTAGCCTTTTCCAAAATCGGCTATGTGGCCTTCGGCAGCCCCGGGGAAAGCCGCCCGGAAGTCGAGAAGGCCGTGGCGGATTTTTTTGAAGCGGTGCAAATCCGCTGTGAGCGCCCGGCGGATATCAGGAAGGAGCTGTGGTGGAAATTTATATTGAATATTGGCGTCAACCAGACCTCGGCGCTGTTAAAGGCCCCTTACGGCCTGTTTCAGGACTCGCCCCACGCGGAGGCCATGATGCGGCTGGCCATGGAGGAGGCCTGGGCGGTGGCCCGGAAACTCGGCGTTCCGATTACCGGAGAGGATGTAGAGGGGTGCGTCCGGATCATGCGCACCCTGGCGCCGGACGGAAAAACCTCCATGTGCCAGGATGTGGAGGCAGGCCGCCCCACCGAGGCGGATATGTTCGCCGGTACGCTGATGGAGCTGGGAAACCGGCATGCCGTGCCTGTTCCCGTCAATACATTTTTGTATCACGCAATGAAGGCGATGGAAAGCCAATTTTGATTTTTGAAAGGAGTGCACAGCCATGGAGCAGGTCATACAGCAGGTGATGGAGAGGTTGAAAAAGAACAATATGGAACCCTATTTCGTGGAGCGGAAAGAGGAGGTAACGCCCCTGGTGGCGTCCCTGCTCCGGGAGGGAGACACGGTGGCCGTGGGCGGCTCCGTCACCCTTACCGAATGTGAGGTGCTTGCGCATTTGAGGTCCGGCCGCTACCGGTTTCTTGACCGGTACGCACCGGGCCTGACGCAAGAGGCCATGCAGGAGATTCACAGAGGGGCCTTCGGGGCGGACGCGTACCTGTGCAGCTGCAACGCGGTGACGCTGGACGGGGAGCTGTACAACGTGGATGGGAACGGAAACCGGGTGGGCGCGATTGCCTATGGCCCCGCCTCCGTGATCGTGGTGGTGGGAAAAAACAAGCTCGTACCTGATCTTGCGGCGGCAGTGCAACGAGTAAAAAGCATCGCCGCCCCGCTGAACTGCAAGCGGCTGGGCAACCGCACCCCCTGCGCTGAAACGGGCCGCTGCATTTCCCTTGACCGGGGAGAAACCGCAATGACCGCCGGGTGTGCCAGTCCCGGCCGTGTTTGCTGCGAATATCTGGTCTCCGGCAGGCAGAAAATCAAGGATCGGATCAAGGTGATTCTGGTAGGCGAGGCGCTGGGCTACTGATCCCGGCCGGAGGCTTGAACGCGTAAATATGACGCGGCCGTTGTCCTGTTCTGGGTGCGATACTTGTGCCGTACAGGCATGGAAACAGGATTTTTGACAAAAAGGAGAGGTCACCTCATGATCGAATTGCCGGAAAGCGCCACCCTTTCGGAGCAAATGCATCAAACCCTGGCGGGCAAGACGATCCGGCACGTGGAGGCCGGAAGGTCTCCGCACCGGTTCGCCTTTTACCATGGGGCGCCGGAGGACTATCCGGCCCGGCTAGTGGGAAAGCAGGTAGGCGGCGCGCGGGCGTACGGCGGGCAGGTGGAGCTATCAGCGGAGGACATGCGGCTGGTGCTTCACGACGGGGTGAATGTCCGATATTTCTACCCGGAGGAGGAACCGCCCCAAAAGCATCAGCTTCTTTTGGCGTTTGAGGACGGCTCCGCCCTTGTATGCACCGTGCAGATGTATGGCGGACTCCATGCGTTCCGGGACGGAGAAAACGATAATCCCTATTATCAAGTCGCGAAGGAAAAGCCGTCCCCGCTGCTGGACGCCTTTGACCGCCGGTACTTCGAGTCCATGGCAAGGCAGGTGAAGCCTGCCGTCAGCGTCAAGGCGCTGCTTGCCACGCAGCAGCGGATTCCCGGTCTTGGGAACGGCGTATTGCAGGACATTTTGTTCCGGGCGCGGGTGAACCCAAAGACAAAGTGCGGCCGGCTCACAGTGCAGGAGTGGGACGGGCTGTTTCGAAGCGTGAAGGAAACCCTGGCGGAGATGACCGTAAAGGGCGGACGGGACACGGAAAAGGATCTGTTCGGCTGTCCGGGCGGGTATCGTTCGATTTTATCCGCTAAAACGGCGAAAACCCCCTGCCCCGTCTGCGGCGGGGAGATCGTGCGGCAGGCCTATATGGGGGGCAATGTGTACTATTGCCCCGTTTGCCAGCCGGTTCGGGCGTAACGGCGCAAAGCGGGAGGGTGAATTGGGCGTCTCTAAAAACGCACCGCCTGATAGCTTGGCCTTCAAGCTGGCAGGGGTGGCCTTTTAGAGGTGTCCGATTGTAATTTGCACTGGGAAATGCGATCGTAAGCCTGCTGAAGTTTTTTCAAAAGGAGCCTGTTACGCGCCTCGGAAATTGGGCATGCCCTTCCTCTCAAGCGCCGCAAAATAAGCGTTCTGTTCCGAAAAGATTCCATTCAAAAAATGATTGACAAAATGCTGGGCGGGGTGTATACTAATAACAGTTGAACGATTAAGCAACTTATCAACCCAGAGAAGAGGAGATCCAATGGCACAGCGCGACCCGCTATTCGATTGCGATGTGATTCATGAAGAGGTTGTAAGTCATGTGCGCACGCTTATGCCCGACAAGGACGCCTTTGGGAAATTATCTGACTTTTATAAGATGTTTTCCGACAGCACCCGGGTACAAATTTTATGGGCGCTTGAATGCAACGAAATGTGCGTGTGTGATTTGGCTGTGCTGCTTAACATGACAAAGTCGGCGATATCCCATCAATTAAAATCTCTGCGCCTTTCAAACCTGGTAAAATTCCGAAGGGAAGGGAAGGTCGTGTATTATTCGCTGGCAGATGATCACGTGAAGAGTATATTAAAGCAAGGCTTTGTGCATATCAACGAGTAAGAAAATTCGTATTTTTCTCCTAATTTGCCCAAACAGTTGAATTTATGAACAATCGAACAACTGTATTAAAGCGGCACATATTCTAATCAAAATTTACAGGGAGGACAGCATTATGAAAAAAACATATAGGCTCAACGGGCTGGACTGCGCGAACTGCGCCGCAAAGATTCAGGACGGGATCCGCAAGCTCGACGGCGTGAGCAGCGCAACAGTCAACTTCATGACGACCAAGCTGATCATTGAGGGCGAGGAGGATAAAATGGACGGGATCGTTGCGTCCGCCAAGACGATCATCAAAAAGCTGGAGCCTGACGTCGTGATGGCAAAGGCATAGCTGTTATCGTACAAAACGGGGATACTGCAATCGGCGTATCCCCTTCAAAATCGCCAAACAGTTGAACATTTGAACAACCTTGTGAAAAAATGAGCACATCATATGAAGGAGTGTCGGCTATGACAAGGCTGCAAAAAAAGCTGCTGCGGATTATGCTTGGCGGCATATTGTTTCTAGTGGGAATCATTATAGGCGCGGACAATCAGTGGATTAAATTCTCCGTATTTTTTACCGGCTTCATCGTCGTTGGCGGCGATATTGTGTTGAAGGCCGTGAAGAATATCCTGCGGGGGCAGGTGTTTGATGAAAACTTTTTGATGAGCGTTGCCACAATCGGCGCTTTCATCATCGGCGAATATCCGGAAGGCTTGGGTGTCATGCTGTTTTATCAGGTAGGGGAGATGTTCCAGAGCTGCGCCGTCAATAAGTCGAGAAAATCAATTGCCGGACTTATGGATATACGCCCGGATTTCGCCAACGTAAAACGCGGCGACGCGTTTGTGAAGGTCGATCCCGATGAGGTTCAAATCGGCGACATGATCGCGGTGAAGGCCGGTGAGAAAATCCCCCTTGACGGGAAGGTGCTTGAAGGGAATTCAATGGTCGATACGTCCGCGCTGACCGGTGAATCGGTTCCGCGCCAGGTTCTGCCCGGCAGCGACGTGTTAAGCGGCTGCATCAATATGAACGGCTTGATTACGGTGGAGGTTATCAAGGAATATGGGGAATCCACCGTCAGCAAAATATTGGATCTTGTTGAAAACGCCGCCACAAAAAAGGCAAAAACGGAAAATTTCATTACGAAATTCGCAAGGTATTATACACCGGTTGTGGTCGTCCTGGCGGTACTCATTTCAATCGTTCCGCCCCTTGCCGCCGGCGCGGCCCTCAGCGAGTGGGTGTATCGCGGGCTTACCTTCCTGGTCATTTCGTGCCCGTGCGCCCTTGTCATATCCATACCCCTCAGCTTTTTCGGCGGTATTGGAGGTGCTTCAAGAAGAGGGATTCTTGTGAAGGGCGGAAACTACTTAGAAGCCCTGACATGCGCGGAAACGGTCGTCTTTGACAAAACCGGGACGCTTACCAAGGGCACCTTCAACGTGCAGGAAACATGCCCGGTGGGCATGGACGGCAAGAAATTGCTGGAGCTTGCCGCTTATGCCGAAAATTTCTCCAATCATCCGATTTCCATGTCGCTGAAAAGAGCCTGCGGCGAAGCGCTTGACACCGCAAGGATCACGGATGCGGAGGAGCTGCCCGGGCATGGCGTCCGCGCCGTCGTGGATGGAAAAGCCGTGCTGGCCGGAAATGCAAGGCTGATGGAGAAAATGAACATTCCCTATTACAAGGGCGCGCCGGTCGGCACGGTGGTCCATGTCGCCGTCAATGATGCCTATGCCGGCTATATCCTGATCGCGGATGAAATTAAGGAGGATGCGCCCAGCGCGATCCGGGCGCTGAAGGAGGCGGGGATCCGGAAGACCGTCATGCTGACCGGCGACTCGAAGGCTGTGGGGGAAAAGGTGGCAAATGACCTTGGCTTGGATCTGGTGTATACCGAGCTGCTGCCGGGCGGTAAAGTCGAGAAGCTGGAAGCGCTCCTTTCGCAAAAATCCGAAAAGGGTAAGCTGGTCTTTGTAGGCGACGGGATAAACGACGCGCCCGTTCTGGCGCGGGCCGACGTTGGCATCGCGATGGGCGGCTTGGGGTCAGACGCCGCCATTGAAGCCGCCGACGTTGTAATCATGACCGACGAGCCGTCCAAAATACCGGAAGCAATCAAAATTTCAAAACGGACAATTTCGATTGTCAAGCAGAATATCGTCTTTTCGCTGGGCGTTAAATTTGCTGTGCTGATCCTGGCCGCGGTCGGGGCCGCGTCCATGTGGGCGGGGGTGCTTGCCGATGTGGGCGTCACGCTGATCGCCGTTCTGAACGCGGCACGGGCATTGAATGTGAAGCAGTGACGCCAGAGTGGCGGGCGCATCGGCTGTTTGAAACAGAAAATAAGTGCGAGAAAAGGCCCAACCCTTTCTTGCGCTTTTTTTAGAATTTGCAACTCAGCGGGAAGGGCGATTCTTTTTCTTGACATAATGTCCTATGAGCGTTAAAATATATTGAATCGAGTATTTTAACTTTTCAATATGATATAAAATGAGGGAAGGAGGTGTGGTTTCTGTCCATGAGTAATCCAATTGTAATTTTTGCCAGCATCGTTGTGCTGATGATCATCATATTTGCAGCCGCTTTTTTTCTGGGTATTACCTATCGGAAAAAGATATCGGAGCGGGAAATATCCAGCGCGGAAGACGAAGCAAAGCGTATTATCAATGAATCCATCAAGAGCGCCGAAAACAAAAAACGGGAAGCGCTTCTGGAAGCAAAGGAGGAAATCCACAAAAGCCGCACAGATTACGAGCGGGAGGTCAAGGAGCGCCGGGCTGAACTCACAAAGCAGGAAAGACGCTTACAGCAACGAGAAGAAAACATGGAGCGGAAGGCCGACGCGCTGGACAAAAAAAGTGAGAGCCTGACGCGGCGGTTGGCCGAGGCGGAGACCCGGCAGGAAGAAATCGACGCCATTCGGCAAAAACAAGTGGACGAGCTAGAGAAAATTTCCGGATACACCCGGGAGGAGGCCAAGGCGTATTTAATCAGCACCCTAGAGTCCGAGGTTACGCACGAGCTGGCCTCCAAGCTCAAGAATTTGGAGGCGCAATTCAAGGAGGACGCAGAGCAAAAGGCCAAGGAGTATATTTCCCTTGCCATACAGCGGTGCGCGGCAGATCATGTGGCCGAGGCGGCCGTTTCCGTGGTTCCCCTGCCCAACGATGAGATGAAAGGCCGGATTATTGGCCGGGAGGGCCGCAACATCCGCGCGATTGAAACCCTGACTGGGGTCGACCTGATCATTGACGACACGCCGGAGGCAATCACCCTTTCAAGTTTTGACCCTGTGCGCCGGGAGATTGCCCGGATCACGCTGGAAAAGCTGATTCTGGACGGACGTATCCACCCTGCCCGGATCGAGGAAACCGTGGCCAAGGCGCGCAAGGAGGTAGACGCCACGATCAAGTCGGAAGGGGAGCGGGCCACCTTCGAGACGAATATCCACGGCCTGCATCCGGAGCTTGTGAAGCTTTTAGGGCGTCAGAAATACCGGACCAGCTATGGGCAGAATGTGCTGAATCACTCCATTGAGGTGGCGCACATCGCGGGGCTGCTTGCTTCCGAGCTGGGGGCGGATGTGACCACGGCCAAGCGGGCCGGTCTGCTCCATGACCTGGGAAAGTCCATCGACCACGAGGTGGAGGGTTCCCATGTGACCATCGGCGTGGAGTTGGCGAAAAAGTATAAGGAAGGCGACGAGGTTGTCCACGCCATACACGCCCATCATGGGGATGTAGAGCCTCAGACGATGATCGCCTGCATTGTGCAGGCGGCTGATACCATCTCCGCTGCCCGGCCCGGCGCGCGGCGGGAAAACATCGAAAATTACATCAAGCGGCTGGAAAAGCTGGAGGAGCTGTCCAATTCCTTCGCCGGCGTCGAGAGCTCTTACGCAATCCAGGCGGGTCGGGAAATCCGGGTCATGGTGCGGCCCGAGGAGGTCAGCGAGGATCAGATGGTTCTGCTGGCCAGGGATATCGCCAAAAAAATCGAAGGTGAGCTGAAGTATCCGGGCCAGATCAAGGTACACCTCCTGCGGGAAACCAAAGCAATCGAATACGCAAAATAGGAAAAAGGCGGCCCCTGGCGGCGCCCCGGCACACGAAGGCGAAGATCATCCTTGACAAGGGCCGCCCAAATCCGTATAATAGCAAGGCGCCAATGCGTTATGCGCCAGTAGCTCAGCAGGATAGAGCAACTGCCTTCTAAGCAGTAGGCCAGGGGTTCGAGTCCCTTCTGGCGTGCCAGCTGAACCCCCTGTAGTTTCAATAGCTACAGGGGGTTCTTTTCTTCGTTAATAGAACGATTTTTCACGATATCGGCAGGATGCAAAAGGCGAATGGGAAAATCAGGGCAACGCCTTGACCATAATATAGTCCGCATCATTCTCGCGGATGATTTTATAGCCAACGCTTTGATACAGCCGCACCGCCGGGTTTGCTTTTTGCACCGAAAGAGATGTTCGGCGATATCCGCACGCGCAAAGCAATTCAAACAGCCGGGTGAGCAGCGTGGTTCCGATCCCCTGCCCCCGCCATTCCGGCAAAACCGAAATGGCAAGCTCCGGCGTTTCATCATCTACATGCCCAAAGGCGGGAATGATTCTTGTCCACGCAGCGCCCACAATTCTACCGTCTTGCTCCGCAACAACGCCGCAGTCATCTTTCCTGCCAAAATCATCCACGTAAATATAAATGTCCGGCTCGTAAATAATCTCGTGTGGCGGCAGGGCGGTTCCGGCTGGGATGAAAAGGGCGTGATATAGAAAGTCCTCAAGCGCAGAATATTCCGCAGGTTTAATTTGTCGAATCTTCACAGTCATTTCCCGGAGGATCAGGCGCTGTGTCTCAAGGATGATCTTCATTGGCCGTTCTCCTGTATATTTCGGTATACGTCAGTTTCCCGCCGACACGCGCTGATTTCATCAGCGCCACGCTTGTGACCGTTTCACCAAATGGCAGTATTGCGCGGAAGGCATAGTCTGTCACGACCTCCCGTCCAAGTGTAATGTGTGGGCTGTACTTTCGGTTTTCAAGCGTAAAGCCTGCCTCACGCAGCCGTGCCGTTAACGCGCCCTGTAATTTTGACAGTGCCGTACTGCTTTTAACGCCCGCCCACCAAATATCGCCGCCATTGCGTTTGAATTGCCCGGCGCTGTCTATGGTGATGGCGAACGGCTCAAAGGTCAGCAGATTGAGCGCGGCTTTTGCGGCGGCGGTCTGCGCTGCGTTGCACTCGCCAAGGAACGCGAGCGTCAGGTGCAGGGTCTCCGGTGCGGAGAATCTGCCGTGCCGCGCGTTTGAACGCAGTTCGTCACGCAGAGCGAGTAAATGCGAGCGTGTGTCGCCATTGAAGTTTATTGCGATAAACAAGCGCATGAGCATCCCCCCCTTTATCCCTCCGCAAGCGCCGCCAGTCTCTGCGCCGTGTTCGCGCTGCGAATCGTTATCAGGTGATAAACCGCCTTGTTTTCTACGACCTTCGACCATCTTGTGCGCGAGAAGGTGCCTATCGGAGCCGACCAGAAAATCACATTGCCATGATAGGCCACGCGCTCATATCCCTGCTTGCCTTCGCCGACAGAGGCGACAACTTCCGCTGCCGTCGCAGGCAGGATGACAAATATGGCATTGTGCTTTGAAGCCTTGCCGCTGTTCCACCAGTCCGGCGCGTGTTTGAGCGCTTCGACCAAATCGGCAGCTGGGATAATCCCAACCGTGATTTTCAGCCCAAAATTCGTTTCGATGATGCTTTCGCAAGCTGATTTTGCCGCTTGCAATGCAAGTTCGCTGTCAAACAAAATATTTCCGCTATTGATATAGGAAATGACGTTTTGAAAGCCGTGCCGCAGGAAAGCGGCTTTCAGCTCCGGCATGGCGATTTTGTTTTTGCCGCCTACGTTTACGCCCCGCAAAAGCGCGATGTATTTGGTCATAAGTCCGCATCTCCAAGCTCCAAATGGTAGTCCTCGCCGTTCCAAATAAACCCGTTCGCCTCAAGCGCATGATTCGAGGCGGCGTTGTCCTTCTCCGGTGCCACAATAACAGTGCTTGCTCCGGCTTTTCGCAGCATAGTAAGCAATTGTGCGATTATCTCCTGCCCAAAGCCGCGCCGCAGGCAGTCCGGTTCGCCGATGAGATACTCTATACTGAAAATTTTGCCCTGCCCGTCTCCTACGCGCCACTGGTCATTCCAGACCTCATGCTTTTGAGCAAAAAAGGTGTCATAATGCTGGAAAAAGCCGATGGGTATGCCTTCATAGATAAGCCGTAAAATGGCGTTGTAATCATCGGGGCGTTCAGGGCGTATTGTTATTGCGCTTTCTTTTTGCGTGGCTTGGGCAGAGAGGTGACCGGTTCTAAAATCGCCACAGCTTCTTTCGCCAGATCCGCATTATCAACATCCAAAATATAATGCGCCTTTGCGCCCTCATAGGGATGCCCTTTTTCGGCAGTTGACATCAATGTGTCCAAACAGGGTAATATTTTGACAAATACGATGTTATCGCATACCAGCAATATCGGCTTGTTATTTACATAGACCATGTATTCGCCGAACATCTTTTTATAGCGCACAGCGCCCGCGCCTTCAATCTGGCCGCAGACGTATTCGACAAAATCAACCGTCGTCGCCATTTACGTTCCCTCCTCGTAACAAAGCCTCAAAAAACAAAAACCCCCGGAACCATTGCGGTCTCAGGGGCTTTTTGGAGCTGATGGTCGGAATCGAACCGACAACCTGCTCATTACGAGTGAGCTGCTCTGCCATTGAGCCACATCAGCGCCGCATGTCCCGGCGGAGAATCGACGGGAAAAAAGCTGGCAAAAGAAAATATACCACATTTCCCTCCGCGCGTCAATCCTTTTTCTTGTGCAATTACTGTCTGTATTTATTTTTGGTTTTGAAGCAAATCCTTCACAAAAAAGCTGAAAATACCAGATATTTCTATACTGGAAATAAAAAGCGTACGAATGTATTTTCGTATCGCACGCAAAAAATTCGGATTTCATGTCATTTTAGAGGGAAATTAAACGTTTGTCTTGCGGGATGCGTTTACGTAAATTCTTCGTGCCATTATTTCTACAAATAGTTATTCACATTATCCACAGAGTTATTCACATCCTGGAATCCCCAGACATTCATAGGATTTTCCGCAATTTTTATTTTTTGCGCAAACCCGGAAATTCAGATGTCGCGCCGCAGGAGAAGCGGGCTTTTTGTTTACATAATTCGAATTCCCGCAGTTTTTGACGGCTCCGGGGCGGGAAGCTGTCATTGGAGGCCGCAGGCAGAAATGGGTTTCGTGGCGTAGGCGTTTAAGTCGGCGCCGCCCCGCGCGCCGGCCAGGTATTCATAGTAGCCCTGACAGCCGATCATGGCGGCGTTGTCCCCGCAGAGGGAAGGGGGAGGCAGCAGAAGCCGCAGGCCCGCCTGAGCCGACGCCCGCTGGAAATCCGACCGAATTCTGGAGTTGGCCGCCACGCCGCCGGCGATGGCAACGGTCTGACGGCCCAGGACCTTGGCGGCCGCTATGGTTCGGGGGACAAGTGTATCGCTGACCGCCGCGGTGAAGGAGGCGGCCAGAGAAGGCTTGTCCAGGGATTCCCCCTTCTGAGCGGCGTTATGCACCAGGTTCAAAACGGCTGTTTTCAGGCCGGAAAAGGACATGTCATAGGGGCTGTCCGCCACCGTGGCCCGGGGCAGGGGGTATTTTTGATCATCGCCCCCCCGGGAAAGAACGTCCAGCTGGCTGCCGCCGGGATAGCCCAGGCCCAGGACTCTGGCCGTCTTGTCAAAGCACTCGCCCGCAGCGTCGTCCCGGCTGCCGCCGATAATTGCCATGTCGGTATAATCCCGGACGTCGATAATCTGGCTGTGCCCGCCGGAAATGACCAGACACAAAAAGGGCGGAACCAGCGCCGGATCGGCGATATAGTTAGCGGCGATGTGCCCTCGTAGATGATGCACCGGAATCAGGGGCACGTCCAACGCGAAGGCGAGGGCCTTTGCGAAATTCACCCCTACAAGCAGCGCGCCGATCAGCCCCGGCGCATAGGTGACCGCCACGGCGTCCAGGCTGGTTTTGGCAATGCCCGCCGTATGGAGGGCGCGTTCCGCCATGCGGCTGACGTGTGCGATGTGGTTCCGGGAGGCGATCTCCGGCACTACGCCGCCGTACAGGGCGTGAATATCCGACTGGGAAAAGACTTCGTTTGATCGCACCTGCCGCCCGTCCTCTAGTACTGCCGCGGCGGTTTCGTCGCAGGATGTCTCAATGGCCAATAGATACATTACATTCCTCTTTTCTCCGCCGGGCTTCCGGGGGACTGTAAGCGCAGGGTCATCAGCAGGGCGTCCTCCCTGGGCGCGCTGTAATAGCCGGGGCGGCGGCCTGTGACCTGAAAGCCGTGCAGGCGGTACAGCGAAAGCGCCGCATGATTGCCCGCCCGCACCTCCAGATAGAGCGCCGTAACGCCCCGGACCTTGCCGCGCCGGATTACCTCCGAAAGGAGGGCCGTGCCCAAGCCCCGCCGCCGCCTGCCGGGGGCCGTGGCAATTTGGTACAGCTCGCCCTCGTCCAAGACAGTCCGGATTACGGCGTAACCGGCCAAGCGTCCTCCGGCGTCCTCTGCCGCCAGCAGGCTTATCGTCGGATCCGACGCCATGGCGCGAAGGCGGGTCAGGCCCCAGGGGTCGGGAAAGCACAGCCGCTGGAGTGCCGCCACGGGCTCCAGATGGCGGGGCAGGGCCTCCAAGACGCGAAGGTCAATGGGCCGCATACCAGGTCTCCCCCCATTTGGCATCCGCCGTCAGCGGCACGGTCAGGCTTGCCGCCTGCGCCATCTCTTGAATTAGCAGCTGCCGCACAGGCTCCGCTTCCGAAAGGGGCGCTTCTACAATCAGCTCGTCATGTACCTGGAGCACTAGGCGAGCTTCATACCCCTCCCGCTCCAGACGGCTTGAAACCCGGAGCATGGCCAGCTTTATTATGTCCGCCGCCGTCCCCTGGATGGGCATATTTAGGGCGACCCGCTCCCCGAAGGCACGGGTATTGTGGTTTTTTGAAGCCAGCTCCGGGAGCGCCCGCCGCCTGCCGAACAGGGTGGAAACAAACCCGTCCGCCCTGGCCTGATTCTTGATGCGCGCCATATAGTCCCGAACACCGTGGTACTTGGCAAAGTAGCTGTCCATATAGGCTCGGGCGTCCGCCCTGCTTACACCGATATCCTGGGCCAGAGAAAAGTCTGAAATACCATAAACGATGCCAAAATTCACGGCCTTTGCCCGGCTGCGCATCAGCGGCGTCACGTCCTCGGTTGAGACGCCGAACACCTGGGAGGCCGTCACCGTATGGATGTCCGCAGCGTTTTGAAAGGCCTCGCGCATGGTCTCATCCCCCGAAATGTGGGCCAGCAGCCGCAGCTCAATCTGAGAATAGTCCGCGTCAACAAGGACGTACCCGGCTGGGGCCACGAACATCTTCCGAAGTTCCCCGCCCAGTGCTGTGCGGATGGGTATATTTTGCAGATTCGGATCCATGGAGCTGAGCCGTCCCGTGGCGGTCACGGTCATCTGGAAGCGGGTATGGATCCGCCCGTCGGGCCCGATCCACTTGGCCAGACCGTCCGTGTAGGTGGATTTCAGCTTGGCGTACTGGCGGTATTCCATGATTTTCGGAATAATGGGGTGCTTGTCCCGGAGCCGCTCCAATACGTCGATGTTAGTGGAATAGCCTGTTTTTGTCTTTTTCGGTGCGGGCAGCATCAGCTTGTCGAAGAGAATTTCGCCCAGCTGCTTGGGGGAGGCGGGATTAAAGTCCTCGCCTGCCAGGGCGTAAATGTCCGCCTCCACCCGCTGGATTTCGGACCCTAGGGTTTTTCCAAACGCCTGCAAGGCGGCGCGATCCACCAGTATGCCCGCGTGCTCCATCCGGGCCAGCACCCGGCACAACGGCAGCTCCATGGCGTCATGAAGCGTTTCCAGATTGTTGCCGGACAGGGCGCTTTTCAGGGGCGCGTACAGGGCATAGACCGCCGCCGCGCCCGTCTCCTGATAACCCAGATATTGGACGGACAGCTTGCCCAGTCCATAGGCGTTGTCCGTGGGGGAGAGCAGGTAGGCGGCCAATGCCGTGTCGAAGACAAAGCCTGCGCCGGGTACGCCTTCCGACAAAAGGGCGGACAGCATCTCCTTGACATGATGTCCGATTTTTGAGATCTGCCCGCCGAACAGCCGCCGGATGAACGCGTCATAAGCGTCGCCCAGCGCCATAGGGGTTATCAAGGTTACCCGGTCGGCTTCTCCGATTTCCACGCCGCTGCCTTCAGGGAAGAATACGGACACATAATCCGCTTCCTGAAAGCGGGCCAGCAGGGCGTCTAAATCCGCGCCAGCCTCCAGCGTCACGCTTGCGGGTGACTGCCGGGGCGCCGTTTCGGGGGTTGGGGCCGCAGAAGGGGAGAGACCGAATTTTTCGATCAGTCTTATGAATTCCAGCTGTAAAAACAGCCGGTACAGCCTTTCCCGATCCATGGGCCGCCGAAGGGTATCGGCGGGCTGGAAGGCAAAGGGGGCGTCACACCGGATGGTGGCCAGGTCATGGGAGAGAAAGGCGGAATCTTTCCCGGCCTCCAGCTTTTTCCGCACGGGTTCCTTAATATCCAGTTCCGCCAGGTTTTCATAAATGGAAGTCAGGGTACCGAAGCGGCGGATCAGGTCGCCGCCTGTTTTTTCCCCGATGCCGGGAACGCCCGGAATATTGTCTGAGCTGTCACCCATCAGGGCCTTTAAGTCCACAAGTTGTTCCGGCGGGAAGCCGTATTCCGCCCTGAAGCGGGCGGGGGTGTAGTCGTGGCTCTCGGTTTTGCCGCCCCGGGTCACGACGAATTTTACCCGCACCTGCTCCGTTACCAGCTGCAGGTCGTCCCGGTCACCGGTGACAATCGTTACGGAAAAGCCGTCCGACTCGCTCCGCTTCGCGATCGTGCCGATCAGGTCGTCCGCCTCGAAGCCCGCCAGCTCGTACCGGGCGACGCCCATGGCGTCCAGAATCTCCTTTAAAATCGGCAGCTGGGACGCCAGCTCCTCCGGCATCCCCTTCCGCTGGGCCTTGTAGCCTTCGTACTGCGTGTGTCGGAAGGTGGGCCCCTTCATGTCAAAGGCGACGCAGATGCCGTCCGGCGCTTCCTCGCCCAGGATTTTATCCAAAATGTTCAGGAATCCGAAAATGGCGTTTGTGGGCTGCCCGCTTTTTGTGGTCAGCGTCCGGACGCCATAAAAAGCCCGGTTCAGGATGCTGTTGCCGTCCAGCACCACAACGTTCATGCTCTTTTCCATTTGACCCCCTGCGGCGTATCCTCCAGGACGACCCCAATGTCTTTCAGCGCGTCCCGGATCCGATCCGCCTCCTTGTAATTCTTTTCCTGCCGGGCCTGATTCCGAGCCTGGATCATTTCCTCCACCGCTTCATCCAGGGCTTCCCCGGCCCCGTGCTTTTGATAGAGCAGGCCCAAAACGTCCGCCAACTCCCGCAAAAGGGCCAGGGACGCTTCTGCCAGTCCTTTGGACGGGGCTTTTTCCGGGGCGGCCGCCGTGTTGACGGCCCGCACCAGCTCAAAGATCACGGCGATGGCGTCTGCCGTGTTGAAATCATCGTCCATAGCGCCGATAAACCGGTCCCGGTAAGCGGACAGGCCGTCCAAAAAGGCCGTTTCCTCCGTTGTGGAATCGGTATCGGGCAGGCTTTTGATCAAAAACTCCAGATTATCCACGGCGGTATACAGCCGTTCCAGCCCGCTTTTGGCCTGCTGGAGGCTTTCCCCGGAGTAATTGAGGGGGCTTCTGTAGTGGCTCATGAGCATGAACATGCGGATCGTATCGTATCCGTAGGCCGCCGCCGCGTCCCGCACAGTGAAGAAATTGCCCAGGGATTTGCTCATTTTTCGGTTGTCGATGGACAGAAAGCCGTTATGAAGCCAGAAGTTTGCGAATTTGCAACCGTTGGCTGCCTCGGACTGGGCGATTTCGTTTTCGTGGTGGGGGAAGATCAGATCCTGTCCGCCGCAGTGGATGTCGATCGTCTTGCCCAGATACCTGCCCGCCATGGCGCTGCATTCGATATGCCAGCCGGGGCGGCCCGGCCCCCAGGGGGAGGGCCAGGCCGGTTCTCCCGGCTTTGCCGATTTCCACAGGGCGAAGTCCATGGGGGACTCCTTTACATCGCTGACGTCCACCCGCGCCCCGGCCTTCAGATCCTCCAGGGGCTGGCGGCTCAGGCCGCCGTAGCCGGGGAAGGCTTCCGTACGGAAATATACGTCTCCCGCCGCCTCGTAGGCAAAGCCCGTTTCCGCCAGCCGTTCCACAAGCTCAATGATTGCCTCAATGCTTTCCGTGGCCTTTGGGTGGATGCTGGCGGGCCGGACGCCCAGCCCCTTCGCGTCCGTAAAGTATTCCCCGATATACTGTTCCGCAAGCGCTTCCGGCGCGACGCCCTCCGCGTTCGCCCGTCGGATGATCTTGTCGTCCACGTCGGTGAAGTTCTGAACAAAGGTTACGCGGTAGCCCCGGTATTCAAAATACCGGCGCAAAACGTCAAACAGGATCATGGGCCGGGCGTTGCCCACGTGAATATAGTCATACACCGTAGGGCCGCAGGCATACATGCGGACGGCGCCCTCCTCAAGCGGGACAAATTCCTCCTTCCGCATCGTCAAGGTATTAAACAGTCTCATGCTTCCATCTCCTCGATTTTCTTTTCCAAAAGCTCCATCTGCTCACGCAGGGCCCGAAGCTCAATGGCAAGGGGATCCGTGATGCAGACCTGATCCACATTGGAGGCAAAGTCCACCTTTTCCCCGGCAATGCGAACCAGCCGGGCGGGGACGCCAACCGCCGTGCTTCCGGGCGGTACGGCCTTTAAGACCACCGCGTTTGCCGCGATCCTGCTGTTATCACCCACAGCGAAGGGCCCCAATACTTTTGCGCCGCTCCCGATCAGCACGTTATTGCCGATGGTGGGATGGCGCTTTCCCTTATCCTTGCCGGTGCCGCCCAGGGTTACGCCCTGATACAGCAGCACGTCGTCGCCAAGCTCCGCCGTCTCTCCGATGACGATCCCCATGCCGTGGTCAATCACCAACCGCCGCCCGATTTTCGCGCCCGGATGAATTTCAATCCCCGTCCAAAACCGGCTCCATTGGGAGACAATACGGGCCAGCGTGACCCGCTTGTGCCGCCAGAGCCAGTGGGCCAGCCGGTGATACAGGGTGGCGTGTATTCCCGAATAGAGGAAAAAGATTTCTGCCTTGGAGCGGGCGGCCGGATCCCGGGCCTGATAGGCGGATAGGGTTTCACTCAAATTACGAAACATAAAAAACCTCCAAAAAGGGGTGCAACTCGTTTTGCGAAAGGAACCGTACAGCCGTGGAACGGGCGAAAGGCGCTTGGTTTTCTTTTTGGTGCTTTTTGTTTTTCAAAAAAAGTACAGCCTCTTGCGGCTTTTGCCACAAGAGGCGAACGGATCGCGGTTCCACTCTTTTTTATCCCTTGCCCGTGAATGCGGGCTTTGGCCTTAACGCGGCGAAACGGGACGCCATTTCCTGCGTCCCCGCTCCCGGGCGCACTTGGGGCGGCGGGGACAAAAGCCGCTTTCAGCCTGACGGCGGCTCCTCTCTGCTGTCCCGATTGCGCCTTACTTTTCCCGTTCATCGCGGCATCGGTATTTGTGTTCTTTTTAGTATACTATCATCCCGGCTGATTTGTGTCAAGGCGCATTTGAAAGGGTGGCAGGGAAAAAGTTTGGAAAAAAGCCGAAAGGGACTAATCCCAGCAAACGAGAGGGCGTGCGGCGGCTTTTTGCGCCGACTTATTGCGGGTAGCGCAGATTCTCCTCGCCCGGATTCCGAAGCACCTCCAGATAGCGGGTTGCCCGGGCCCGTGCCCCGGGCAGATCCATATCCGTATAGTTGCCGCAGTCTCTGGCGGAAGCGCCGGGAATCTCACCCGTAAAATCCCGAATAAACGTGAAGGCTTCCGTTAATAACGGCAGAACAGCTTCCGGGGAGAAGTCGCCGGACAGCAGCAGATAAAAGCCCGTCCGGCAGCCCATGGGGCCAAAGTAAAGGATCCTGTCCCCGAACGCCGCGTGGCTCCGCAAATAGGTAGCTGCCAAATGCTCAATGGCGTGCGCCTCCCCCGTGGACATGACCGGCTCGGCGTTGGGCCGTGTTACGCGGAGATCGAACGTGGTGACGGGATACCCCCCTGCTCGATCCTGCCTGGAAACATACACCCCCGGCAGGAGCCGCAAATGGTCAATGGTAAAGCTTGTGATTTTTTTCACGCAAGCCGCCTCCCTGTATTGTTGCTTTGCTCCATCATACCTGTTTTCGGCGGGAATTGCAATACGCGGGCCTGTCCTTGCGCCGACCGGCGCGTTGAGGGCCGTTATCGGCGGCGGGCTATTGGAGGTACCGGCGCAGCGGCCTTTGCAGTAAGCGGATGGCGGCAAGGGCCAGGACGGTGTTGACCAGCATATAGGAGCCGTTGTAGAGCAGCGAGAACAACCAGGCGTTTGTATAAGTGTGCCCGAACAGATTGCCGGGGCTCCCGATGGAGACGGCATAAATTGTAATTCCGCTGGCGAAGTGCACAATGAAGCGACAGAATCCCCCGAAGACCGTCCCGGCGGCAAGGCTCCGGCCCCGGAATACGCCGGCCAGCCCCACCGCCATATACGCCACGGAATAATCCAGCAGAATCGACGCCCAGCTCCAGGCATAGCCGCCCGCCAGAAAGCATTTCAGCGTACCGAAAACAAGGCCGGCCCCCATGCCCCAGCCCGCGCCCCTGCGGAAGGCAAGGATCAGCAGGGGTACCATAACAAGATCGACGGAGCCGCCGTTCACCCAGAGCTTGAGCTTCAAAAAGCTCAATGCCAGGGCTGCCGCGACACAAATGGCCGCCTCGCTGATTGCGCGTGTTGTTTGCTTGATGTTTGCGTTTTTCATTTGTTCCTCCTTCGTAAATTGCGTGATCTTGCCGCCGATTGTGAATGAAAACAGCGGCAAAAAACCGCACAGCTTTACCGGAGTAATGCAATGCGGAAAAAGAAACGATATTTTTTCCTACGCCGGCATTACCCGGATCAGGTCTCGCGCCTCTCGACGCCAGGTACCGGGGTCTCCATTAACCCCATCTCAGCCGGAAAAATCCAGCGCTCCTGCCCGAAGGCGGGGGAACCGCCTTCGATTACTTTAATTGTACAGGATATCCATGCGCCTGTCAATGGGGTTTTCAAAGAAGAACAGTCCGCATTTCGCATTGACACAGCCTATGGCCCGGTGTTACAATAGGAAATTATAATTCAAACTGAGTCGAGAGAGGAGAGATGTTTGCGGTGGAGCAAAATCGAAGCTTGGCAGGGAAAATTGTGGGCGAGGGGATCACCTTTGACGATGTGCTGCTGGTTCCCGCCGAAAGCAGCGTGCTGCCGATGGATATTGACCTGCGCACCAGGCTAACGGACCGGATCACGCTAAACATCCCGCTTATGAGCGCCGCTATGGATACGGTTACCGAATGCCGGATGGCGATTGCCCTTGCCCGGGAGGGCGGCGTTGGGGTGATCCATAAAAACATGTCGATTGCCCAGCAAGCGGAACAGGTGGATATGGTGAAACGCTCGGAAAACGGCGTGATCACCAATCCTTTTTTTCTGCACGCGGGCCATACGCTGGCGGATGCGGACGAGCTGATGAGCAAATATAAAATTTCCGGCGTGCCGATCGTGGAAAAGGACGGAAGGCTGATCGGGATTATTACCAACCGGGATATGAAATTTGAAACGGATATGCGTCAGAAGATCGACGATGTCATGACGAAGGAGAACCTGATTACCGCAGGGGAGGGGACAACCCTGGAGGAGGCCAAGTCCATCCTGCGGCGGCACAAGATCGAAAAGCTCCCGATCGTGGACGACCAGTTCCGCCTGAAGGGACTCATTACCATTAAGGATATCGAAAAGGCCATCGCGTATCCCAACTCCAGCCGGGACACCTCCGGCCGCCTGCTGGCTGCGGCCGCAATCGGCGTGACAAGCGATGTGCTGGACCGGGCAAGGGCCCTTTTGGACGCGGGCGTGGATTTGCTGGTTTTGGACAGCGCCCACGGGCATTCCAAAAACATTCTGGATTGCATCCGGCGGGTCAAGGCCGAATTCCCCGGCTGCCAGCTTGTGGCCGGGAACGTGGCCACGGCGGAAGGCACAAAGGCCCTCATTGAGGCTGGAGCCGACTGTGTGAAGGTGGGCATCGGGCCCGGCTCCATCTGCACCACCCGGGTGGTGGCCGGGATCGGCGTGCCCCAAATCACGGCCATCGCGGACGCGGCGGAAATGGCGGAGCGCTATGGGATTCCGATCATCGCCGATGGGGGCATCAAATACTCCGGCGACATTGCAAAGGCTGTCGCGGCGGGGGCAAGCGTCGTGATGCTGGGTTCCCTCCTGGCCGGCTGTGAGGAGAGCCCCGGGGAGACGGAGGTCTACCAGGGCAGGCAGTTTAAGGTCTACCGGGGCATGGGCTCTCTGGGCGCTATGACAAAGGGCTCCAGGGACCGGTATTTTCAGGAGGGGAGCAAGAAGCTGGTGCCGGAGGGCGTCGAGGGGCGGGTGCCCTTTAAGGGTGCGCTGGCGGAAACCGTTTATCAGATGATGGGCGGTCTGCGCGCCGGAATGGGGTACTGCGGCGTGCCCACCATCCAGGCGCTGCGGGAACAGGGCCGTTTTGTAAAGATCACAATGGCGTCCCTGAAGGAAAGCCACCCCCATGATATCTATATTACGAAGGAAGCGCCCAATTACACCATGAACGCATAGGGCAAACTGGAGAAAGGAGCGGGTGAGATGGACGAGAAGCTGAAAACGCTGGCCGCGTGGCTCAGAGAGAGCGATTCCATCGTGTTTTTCGGCGGCGCAGGCGTGTCCACAGAAAGCGGGATCCCTGATTTCAGGAGCCAGGACGGCCTTTATCGGATGTCATGGGCGTATCCGCCGGAAACGATTTTGAGCCACAGCTTTTTCATCAATCACCCGGAGGTATTTTTCCGATTCCACAGGGAAAAGATTATTTTTAAGGACGCGAAGCCTAACCGGGCACATCTGCGCCTGGCGGAGCTGGAGCAGGCCGGGAAGCTGCGGGCGGTGGTGACGCAAAACATCGACGGCCTCCATCAGGCGGCGGGAAGCGCGGCGGTCTATGAGCTCCACGGCTCCATTCACCGGAATTATTGCATGGACTGCGGAAAGCGGTACCCCCTTGCCTTTGTGGCGGAGGGGGCGGACGTTCCCCGCTGCGGCTGCGGCGGGATTGTCCGGCCGGATGTGGTGCTTTACGAGGAAGCGCTGGATCAGGCGGTTTTGAACGGCGCGGCCGAGGCAATTCGCCGGGCCGATCTGTTGATCGTAGGGGGAACATCCTTGGTGGTCTACCCTGCCGCCGGGTTGCTCGACGATTATAGGGGAGAACGGCTTGTCCTGATCAATCAAAGCCCCACGCCTGTGGATATGCGGGCCGATCTGGTAATCGCGGGTAAAATCGGGGAAGTATTTGCGCGGATATGAATAAGAATCAAAACGAAACCTCGCGCGTGGACGTGTTGGGCGTCGGCTTTGACGATACGACAAAGGACGTCGCCGTGGCGCGTGCCTTTCGCTGGATTACCGGCAGGACGGGCGGCTTTGTGGTCACGCCCAATCCGGAAATCGTCTGGATGTGCCGGAAGGACGCGGACCTGCGAAAAGCCGTGGCAGATGCCCGGCTGGTTCTGGCGGACGGGGTCGGCGTGGTACTGGGCGCGCGCATCCTGAAGCGCCCGCTGGCGGAAAAGATTCCGGGCATCGACTTTGCCTCCGCCCTTTTTTCCAAAATGGCGGAGGCGGGGCAGTCCGTCTTCCTGTTGGGCGCAAAGCCCGGCGTGGCGGAACAGGCGGGGGCGCGGCTATGCGAGGCGTATCCCGGCCTTGTGGTCGCCGGGACAGCCCACGGGTATTTTCAGGAGGATGGGCCGATTGTGGCGCGAATCAATCAGGCAAGGCCCGATCTTCTGCTGGTTTGCCTGGGCGCGCCCAGGCAGGAGCTGTGGATGCACCGGCACAGCGGCGACCTGGATGTTGGGCTTATGGCGGGCCTGGGCGGCGCGTTGGACGTATTTGCCGGGACGGCGGAGCGTGCCCCGGCGGGCTGGCAAAAGGCGGGGCTGGAATGGCTGTACCGGCTCATCAAGGAGCCGCGGCGGGTGAAGCGGATGCGTGTGCTGCCCCTGTTCCTGCTGGCGGTGATTTTTCGTCGTTTACGGGGGGAACCGGCATGAAGGGAAAGCTGATCGTATTTGAAGGAATCGACGGAAGCGGAAAATCCACCCAGTTTCAGCTGATGTGCAGTCGGCTGGTATCGGAGGGCGCGGCGTTTAAAAGGCTCCGGTTTCCCCGGTACGACGCTCCCTCCTCCGCACTGATCCGGTTGTATCTGGACGGCAGCTTCGGCAGCCGGCCGGAGGACGTAAACCCATACGCAGCCTCCGCCTTTTATGCGGTGGATCGTTTCGCCTCCTACGCGGAGGAGTGGCGGGCGGATTATCTGTCCGGCGGGCTGTTTCTGGCGGACAGATATACCACCTCCAACGCCATCCACCAGGCGGCCAAGCTGCCCGTCGAAAAGCGAGCGGAGTTTTTTGCCTGGCTGGAGGACTTTGAATACGGGCGCATGGAGCTGCCCGCACCGGACGCCGTTTTTTATATGGACGTACCCCCCGGGCTGGCCGCCGCTAACCTGGCGGGCAGGCAGGCGAAAACCGGAGAGACAGGCGACATCCACGAGACGCACAGAACGTATCTGGAGCGCTGTGTGGAAGCGGCGGAGCTGGCGGCGGATTATTACGGCTGGATGAAAGTTCCCTGCGCCGAAAACGGCCGGATGCGGGACGCGGATTCCCTGCATGGGGAGCTTTATGCGCGGATGCGGGATTACTTGTTGTAAAAGGAGAAAACCGGGATGATTTATATTTTGCTGGGCGCGGGCTTCGAGGAAATCGAAGCGGTGACCGTTTGTGACGTCCTGCTAAGAGCCGGACTCGACGCCGTGTTTGCGGGGGTCGGCGAAACCCGGGTGACCGGCGGCCACGGCATCCGAATAGAAGCGCATATGGACGCGGCAGTCATTGATCTGGACAAGGCCGAGATGCTGGTGATCCCAGGCGGTATGGGCGGCGTCAACACCATATTGGGCAGTGAAGCGACCCTTGCGCTGATCCGGCAGGCCCATAAGCGGGGGATCGAGCTGGCGGCCATTTGCGCCGGGCCGACGGTTTTTGGGAAGCTGGGGCTTCTGGCGGGCCGCCGGGCCGTTTGCTATCCCGGGATGGAGGCGGATATGCGGGCGTGCGTAATGGAAGCGGGCAGCGTTTCCAGGGACGAGGGACTGACCACCGGCCGCGGGCCGGGCTCGTCGATCGCCTTCGCCCTGAAGCTGGTGGAGGTTCTAAGGGGGCCGGAGGCGGCGGCGCTTGTCCGGGAGGCGCTTTGCTATGAAGGCTGAAAAGGCCGCTTTGCGTAGGTCGCTGTGCCCGGCGGCCCCGGATCCGGCTACGGACGAACCGGCGGACGAATTGATCTTGGAGCGGCTGTGGAGCCTGCCGGAATACCGTGCGGCGGCTATTATGACCGATATCTGAAAGGCTGCCGCGCCGTAATGGCAGGCCTTGCCCGTGACAGGTTTTTTCTGAAAAACTGCCCCGTGAAGCCTTTGACGTGCCGGTGGATATTGTCGTCACGGAAAAGGAAATTGCGAGGCTCCGGAGAGCCTCGCAAGCTATGGAGAGTTCCTAATTAGCAGCAGCGATCCCGATCACAGCCGCAGCTGTTGTTGTTGTCACCGCAGCAGAAGCACAGGATCAAAACGATGATGATGATAATGCAGCAGCAGTTGTTTCCGCCAAAACCATTTCCAAACATAAAAGTACTCCATTCAGCCGCGCGCCTCCGGCAAATATAATGTATTGAGAATGCCTTTCTCTTATCGGCGCAGGTTCAATGGATAAGAGCCGTGTCGTTCGTACCCTGACGGCAGGCGGTGTTTGCCTTGCCATCTGTGCTATCTTATGCGGGAGCCGGATTTTCGGTTACAATGAGAATGAATTCCCGAATTTTCAAAGGAGTAACACGATGTCTGATAAAAACGAATATTGGAAGGAGCTGTTCGGGGACGACGCGCCGGACGGCCTGATGGAGGAACTGGGATTGAACGCGCCGTCCTGTCCGGAGGAGGAGCGGGGGATGGACGCGCCGCCCTGTCCGGAGGAGCAGGAATGGGTACAGTTCGACGTAAATTTCCGGGCGGAACAGGACGGCGGAGAGGATCCGATGTCGGATACCCATGTGATCCCCGATGATGTAAGGCGTGTGTCCGAGGTAACCGGCGGACCGTTTGGACAAAAAGACAAACGGACGGGCGCGGCGCGGGACGAGGAGGGAACATGGGAAGACATGTCATATGAGGAGGACGAGGAAACGGGCATTCGATTTGAGCGAAGGAAACGAACCGGGCTTCTGGGCGGGCTGATGTACGCCGTTTTTCTGATCGGCGTCAGCGCGATTTTATGCTGTGTGCTTTGGCTGGCAGCCTCCGACGTGCTGGCCCTGAACAAGGAGCCGCTGACAGCGGAAATCAACGTGCCGGCGGACTATACCCTGTCTGAGCTGGCGGAGGACCTGAAAAGCGAGGGGCTTATTGAGTATAAGTTCCTGTTCGTGATGTTTGCCCAAGTATTCAAGGCGGAGGGAAAGATCGAGCCGGGCACCTACGCCCTCAATACCGATTATGACTACAGCGCGCTCATCTCCCATATGGCCGCCGGAGCGGGCAGCCAGATCGAGGTGGAGGTCATGATCCCGGAGGGGAAGACCATCGCGGAAATTTTTCAGATTTTAGAGGAGAAGGGGGTTTGCAGCGTCGCAGAGCTGGAGGAAGCGGCCGCAAACCACAATTTCAATCATGCGTTTTTAAGCGGTGTCCCCTTGGGGGATGCCAAGCGCTTGGAGGGCTATCTGTTTCCGGATACCTATAATTTCTACAAGGGGACGGAGGCGTCCACGGTCATTGGAAAGCTTCTAAACAACTTTGACACCAGAATGGAAGAAAACGGCGGTTATGAAGCAGTGCCCCAAACAGGCTGCACCCTGGAGGAAATCATCATCATTGCGTCCATGATCGAGCGGGAGGCCGCCTCTGCCGACGAAATGCCGGTGATCGCCTCCGTGATCTACAACCGGCTGAACGCCGGGATGGCCCTGAACATCGACGCCACGATCCAGTATATTCTGCCGGAACGGAAGGAGAATCTGACGGTGGCGGATTTGGCAATTGAAAGCCCCTATAACACGTACCTGAACGAGGGACTGCCCCCCGCGCCCATCGCCTGCCCCGGCATGACGGCCATTCTTTCGGCCCTTTCGCCGGACAGTACCGAGTATTATTACTACGCGCTCCACACGGAGGGCTACCACGCCTTCTTCCAGGACTATGATTCCCATCAGGACTTTGTTCAAAGCCCGCAATTCGCCTATTATGAAGGCTGATGGGCGGCGGCCTGAGGCCTGCCGCAAAAGCCCGGTGAATCGGGCATTGACAACAGGAAACGAGCGGGTATACAATAAGATTTCAATTAAACGAAAAAATCAGACGCTGTCAAAGGAGCGGATTGCCCATGGAATGGTTTGGGCTCAATGAGTTAAGAGAAAAATTTCTATCCTTTTTTGAAAGGAAGGCGCATTTAAGGCATCAGAGCTTTCCCCTTGTGCCGCAGGGGGACAACAGCCTGCTGCTGATCAATTCGGGCATGGCCCCCTTGAAGCCGTATTTCACAGGGGAGGTCCCCCCCCCCGCCAAGCGGATGACCACCTGCCAAAAATGCATCCGCACCCCGGATATCGAGCGGGTGGGGAAGACTAGCCGCCACGGGACGTTCTTTGAAATGCTGGGGAACTTTTCCTTTGGCGACTATTTCAAACGGGAGGCCGTGGCCTGGGCCTGGGCGTTCATCACGGAGGAGATAAAAATCCCCGTGGAGAAGCTGTACGTTACCGTCTACCTGGACGATGACGAGGCCTATGATATCTGGACAAAGGAGGTGGGTGTCGCCCCGGATCATGTGTCCCGCTTGGGCAAGGCGGACAATTTCTGGGAGATCGGCATGGGTCCCTGCGGTCCATGCTCCGAAATCTACTTTGACCGGGGCGAAAAAAGGGGCTGCGGCAGTCCCGGCTGCGCCCCCGGCTGTGACTGCGACCGGTTTGTGGAGTTCTGGAACTTGGTCTTTACCCAGTACTACAACGACGGGGCGGGCAATTACACGGAGCTTGCCAGCAAGAATATCGACACAGGCATGGGCCTGGAGCGGCTGGCCTGTATCGTTCAGGACGTGGACAGCCTATTTGACGTGGACACGGTCATGAATATTACGAAGCGGGTGTCCGAGCGCACCGGCGTCACCTACGGACAGGGAGAAAAGTCGGACGTGTCCCTGCGGGTCATTACGGATCACATCCGCTCCACCACCATGATGATATGCGACGGCGTACTGCCCTCCAATGAGGGCCGGGGGTACGTGCTGCGGCGGCTTTTGCGCCGGGCCGCCCGACACGGCAAGCTTTTAGGCATCGGCGAGCCGTTCCTGTACGAGGTCTGCGAAACCGTGATCCGGGAGAGCTGCGCTGCGTATCCGGAGCTTTTGGAAAAGCGGGATTATATTCGCAAGGTGATCCGGATTGAGGAGGAGAACTTTAACAAGACCATTGACGCCGGGATGCACATTTTGGGCGAAATCCTGGAGTCGATGGACGCCAAGGATATGATCGTAATGCCCGGAGACGACGCTTTTCGGCTTTACGACACCTACGGGTTCCCGATTGACCTGACCGTGGAGCTTCTGGAGGAGCAGGGCAAGGCCATCGACCGGGCGGGCTTTGAGGCCCTGATGGAGGCCCAGAAGGAGCGGGCCAGAGCAGCCACCGCCGCCATGGGGGATCTGGGCTGGGTCGGTGTAGAGCTGGGGCTGCCAAAGGATGTGCCGACGGTTTTTACGGGTTATGAGCGGCTCTCCGACACCGGCGAAATTCTGGCTATTGTGGTAGACGGGGAGCCCCGGGCCGCTGCCTTCGCCGGGGAGGAGGCCGTTGTGGTATTGGACAAGACGCCCTTCTATGGGGAAAGCGGCGGCCAGACGGCGGATACGGGAGAAATCACCGTGGGGGACGCCCTGTTTGCCGTGTCGGACGTACAAAAGTCCAGAGACCAGAAATTTATGCACATCGGCACTGTAAAGGCGGGAACGCTGCAGGTGTCCCAAACGGCGGCGGCGTCTGTCGATTCGGCGCGCAGGCGGGCCGTTATGCGGGCCCACAGCGCCACGCACCTGCTCCACCGTGCGCTTCGGAACGTTCTGGGCGGCCATGTGCAACAGGCAGGCTCCTTGGTTACGCCGGATACGGTACGCTTTGACTTTACCCACTTTTCGGCCCTGACCACGGAGGAGATCGCGGCGGTGGACCGGGAGGTCAACGATATGATCCTGGAGGATCTGCCGATTGAGATCCGGGAAATGGCGCTGGACGAGGCCAAGCGCCTTGGCGCGATGGCCCTGTTCGGCGAAAAGTATGGAGAGGTTGTCCGCGTGGTCAGTATGGGGGACTATTCTACGGAGCTGTGCGGCGGCACCCATCTGACCAACACGGCCAAAATCGGCCCCTTCCGGCTGATGAGCGAATTCTCCGTGGCCTCCGGTGTCCGGCGGATCGAGGCCATTGTCGGGAAGAAAACCCTAAAACTGCTGAACGGGAACCTGCGGCTTTTAAGCCAGGTGGCCGGGGAACTGAAGGCAAACCCGGCGGAGCTCCGCGAGCGTGCGCAGCATTTGATGGAGGAGTTCAGGAAAATGCGCAAGCAGACGGAAAATCTGGCGTTCGGCCGGATCAAGGGGGAGGCGGAGCGATTCCTCCTGGGCGCAAAGCAGGTAAACGATCTGCGTGTGATCACCGCAAGCGTACAGATGCCCCCCGACGAGCTTCGGAAAATCGGCGACATGATCCGAAGCCGGGACGAGCAGGCTGTGGCGGTGCTGTCCTCCAGCATAGACGGCAAGCTTACCTTCCTGGCGGTCTGCGGCAAGGCGGCGATTGAAAAGGGCGTGAAGGCCGGAGAGCTGATTCGTGCCGTGACGGCGGTCTGCGGCGGCTCCGGCGGCGGCAAGCCGGAGTCGGCCATGGGCGGCGGCAAGGATCCGATGCTGCTGGACGACGCGCTGGCCATTGTAGATCAGTTTGTGTTGGACAAGACTGGAGGTGACCAGAGTTGACGGATTGCATTTTTTGCAAAATCATCGCGGGGGAGATTCCCGCCGCGGTGGTTTATGAGGACGAGGACGTGCTGGCCTTCCGGGATCTCAATCCCCAGGCGCCGGTGCATCTTTTGGTGATCCCCAAGGCGCATATCCCCTCTGCGGCGGCCGTCACGGCGGACAATTCCCGCCTTGTGGCAAGGTGCTTTGAGGCAATCGCGCAAATCGGGGCCCGGGAAGGGCTGGACGGCGGCTTCCGCGTCATCTCCAACGCGGGGGCGGATGCAGGGCAGACTGTATCTCATCTCCATTTCCACGTCTTGGCCGGGCGAAAGCTGGGCGAGGGCCTGATTCCGAGCGCCTGATCCGATGCGGAAGCTGGCGCTGTTTGCGTTCTCCTTTGCCGCGGCGGTGCTGGCTTGCCAAGCACTGGCGCTGACCGGCTGGACGCTGGGTGTTTTGGCCCTTGGACTTGTGCTGGGGGTCCTATTTGCCAGGGACATGAACCGGTTCCGGCTGATTCTCGTGTCCATCGGCGTGGCCGCGGGATTTTTTTGGAACGCCTTCTATGACGAACTCTTCGTGGAGCCGGCCCGGGCGTTGGACGGGCTGACTATGCCGGTTACCGGGGAGGTGACGGGCGATCCCGACGAAACGGAATACGGCCTGTATGTGCGCCTCCGCATCAAAACGGACGGCGCGATTTCCATACCGGCGCTGCTGTGCCTGGACGAGAAGGCTTTGGCTCTTGCGCCGGGGGATGTGGTGACCCTGACGGCTGAGCTGACCTTTGCGGACACGCGCTACGGGGAGAAGACGGACTATTATTTAGCCCGGGGCATATTCATTCGAGCCTATCAGGCGGGCCAGGTAACCGTTGCAAGCGACGGCAGGGGCGCTTTGCGATACGCACCGGCCAGGCTTGCAAAGGCGGTGCGGGAGAAGATTGCGGAAATTTTCCCCAAAAGCGCGGCGGGCTTCATCACGGCGATCCTGACCGGCGATACCTCCGGGATGGACGAGGCGTATCAAAGCGCCTTGTCCAAAAGCGGCGCGTCCCATATTGTGGCGGTATCCGGGATGCATGTTTCCTATTTAGTGGGCTTTTTGCGGTTTTTCCTGAGACGGAAGCGCAGGGCGGCGCTGGTCTCCATCCCGGTCGTTCTCCTGTTTCTGGCCTTTGTGGGCTTTACGCCTTCCGCCGTGCGGGCAGGCATTTTGCAGATTTTTTTATTGTCCGCGCCGCTGCTCCGGCGGGAAAGCGATCCGGTTACCGCCTTGGGCGCGGCCCTGCTGTGCATGCTTGTGCAAAATCCCTGCGCCGTCACCCATGTGGGACTCCAGCTTTCCTTCGCGGCGTCCTTGGGCATGACCCTTATGGCGGAGCCGGTGGAAGCCGCCCTTTCCGCCCGGGCCCGGAAATTTAAGCGCAACCAATTGGCGGCCATTCAGCGGTTTGTCATTGCCAGTGTTTCCAGCTCGGTCGCCGTGGCCGTCTGCACCGCGCCCATAACCGCGCTGCATTTTGATACGATTTCCATCCTGGCGCCTGTCACAAACCTTCTGATCCTGTGGATGCTTTCGGCCATGTTCTGCGGCGCCGTGATCGCCGTGGCCGCCGGATTTTTGTGGACGCCCCTTGGGGTGCTTGCTGCCTGGCCGGTTTCCTGGGGCGCGGCATACATCAAGCTGGTTTGCACCGGCGTTGCAAGGCTGCCGTTTACGGTTCTGTACACGGTGAACGACTATATCCGCATCTGGCTGGGGGCGGTTTATCTGATTTTTGGCGCGTACCTCCCTTGGAAGGAGCGGAAGCGGCCAATCCTCCCGGTCGCCCTTTCAACCGCACTCCTTTGCCTTTGCCTGGTGCTGGGTACGGCGGAAGCGGACGCGGGCACACTGACCGCCGCTGTGCTGAACGTGGGACAAGGGCAGTGCGTCGTCCTGTCCGGCGGCGGAAGAAATGTGGTGGTGGACTGCGGCGGGCAGAAGGACGCGGGGGAGATGGCGGCGAAATACCTGTTTTCCAGAAACGCGTACCGGGTTGACCTGCTGGTTCTGACCCACTTTGACACCGATCATATAAACGGCGTTCAATCCCTGATGGAGCGGCTTCCAGTCGACGCCCTCGCCATGCCCGTCCCCAGCGGAGAGGCCGCCGTGGACGAAATCATCGAAGCGGCCCGGACACTGGACATCCCGGTTACCTATATATCGGAAACGACCGCCTTCACGCTGGGCGGGCGGCAGGTGACCATATACGGGCCTGTGGGGATGCGCAGCAGTAACGATCGGGGTATTAGCGTACTGTATTCCGCCGGACAATTTGACGTGCTTGTCACCGGGGATTTGAGCGGGGAGATGGAGCAAAGGCTTATAAAGCTGGAGTCTCTGCCGGATATTGAGGTGCTTGTTATCGGGCATCACGGTTCCAAATATTCCACATCGGAGACCCTTTTGGCGGCGGTGCTGCCGGAGGCGGCGATTATTTCCGTGGGAGCCGGGAATTCATATGGCCATCCGGCGGAGGAAACGATCCGGCGTCTGCTGGACTTTGGGACGTACATATACAGGACGGATCTGGAAGGAACCGTTATTGTGAGAGCGGGGTAAGGACATGGCGAAGGACGACGGACTGGCGCGGCTCAAACAGGCGATTTCGCAAAATACCCCCGACAGCCTGTATCTGCTTTGGGGGGAAGAGGATTACCTGCGGGAGTATTATCTGGAAAGACTCAAGACGCTCCTTTTGCCGAAGGGACTGGAGGGAATGAATCACACGCGGCTGACCGGAGGTAAGGCGGAGTTGTCCGCGCTGGCGGAGGCCGTCGATGCCCTGCCCGTATTTTGCCCGCGGCGGCTGGTGGAGGTTCGGGATTTTGACCTCTACAAGGCCCCGGCGGACACCCGGGATAGGCTGGGCGCAATGCTGGGTGACCTGCCGGATACCTGCTGCCTGGTCTTTGTGATGACGGATCCGGCCTTCAAGCCGGACAAGCGGACAAAGCTGCACGCCGCGGTGCAGGCCGCGGGCACGTCGGTGGAATTTAAGAAGCAGGGCCAAGCGGACCTGGTCAACTGGATCCGCCGACGGTTCAAGGCCTGCGGAAAAGAAATTGAGCGGCAGGATGCGGAATACCTGATTTTCTACTGCGGCGGGCTGATGACCGGCCTGATCTCGGAGATTGAGAAGCTGGCTGCCTGCGCAACGGGCAATCGGGTCACGCGGAAGGATATCGACGCGGCGGCTGTGCCCGTTCTGGATGCGGTGGTGTGGAACCTGACGGACGCCCTGACCAGGCGGGATTTTGACTGCGCCGTAAAAACGCTGGGGGAGCTATTGCAAATGCGGGAAAACCCGATTATGCTGCTGAGCGTGATCGGGAACCAAATGCGAAAGCTGTACACCGCGCGGCTGGCGCTGGAGGCAAACCGGGACGCAGAATATATCCGAACGCTCTGGGATATGAAAAGCGGATACCCCGCCCGGCTCCTGATGGAGGCCGCCAGGAAGTGCGGTCGGGAATGGTGCCGCGAGGCGGTGGCCCTGTGCGCCCAAACCGACATGGACATGAAAAGCACAGGCAGGAACGGGGAGGAGCTGCTGATGGAGCTTCTGGTAAAGCTGGCGGCGGAATAACCCATTTGGGCATCAAAAATTGCCGGCCCCCGCAAAGGCGGCGGGAACCGGCGGCGCTTGGGAGCTGTTTTTTTGTGGTAAGGATACGGGAAGTTATTGTGGTGGAAGGCAGGTATGATAAAAACACCCTGCGCCAGGCGGTGGACGCGGTAATCATTGAGACCGACGGGTTCGGTGTGTTTTCGGACAAGGAAAAGCTTTCCCTATTACGGAGATTGGCCGAGCGGCGGGGTCTGATTATCCTGACGGATAGCGACAGCGCGGGTTTTTTGATCCGGAATTACTTGAAGGGCAGCCTGCCCCGGGACAAGATCAAGCACGCCTATATCCCCGATGTAAGCGGGAAGGAAAAACGAAAAACGGCGCCCGCCCGGGAAGGGAAGCTGGGGGTAGAGGGGATGCGGCCCCAGATCCTCCTGACTGCGCTGAAAAATGCCGGCGCCACAATGGACGGGCCTGCGGCGGACAGTCAAGCTGCCCCCGAACGGCGCATTACAAAAACGGATCTGTACCTGGCGGGGCTTTCCGGCGGCAAAGACAGCGGGGAACGGCGGAAAGCGCTGCTCCGCGCCCTGGATTTGCCCGCGAGGCTCTCCCCCAACGCGATGCTGGAGGTACTCAATGCCCTGCTGTCCTATGAAGCGTTTCAGGCGCTGGCTTCCGAGCTGTAGGGGCGCTATTTTTCCATCGTAATCTCCTCCACGCAGGCGGAGGCGATGACGGCGACCAATAAAATGGCAGCGGGCATCGAGGAAAGCTCCTTCGCATACAGGTAGGCCGTATAGGATTCCAGCGACAGGCCGCCCCCCCAAAGCAGGAGCAGGAGGGACAGGATCAACAGTACGCAGGACAGGAGCAGGCTCACCTTGAGCAGCATATATGTAGTATTGGTCATGGCGGAGATTCTCCGCCCCATTTTTTTTAGATTTTCCATAAGAGTCCTTTTGCGCTTCCCGGCCGGGAAGCGTTTTTTTTTAATTATAATCCCTGATTTTGTGGATTGCAATGGAAAATTGGGGGAGAGGAGACACAACATATGGGATTTTGTCGAATAATGAGAAAATATGTCGAATGAAATCTGTGGAAAAAGTAGAAAAATTGTGCAATAATTTTAAAGAACAAACAGCGCCTGAGGTGTCAGGGAAACAAAAGAAGACCATTGAAAGGAGACCTTGGAATGAGGAAAATTGAAACAGGACGGAAGGAATTGGCGTTGAGCGGCTGTGATAAAATGGAACTTGTCTATTATGTGACGGTCGATGAGACGGGCGGCACGGAGTTTACGGAGCCCTTTGAAGTGTACGGCGTCGGCGTCACGGCCGGACGGGAGGGCGCGCTTGCGCGTGGGATTACCACGAACGCGGACAAGATTTGGCGGCTCACGCGCATGCTTGCTAAGCATGACGTCACGCCCGTCGGCCTGGGAGACGTCCTGCAGGATCTATTATAGAAAAAATTTAAAAAATGCGTATTCGCGTTCAACGCGAAGGTGTATTATAAACCGTCAGCGAGGCTGCACCGGCGATTCATTTTCGACTGCCGGCGCGTCCGTGACGAAGCCATAGCCGGAAATTCCCGCCAGGAGTCTTGCGGCCTCGGCACGGGTGATGTTGTTTTTCGGCAGGAAGGTGCCGTCCGGATAGCCGGAGAAGATGCTATTGCCGTACAGCTTGATGATGGAAGTGTACGACCAGTCATCGGCGGAAACGTCCGAAAAGGGATTGTCGTGGTAACCAATGCCGGTGGACAGTACCAGCAGCCGGTCCAGAAGGACCGCCATCTGCTCCCGGGTAATGGGGGCGTCCGGCTCAAAAAGATTTTCCCGCAGGGCGGTTACAAATTGGGTATATTTGTCCCGGTAGGTTTCGTTGACGTTTTGAATATCCACATTGACGCCGTCCAAGCTATAGGCGTACACTGCGTCCCGGATGGCGCGCACAAGGGCGTCCGGATTGTCCAGCGCGGCGTTTCCGGCGGCCTTGTTCCAGTGGTTGCTGAGAAACGGTGTGACGGTTATGTGCGCGCTGTGCGCGTACATAACAAGATCCGTGTCCACATGCATGACGAGGCTGCCGTCCTCGTTCAAATCGAATCAAGAGGGCGCCAGCGTGTTCACTGCGCCGTCGGTTTTTTCCAGGTTGGTTTTATAGATGGCGGTGGAGCCCGCGAAGCAGTAGGCCATCAAGTAGCGAAGCGCTTCCACGCCGCCGCTGCCGAGCATCATACATGTGAGGAACAGAAGCAGGCATTTGCGCGCGTTTTTCATAGGGAATCCTCCTCGTTTTGATTCGCTTTCCTTTTGTCTACGGAATACGGGCGCTTAGTATTGGCCCTCCTCTGGATTTGATATGGAATTGCGCTTCGGGAATGGTTGCCAATCCGAAATTTTAATGGTATGATATGCAAATGAACTTTGGGGGGGATCGTGTATGGAGCAAGCTGTTTTTACGCCCGGGAATATTTTAATACCGAAAAAGAACGTGGATATGAAGAAATGGAGCGTTGTAGCCTGTGACCAATTTTCGTCGGAGCCCGCCTATTGGGAACGGGTACGGGAAGCGGTGGGGGACTTGCCCAGCACCTTTCATCTGATTCTTCCGGAGGCGTGGCTGGAGGGGGCCGACCTTTCGCGGGAGGGCGACCGGATCGGCGGCGCCATGGCGCGCTGTCTGGAAGCCGAGGTGTTTGAAGAAATCCCGGATTCCTATATTTTTGTGGAGCGCAGGCTGGCCGGCGGGAAAGTCCGGCGGGGGCTTGTAGGCTGCCTGGACCTGGAAGCCTATGACTTTGCGCCGGGGACGAACGCACCGGTACGGGCCAGTGAAAACACCGTGGTTTCCCGGCTTCCGGCCCGGATCGAAATGCGCCGGCGGGGGGCGTTGGAAACGCCCCATGTGATGCTGCTGATGGATGACCCGGGCAAAACGGTGTTTGCGCCGCTTTCCAAAGGCGCAAAACGGCTCCGGCTGCTATATGATTTTGACCTGATGGAGGGGGGCGGGCATATCACCGGCCGGCAGGTAACCGGCGCGGAGGCAAAAGCCCTTTCCCGGGCGCTTTCGGGCCAAACGCTGCTGGTGGGGGACGGAAACCACTCCCTGGCGGCGGCGAAGCTGTATTGGTCGGAGGTCAAGGCGGGGCTGGGGCCGGAGGAACGGGCGGTCCATCCCGCCCGGTATGCCCTGGCGGAGCTGACGAACGTCCACGACGATTCCCTGGAAATCGAGCCGATCCACAGGATCGTCCGGGGCGGGACAGGGGGGCTTGTCCGGGCCTTTGTCCAAGGGTGCCCCAACGCGTCGGCGGAAGTGCCCCCGGCGGGCTCCGGCCCGACGGCCCGAAGGATCCGGTACATTGATGGGGCGGAAACGGGAGACATCTATGTAACCGGTTTGACCATCGGGGAGACAATCGGCGCGTTGCAGGCGTTTCTGGACGGACAGGCGGATTTGGATATTGATTATATCCACGGGCGCGAGAGCCTGGAGCGGCTTGCGCGGCAGCCGGGAAGCGTCGGCTTTTTGATGCCCCCGGTGGAAAAAGCGGAGCTGTTTCGTTCCACCCAGACGGACGTGTTCCCGAAAAAGAGCTTCTCTATGGGACATGCCGCAGATAAGCGGTACTATCTGGAGTGCAGGGCAATCCGGGAGACAGGAGGCCGCCGTGGGGGAAATATTTGAATCCCGCGTTAAAATCGGGTCTTTTCACACGGATCTTCATGGGCTGTGCCGTCCATCGTCCCTGCTGGGCTTTTTACAGGAGACGGCGACGGAACACGCGGCGGAGCTGGGGGTGGCGCGGGAGCTGCTCCTGACTCGGCACGGATGCTTTTGGATGCTGGCCCGTCTCTGGTGTGAATTGACCCGGCCCATCACCTTCGGGGACACGGTTACCATCCGTACTTGGCACCGGGGCGCGGAAACGGCGGTGGTTTATCGGGACTTTGATTTGCTTGTAAATGAAATGCCTGTGGGGGAGGCCGTCACCACATGGGTACTGGCGGACGCGGCGGACAGGCGGATGCTCCGGCCTGCCGCCATTCCGGAATTCGCCGCCAGCCCGCGGCCGTCGGCCACAAAAACGAGAAAGCCCGGAAAGCTTGCGCTGCCCGAGGGGCTGGCGCTTTCGGAAAAACGCAAAATCCACTACAGCGACGCGGACATCAACGGGCATATGAACAATACCCGCTATGTGGATCTGGCCTGCGACGCCCTGGGGTATGGTAAGGCCGGAGGCCGGTATGTGTCCGAGATACAGGTGGGGTTCCTGGCTGAGTGTTTTCCCGGCGAGGAGCTGCTTGTCCTTACAAAGGAAGCGGCGGGCAAGGGGTATGTGCTGGGCGCGGACGACGCGGGCAAGCGCCGCTTTGAAGCTGCGCTTGCCCTGAGGGATCAATAGACCTGTCCGAGAACCTGCCGTCATGGATCGGCGGAAAAAATCCTCGGCCAGCCATCCACGGCAGGCTCTCGGACAGGTCTAATAATACGCGGAAAGGAAAGGGGGCAGGCTGTTGAAGAGCTCGAAGGAGACTACCTGCTGCTTCAGCGGCTACCGTCCGGCCAAGCTCCCCTGGAGGGACGATGAGACGGACGCGGGGTGCGTCAGGCTGAAAAAGGCCCTGTCTGATGTGATTGAGGCCGTCTATCATGACGGATACCGCCATTTTATTTGCGGTATGGCCCAGGGGAGTGACTTCCTGTTTTGCGAAGCGGTCATAGGCCTGCGGAACGCTTATCCGGACATGACGCTGGAGGCGGCGATCCCCTGCGAGACCCAGGCCGAAAAATGGCCGGAGGCCCAGCGGAGCCGCTATTTCAGGCTGGTCAGCGAGTGCGACACGGAAACGCTTATACAATACCGCTATACGCCGGATTGTATGCGGCGGAGAAACCAATATATGGTGGATCATTCCGATCTGCTGATCGCAGTGTTCGACGGGATGGCAGGCGGTACGATGCAGACCGTCACCTACGCGATAAAGCAAGGGCTTCGGGTTATTGAAATCAAGCCGTAAAAAGCATTGTGGTGTGCGCACTCGCATACCACAATGCTTTTGCTTGATCGTTGTTGTAGGATGTCGGTGCCAGTCACGTCTTCGCTGTCACGTTGTCTGTCACCGTTTCGTCAATAATCCCGTCGTTGTCCTTCACGACGCCGTCGTTGTTATGCGTCGGGGTAACCGTGGCGGTGACCGCGGGGGTGACCACGGGGGAGGCTGTCACGCCGTTGGTCACGTTGTTTTTGCCGCAGCCGCAAAGCAGGGCGGTGAGCAGCAGGATAGACCCGATATATGCCGTGCGTTTTTTCATCAATTCCATTCCTTTCCTTTCGTATCTCAAACTTTTGTGCGTTTCGAGAGTATTATTCGCAATTCTCAAAAATTCATCCATAAAAAAGGAAAGAATTGTATTGGGAAAATATAGAATGATAGAAGCCGTGCGGCAGGCGCCAATTTTTCCTTGAACGGCGTTCCTCCTTGTGGTATAGTAATAGCCGTTACTGCAATGAAACCGAAAATAGGGGGCGGTCGCCGCTTATGAAATTCACAAAAATGCATGGACTGGGAAATGATTACATTTATGTCAATTGCTTTGAGGAACAGGTCCCGGACCGGGCAGCTTTGGCCCGGCGGGTTTCCGACCGGAATTTCGGGATCGGCGGCGACGGTCTGATTTGCATCTGCCCGTCCCACCGGGCGGATTTCCGCATGGATATGTACAACGCGGACGGATCCCGGGGGCTGATGTGCGGAAACGGCATCCGGTGCGTCGGGAAATATGTGTATGACAACGGGCTGACGGACAAGACGGAAATTACGGTGGAAACGCCGGGAGGGATCAAGCGGCTTGCGCTCCACCTGAGCAGCGGCCGTGTGGATACGGTTCGCGTGGATATGGGCGCGCCGATGCTGGCGCCGCCGGACATCCCGATCCTGGCGGAGGGGGATTCCTTCATCGACCGGCCCATACAGGTGCTGGGGGAAAGCTGGAACGTGACCTGCGTGTCCATGGGCAATCCCCACGCAGTTGTCTTTGTGCCGGATGTGGACGCCTTGGCGCTTCTGAGGCTTGGCCCGGCCTTTGAATGCCACGGCCTGTTCCCGGACCGGGTGAATACGGAATTTGTCCAGGCGCTGGATGATGGGACGCTGAAAATGCGGGTCTGGGAGCGGGGCTCCGGAGAAACCTTGGCCTGTGGTACGGGCGCTTGCGCCAGCGTGGTGGCGGCGCACCTGACGGGCCGCTGCGGCAGGGCTGTTACCGTACAACTGCGGGGCGGTGCGCTCCAGATCGAATGGGCCGACGGGGACGGGCATGTCTATATGACCGGCCCGGCGACGACGGTTTTTGACGGAGAATTTTATCTGTAGAAGGGGAATACAAATGCTGAAAATTAATGAAAACTATTTAAAGCTTCCGGGCGGGTACCTGTTTCCGGAAATAGAGCGGCGTCAGACCGCATTGGAAGCCCTTGGGCTTCCAATGCCCTTGATCAAAATGGGCATCGGGGATGTGACGCGCCCGCTGGCCCCGGCCGTGATCCGCGCCATGCATATGGCGGTGGATGAGATGGGCAGTGCCGAAAACTTCCGGGGCTACGCCCCCTATTATGGATATGACTTTCTCCGGGAAACCATCGCGGTCCATGATTACCAGGCCAGAGGCGTACAGATCGATCCGGACGAAATCTTCGTCAGCGACGGGGCAAAGAGCGATTGCGCCAATATCGGAGATATTTTTGATATAAACAACAAGGTGGCCGTGTGCGATCCGGTTTATCCCGTCTATGTGGACACCAACGCTATGGCGGGCCGGGCCGGGGACTACGGAACGGACGGATGCTGGTCGAACCTGATCTATATGCCCTGCGTGGCGGAAAACAGCTTCATGCCGGAGCTTCCCAGGGAAACGCCGGACATAATCTATCTCTGCTATCCGAACAACCCCACCGGCGCCACGGCCACCAGGGCCCAGTTGGCTGACTGGGTTGCCTATGCCCGGAAAAACGGCGCCGTCATCCTGTATGACGCGGCCTACGAAGCCTTTATTTCCGAGCCGGAGATCCCCCACAGTATTTTTGAGATCGATGGGGCCGAGGAGTGCGCCATCGAGTTTCGCAGCTTTTCAAAAACCGCCGGGTTCACCGGGAACCGCTGCGCCTTCACGGTGGTGCCCAAGCGCCTGACGCGGGGCGGCGCCAGCCTGAATGCGATGTGGGGCCGCCGACAGTCCACCAAGTTCAACGGCGTCCCCTATGTGGTGCAGCGGGGGGCCGAGGCGGTCTATTCCCTGGAAGGGCAGACGCAGATCCGGGAGACGATCGCATATTACATGGAAAACGCACGGGTGATCCGGGACGGGCTGCAACAGGCGGGGCTTGTAGTCTATGGCGGTGTTAACGCGCCCTATATCTGGGTGGAAACGCCGGATCATATGGACTCTTGGGACTTTTTTGACCGACTTTTAAAAGAGGCCTGCGTGGTGACCACCCCCGGGGCGGGCTTTGGCCCCAGCGGGGAAGGCTACATCCGACTGACGGCCTTCGGCGGCGCGGCGGCCACAAGAGAAGCTGTGGAGCGGATTGTTGGGATTTTAAACTAATCCGCATTCAAAACATTCCGTTTTTATTTGCAGCATCGTATTATTAGGAACCGGAGCATATACTGTCAATGTATCCGCCGTCCGTTCCGGCCGCTTTCGGGGTCGCCATTTTCGGGCGTTTCACTGTTTTTGAGAAAAGGAGATAACTATGTGTGGAATTGTAGGGTATATCGGAAAGGAGCAGGCCGCGCCGATTTTGCTGGAGGGGCTGCGGCGGCTGGAATACAGAGGATATGACTCCGCGGGCGTATCGGTACATACAAGCGAGGGGCTTCAGGTTGTAAAGGCAACCGGCAGGCTGGATGTGCTCGGCGGCCTGACCGACGATGGCCGGCGTATCGACGGGACGGCAGGCATCGGGCATACCCGCTGGGCCACCCACGGAGAGCCGAGCGATACAAATTCCCATCCGCACATGAGCCATCGGGGGAAGATCGTCGTCGTCCATAACGGGATTATTGAAAATTACCGGGAATTAAAGGAAAAGCTGATCCGCCGCGGCGTGGTCTTCAGCTCCGACACGGATACGGAGGTGGTGGCCCAGCTGATCGACTACTATTACAACGGGGATCTGACGGACGCCGTTTACCGAGCCATTGACCGGGTGGAGGGCTCCTACGCCCTGGGCATCCTCTCCGCAGATTATCCCGACCGGATCCTTGCCGTTCGCAGGGACAACCCATTGATTTTGGCGAAGGGGGAGACGGGGAATTTCCTGGCCTCGGACGTGACGGCGATTTTGAAATATACGCGGGATGTGATTTACCTGGAGGACGGGGAGCTTGCAGTCCTCACCCGTGACCAGCTTTCTGTCTATGACGTCTATCGGGAAAACACCGAAAAAGCGGTCGTCCGCGTGGACTGGGAGGTGTCCGCCGCCGAGAAGGGCGGACACCCACACTTTATGTTCAAGGAAATTCTGGAGCAGCCGGAGGTTTTTCAAAAAACCATCGCGCCCCGGATTAAGGACGGCGCGATCGACCTGAGCGAAATCTCCCTGACAGGGGAGGACCTTACGGCGGTGAACAAGATCTATATCATCGCCTGCGGCTCCGCCTACCATGTGGGGGTGATCGCAAAATATAACATTGAAAAATATGTGAGAAAGCCGGTGGAATGCGCGCTGGCCTCCGAATTCCGGTACGCGGAGCCGATTGTGGATGAAAACACGCTGGTGCTGGTGATCAGCCAGTCCGGCGAGACGGCGGACACCCTGGCCGCCATGCGGGAGGCCAAGCGGCTGGGGGCAAAAACCCTGGCCATCGTGAACGTGCTGGGCTCCACCATCGCCAAGGAGGCGGACGACTGTATCTATACCTGGGCCGGGCCGGAGATTGCGGTGGCCACTACAAAGGCGTATAGCACACAGCTGGCCGTCACCTATCTGCTGACGCTCCATCTGGCGCGGCTGGGCGGCACGATTTCCCGGGCGGAATACGACGCAGTGTTGGGGGAGATGTGCGCGCTTCCTCAAAAGATGCAGGAGATTTTGGCCCAGAAGGAGACGCTGCAATACTACGCCTCCCTGTATTTCAACAATGCCTCCATTTTCTTTATCGGCAGGAACCTGGATTACGCGGTGGCGCTGGAGGGCTCCCTGAAGCTGAAGGAAATCTCCTACATTCATTCGGAAGCCTACGCGGCGGGGGAGCTGAAGCATGGAACCATCTCCCTGATTGAATCCGGAACCCTGGTTGTGGCCCTGGCCGCGCACGAGCGCCTGTTTGACAAGCTGATGAGCAATGTGGCGGAGGTGCGGGCCAGAGGCGCCTGCGTATTTTGCCTGGCCCAGGCGTCCCACCGGGAGAAGGTGAAAAATGACGCGGACAGCGTGTTCGCCCTGCCCGCCGTCCACGAGATGCTGATGCCGTCTCTGGAGGTCCTGCCGCTTCAGCTGTTTGCCTATTATGTGGCGCTGATGCGGGGCTGCGACATCGACAAGCCCAGGAATCTGGCAAAATCCGTAACGGTTGAATAGAACGAAACAGGAACAGGCGGATGCCTGTTCCTGTTTCGTTCGCTGCCGGTTATCTGTACGGAATGGCCGTGTAGGACGCTGGGCGGCTAGCTGGGGGCGGCGTGCCGTCGGCAGTGTTCCCGGCAAGCAGCGCTCTGGTGACGGCCAGTACGCGCAGGAGCAAAACCAGCAAAGCGCCCAATAAGCCGCCCAGAAAGAATCCGAACAGGAATACCAGCGCCAGCATGGGGAGCGAACCGGCACCGGCGGCCAGCAGGGCCGGAAGGGCCAAGGCGATCCCGGCCGTAAGGATGGTTCCGACGATGGAGGCAATCAGAAAATTCCCAGCGTCCAGCAGGCAGCGCGCGATGGGCGTGGGGGCGGAATTTCCCGACCGAGTTACCATATAAAATACGAGGATCAGCGCGATTCCGGCTAGGCCCAGCCCGATCCACAGCAGTACGGGCAAGGCGGCTGATGCTACGTAGTATAAAATGACATCGAGAATAATCCCCACGATTAAAGCGAGCAGGATCGGGAACCAGTGACAGGGCCTTTGGAAATACATAGAGATCTTTCCTTTCCATCCTTGCAATGGCTGCATAACCAAGCAATTGATACGGAATCGATTCGTTCAAACCATACTATGCGGGCGGCACGGAAAATGTTTCATCGGGGCGCCCATAAATCTGACCCCATAAAAAAATATAAAACTGGGATTTTTCAAAATGCCAGTTTTGCAGTATACTAAGGGATGTTTTTGAATGCTTATAAAAGAGGGGGTTCATTATGGAAAAACAAAAGCGGGCGCTGGCCATTCACGATATATCCTGCGTGGGGAAATGCTCCCTGACGGTGGCGCTCCCGGTGCTTTCCGCCGCGGGGATCGAAACCGCCGTCCTGCCCACCTCCGTACTATCCACCCACACGGGGGGCTTTACCGGCTACACCTTCCGGGACTTGACATCAGACATCCTGCCCATCGCCGACCACTGGGAAGCGCTTGGGCTGACCTTTGACGCCCTGTATACGGGGTATCTGGGCTCCTTCGAGCAGGTGCGCCTGGTGGAGGGCCTATTTGCGCGGTTCGGCGAAAACGCCCTGATTCTGGTAGACCCGGTAATGGCAGATCACGGCGCGCTATACAAGGGCTTTGCGCCCGATTTCCCCGCCGAAATGGCCCGGCTGTGCAAGCGAGCGGACGTGATCGTCCCCAATTTGACGGAGGCG
>Ga0153972_1000008_pt1 | contig 63217 bp, 54 predicted proteins | sample TSGA056MetaG_FD_104732 | JGI IMG/M metagenome (GOLD analysis project Ga0153972, IMG submission 104732) | Attine ant fungus gardens microbial communities from Georgia, USA - TSGA056 MetaG | ecosystem: Host-associated > Fungi > Mycelium > Unclassified | place: USA: Georgia, George L Smith State...
ACGGTTTGTATCATTAAGCAGGTTTTACAAATACCGGGGCACGGGATGCGTGTTCTGATTGAGGGCGATTGCAGGGCAAGGCTGGTCAATCTTTTGCAGGACACACCTTACTTTGAGGCGGAGATCCGTGAGCTGCCTGATTTGCCGGTGCGCGCGTCCAATAAAAAGGAAGCGCTGCTGCGGCAAATCCATAGCCTGTTTGAGGAATATGCCCAGCTCGCGGAGGTTCAGCCTGAGGCTGTGATGAACCTGCTGACCAACGAGGATCCGGGGTTCATCGCGGATTACATTGCCCAGAACATCTATCTGAAGCAGGCGGAGCGGCAGCGAATCCTGGAAGAGGTGCGCCCGCTGAAGCGGCTGGAGAAAATGATTCGGCTCCTGTCCCGCGAGGTGGAGATTTTAGAAATTAAGAACGACCTTCAGGAAAAGACCGGGAATCAAATCGCGAAGGGCCAGCGGGACTATTTTCTCCGGGAACAGATGAAGGTGATCCAGGCGGAGCTGGGCGAGGCTTCGCTTGAGGAAGATGATGACCTGGAAGCCTACCGGCGCCAGATTCAGGCCCTGAAGCTTGCGGACGAATTTCAGGAAAAGCTTCTGAAGGAGGTGGGACGGCTTAGCAAGCAGCCTTTCGGCTCCTCGGAGGCCGCCGTAATCCGTACCTACCTGGATATCTGCCTGGCGCTTCCATGGAATACGCATACAAAGGACCGGCTGGACATCGCCGCGGCCAGAAAAGTGCTGGACGCCGATCATTTTGGCCTGAACAAGGTCAAGGAACGGATGCTTGAGTTTCTCGCCGTGAGGCAACTTGCCCCCGGCATTAAGGGTACGATTTTGTGCCTTGTGGGTCCGCCGGGCGTGGGCAAGACCTCTGTGGCCTACAGCATCGCCAGGGCGCTGGGCCGCCGGTTCCAGCGAATTTCACTGGGCGGCATCCATGACGAGGCGGAGATTCGTGGCCACAGGAAAACCTATGTGGGTGCAATGCCAGGCCGGATTATTTCCGCCGTCAAGCAGGCGGGCACCAAGAATCCCCTGATCCTATTGGATGAAATCGACAAGCTGGGCAGCGATTACCGGGGCGACCCGTCCGCGGCCCTTTTGGAGGCGCTGGATCCGGAGCAAAACAGCACCTTCCGTGATAATTTTGTGGAAATCCCCTTTGACCTGTCCGAAGCACTGTTTCTGACAACGGCCAATACGACGGACACCATTCCCCGCCCGCTGATGGATAGGATGGAGATCATTGAGCTGGGCAGCTATACCGACGAAGAAAAGCTCCAGATCGCAAAGCGCCATCTGCTTCCGAAGCAGCGGAAAAGGCACGGCCTTATGGCCAGACAGCTGCGGATAAACGATGATGCCCTCCGGGACATGATCGCAGGCTACACCCGGGAATCCGGCGTCCGCCAGATGGAACGGGAATTGGCTGCCATTTGCAGAAAGACTGCGGCGAAAATCGCGGAAGGGGAGATCAAGGCGGCGGCGGTTACGACGACGTCCCTGCGGGACTATCTGGGCGTCCGGAGATATAAGATTGATCCCGCCTCCGCTCAGGATGAAATCGGTATCGTAAACGGCCTGGCCTGGACGCAGGTCGGCGGTGAGCTTCTGGAGGTGGAGGTGAACGTGCTGGAGGGCGCCGGGCGGCTGGAGCTGACCGGGAACCTGGGCGATGTGATGAAGGAATCCGCCAAGGCAGCCCTCAGCTATATCCGAAGCCGGGCGCGGATTTTGGGCATCGACCCTGAATTCCATAAAACGAAGGACATCCACGTCCATTTCCCGGAGGGCGCGATTCCCAAAGACGGCCCCTCCGCCGGGATCACCATCGCAATCGCGCTGCTTTCCGCGCTTTTGGAGGCACCGGTGCGAAGGGATCTGGCCATGACCGGGGAAATCACGCTTCGGGGCAGAATTCTGCCCATCGGCGGGCTGAAGGAAAAGACGATGGCCGCGCTGCGGAACAATATCCGCACAGTGGTGATCCCGGCTGAAAATGAAAAGGATCTGGAGAACATAGACCCGACGGTCAAAAACGCGCTGCACTTTGTCATTGCGGATCATATCGACAAGGTGCTTGGCATTGCATTGAATTTTGCGGAACGGCCCCAGAAGGCCGTCCCGCTGCCGCCGGGCGTCTTGCGGGAGCAGGGGGAACGGGGCGTGGGCTCCGTGTCCATGCGGCAATAATTCGGCGGACGGATTGGGAGTGGCTATGAACCTGCATAATGTGGAATTTATCAAGTCGGCGGCAAGCCCCGGAGATTTCCTGCGGGACGGTGCGCCCCAGATCGTTTTTGCCGGGAAATCAAATGTTGGCAAGTCCTCTGTGATTAATCAGCTGTTGCATAGGAAAAACTTTGCCCGCGTGGGTGCGGCCCCCGGGAAAACGGTGCATATCAATTATTTTCGAATAGACAACCGGGCCTATTTTGTGGATTTGCCGGGCTACGGCTACGCAAAGGTTTCTAAAAGCGAAAAAGCCCGTTGGGGCAAGCTGATGGAGGACTATTTTTCCGAGCCGGCGCGTATTTCGCTGGGCGTTATGATCGTGGATGCCCGCCATGCGCCGACCGGGGACGACCGCATCATGGCGGACTGGTTCAAGGCGACGGGCCGGCCCTTCCTGCTTGTGGCCAATAAGCTGGATAAGCTGAAAAAAAGTCAAATCGAGCCCAATTTGGCCGTTATCCGCGAAGACCTGGCGCTTGCCGGGACGATAGAGCTGCTGCCCTTTTCCGCAGCCAAAGGGACAGGGCGGGAGGCGCTCACCACAAGGATTTTGCGTGCTTGTAATTCGCTTCCATAATTGTTATAATAAAATACATCAGCCGGGGGGAGGCGTGGAGAGATGGACGGCTTTTCGTCCGTATGGAACAACCTGAACTGGTCCGTTCTGTCGGACGCTCTGATTTCAATCCTATCCGCGCTCCTATGCATCACGGTGCATGAGGTCTCTCACGGCTTGGTCGCCTATAAGCTTGGGGATCCAACGGCGAAGGCCCAGGGCCGGCTGACGCTGAATCCCATTAAGCACATCGATCTGTTCGGCCTGCTCATGATGATTTTTTTTCGATTCGGCTGGGCAAAGCCGGTGCCGGTCGATATGCGTTATTTTAAAAAACCAAAGGCTGGCATGGCCGTTACCGCTTTGGCCGGGCCGTTTTCGAACCTGATTCTGGCGGCAGCGCTGATGCTCCTAATGTATCCCGTGGCCTATGCCGTGACGGTGGGCGGCGCGTCCTTGAAAGCGATGATTGATTTTCTGCAACGCACCGCTTATCTCAGCGTTTCCTTGGGGGTGTTTAATTTGATCCCTATCCCCCCGCTGGACGGTTCAAAGATCCTGTTTTCCCTCCTGCCGGAGACCTTGTATTTCAAGCTTATGCGGTATGAGCGGTTCGGCGTGATCCTGCTTTACCTTCTGGTCTGGAACGATATTATAAGCGCCCCCCTCCAAAAGGCCGTCTATTTCCTTTATACCCATATGCTCAGCGGGATCGGCGCGTTTTACGGCCTGTTTTCATAATAGACCTGTCCGAAAACCTGCGCGTGGATGGATGGACAGGCCTAACGGTACATTATGGGCGCATCTTAATGGGAGAACAAATGGACAATCCAACCTTCCACATAAAGGGCATTATCCGGGCGAAAGAGGATATGGAGGACTTTGAAGGGCCCCTTACCCTGCTTATGCAGCTGCTCAGCAAGAATAAAGTCGAGATCCGGGATCTGCAAATCCATCTGCTCTGTGACCAATACATCGAATATCTGGAAGAAATGAAGCGGATGGACCTGGAGATCGCCAGCGAATTTGTCCAGATGGCCTCCCACCTCCTGTATCTCAAAACAAAGACCCTCTTGGCAGGCGAGGAAGAGGTTCCGGAACTGGAGCTGCTCATGAACTCTATGGAGGCGCTGCAGAGGAAGGAAAGCTATCTTCGGATCAAGGGCGCGGCGGAGGTTTTACTGCTGTGGCGCGACCGGGGCGCAGGGTATGGTGTGAAGCCGCCGGAGGCGCTGCCTGCCGCCGCCGGATATCGATATAGCCACAGCCTGCACGAGCTGGTTTTCGCCCTGCAAAGGCTTCAGGAAAATCGAAATGCCGCCGGGAGCGTAACCCCCGGCAGGCCCCTCATTATACCCGCCCGTATCATATACTCCGTGGAGGACAAGACCCGAGAGCTTCTGTCGCGCCTGCAAAACGCGGAGTCCATCGCACTGGACGAGCTGCTGCTGGAAAGCAGGAGCCGCTCTGAGCTGGTGGCTACCTTCCTGTCCGTGCTGGAATTATGCAGGACCGGGCAAATGGTCTTTGCGTTGGCAGGGGCGGCGGTGTGTCTGCACCGGGTATGAGCCTTAAGCGGTGATGTGTGTCGGTACCGGAAGGAATGGATGCTATGGGAAATAATGACATAGAAATGGCAATTGAGGGCATACTATTTGCGGCGGGGGAGCCGGTTCCGGCGTCCCGACTGGCGGTTACCCTCGGCATCGATGTGGACGACGTGCTGCATGCGGCGGAGACCCTTGCGGACTACTATACAAGCAATAACCGTGGGATCCGGCTTGTTCGGCTGGAGGATTCCCTCCAGCTTTGCTCCGCGCCCGACTGTGCCGAATGGATCCGAGCCGCCCTGGAAAAGCGAAAGGCGCCGCAGCTCAGCCAGACGGCGCTGGAGGTGCTGGCGGTTATCGCTTATTACCAGCCTGTGACCCGTGCTTACATTGAAGCCATGCGCGGCGTGGACAGCACGTATACGGTCGGAACCCTGCAAAGCAGGGGCCTGATTGAGCAATGCGGCGTTTTGAACGCGCCCGGCCGCCCAGCCCTGTTTCGGACGACAAAGGGCTTTCTGCGTACCTTCGGCATTGCCGGTCTGGAGGAGCTGCCGCCCCTTCCGGAGCAAATGGAGGACTCCCGCCTGACGCCGGAGGCGAAGCCGAACCAGGGGGACGGGCAGCTGCAGTTATCCGGATTTGGCATGGGCGGCACACGTCCCTGTGAGGGGTGATGAATGTGCTTCCGATTGTCATCCTGGCCGTCCTCCTGCTTATGCTTTTCCTGCGCGTCGGTATTTCCGCCGAATATGGAGCGGACGGGGTGGTCGTCACGGCGCGGATCGGGTGGCTTAGCCTGCGTATTTACCCGAAGCCGGTGAGGCCGGAAAAGCCGGTGAAAAAGAAGCGAAAAGCGAAAAAGGAGAAAAAACCCGCAGCGCCGACAGGAAAGCGGGGCGGGGATTTTGGACAATTCAAGGCTTGGCTGGAGGTGATTTTGAATCTGCTGACGCAGATTCGGAAGCGGCTGACCATAAACGAACTGACCCTTGTCTATACCGCCGCATCGGGCGACGCGGCGGCGGCGGCCCTCCAATATGGGCGCGCCTGCGCCGTTGTAGCGGCGCTTGTGCCCGTTATGGAGCGCGGCTTCAAAATCAGAAGGCGGGATATTCAGGTGCTTGTAGATTTTGAAGCGCCCAGGCCGGTCGTTTATGTGAAGGGTCGCGTTTCCATGGCAATCTGGGAGGTGCTCCGGATTGCCGTGGCGTTTGGGTATGCCGTAGTAAAAAAGGGCTTGTTGAAAAAGCAGAAAGGTGGAAGTTAAATGGACAAGCATCCGATTGGGGACTTTATGGAGACCACGATGCAGAAGCTGCGGGAGATGATCGATGTAAATACCATCATCGGAAACCCGGTCACAACAACGGACGGGATTACGATTATTCCCGTCTCCAAGACCAGCTTTGGCTTTGCCACAGGCGGCGCGGACATGGCGAAGCAGCCGGACAAGAGCGGGAACCTTGGATATGGCGGCGGCGCGGGCGTGACCATTTCACCCGTGGCGTTTCTTGTGGTGAAGGATGGAAGCGTCAAGCTGATCAATGTGGCGCCGCCCGCGGTCACGACGGTGGACAGAATGGTGGAAATGGTGCCGGAGGTTATGGACAAGATCGCCGAATTCCGAAACAAAGACAAGGAATAGAGACTGCCTGAATTGTTAATAATAAGCACTGCCTTATAGTTGCGCAAGGCGGAGGGACGTCCGGATAACGTCCGCCGCCCTGCCTGAAAGAACAGGTGGTGCTTATTTGTGAAAAAACGGCTTTTGTTTTTTCTGCTCGGTTTCATTCTTTTCAGCGCGGTTCCCAATTTGTCCGCCCGCGCCGCCGTGGGCGTTTCCGCGGAAAGCGCGATTTTGATTGAGGCGCGGACGGGCGCCGTGCTGTATGAAAAAAACGCGTACAGCAGAATGCTGATCGCCAGTACGACGAAAATTATGACGGCTCTGGTGACGCTGGAGCATTGCAACCTTGACGATGAGGTCATGGTGGAGGCGGAGCAGATTCAGGTGGAGGGCTCCTCCATGTACCTGCGGGCCGGGGAGACACTGACAGTGCGGGAGCTTCTCTACGGTCTGATGCTCTCCTCCGGGAACGACGCAGCCTCCGTTCTGGCCTATCATACCGCCGGAAGCATTGAGGACTTTGCGGTGCTGATGAATGAAAAGGCCGCCGAGCTAGGCATGGTGAATTCCAGCTTCGAAAACCCTCATGGACTTGATGGGAAGGCGCATTACGCAACGGCGCGGGATATGGCGGTGCTGGCGGCCGCGGCGATGGAAAACGACGCCTTTGCCGAAATCGTCGCCACCCGCTCCATCAGCGTGGCGGGCAGGACCCTCACAAATCACAATAAGCTCCTGAGCCTTTACGAGGGCGCTATTGGTCTAAAAACCGGCTATACCATAAACGCCGGCCGGACGCTGGTTTCCTGCGCGGAGCGGAACGGTACCCGGCTCATCTGCGTGACGCTGAACGCGCCCGACGACTGGGACGACCATGCCGCGCTATACGACTGGGGCTTTGAGAATTACCGGTATACGCGGGTGCTGGAGTCAGGCGCGGTTGTTGCGGCGCTTCCGGTCATATCCGGCCTGTCGGATACGGTCAGGGTGACCGCCTCCGCCGGGTATGAGGCGCTGCTGGCTGCCGGCGACCAGGTCGAAACCGCGGCATATCTTCCGAAATTCGTTTACGCCGGCATCTCCGCCGGGGACAGGGCCGGCAGCCTGTGGGTCTATGTGAACGGCGAGCCTGTTGCGGAAATCCCATTGTGGTATGAAACCGGCGTGGCGCTGGACGAATCCATCCGGCTGGATTTCTGGGAGCGCATTAAATGGGGCTGGTGCCGGGCGAACAAATATGGTATGATCCGGTTCGAATAGAAGCCCGCGCCGGGCGTTCCCGAACGCCTTGGGGCCGCCCGGCGCGGCGAAAAGGGAGGAGATGCAATATGGAAGACAGACTGCAAAAAATCCTTTCCGCCTATGGCGTCGCCTCCAGGCGGGAAGCCGAGGAAATGCTCCGGGCGGGCCGGGTCCGGGTGAACGGAGACATCGCGCTGCTGGGCCGGAAGGCGAATCCGGAGACAGACCGGATCCAAGTGGATGGAAAACCCTTGCCCCCGAAAGGGGAGAGGGTTTACATAATGCTAAACAAACCACTCGGCGTTGTAACTACGATGCAGGATGAGCGGGGTAGAAAAACCGTGGCGGAGCTGATGCGGGATGTGGGCGCGGAGCTGCATCCGGTGGGACGGCTGGATTTGAATTCGGAGGGACTGCTCTTGATGACGAATGACGGCGCCTTGACAAATGTTCTGACGCATCCAGCCTTCGGGATTCAAAAACGGTACCGGGTCTGGGTTCGGGGCGGCGCTCTGCAAAACGCCCCGGACGTGATCAGCGGCATCAGGCGCATTGACGGCCGCCCGGTCCGTCCGGCCCGGGTTCGCCTTATAAGGCAGGACGGGGACAGCGGCATTTTGGAGGTTTGCATCCGGGAGGGACGGAACCGGCAGGTCAGAAAGCTGTGCGCCGCGGCGGGGCTGACCGTCCAGCGGCTTGTGCGCGTCGCCGAGGGGGAGCTGCGGCTCGGAAGTCTCGGGAAGGGGGCGTGGCGCTATTTGGAGGATTGGGAAATTGCATATTTAAAACATTTATGCTTGCAAAATCCAAAAAAAAGTATAAAATAGAATTGCTCTGAGAATGGCTGCGGCAGACGTGGTTATTCATCTGCAATCAACGGCGGCGCCCGCCGGAAGCAGGCGGGCGTTACAGAAACGGAGTAACGGTATGGAAAAGGACATTTTGTCCGTAATCGCGGACAACTCTCCGCGGTTTTCAAAGGGACAGCGGCAAATTGCCAACTATATTGTGGAAAACTATGACAAGGCCGCCTTTATGAACGCGGTCAAGCTGGGGAACACAATCGGCGTCAGCGAGTCCACGGTGGTGCGGTTTGCCTCCATGCTGGGCTATGACGGTTATCCCGACATGAGGAAGGCCGTGCAGGAGATGATCCGCAACCGGCTCACGTCCGTCCAGCGCATTGAAGTGGCGAAGGACATCCTTGGAACGGGCGATACCTTATCGGCCGTCCTCAGCGCCGATATGGACAAGCTGCGGCTGACCGCGGAGATAATGGATACGAACGCGTTCGAAGAGGCGGTCTGCGCAATTCGGGACGCGAAAAGAATCTATCTGCTTGGCCTCCGGGCTTCCGCAACCCTGTCCAGTTTCATGGGCTTTTATTTGAGCCTGATTTTTGAAAATGTCCGGATCGTGAACGATACCTACGTCAGCGAGCCCTTTGAGCAGATTTTGAATATCGGGCCGGGGGACGTGTTCTTTGGCATCAGCTTTCCCCGCTATTCCCGTCGGACGATTCGGTGTATGCAATTTGCCAGGGATAAGGGCGCAACCACCATCGCCATGACCGACGGCGCAGCTTCCCCGATTGCGGATCTGGCGTCGATCCGCCTGTTTGCGAAAAGCGATATGGTCTCCTTTCTGGACTCCCTTGTCGCACCCTTGAGCGTCATTAACGCGCTGATCGTCGCCCTGGGCAACAAGGCGGAGGAGAGCCTGACGGCCACATTTGAAACACTGGAGCACATCTGGACAGAATATGACGTTTATGAGAAAAGCAACGCCTGACGGCGCTCAAAGCGCGCAGACTTACATAAGGACGCCGCTAAGGAAGGGAATGGACATCACATTTGGAACAGCATCTGAACATCGCAATCGACGGCCCCTCGGGCGCGGGGAAAAGCACTCTGGCCAGAATGCTTGCCGAGACTTTTGGTTTTCTGTATATGGATACCGGCGCAATTTACCGTACGCTGGGGCTCTTTGTCCTGCGGAGCGGGATCCGGGCGGACAGTGAGGCGGATGTGGTGTCGCTGCTGCCTCATGCGGATATCCGCATGTTTCATGACGCATCGGGACGGCAGCGGATGCTTCTGAATGGGGAGGACGTGACGGAAGCCATCCGGACGCCGGAGGTATCCCTGTACGCGTCCGCCGTTTCGGCACTGCCCGCGGTTCGGGCGTACCTTCTGAACATGCAGCGGGATTTTGCCAAAAAGCATAACGTGATTATGGACGGAAGGGACATCGGCACAGTGGTCATTCCGGACGCGGATTTAAAGGTGTTTCTGACGGCCTCCCCGGAGGAACGGGCCAGGCGCAGGTTACACGAGTTAAAGGCGAAGGGGATCGACGCGGAGCTTGCGGACGTATTGCGGGATATTTCCAAGCGGGACAACAATGACAGCAGCAGGGCCGCGGCCCCGCTGAAGCCCGCAAAGGACGCGGTGCTTTTGGATACAACGGGGAACAGCCTGGACGCTAGTTTCCGGCTGCTGAAGCGGATTGTGGAGGAGCGGCTGTATGAAAGGCCTGTATAAAGTATTTTATCTGCTCACCTATCCCTTTATCACCCTTTTGTATTGGCATAAAACCACCGGCAGGGTGTTTATTCCGGAGGGGGCGGCGGTTGTCTGCGCCAACCACTCCTCCAATAGTGACCCCTTGCTGCTGGCGTATGCCCTGACTAGGCATACCCATCTGCATTTTATGGCAAAGGCGGAGCTGTTTCGGATCCCCGTTTTGGGCCTGATATTGCGGAAGATCGGCATATTTCCGGTTGACCGGGCGAAGTCGGATATTACCGCCATAAAGACCGCCATGAAATACCTGAAGGCAGGAGAAAAGGTGGCCATGTTTCCGGAGGGGCGGCGTGTGGCGAACTCGGACGGCGGCGCCAAGACCGGCGCGGTCCGGCTGGCGGTGCGGATGGGCGTACCGGTTCTGCCGGTGCACATCCCCCGGCGGAAACGGTGGTTTTCCCGGGTATCCATTACGATTGGCGAGCCCTATACAATCTCCCTGGACAAAAAAGCGGCGTCTCCCCAGGACTATAACCGGGCCGCTTCCGAGCTTATGGAAAGAATCGAAGCGCTTGGAGGGCAGGCCGGATGAGGGAGGTCATTTTGGCAAAAACGGCAGGTTTCTGCTTTGGTGTGCGCCGGGCCGTCCAAATCGCCGAGGACGCGGCGGCGGGCTGCGAACGCTGCTACACGCTGGGACCTATTATTCACAACCGGCATGTGGTGGACGCGCTGGCGGAGCGGGGCGTTTATCCCATTGCGGACCTGTCCGAGCCGGAGCCGGGCAGTACAGTTATTATCCGCTCCCACGGCGCGGGAAAGGCGGAGCTTGAAGCGCTGGAACGGGCCGACGTCCGGGTGGTTGACGCTACCTGCCCCAATGTGGAAAAAATCCACCGGATTGTGGCGGAGGCGGAGCGTCGGGGCCGCATTCCGGTGATCATCGGGGAAAAGGCCCATCCGGAGGTGCGGGCGATCTGTGGCTGGTGCACGGCGCCGATCGTGCTGGAAACCGCCGACGAGCTGGCGGAATGGCTGCGGCAGTCCCCAGCGTATCTGGAAAAGCCCCTGACCGTCGTATTCCAAACCACCGGGGCGCATGAAAATGTGGTGCGGAGCGTCAATTTTCTAAAAAAAGAGTGTACAAGCGCAGAAATATTTGATACAATATGCAATGCGACGACAAAACGCCAGGAGGAAGCGGCCCGGCTTGCGGCGCAGTGCGACGCCATGATTGTGATTGGCGGTAAAGAAAGCGCCAACAGCAAGCGGCTTGCAGATATATGCGGACAGGCCTGTTCGAAGGTTTTTTTCGTAGAAGCCGCGGATGCCCTGCCGATTGACGCGTTCGACGGAGATATGAAAGTAGGAATCATTGCGGGCGCTTCCACGCCTGCATGGATTATAAAGGAGGTCTACCACAAGATGATTGAGGAAAAGAAGCAGCAAACGGATGAAATCACCGCGCTCGACCTGGAGGCCGTCCCCGCAGAGGAAGCGAGTCCTGTGGCGGATGAAATCGCCGCGCCTGTTCAGGTGGAAGCCGTCTCGTCCGAAGCGGAGGATATGGCCGCGCCTGCCCAAGAGGAAGCCGCCGAAGCGGTAGCACCGCAGGCGTCCGTGGATGCCCCTGAGCCTGCCCAGGAGGAATCCTTTGCGGAAATGCTGGAAAAATCCATTAAAACTTTACATACAGGAGAAAAGGTGACCGGCGTTGTTGCCGCCATCACGCCAACGGAAATTTCTGTGGATTTGGGCACGAAGCAGTCCGGCTATATCCCAATTTCCGAGCTGACAGACGATCCCGATGCCGCAATTGAGGATCTGGTGCAGGTCGGCGGTGAGGTGGATGCCTATGTTATGCGCGTGAACGATGTCGAGGGTACGGTGATGCTCTCGAAAAAGCGCCTGGATACAGTGAAAAACTGGGATGAAATCGAAGCCGCCCGCGTGGAAAAGCGGACGGTTGAGGGACTCATTACCGAGGAGAACAAGGGGGGCGTTGTCGCCAGGGTCAAGGGCGTCCGCGTATTTATCCCTGCCTCCCAGACTGGACTTCCCAAGGATACGCCCATGTCCGCATTGGTCAGGCAGCGGGTGAAGCTGCGGATCACGGAGGTGAACCAGTCCCGCAGAAGGGTCGTCGGCTCCATCCGGGTCGTACGCGCCGAGGAGCGGAAAGAGCTGGCGCAAAAAACCTGGGAAGACATTGAGGTAGGAAAGCGCTATGACGGCGTTGTAAAATCTCTGACCTCCTACGGCGCCTTTGTGGATATCGGCGGCGTGGACGGTATGGTGCATGTGTCGGAGCTGTCCTGGGGCCGGATCAAGAATCCTGCGGATGTGCTGCACGTTGGGCAGGAGATATCTGTCTACGTTCTGCGCTTTGACAAGGAGAAGGGGAAAATTTCCCTTGGCTATAAGGATCCCAACGCAAATCCCTGGAAAATTTTTACGGAAAATTACAAGGTCGGCACCGTCAGCAAGGTGAAGGTAGTCAAGCTGATGCCCTTCGGCGCTTTTGCGGAGATCGTTCCCGGGGTGGACGGCCTGATTCACATTTCCCAGATCGCGGATCACAGGATTGGACGGCCCGACGAGTTCCTGTCCGAGGGGCAGGAGGTGGACGCCATGATCGTGGACATTGATTATGACAAGAAGAACATTTCCCTCAGCATCCGCGCCCTGACGGACGAATCCGCCGCCCCGGCGGAGGTGGATCAACCCGACATGGACAGCGACGGCGTGGTCTATGATACGGACGTGAACATGCCGGAGGACGCGGAGGATATAGAATAAAGGCGAAAATCCCGGATAAAACGAAGACGGGCTTCCGATATACTATGAGGACGTCATCTCGCTTATATCCGATTCCGCCGAGGATATCCGGAAAATTGAGGAGGGCCAGTTCTCCGCTGTTGTGACCTATGGCGGCACGAAATTCCAGGAAAGCAGTTTTCCAGGACCCTTTAGCCCGAATCCGGGCGTCTCTTCCATCTATGTCTATAGCAACGAAATCAACGACTGGGTCAAAATTTATATCCCCGACGCACTGGATTTGGAAGCGGATATCAACGAGACGTTCAGAAGCAACGACAGCGCTTCGGGTACCGGAAAGGCTGTCCGGCGATATAGAATCTATTACACCGATAACCTTCACGTGGGTACAGCCATCGAGCCGCTAAACTGACCACATAAGGACTTGCGCAAAGGAAATGATTCCCGTGTGCCGGAATTTCGTTCCAACACGCGGGAATCATTTCCTTGCATTTTACTTTAAGACTTTAAAGCTTTTATGCTTTTGTGTGTTGCAGTATGGAAAGAGGTCTGGTATAATAGGGGAAATACGAAATAGGGGGAATCTCCTTGCAAACAGTCAAATTTTTTTACGGTAACGATGTGCCCGTTGAAATGCATAAGGTGCGCGTTGTACAAAAGTTGAATCTGAGAACGGTTGATCAGCGTCGGGAAGCGATCGAAGGGGCGGGGAATAACACGTTCCTGCTGCAAAACCGGGACGTGTTCCTGGATATGCTGACAGACAGCGGCGTAAACGCCATGAGCGACGTCCAGATGGCGGCCATGATGGTGGCCGATGACAGCTATGCGGGCAGTCAGACCTTTACCAGATTACAGGAAAAGGTTTGCGAAATATTTGACAAAGAATACTTCTTGCCCGCCCACCAGGGCCGTGCCTGCGAGAACATCCTGGCGAGAGCCTTTGTACAGTCCGGAAGCTGCGTACCCATGAATTACCATTTCACCACCACAAAGGCACATATCGCGGATAAGGGCGGTTATGTGGAGGAGCTGATTATTGACGAGGGGCTCGCGGTTACGAGCGATATACCCTTTAAGGGCAACATGGATCCCGCAAAGCTGATTAAGCTAATCGGGGAATTGGGGAAAGAGAAGATTCCCTTTGTGCGGATGGAGGCGGGCACCAATTTGATCGGCGGACAGCCCTTTTCCCTTGAAAATCTGCGGGAAATCTCCGGAATCTGCCGCGAGTACGGGATTCCGCTGGTGCTGGATGCCAGCTTGCTTGCCGACAACCTGTATTTTATCAAGGTGCGGGAAGCCGCGTGCAGCGACATGGAAATCCGCCAAATTGTCCGGGAGATGTCCAGCTGTGCGGATATCATCTATTTCTCCGCCCGGAAGCTGGGCCATGCCAGAGGCGGCGGAATCTGTACCAATAATCAGGACTTCTATATGCGGATGCGAGAGCTTGTACCCCTTTTTGAAGGATTTTTGACCTACGGCGGCATGTCGGTCAGGGAGATGGAGGCAATCACGGTGGGGCTGGAGGAAACCATGGATTTCGACATGATCAGCCAGGGTCCCCAGTTTATCAGCTATATGGTCGATGCGCTGCAAAAACGGGGCGTTCCGGTCATTACACCGGCGGGTGGACTTGGCTGCCATCTGAACGCCATGGAATTTGTCAGTCACATTCCTCAGGAGGAATATCCTGCGGGCGCGTTGGGCGCGGCGGTCTATATAAGCGGCGGCATCCGCGGCATGGAGCGGGGCACGCTTTCCGAGGATCGGTATCCGGACGGAAGCGAGCGGCTTTCCAATATGGAGCTGCTGCGGCTTGCCCTGCCGCGCCGTGTCTTCACCCTGTCCCAGGTGCAATACGCCATCGACCGGATCTGCTGGCTGTATGAGAATCGGAAAATGATCGGCGGCCTGAAATTTGTGGAAGAACCCAAGATCATGCGCTTCTTCCTTGGGCGGCTGGCGCCGGTGTCCGATTGGCAGGAAAAGCTGGTGGCAAAATTCAAGGCGGATTTTGGCGACAGCTTATAGAAAACGCGCAAGGGGCTGGGTTTCTTGCGTTCCAAGCTGAATGAGCTCCTGGCAAGGTTTTGAGAAAGAGGGTGTTTTTGGATGCGAAGATTTATTGCGTTTGCGATCATACTGGTTACAATCTTTTCAATAGCACCGTCAACGCTGGCGGATACAGATCCTGTTTTGGATGCATTCTGCGGGACATATCGCGGCTCCTATTACGCGAATCAAGGACATACCGGACTTACGCTGCGCGTATATAAGGATGAGGCGGATGCATATAAAGCGGAGTTTAAATTCTATTCCGTGCCTGAAAATCCATCGGTGCCATCTGGCCTGTATCTGTGTGACGTTAGCTATAATGAGACAGACAATACCTATTACGTTGACGGAATCGAGTGGGTGGAGCATCCCGCAACCTATAGCTTTGTTGATTTGAGCGGTACGATTTCGGAGGATTATGTATATTCCGGGGATGTTATTTATTCCGGGAGTAAAAAATATACATTCGAGCTTGTCAAGCAGATAGACGACAACGCGCCTTCAAGCTGGGCGGAAATAACGGTAAGTCAAGCGATCGAGTCCGGGTTAGTGCCGCTTGAGCTGCAAAAAGACTACCAATATCAAATAACAAGAGCAGAATTCAGCAGACTGGCAATGGCGCTTGTCGTCTTGAAAACCAATAGAAGTATTAATCAATTGTTGGAGGACAATGGCGTTTCGATCAACGAATCAACCTTCAGAGACACCAGCGATTCCTTTGTTCTTGCCGCTAACGCGTTAGGGATCGTGAAAGGGTATGGCAATGGCCTGTTCGGGCCCGACGATTATATCACCCGCGAGCAATCAGCAGTGTTATTGACAACGATTGCGAAGTTTTTGGCATTGCCGGAGCCTGCTGTTTCCGCTGTTTCATATAATGACAGGAACAGTTTTTCCTCGTGGGCGGCGGATAGCATTGATTACATTTCTTCTGTGCGGGATTTACAAACTGACGCGCCTGTTATGCAAGGGTCTGGTAATTATTTCGATCCGAAAGGTTTTTACAATAACGAGCAAGCTTTTATCACGGTTTATAAGCTTTATCTTGCTTTTCCTAATTGAAGATAGCTAGGTGCCGGACGCTTTTGCTTTTTTGGTTCCCCGCTTGTTAAGATTGCAGGCGGGGATTTTTTTCTGTCCCTTGTTGAGGACGGGGGGCGTTCCTTTTTGGCCGGGCGAAAAGTGTCATCCCCCCATCCCAGCAGAGGAAGAAAAAAACGCCCGATTCTTTCACCGATTATCGATCGTTTCCGGATACAAGTCATGCTTCCTAAACCGGTACGCCGCAAGCTCCGCATATTCGCTGCCGGGCTTTCCATAATTGCAATAAGGGTCGATAGACAACCCTCCCCGGGGGGTAAACTTGCACCAGACCTCAATATAATTGGGTTCCAGCAGCCGGATCAGGTCATTTAAAATAATATTGGCGCAGTCCTCATGGAAATCCCCGTGATTCCGGAAGCTGAACAGGTACAGCTTCAGCGACTTGCTCTCCACCAGCCGTTTGTCCGGCACATAGGAAATATACACGCGCCCGAAATCCGGCTGCCCTGTCATGGGGCACAGGCTGGTGAATTCCGGCGCGTTAAATTTCACCCAATAGGGCCGCTCCGGGTGCTTGTTCAAAAAGGCTTCCAGAATTTCCGGCGCGTAGTCCGACGGATATCGGGTTTTTTGATCCCCCAAAAGCGTCACGCCCGCAAGCTCATCCTTTGTCCGTCCTTCCATCGTCTTCATTTCCCCTTAATCATCAGATTCATGGTTTCCGCCCGCAGGTCTGAGTCGCTATTAAAGATACCGCGGATGGCGGAGGTGGTGGTCACCGCGTCCGGCTTCGTGGCCCCGCGCATGGCCATGCACATATGCGTGGCCTCAATGACGCAGATTACCCCCTGGGGCCGGAGCTTTTCCATCACGGCGTCGGCGATCTGAGCCGTCATCCGTTCCTGCACCTGAAACCGCCGGGCAAACCCCGCCGTTACCCGCGCCAGCTTGCTCAGGCCGGTTATGGTCTTGCCTGGGATATAGGCGACATGGCATTTTCCAAAGAAAGGCGCCAAATGATGCTCGCACAGGGAAAAAAATTCGATATCCCGCACCAGAACTAAATCTTGGCTCGGGGCTTCAAACTGGGTATCCAGGTGTGCCGCAGGGATTTCCTCATACCCCTTGGTGTATTCTAAAAACGCCTTCAAGGCGCGAAAGGGCGTGTTTTCCATGCCGGGCCGCGTCGGATCGTCCCCGCAGGCCCGGATCAGAGCCTCAAAGCCGTCCAGCGCCTGCCGGAGCGCTGTTTCATCCGAAACAGATTCCGGCCGGATTCCCGCCCGTTCCAGGCTCCGCCGCTGATCCGATGTAAAAATTTCCATTTGCGCTACACCTTCCTCCGATTGCCCCACACCCAGGTATGGAGCTGAGGCAGCACCCGCACCCATGCAAGCGCCGGATCCGCCAGAACCTTTTGACACAATTTTTCATAGCGCCCCACGGCGTCCGCGAGGTCAGCTTTGCCTCCGGGATTTCCCGGCTGTACAAACCATGAAATCTCCGGCCCCGGGTATTCGGCATATAGCCGTTTCATATATGCATAATCCGCGTCGTCGAACACAACGACCTTCATGGAAAAGGGGACGCCGCCGGCCGCCAGCTTCTCCACAAAGGGCCGAAGCGTTTCCAAAGACGTCTCGTTTTTGCTGGAGGGCGGCTTCGGGCTTACCGTCACGGCGTCCACGCGGTCAATCCAGTCCGGTGCGCGCGTCCCCTGAGTCTCGACCGCAATGCTGTAGCCGGCCTGCCTTACTAATACCAGGAGGCTCTCCACGGCAGCACCCTCGTGGACGCAGGGATTGCCCCCTGTCAGGGTCAGGTGCCTGCAACCGGCGGGCGCGCCCAATGCCTCAATCCGGTCAACGATTTCGCGAACCGTCAAGCATTCGGGCCGTTCTGCCCCGTCCCAGGCATATTTGGAATCGCACCAGACACAGTGGCCGTCACAGCCGTATAGGCGCAAAAACAGGGACTTTTGCCCGATCAGCGTCCCCTCCCCCTGTACGGTAGGGCCGAACAGCTCGCTGACCGGAAGCACCGCCGATTCGTCGAGCTCCGGCCCGTCTGCGGGCGCAGCCATCGGCCGGTCGGAAAGCTCCGCCGCGTTTGCCTGGGCATAGCTGGCGGCGGTCTCGTAAAGGCGTACAAAGTCCACCGGCAGGCCCCTCTGGACAAGCCGCCGCAGAATATATTCGCTCATATTTTCCGCCGTGGCCCGGAAGCCCAGCCTTACGATTTTGGCGCCCGCATTTTCCAGGGCGGGCAGAATGACCTCGTCGCCCTTTGCCAGAAAGCTGTGATCCCAATCGTCCAGTATGGTTTCCTGCACGATCCGCTTCAGGTCGCCAAAATCCAGGAGAAAGCCCTCCTTCGGCCCCGGCTTTTTGCTGGGCTCCCCGATAAGCCCTACCCGCAGCCTGTAGGAGTGACCGTGGAGGTTGGCACAGGCACCGTCATGCCCCGTTAACTGGTGGGCCGCCTCAAAGTTGAATTCCTTTACAATCCGTATCATAGTACCCGTCCGTTCAGATAGGCGTCCAGCCCCCGCTTTCGCAGAAAACAGGCCGGACAGTCGCCGCAGCCGTCCCCCACGATGCCGTTATAGCAGGTCAGTGTCTTTGTGCGGATTTCCGTTAAAACCCCCAGCCGGTCCGCCAGGGCCCAGGTGGCCTTTTTATCAAGATGCATCAGGGGCGTATGGATCGTAAGCGCCGTGTCCATGGCCAGGTTCATCGATTCGTTCATGGAGCGGATAAAGGCGGCCCGGCAGTCGGGATAACCGGAATAGTCCGTTTCGCACACGCCGGTGACGATGTGCGCCGCCCCGATTTGCCGTGCCAGAATCCCCGCAAAGGCCAAAAAGACCATATTTCTGCCAGGGACGAAGGTGCTTGGCAGTTCCCCCTCCGAAAGCGCTGCCCGGGCCGCCTCGGCGGAGACCACCGGGATATCCGCCCGGGTCAAGGAGCTGGGGGCCAACCGGCTGATCAGCGCCGCGTCCAGTACATAGTGGGGAACCGAAAGCGCCCCGGCAATCTCCCGGGATACCTCAATTTCCTTCCGGTGCCGCTGTCCGTAATCAAAGGTCACCGCCTCCACCCGGTCAAACACGGCCAGCGCCCAATACAGGCAGGTGGTGGAATCCTGCCCGCCGGAAAAAACCACAAGGGCCGCACCCGGTTTTTTTTCAAAAGTATCCGTCATTCCTGTCCTCCGACCTTGCACATAATTTATTGCCTATTATACCCCAGCAGAAAAGGAAGGTCAAGAGAGGTGGCGCGCCGGCGCACGGCGTGCAATCAAAACGAGACGCCTTCGCAATGAAGGCGTCTCGGATCCTTGGTTGTGAGCCGTGGAAACGGGCTCATTCAGCCGCTATTTGCATAACATCCCCCGCAGAGATGGTCCCGCCCGTAAGCACCCGGGCAAAAATACCCTCCCGCGGCATGATGCATTCCCCCATCCGATGATAAATCTGACAGTGGCTATGGCATTCCTTTCCAATCTGCGTGACCTCCAGCAGAACCTCTCCGCAGGAAAGCCGCGTCCCCACCGGCAGGGCCTTGAAATCGAACCCGTCCACCACCAGATTTTCGCCAAAGGCACCGGGCAGGACGTTTGCGCCCTTTCGGTTAAAATCCTCCACCTTCTCATGAGACAGCAGGCTCACCTGCCTGTGCCAGTCGCCGCCGTGAGCATCCCCGCAAATGCCAAAACCCGCCTGAAACTGCGCGGTGTCCACCGCGTGTTTTTCCGTCCCCTTGGCCTGGCTTACGCAGATGGCCCGGACAGTACCGCGTTTGTTATTCATCTCAAAGCTCCTTTCTTAAATGCTTCCCTTCCCAAACCCGCAGTTAGGATAGGTGCAGATATCGCAGGACAGGCACAGCCCGCCGTGCCCCAGCGCTGCCAGGTCATGGGCTGTGACAGGTACATCCGCCATGAGTCTGGGCAGAACCAAATCAAAAATTGTCCGCTTCGCGTACATGACGCAGCCCGGCAGCCCCAAAACGGGGCACTTGCCGCCTAAGTAGGATAGCAGAAACATGGCCCCCGGCAGAACCGGCGCGCCGTAGCTGACGATCTCGGCCCCCGTATTTTTAATGGCCAGCGGTGTGCGGTCGTCCGGATCTACGCTCATGCCGCCGGTACATATCACCATGTCCGCGCCCTTTTCCGCCGCTTCCAGAATCCGGGCCGTTATGGCCTCCGGTTCATCGGGCAGCACCGCCCGGTCAAAGACCCGCGCGCCGACTTCCGCAAGCTTTTCCTCGATCACCGGTGTAAAGGTGTCGGAAATCCGCCCGTAAAACACCTCGTTTCCGGTAGTTATCACGCTGACCTGCTTGGGCCTGAAGGGCTTCAGCGCCAAAATCGGGATGCCCTCCCCCAGCGCCGTTGCCTTTGCCATTTTCTCCTCCCGGATCATCAGGGGAATAATCCGGGTTCCCGCCAGCCTGTCGCCCCGCTTCACCGACGTGCCGTCATGCCGGGTGGCGATCATCATTTCCCCCAAAAGATTGATCCGGCGGAGCTTTTCCGTATCCACCAGCAGCAGGCCGTCCCGATCCGCCACCGCCTCAATTTTACCTTCCTTGACCTCCGTCGGGCGAATGTTTTCCCCGGCGCAAAGGTCGTAAAGGATTTGAGCGGCCTCGTTTTCATGGAGCATGCCTGGCATGTTTGCCCAGACGTACAGGTGATCCTTCCCCAGGGAAAGCAGCATGGGAATGTCCGTCTCCGTCACGATATGGCCCTTCCGGAAGGCCGCGTCCTTGGTTACGCCCTTCACGATCCGGGTAATGTCATGGCACAGGACATGTCCGGCGGCGTTTTTCGTATCAATCAGCTTCATCGATTTTCCCTCCGATTATATCTTTAGAACAGCAGCGCCTCTACCGGGTCGCCCGCCGCAAGCGCGCCGCTGCCTGCCGGAATATCCAAAAGGCAGTTGCAGCCCACCAGCCCGGACAACATCCCGGAGCCGTGGCCCCCGGCGGCGACGAATACGGTTCCGCCCTCTATGCGCGCGCGGACAAACCGCCGGCCCGAACTCGCCTTTGGGAAGGGAGAATCGAGTACGCCCCGAACCCGGCGGGGGATAACCTCCCGCTCCCCGGCAAGCCTTCGGATTACCGGCACAGCCAGCAGCTCGAAGGTGGTCCAGGCGGCGAAGGGGTTTCCTGAAAGGCAGAGGAGCAGCTTGCCTGAGAGCGTCAGCGCCATAACGGGGCCGCCCGGCTTTGCCGCGACGCCCTTGAACAGGACGCTTGACCCAATCCGGGACGCCACCTCCGGCAGATAGTCCCGCTCGCCCACAGATACGCCGCCGGTGGTGACCAGCAGATCGCAGGCGGGCAGTATGCCCGACAGGGAAGCGGCAATGCGTTCGGGATCGTCGACTACGCTGGCGCCCGGCAAGACCTGCGCGCCCAGCTCCGTGCTCCGGGCGGACAGGGCCGCGCGGTTGCTTTCATAAATTTTTCCGGGGGAAAGCGACGATCCAGGCACGGCCAACTCACTGCCGGTGGACAGAATGTACACCCGGGGACGGCGGTATACCCGTACCGAATTATAACCCTGCCCCGCCAGCACGCCGATATGGGCCGCGCCAAGCCGCTGCCCGGCTGGAATCAGCATTGTTCCGCGCTTTACATCCTCTCCCTGAAAACAGAAATTTTCATGCTCCGAAAGAGACGTAAAGACCTGGACAACGCCGTCCTGCTCCGCTGTAGCCTCTTGCCGGATGACACAGGTAGCCCCCTCCGGGATCGGCGCGCCTGTCATGATCCGTGCCGCGGTTCCTGGGGATAAGGGTGGGCCTGGCGGATCCCCCGCATAGATCGCACGGCACACGGACAAGACGGCCGGATGCGCCCTGCTTGCCGCCTGGACATCCGAATGGCGCAGCGCGTACCCGTCCAAGGGCGAGCGATTGAAGGGCGGCTGGTCGATCCGGGCCTTGGCCGGCTCCCAAAGAACCCGCCCCAAGGCTTCTGAGACGGGTAGCTGTTCAATTTCTGAGGGCGGCGCGGCATGTTCCAGGAGCAGCTGCTGCCCGTGCTCAACGGAAATCTGATTTTCCATGGTGTTACCTCTCAAAAAAAATCATTCCAGCTGAAAAGAAGACAGCCGGAATAACAAAAAAACAACCTGTTACACCTATCCTCTTTTTCAAACGGGAGGCCGCACTGTTTCCTATGCGACCCTGTGGGCATAAGCGCCCAAGCGCAACACCATAGCAGCGGGGCGCCGCCCCTGCCGCTTTAGGCATTTTTGCTCAGAGAATATCAATTTGCTTCAGTATATCACAGCTTCGGGTGCTTGTAAAGAAGCATGTTTCATTTTCGAGATTTGCAAAGGCCGGGCATTTACAAAGGCCGGAAAATGGATTATAATCCAAAGCAGAGAATAACCGGGAGGGTTCGCGATGTATTATCTTGGTGTTGATTTGGGCGGCACGACCATTAAGGCCGGCATCGTAACAGAGGACTGCCGGCTTTTGCGCGCCGGAAGCGTCCCCACCGAGCCGCAGGAGGGCGGCGCGCGGATGTGCGACAGAATCGCGGTCCTTTGCCGTTCTATTCTGGAGGAGGAAGGGATGACGCTCCGTCAGGTCGGACACCTCGGGCTGGGCAGCCCCGGCTTTGTCAACGGGAAAACGGGCATCCTGGTGTTCAGTGGAAACCTGAACCTGCGGGATTTCCCGCTGCGGCGCGCCGTGTCGGAGCGGCTTGGGGATATCCCCGTTACCATCGGCAACGACGCGAACATGGCCGCCTATGGGGAATACGCGGCGGGCAGCGTACGGGACGCATCCAGCGCCGTGGTCATCACCTTGGGAACCGGCGTGGGCGCAGGCGTGATCATCAATGGAGAAATTGTAGAAGGATATGGCGGCGGCGCTTCGGAATTCGGCCATATGGTGATTGAAAAGGACGGCCGCTTATGTACCTGCGGTGTTCGTGGCTGCTGGGAGGCCTACAGCTCCGCCACCGGACTGATCGCTATGACAACGCAAGCGATGGAGGACAATCCGGACAGCCTTTTGTGGGAAGCATCGGAAAAGGAGGGGAAGGTCAGCGGGAGAACCGCGTTCCTGGCGGCGAAGCAGGGCGACGGGCCGGGACAGGCCGTGGTAGATCAATATATCGACTATCTGGCCTGCGGCGTCGCCAACGTCATTAATGCCCTCCAGCCGGAGGTGATCAGCCTGGGCGGCGGCGTCAGCAAGGAGGGGAACGGGCTGCTGCAGCCCCTGATCCGGTCGGTGCGGGCGCGGGCTTTTGGCGGGCCAATGACCTTTGTCACACAGCTTCGCCTGTGTACCCTCGGAAACGACGCCGGTATGATCGGCGCGGCAATGTTTGGACATGTATAGCGCTTCCGACGTTTTAGGCGGATTTCCAGTTCTTCTTTTTTTACTTGCAATGCTATGATATAATAGCGATAAAACGGCTATTGTATCGATTTCATGTCCCTTTTTCGATTACCCTCCAGGGGACAACCGAAAAAGGTGGACCGTTCATAAATGGATTATGATATAATAACCGCCGGCAGCCGTAAAAGCGGTGGCGGCGCAGGATTTCAAACGCGGACGGAATGCAGCCTGAACGGCGCGGTTCGCTGTTTTGTATGAAAGGTGGTTTCCAAATATGGGACTAATCACAAAGCTGTTTGGTACCCGCAGCGACCGGGAGCTGAAAAAGATTATGCCTGTTGCTGATAAAATTGAGGCACTGGAGGAAACCTACCGGGTCCTTTCCGATGAGGCGCTGACCGCGAAGACCGATGAATTCAAAGCGCGCCTACAGACGGGGGAGACCCTGGAGGATATCCTGCCGGAGGCCTTTGCCGCCGTCCGGGAGGCGTCAAGCAGAGTGCTGGGGCTGCGCCCGTACCGGGTGCAGTTGATCGGCGGCATCGTCCTGCACCAGGGCCGGATCGCGGAGATGAAAACGGGGGAAGGGAAAACCCTGGTGGCGACCCTGCCTGCCTACCTCAACGCCCTGGCCGGGCAGGGCGTCCACATTGTCACGGTCAATGACTACCTGGCCAGAAGAGATAGTGAGTGGATGGGCAAGGTCCACCGGTTTATGGGCCTGAAGGTGGGCCTGATCGTCCACGGCCTGGACAGCAGGGCCCGCCGGGAGGCCTACGAGGCGGACATCACTTATGGTACCAATAATGAGATGGGCTTTGACTATCTGAGAGACAACATGGCCCTGTACAAGCAGAATATGGTGCAGCGGGGGCATGTGTTCGCCATCGTGGACGAGGTGGACTCCATCCTGATCGACGAGGCGCGGACGCCTTTGATCATTTCCGGACAGGGGGATATGTCCACGGATCTGTACCGACAGGTGGAGGATTTTGCCGCCCGCCTGAAACGGGCCGTCTTTGCCAGCATCGATGAAAAGGCGGAGGAGGACGAGGCGCTGGACGCCGATTATGTGGTGGACGAGAAAGCGAAAACCGCCACGCTGACGGCCCGCGGCATCGCCAAGGCGGAGGCCCATTTCGGCCTGGAAAATTTGGCAGACCTGGAGAATTCGACCTTATCCCATCATATCAACCAGGCCATCAAGGCCCACGGCGTCATGAAACGGGACATCGACTATGTGGTCAAGGACGGGGAGGTCGTCATCGTTGATGAGTTCACGGGCCGCCTCATGCTGGGCCGCCGGTATAGTCAGGGCCTGCACCAGGCGATTGAGGCCAAGGAAAAGGTAACCGTCGCCCGGGAGAGCAAGACGCTGGCTACGATTACCTTCCAGAACTATTTCCGCATGTACAGAAAGCTGTCCGGCATGACCGGTACGGCCCTGACGGAGGAAGAGGAATTCGGGGCGATCTATAATCTGGATATCGTGGAAATCCCCACCAATAAGCCCCTGATCCGGCTGGACAACAGTGACGTGATTTATAAAAATGAGACCGGAAAGGATCGGGCGATCATTGAGCAGATCGCCGCCTGTCACGAGAAGGGGCAGCCGGTACTCGTGGGTACGATTTCCATTGAAAAGAGCGAGTCCCTCTCCGCCCTGCTGCGGAAGCGGGGGATTGCCCACAATGTCTTAAATGCCAAGCACCACGAGAAGGAAGCCGAAATCATTGCCCAGGCCGGGAAGCTGGGGGCCGTGACCATCGCGACCAACATGGCCGGGCGCGGCACCGACATCATGCTGGGGGGCAACCCGGAGTATTTGGCGAAAACCGATCTGAAAAAGGCGGGATACGAGGAAGAAATCATCTCCGAGGCTACGGGTCACGCGGAAACGGACAATCAGGAAATTCTGGACGCCAGAGCCATGTTTTCCGAAAAAATGGAGCACTACAAGGAGGAGATCGCCCGAGAAGCAGAGCATGTTAAGGCGGCGGGCGGCCTCTATATTCTGGGTACGGAGCGGCACGAGTCCCGCCGGATCGACAATCAGCTGCGGGGCCGGGCGGGACGGCAGGGCGACCCGGGGGAAAGCCGGTTCTTCATCGCCATGACCGATGATATTATGCGGCTGTTCGGCTCCGAACGGATCATGGGTATGATCGACAAGGGGCTGGACGAGGACACCCCGCTGGATCAGAAAATCCTCTCCAACGCCATCGAGCAGGCGCAGAAAAATGTAGAGAGCCGAAACTTCCAGACCCGGAAAACGGTTCTGGAATACGACGATGTCATGAACCACCAGCGGGAGATTATTTACGGCCAGCGCCAGCGTGTTTTGGATGGGGAGGATCTGAAAAGCTATGTCCAGACCATGGTGAAGGAGGTCGTTTCCCAGAAAGTAACAGAGGTGATGGCGGGGGCGGAAGCCCTGACGGAGGCCGGGCAGCTGGACGAAATTACAAAGCTCTTTGAAGGGCTGTTCCTGCCGAAGGGCGCGCTCCACCCTAAGGAGGGCTATACCAGGGACGGTCTGATCCAGGTGCTGGAGGAACAAGCGGAGATCGCCTATGAGGCCAAGGAAAAGACCCTGGGCCTGATCGAAGGGACGGAGCTCCCGCTGATGCGGGAGCTAGAACGGATTATTCTGCTGCGGGTGGTGGATGAATACTGGATGGAGCACATCGACGCCATGCAGGAGCTGCGGCAGGGAATCGGCCTGCGGGCTTACGGGCAGGCAAAGCCTGTGGATGCCTACAAGCAGGAAGGCTTTGACATGTTCGAGGCTATGGTAAACGGGATCAAGGACGAGGTGGTGCGAAGGATTTACATCGTCCAGGTGCAGAAGAATCATACGCTGGAACGCAAAAGCGTCTCGAAAAACGCTGTCTACGGGCAGAGCAGGGGCGATGAAAAGCGGCAGCCTGTCCGGAATAAAAAGATCGGCCGCAACGAGCCCTGCCCCTGCGGAAAGAAAAAGCCGGACGGTACGCCGGTGAAGTACAAAAACTGCTGCGGAAGGGACGCTTAACCGGGAAAAGGCTTATGACGCAAAATCAAAATGAAATGTATATCACGGCGGACAATCTGGGGACGGTGCACGCCTTTACTACCCGCGCGGGGGGCGTCAGCAGGGGTGCTTACGCATCGCTGAATCTGGGCGTGAGCCGGGGTGACGCGCAGGACGCGGTGCGGGAAAACTACCGGCGGCTCTGGACCGCGCTGACCATTTCTCCGAAAGTGCCGGTGCTTTCCCGTCAGGTACACGGAAGCGTGGTAAAGGCGGTGACCCGGGAGGACTGCCTGCCGGATTTGTTTGACCCGGTGCCCTACGAGGCGGACGGCCTGGTCACGGCGGAACGAGGCCTGCCCCTTGTGATCTTTACGGCGGACTGTATCCCGATCCTGCTGCATGATCCGGCCCATGGCGTCATCGGCGCCGTACACGCCGGGTGGCGCGGTACTGTACGGGACATCGCCGGTGCGGCGATTCGGGCAATGGAGGCGCTGGGCGGACGCCCTGGAGAGGTTCGGGCGGCCATCGGACCGGGGATCGGCCCCTGCTGCTTTGAAACGGGCGGCGAGGTGCCCCGGGCGGTTCGAGCGGTGCTGGGCGGCGGAGCCGAGGCCTATATTTCTCAAAACGGCGGGAAATCTTTTGTGGATTTAAAGGGCGTCAACCGGGCCCTGCTTTTGCGGGCGGGGCTGGAGGCGGCGCATATTTGGGTTTCCGGCCTGTGTACCCGGTGCAGCTGCGACCGGTTTTGGTCCCACAGGATCAACGGGCCGGATCGGGGCTCCCAGGCCGCCGTCATTATGATGCGATAGGATAACTTTTATGAAATGGAATCACAAAGGAATCGGGGCGCTCCTGTGCTTGGCCCTTGCAGCCGGTTTGCTGACCGGCTGCGGGCGGCTTCCGAATCAGTCTGAGGTGGAGGAGCCCCCGGTGGAAACGTCGGATGGCCTGCCCACCCTGACAGGCGGCGTCACCGCCGCCGTCCGGAGCGGCGACGGATTGTTTGGCGTCCGGTTCGCGCCGGAGCAGTCCATGAATCCCTATCTCACCGGAAGCAGGGTGAATCTGGAGCTTATGGGCTTAATTTATGAGTCCCTGTTTTATGTAGACGAGCGCTTTTCGGCCCAGCCGCTTTTGTGCGAGGACTACGAGATCCTGGACGGCGGCCTGACCTGGCGGATTATGGTCAAAAGCGGCGTGCGCTTTTCAACCGGGGATGCGATGACGGTTTCCGATGTGATCTATTCCATTGACTGCGCTAGAAACAGCGATCTCTATGGAGGCAGACTTTCAGGTATTGAAAGCGTTTCCGCCGCCCTGGACGAGGCGGGGGAGAGCCTTCCAAATACCTTGGATATTTCCCTGGGACATGCCCACGGGAGCCTGCCGGTACTGCTGGACGTACCCATTATTCCCTTCGACAGCCGCTACGCGGACGCACCTGCCGGAACGGGGCCGTATGCCTATCAGGCCTCCGCCGTCTCCCCCTGCTTGACCGCAAACCGCTACTATTGGACGGAGGCGGAGCCGCCGGTGGACACAATTTACCTGAAAGAAACGGAGGAGCTGGCCGACGCCTTCAGCCGGGGCCAGTTGGACGTGGTAAGTGTGGATATGACCGCCGATGGCGTCCCCGCCTTTGGCTATAACAAGGAGATTCGGAATTACGATACCACCATCATGGCCTTCATCGGCTTCAACCTGTCCAGCCCCATGCTTCAGCAGGCGGAACTCCGGCAGGCCGTTGCCGCTGCCGTTGACCGGGAAGCCATTGTTACGAACGTATACAAGGGCAACGGCGTCTCCGCTGTGTTGCCTCTCCATCCGGCTGCCCAGTGGTATGACGGTGAGCTGGCCCAGGCATTCGGTTTTGATATGGAACGGGCGGAGGCCCTTGTGCGGGAGGCGAAGCGGGCGGCCGCCGCCGCGCTGCCCACCGGCGCGTCATCGGAGCCTGTCTCGGCTTCGCCGCCCGTTTCGGATGCGCCTTCGGAGCCTTCGGACGAACCGGAGACCATTTTGCGATTCCTGGTCAGCAGCGAGAATGCCGCCCCCTACGAAAGCGCGGTTCGAATTGTCCAGAATCTGACGGAGCTGGGCTTTCAAGCGGAGATCGTGGAAAAGGAATATGCCGACTACGTCACCGCCCTCGAGGCCGGGGATTTTGACCTGTATTACGGAGAAGTGAAGCTGACGGCGGACTTTGACCTGACGCCTCTGCTTTCGGGCGGGCTGAATTTTGGCGGCGTCAATGACGGCTATTATGTTAAATTGATTCTGGATTTTTTAACGGCGTCGGGTACGAGAAAGTCGTCCGCTGCCAATAAGCTTTGCGCGTATATCCTGGAAAACGCCCCCCTTGCCGTAATCGGCTTCAAGCAGCATAGCGTCGTTACGGCAAGAGGCGCCGTGATCGGCATGAAGCCCCTTCAGGGGAACCTTTTTGGAAACGTGACGGCGTGGACGATCAATTTGGACGAAATTGGAGCCGGCAGTTAAAAGCGGCCTATGGAGGACATGGAAATGGTATTTCGCTGTTTTGCGGAGAAAAAGCCGGGGTTTGACGTGGAAGCCCAGCGTGTTTACGAGGAACTGAAGACATGCCTGGACGTGCCGGGACTCCGGGCCGTGCGGATTTTCCACCGTTATGACGCGGAGGGGATCAGCCCGGCGCTGTACGCTATGGCCAGGGAGACGGTTTTCTCCGAACCTCAGGTAGACCGGCTTTATGACGAGGCCCTGCCGGCGCTTTCCGAACCCAATAGGCTTTTCGCGGTGGAGGCGCTGCCCGGTCAATTTGACCAGCGGGCCGATTCCTGCGCGCAATGCATTCAAATTTTGAGCGGAGCGGACCGGCCCGTGATCGGATACGCCAAGGTGTTTGGCCTTCTTGGCGCGCTGTCCGAGGGAGAGCTGGAAAAAATCCGGGCGTTTCTCATCAATCCGGTGGAGACCCGTCAGGCCGCGTTTGAAAAACCGGAGACGCTGGCCCGGAGCTATCCGCCGCCGGAGCCGGTGGCGGTTGTAACAGGCTTTCTAACGGCGGATGCGGCGGAGCTGGAACGGCTCCGGGAGACCTGCGGCCTTGCCATGGAGCTGGATGACCTGCGCTTTATGCAAGCATATTTCACAAAAGAGGAGCGCCGGGAACCGACGATGACGGAGCTGCGCGTGGTAGACACCTATTGGTCGGATCACTGCCGCCACACCACCTTCGAAACCCGCATCGACGCGGTAACCATTGAGGATCCGGCGGTACAAAGCGCCTATCATGCGTATGAGATGGCCCGCGAAGCGGTATACGGCGAGGCAAACCGCCCCAAAACGCTGATGGACCTTGCCACGATTGGGGCCAAAGTGCTGAAAAAACGGGGGCTTCTTCAGAACCTTGACGAATCCGAGGAGGTCAACGCCTGCAGCGTCCGCGTCCGGGCGAATGTGGACGGCGAGCAGGAGGACTGGCTCCTGATGTTCAAAAACGAGACCCACAACCACCCGACGGAGATCGAGCCCTACGGCGGCGCGGCCACCTGCATCGGCGGCGCGATCCGAGACCCTTTATCCGGGAGGGCCTATGTCTATCAGGCTATGCGGGTAACCGGCTCGGGCGACCCACGGACGCCCGTGGCTGACACCCTCCAAGGCAAACTGTCCCAGAGAAGGCTGACCACCACCGCCGCCCAGGGGTATAGCGCCTATGGCAACCAAATCGGGCTCGCGACGGGCTTGGTGCACGAATGCTATCATCCGGGCTATGTGGCCAAGCGGATGGAGGTGGGGGCCGTGGTGGGGGCGGCGCCCGCGGCAAACGTGGTCCGGGAAGTCCCGACGCCGGGGGATCGGGTAATCCTGGTGGGCGGACGCACCGGGCGGGATGGCTGCGGCGGCGCCACCGGCTCCTCCAAGACGCATGACCTGGACTCGGTGGAGCGCTGCGCGGCCGAGGTGCAGAAGGGAAACGCCCCCGAGGAGCGGAAGCTCCAGCGGCTGTTCCGGAAGCCGGCGGTTTCCCGGCTGATCCGGCGCTGCAACGACTTCGGCGCGGGGGGCGTGTCCGTGGCAATCGGTGAGTTGGCCGACGGGCTGGAGATCGACCTGAACATGGTGAAGAAGAAGTACGAGGGCCTGGACGGCACGGAGCTTGCCATATCCGAATCCCAGGAGCGGATGGCGGTGGTGGTGGCAGAAGCCGACGCGGAAGTATTCATTGCGGCGGCGGAGGAGGAGAATCTGGAGGCGGCGATTGTCGCGGTGGTTACGGAGCGGAAGCGGCTTGTGATGCGGATTGATGGCCGGGTGATCGTGGATTTGTCAAGGGCGTTTCTGGCCTCCAACGGGGCGGAGAAGCACACGGAGGTATGGGTGGAGGCGATGCCGCCCGTGGAGGAGGCTGCCACCTGGATGGGCAGCATTTCCGAGCGGATGGAGGCCCTGGTGTCGGATCTCCGGTTTTGCTCCCAGCGGGGGCTGGGGGAACGGTTCGACGGGACCATCGGGGCCGCCGGGGTTCTCGCGCCCTACGGTGGCGCGTGCCAGATGACCCCGTGCCAAGTGATGGCGGCCCTGCTTCCCACAGAAAAGGAGACGGACACGGCCTCGGTCATGGCCTTTGGCTTTGATCCATATATCGCGGCGCAAAATCCCTTTGCGGGGGCCAGGGACGCGGTCGTCACGTCGGCTGCAAAGCTAGTGGCGGCGGGCTGTGACCCGGCGAATATCTATTTAACCTTCCAGGAGTATTTTCCCAGGCTACACAAGGAACCCAAGCGCTGGGGAATGCCCTTCGCCGCCCTTTTGGGGGCGCTGGAGGCCCAGCTGGCGCTGGAGATTGGCGCCATCGGCGGGAAGGACAGCATGTCCGGCAGCTTTCTGGAGCTGGATGTGCCGCCCACGCTCATTTCCTTCGCGGTGGCGCCTTGCGGTGCGGCGCGGATCTTGTCGCCGGAATTCAAGGCGGCGGGCCGGTATGTATGCTTGTTTCCCCCGGGGCGGGATTTAAAAGAGACAAAGGCCATGTGGAAACGGGTTGGCGGCCAAGTGACGGCGGGCGTAATTGCTTCCGCCTGGGCGCTGACGGAGGGCGGCGCTGCCGAGGGCATTTTCAAAATGGCCCTGGGCAATTGGATCGGTTTTCAGGAAACGGACGGCCTGGATACCGAGCTGTTGTTCCGGCGGATGCCCGGCGGGCTTCTGGCGGAATGCACGACCGTGCCGGAGGATGCCGTTTTCCTTGGCGTCACAACAGAGACGCCGTCCCTGACGCTGGGCGGCGAGACGATGACGCTGGCGCGGCTTCGCGCCTTATGGGAAGGGACGCTGGCGGACATATTTCCCACGGATACGGGTATAAGCGGGCCTGTCCCGGCGCTATCCTGCGAGAAGCGTCCCCCCCGTCGGACCGGCGCAAGAATTGCCAGGCCCCGGGTGGTCATTCCGGTATTTCCGGGCACAAACTGCGAGGAAGACACGGCAAGGGCGGTGCGCAGGGCCGGTGGAATCCCTGAAATCGTGCTGATCCGAAATCTGCGTCCGGAGCTTTTGCGCCGATCCGCGGAAACCTTTGAAGCGGCCCTTGCCCGCAGCCAGATGCTGATTTTGCCCGGCGGCTTTTCCGGTGGGGACGAGCCGGAGGGCAGCGCTAAATTTATCGCCTCCTTTTTCCGAAACCCCCGGCTGACGGACGCCGTCCACGAGCTGCTCCAAAACCGGGACGGGCTGATTTTGGGCATTTGCAACGGGTTTCAAGCCCTTGTGAAGCTGGGTCTTTTGCCCTTTGGCCGAATTTCCCAAATAACGGAGGACTGCCCCACGCTGACCTTTAATCAGATCGGCAGGCACCAGTCCCGCTATGTGACCACCCGGGTGGCCTCTACGGCCTCCCCCTGGATGAACGGCACACAGGTCGGGGCGATGTACACGGTGCCCGTATCTCATGGGGAGGGGCGGTTTGCCGCCGGTGACGAGGTGATGGCGTCGCTGATCGAAAACGGGCAGGTGGCCACCCAATACGTGGATCGGGACGGGCGGCCCGCTATGGACATCGCGGTAAACCCCAACGGTTCCCGTATGGCGGTGGAGGGACTGTTAAGCCCGGACGGCAGGGTGCTGGGTAAAATGGCCCACACAGAGCGATGCGGGTCCTTCGTGGCGAAGAACATCAGCGGAAATCTGCATCAGCCTGTTTTTGAGAGCGGGGTCGCTTATTACCGGCTGTAATAAAGAGGCATGAATGAGAAGAGAAAGGAGCACCGGATTTCCGGGATGTGGGAAAATGACAGACAGAGACTTGTTGAATCTAGCAAAGAGCATGCTGAGAAACGCGTACGTCCCCTATACGGGCAGCGCCGTCGGCGCGGCCATTGAATGCGAGGACGGCACGGTATTCACTGGCTGTACGATTGAGAACACTGCAATCGGGGGTACCCTATGTGCGGAGCGGGTGGCAGCCGTCAAGGCTGTCAGCGAAGGGAACCGGCGCTTTTTGAGGCTTGCCCTCATGTCTGGGCGGGACAGCTATCCCATCCCCTGCGGCACATGCAGGCAGATGCTGGCGGAGTTCGCACCGGATATGGAAATACTGTGCGCGAAGGCCTCCGGGGCTTATGTCAGCTATAAGCTGCGGGATTTACTGCCCCTGGCGGCTTCAAATTAAAACGCGCCTCTCCCCGTCGAAAGGGAGAGGCGCCGGATGCTTACCTAGAGATAGGCCTGATTGATCAGCCGCTCCAGGCTGCAGGCGTTTTGGGACGATTTTTCCGCAAGACAGCTGCATAGGCGGGCGATTTGCGCGTTCTGGGTTGTGACGGCGTATTCCTGATACATGCGGCTGTTTTCCGACTCCACCAGGCACTGGTCCCGAAGGGCTTCCAGCGGGGAAGAAATGCAGGGGCGGATCAAGCGGGTCGTATACCGCTCGCCGGTCAGGATTAAGTAAGCCGTTTGGCAGCTCCTGACGGCGTCCCGGTTTTCCGCCGCCAAACAGGCGCAGACCCGGCCCGTTCGGGTTCCGGCGCACCGGCAGGCAAGCGCCTCACAGACGCCTACGTCTGCACACTCCAGGTCAATGCAATAGCGCAGAAACGCCTCGTCGGAGTCCATAGCGGATGCGGGTTGGGCGCGCTGGTCGTTCAGGCCGGCAGGGGGCGGATCCAGATCCGGCAGGACGCGCTGCCATACGGCCTCAAAGCGCCGGTCGTTTTGAGAATTACAAGAACAATTTGACATAAATTACCTCCGTTTTCCGGACATTTCACTGATACTATTTTCATTTGAAAGCGGTACGGTTCATAAATTCCATACGCACTTCACGATATAAAAAACATGGAATGTTTTTATATGGAATTCATATGAATCGGGAAATGATACATTCCATCGTATGACACGGGCGGTAAAAATGTACGGGTGCACGGGCGGTTTTTAGAAATATTCCGGAATTGCGAATGGATTCCCCTGCTTTGGGAATAAGAAATATGGGAGGAAAGGAGTGCGCGTGTGCCCAGATTTTTTGTTGAGAAGGGCCGCATATCGGCGGATACCGTGTGGCTGGAGGAAGCGGAGCTGCGGCATTTGCGGGTCTTGCGCCTGAGGCCGGAGGAGACCTTCACCGTCTGCGATGGAAAGGGCCGGACGTATCTGTGCCGCCTGAGAGAGGACGGACAGTCGGCGGCGATTCTGAGAACGGCGGCCTCCGAGGGGGAACCCACAGTGGACTGTACTATCTTTGCCGCTTTCGCCAAGGGAGAAAAAACCGACTGGATTATACAGAAATCCGTTGAGTTGGGCGCGGCGGAGCTAGTGCTTTTCCCGTCCGCCAGATGTGTGGCGCGGGTGACGCCGGAAACCCTTAGCAAAAAGCTGACCAGGTGGCAGAAAATCTCGGAGGAGGCGGCGAAGCAGTGCGGGCGGGACCGGATTCCGCCGATACGGGCGATGTCTACCTTCGCGGACGCGGCGGAGGCTGCCGGGGGTGCGTCCCTGCCGCTGTTTTTCTATGAGGCGGAAACACGGACGGGCCTGCGGCAGGCGCTGGCGGAGGAAGACGCACCGCGCACCATATCGATTTTTACGGGGCCGGAGGGTGGCTTTACGACGGAGGAGGCGACCCTGGCAAAGCATGCGGGCCTGCGTTCCGTGAGCCTTGGTAAGCGGATCCTACGCTGCGAAACCGCGCCTCTGGCCGCCCTGGCCGCGGTTATGTACCATTCGGGTAATTTATAGGGCGCGGAATGTCGCCGGGAGGAATCGACTATGCAGCAAGTGGGAGAATTTGAAAAGGTACGCTTTTCTCAATTTCAGGAAGATGCCTTCGCCTGCGGCGTTAGGCTGGAGGAGGCCGGTATGCGCGCCGCGTATGACGCGCTGCCGCTTCCGAAGCGGGCCACTCTGGGCTCGGCCGGGTACGACCTGCACACCCCTTTCCCCTTTACGCTTGCGCCGGGAGAATCCATCACGATCCCAACCGGACTGCGGACCCGAATCGACTCGGGCTGGTGGCTCGCCATCCTGCCGCGGAGCGGGCAGGGCTTCACCTATCGGCTGCAATTGGATAATACCGTGGGCGTAATTGATTCCGATTATTATTTCGCGGAAAATCAAGGCCATGTGCTGGTAAAACTGACCAATGACAGCAGGGCGGGGAAATCCTTGGTGCTGGAACAATACGGGCGTTTTGCCCAGGCCGTATTCCTCCCATACGGGATTACACGGTCGGACGCGCCCCGGGAAACGCGGACCGGCGGCCTTGGCTCTACGGATCGCGGCTATATTCCAACGAATTCGTAAATACGACCAGACGCCACGACGGTTCTCGGGCAGGTCGAATCAATGCCGAAAAGATTGACAATTGAATTGTGGATTCGTATAATAGGATCATAATATTGGAATGCAATTCCAGACTAATGAAGGAATTTGAAAAGGAGTCAAACAAAATGCCGGAATTAAAAGGGAGTAAAACGGAGCAGAACCTACGGGACGCGTTTTCCGGGGAATCCCAAGCTAGGAACAAATACACCTTCTACGCCAGTCAAGCCAAGAAGGAAGGGTATGAGCAGATTGCGGGTTTCTTCCAGGAAACGGCGGATAACGAAAAGGAGCATGCCAAGCTGTGGTATACGCACCTTTCGGGGATCGGCGACACAAGGGACAATCTGGCGGACGCAGCCGCCGGCGAAAACTACGAGTGGACGACCATGTACAAGGACTTTGCCGAGGTAGCGCGCCAGGAGGGATTTTTAGAGATTGCCACCCAGTTTGAGAAGGTGGGCGAGGTGGAAAAACACCACGAGGAGCGGTATAAAGCGCTGCTTGCCAATCTGGAGAGCGATCTCGTTTTCAAGCGTGACGGAAAAACCTATTGGCTCTGCCGGAACTGCGGCTATATCCATGAGGGAAAGGAAGCGCCGTTGATCTGTCCAGCCTGCAGGCACCCCAGGGCCTATTTCCAGCTCCACGTCGAAAACTATTAAATCCAAGCCGTATCACCGCTTGGCAATGCCGCTCCATCCTAGGACTTATTAGCGTGATACAAACGCAATTGATAGGGATATTATGGAAGGGAGCGGCTTTCGCCGCTCCCTTCCTGCAGAAAATGCTTATCCCGTGATTTAATGGTCAATTATGCTATAGGAGATCATATCTTTACAATTTTATCCAGTCAATGGGATCATCCGTAAAAAGCCGGTTAGCGCTGCATATATCTCATCCTCAGGCATGCACCGTCCTCCGTTTTGCTGAATTTCTATAGCAGTCCATACTTATTATCAATATGAAAGTAGCGGGACAGGCAAGCTCCCTGCCTGTAATACAAGCGAGCTTAACGGCGAAGAATAACCTCTCCGCCGTTATATCCCTATAGCCTGTAACCCTTGTGGTTTCAGGGATTGATTGCAAAATCAGCGCTTTGAGAACTGGGGTGCGCGGCGAGCGGCCTTCAGGCCGTACTTTTTCCGTTCCTTCATCCTGGGATCCCGCGTCAGGAAGCCGGCGGACTTGAGGGCAGGGCGATAGTTTTCGTCCAAGGCCAGGAGCGCCCGGGCAATGCCGTGGCGGATTGCGCCGGCCTGGCCGGTTACGCCGCCGCCGGAAACAGTGGCGGAAATATCTACCTTGTCCAACAGCTGAACGGTGTTGAGGGGCTGGCGGACAATAAACTTCAGGGTTTCAAGCCCGAAGTAATCGTCAATATCCCGGCCATTGATGGTGACCTTGCCGGTCCCGCCCGGGAAGAGGTGGACTCTGGCCACGGAGGACTTTCTTCTGCCCGTGCCATATAAATAGGGCTTCTTACTTTTATACATCGTTTTCTTCCCCCTTATTCGGCGGTCCAGGCGACAGGCTGCTGGGCCTGATGATTATGCTCCGAACCTCTAAAAACTTTAAGCCGCTTCAGCTGAGCGCTGGCTATGGTGTTCTTTTGCAGCATCCCCCGGACAGCAAGCTTCATTGCAAAGTCCGGCTTGGTGGACATCAGGCGGCTGTATTGCGTTTCTTTCAGACCGCCGGGATAGCCGGTGTGCGTGCGGTAATACTTCTGCGTCAGCTTATTGCCGGTGAGTACTGCCTTTTCCGCGTTGAGTATAATGACAAAGTCACCGCAGTCAACGTGAGGCGTATAGTCAACCTTGTGCTTGCCGCGCAAAAGGTTCGCAGCCAGGGCGGCCGTGCGTCCGAGTGGCTTGCCGGCGGCGTCCAGGATGTACCATTTCCGGCTCACGGTGTCCTTTTTGGCCATGTATGTGGACATTTCTTTTCATCTCCAGCTTCTAAATTAGTTTTTTCCCGTTGACAAATGAAATTCAAACTTATAAAGTTATATCATAAGCGGCGACGCATGTCAACAGGTTTTTCGATTATTTTCACTTTATCCGTTTTGAACTCGTGATTTCTTTCAAAAGCTTGCGTTTGCGCTTAAAGGCTCAGGTTCAAATTTAAAATTTCAGCTTCGCCCGGTGTCAGCCGTGCGCGTTTGCGGGAAGGGGATTGCCTTGAACGAGATTGCGGGACATATCCGGCGGTGTGTGGATGATTATGGGATGATCGGGACGGGGGAGACGGTGGCGGTCGGCGTCAGCGGAGGGAAGGATTCCATGCTCCTGCTGCGGGCAATGAGCCATTTGTCGAGGTTTCACCCCGCAGGCTTCAAGCTGTACGCCATTACGCTGGATATGGGCTTTGATCATATGGATTTCCGCCCCGTGGCCGCCCTGTGCCGGGAACTGAACGTGCCCTACGATGTGGTTCGGACGGATATCCGAAGCGTGGTATTTGAGGACAGAAAAGAAAAAAACCCTTGCTCCCTTTGCGCAAAAATGCGCCGCGGGGCGCTTCATGACGCGATACGGGAGCGGGGGATTCGAAAGGTAGCGCTGGGGCATCATTTTGACGATGCGGTGGAAACCTTTTTCCTGTCCCTGCTTTACGAGGGGCGGATCAGCTGTTTTGAGCCGGTCACCTATATGAGTCGGGCGGACGTCTGGCAGCTCCGCCCCATGCTTTATGTAAAGGAGGCAGCGGTGATACGGGCGGCAGAGCGCCTGGCGCTTCCCATTGTGCCCAGCACATGTCCCTATGAGCGGGCGGAGGCCGGGAAGCGGGCGGAGGTCAAGGCCCTGATCCAGACGATGTCGCAGAAGTATCCGGACCTGAAAAACAAGGTGTTTGGGGCCATGCAGCGGTATCCGCTGAAGGGCTGGGCCCTAGATCAGAAGAACCAGCCTTACGATAAGGAGCAGACCGATGCCGGGCAGACCGAATATACCCACGATCAGCGCGTTCAGCCAGTTAACGCCCAGGGTAATGCCGATGAACGCGCCGAAATAGTTTAGGACAATGAGTGCGATAAAGCCGCCCAGCGTATTGAAAAATAGCTTGAAGATCAGCTTCAACGGCGTCTTGAAGAGTTTTATGAACAAAACCGCCAATAGAAGCAGGGCGACGGCGATCCCGATGAGTTGTATGTTCTCCATGCGTTCTCCCCCTTCTTTATTCAATACATATTCTATCAGCATTGGGATGATTCATGCAAGCATTAAATTTATTAAAATTTGCAATTGCAAATTTTAATGGATATTTCGAAAGCGGCGGCACATACTAAGTGCGGACACAGGAAGCGCGGTCGATTGCGTTGTGAAAACGTCAGGTCGGAGCCTGGGGCGTCACTTTGCGGCATAGCTGAAGCAGCGTCGCTTTTTTGCAATCGTGTCGGCAGAGGACAAAGGGAAGATTCCCGGTAAAAGATCAAAGGTCGGCCGTGGATGTATGAGCCAGTTTGTGTGAAGATAAATGCGGAGTGATTATTTTTTCTTGCGTCCGATTTCCCGCCGATGGCGGCCCATAAAAAAGCGGCACGGGGGATGGCCTTCCTGTGCCGCTTGCTTTATTCCCATAAATCCAGTATAATACACATATTACATGCTTATTTCAAATGATTTAGGGGAGAGCCTATGCCGGGGAAAGCAAACGGATATGGAAATGAAAGCATCAGCGCGCTGAAGGGGGCGGATCGGGTCAGAAAGCGACCCGGCGTCATTTTCGGTTCGGATGGGCTGGAGGGCTGTCAGCACGCGGTTTTTGAAATTTTATCTAACGCGATCGACGAGGCACGGGAGGGCTTTGGAAGTCTGATCACGCTGACCAGCTTCGAAGACGGCTCCATTGAGGTGGAGGACTTTGGACGGGGCTGTCCTGTGGATTATAACAAGGCGGAAGGGCGTTATAACTGGGAACTGGTTTTCTGTGAGCTCTACGCAGGCGGGAAGTATAAAAACCAGGAGGGAGAAAACTATGAATACTCCCTGGGGCTTAACGGCCTGGGCTCCTGCGCCACCCAGTATTCCTCCGAATATATGGACGTGACCGTTTGGCGTGACGGGCGGAAATACGCCCTGCATTTTGAAAAAGGGGAAAATATCGGCGGCTTGACCTTTGTGCCGGCGGACCGGAAAAAAACCGGCTCCCTGATCCGATGGAAGCCGGATTTGGAAGTCTTTACGGATGTTGATGTCCCGGAAGACTATTTTCTGGAAACGCTGAAAAAGCAAGCGGTGGTGAACGCGGGGGTGACCTTTCGCTTCCGCAAGGAAATTTCAGGGAAATTTCAAACGACGGATTTCCTCTATGAAAACGGCATTGTAGACTATGTGGCGGAACTGGCCGGAGCGGATCCCCTGACCCAGCCTATATTCTGCAAAACGGAGCGGAGAGGGGCGGACCGGGCCGATAAGCCCGCCTATAAGGTGAAGCTTTCCGCCGCGTTCTGCTTTTCCAACCGGGTCAATGTGATTGAATATTATCACAACTCCTCCTTTCTGACCCATGGCGGCGCGCCGGAAAAAGCCCTGAAGAGCGCCTTCGTTTCGGCGGTAGACGCCTATTTGAAGAAAAATGGAAAGTATCAGAAAAACGAGAGCAAGGTAACCTTTCCGGATATTCAGGACTGCCTGGTCTTTGTTTCCAATTGCTTTTCTACACAGACCTCCTATGAGAACCAGACAAAGAAATCGATTACCAACAAATTTATCCAGGAGGCCATGACAGATTTTCTCCGTGCCCAGCTGGAGATTTATTTCATTGAAAACAAGACAGAGGCGGAGCGGATTACCGACCAGATCCTGATCAATAAGCGGAGCCGGGAGACGGCGGAAAAGACGCGGCTTGGCATCAAGAAGAAGCTGTCCAGCGGGTTGGATATCGCAAACCGGGTGCAAAAATTTGTGGATTGCCGGACAAAGGACCTGGAGCGGCGTGAGCTCTACATTGTGGAGGGGGACTCTGCACTGGGCGCCTGCAAGCTGTCCCGAGACGCGGAATTCCAGGGGATCATGCCTGTCCGGGGGAAGATTCTCAACTGCCTGAAAGCGGACTATGGAAGAATCTTCAAAAGCGATATTATCACCGACCTGATCCGAGTGCTGGGCTGCGGCGTGGAGGTGAGCCACAAGCAGGTGAAGGACTTATCCAATTTCGAGCTGGAGCGGCTGCGCTGGAACAAGGTAATCATCTGCACAGACGCGGATGTGGACGGCTTTCAGATCCGCACCCTCATTTTGACTATGCTGTACCGGCTGGTACCGTCTTTAATCGAGAAGGGCTATGTCTACATCGCGGAGTCGCCCCTGTATGAAATTGAGTATAAGGGAAAAACGTATTTTGCCTATTCGGACAAGGAGAAGGAAAGCATCGTAAAGGATTTGGGGCCGGGCAAGCCGGCGATCAACCGTTCCAAGGGGCTGGGCGAAAACGACCCGGACATGATGTGGCTGACTACCATGAATCCGGAGACGAGACGGCTGATCAAGGTCCTGCCCGCGGACGTGGCGGGCACCGCCGCCGTATTCGACCTGCTGCTGGGCGACAATTTGGCGGGCAGGAAGGAGCATATTGCGGAAAATGGCTACAAGTATTTAGAACTGGCGGATATTTCATAAAAATTATAAAGGAGCTTGAATGACATGAGAAAAACCTTTGCAAGGCTGACTGCGCTTTTGCTTATTCTCACAATCGCCGCCGGGGCGGGGGGCCCGGCGCTGGCGGCGCAGGATTTGGAGCCCCCGCTTTGGCAGCAGTGGGGCTATGAATCCCTGGAGAAGTGCATGGAAGACTACGGCTTTTCGTCGGAGGCGGAGTATTACGAGTACATAGAAGATATTGTTATGCAGGAAGCCTGGATTGAGGCGTGGATGGCCGATAATCCGGAGCTTGTGGCGTCTTACATGAGCGGCGCGTACCCTTATTGGGAGAATTTTGGCTGCGCCTCTCTGGAAGAATTCATGGAATTGTATGGCTTTGGCACCCCGGAGGACGCCGCCGAATTTGCCCTTTGGGATGCGGCCTGGTATGAATGGTGGGCGTATTGGCGGGAATATGAACGCGCAAAGCAGCTTACGTCCATGGGCGGCACAAGCGGGATCATCAATGTCATGTACAACGGCAGCTTCATCACATTTCCGGACGCTGTCCCTGAGGTCGTGGAGGGCAAAACCTGGCTCCCTTACCGGGCGCTTTTTGAAGCCCTTGGCGCTGTCGTAAGCTACGACGGGGATACCGATACGGTCACAGCCGCGCTGGACGGCAAAACGATCCGCATGGAAATCGGCGATGAACAAATCCACGTCACCGAAAACGGGGAGACAATGACCGTGTATCTGGAAAGCCCGCCTTACGCGAAAAACGGCAGGACCTACATCCCCACCCGCGCCGTTTCCGACGCGCTGGGTCTTGACGTTTACTGGGACGCCGATTATGAAACCGTCGTGATCATAGACATGGACGGACTCCGCCGGCAAATTGACGGGACGTTTACGATTTTAAACAAACTGCTGAACACCTCCTTTAACGAGACGGACGAGTCATACAAAACTACGCTGGAGCTGCTCCTGCGCTGGACCCAGTTTAACACGCTGGACGGGGATACCACGGGCGAGATGCGCGTCGATATCCTGTATATCTGCAACGGGCAGAACTTTAGCATGACGGGCAGCATGGATTTATCCAACCTGCTCGACGCCATTATTGCAGAAAATCGGCCGTATATGACCGAGGCGGATTTGGCGGAGTATGAAGCGATGAAGGCGGCGTTTACAAACGCGGAATTTGAAATTATAATGAATGCGGACGCGGATAAGCTATACATACGCTCCGATGCGCTTCTGGGCGAAATCATCGGCATGAAGCTGGCCGAAGGCAGCTGGCTGGAGCTTGACGGCATAAGTAAATACATGGAAGACATCGGCACGATGTATCAGCTGAACACGGGCCTGACCGTCGGCGAACTTCTGTGCGATCAGATATATAGCAGCAGCTATTATTACTATTACGAGCAAATATTTTTATACCAGGAAATCACCGAAAGGGCGGCGTATTATGCCGCGCTGGCGGGCGACGGCCGCTTTGTCCAGAAAAATGGAACGTACACCCTGTCTCTGACAATGGCGGATTATTACGCGGCGCTGGAGTCGCTTGAGCGCTACGATCCCGATGAAGCCATTACCGAGCTGGATGTCAATTTCGCCCTTCAAACAGACGGGGACGCGATTACGGGCATCTCCGGCAGCTTCCTCTATCGCAGCGGTTATTACTACAATGATGTCCGCTATTCCGGCACCCTGGAGGTCAGCGCCGCCCGCACGGAAATCAGTATTGAAGTCCATGAAAAGAACGAAATGAAGATGGAAATTACCATAAGCGCCGGAACGGAGGAAACCGGCGAGGCCGTCCCCACGGCGCCGCCTGCCGGGGATCCGGTGATCAATCCCGATGACCTTTGGTCGGACCCGGTGCCGGAGCCCGCTGCGGATGCTTTGCTGTAAGCGATTATAGAAAAAAAGGACAAAATTTGAATGGCACGAAAGAAGAACGCGAGCGAAAATAAAAAGCCGGTGAATCCTAACATAATCGGGCTAAAGGCCGAGCTGATTGAGCAGCCCATCGTGGATACGCTGGAATACAATTATATGCCCTATGCCATGAGCGTCATCGTATCCAGGGCCATCCCGGAGATCGACGGGTTCAAGCCCTCCCACCGGAAGCTGCTTTACACCATGTATAAAATGGGGCTGCTGACCGGCAAGCGGACGAAATCCGCCAACATCGTGGGGCAGACCATGCGCCTGAACCCTCATAGCGACAGTGCGATTTATGAAACAATGGTCCGCCTTTCCAAGGGCTATGAGGCGCTTTTGACCCCGTTTGTGGACTCCAAGGGCAATTTTGGAAAGGCCTATTCCCGTGACATGGCCTATGCCGCCTCCCGGTATACGGAGGCGAAGCTGGCCACCGTTTGTCAGGAGCTTTTTCGGGATATCGACAAGGACACGGTAGAATTTTCCGACAATTATGACGGCACCATGCAGGAGCCTTCCTTGCTGCCCACCACGTTTCCCAATGTGCTGGTCAGCGCCAACCAAGGCATTGCTGTCGGCATGGCCAGCATTATCTGCGGTTTCAACCTGAAGGAGGTCTGTGAAACGACGATCGCCTACATAAAGGACGATCAGCACGACATCCTGTCAACGCTCCTGGCGCCGGATTTTCCCACCGGCGGGGAGCTGCTTATGGACGCGGACGCCCTGCGGCAAATTTACGAGACGGGCCGGGGCGGCGTGAAGGTTCGGGGCAAGTGGCGCTATGAGAAAAAAGAGAACCTGATCGAAATATACGAGATCCCCTACTCCACCACCATTGAGGCCATCATGGACAAGGTGGCGGAGCTTGTGCGAGGGGGAAAAATCCGGGAAATTTCCGATATGCGGGATGAAACGGATCTGAGCGGCCTGAAGCTGACCATTGACTTGAAGCGGGGCGTGGATCCGCAAAAACTGATGCAAAAGCTGTTCCGCCTGACGCCTTTGATGGACAGCTTTTCCTGCAATTTCAATATCCTGGTGGCCGGGATGCCCCGGGTTATGGGCGTCCGGGAGATCCTGGACGAGTGGCTCCACTGGCGGATCGAATGTGTCCGGCGGCGCGTTTACTATGAACGGAGCAAAAAGCAGGAGAAGCTGCATCTCCTGCTGGGCCTAGGGCAAATTCTGCTGGATATCGACCGGGCCATCGCCATTATCCGGAATACGGAGGCGGAGGCGGACGTGGTGCCGAATCTGATGATCGGGTTCGGAATCGACGAGGTGCAGGCGGAATATGTGGCGGAAATCAAGCTGCGGAATATTAACCGGGCCTACATTCTGAAGCGTACGGAGGAGCTGGAGGATCTGAAGCGGGAGATCGACGAGCTGGACGCCCTGCTGAACAGCCCCGCCCGCGTCCGGGGCGTTATTATCCGGGAGCTGCAGGCGGTCATAAAGGCATACGCGCAGCCCCGCCGGACGGACATCGTCTACGCAGATGAGGCGGAGGAGCCGGAGGCCGAGGAAACGCCGGATTATTCTGTTACCCTGTTCTTGTCACGGGAGGGCTATTTTAAAAAAATCACGCCCCAATCCCTGCGCATGAGCGGGGAGCAGAAGTACAAGGAGGGAGATGGTCCCAGCCAGCAGTTTGAGGCCCAAAATCAGGACGAGCTGCTGATTTTTACGGATCAGGCCCAGGTTTATAAAACACGAATCAACGCATTTGAGGACCATAAGGCCTCGGTTTTGGGGACATTCCTGCCGGGCGCCCTGGAGATGGAGCCGGGAGAATCGGTCATCCATATGGAAGTGCCGGGGGACTATAAGGGGGCGCTGTTGTTCTTCTTTGAAAACGGCAAGGTGGCCCGGGTGGATATGACAGCCTATGAAACAAAAACGAACCGAAAAAAACTGTCAAAAGCCTATTCCGACAAAAGCCCCGTCCGTTCTGTGCTTGCAATTCGGGCAGAAACGGATATTGTTGTTTATTCCACTGAAGGACGGGCAATCATAGTGAGTACGGCGATGCTGGCTACAAAAGCGTCCAGAACCAGCCAGGGGGTCGCGCTCATGACGCTGAAGCCCAAATATAAGCTGAAGAAGGCGCAGTTACTGGAAGGTTCTGGGGTCATAAATGTGAACCGATACCGGGCAAAAAGCCTTCCCGTGGCGGGCGCGCTGTTAAAAGAACCGGATATGGAGGAAAAGCAGATGTCACTGATCGACGAGGTAACCGGTGAATCGTAAAAACGTCCTGTCCATCCTGTGGCGCTGGGGAAGAATTTGTATTGGATGCGTTCTGTTCGCGGCGGGCTTCCAGCTGTTCCTGCAGCCCAACCAAATCAGCCCCGGCGGCGTGTCTGGAATTGCCATGGTGATCACCTATCTCACCGGCGCGCCGACGGGTGTGTTGATCATTGTATGCAATATTCCGATTTTTCTGTTGGCCTGGCGGGCCTTGGGCCGCCGCTTCCTGATCGCTTCCGTTATCAGCATGATCGTCTATTCCGTTTTCGTGGATATTCTTGAGCCGGTCGCTTTTGCGATCACGGAAGATGTGCTGCTGGCGGCGGTCTATGGCGGTGCGCTGATGGGGCTGGGTCTGGGGTTGGTTTTCTCGGCAGGCGCCAGTACCGGCGGCAGCGACGTTGTGGCCAGACTCCTGGCGCTGAAGTTCCCCCATATGAATCTGGGCCAGCTGCTGCTTCTGGTGGACGTTTTTGTGGTGCTTTTGAGCGCCGTTGTTTTCCAAAGCTATGAAGGTGCGCTGTACGCGGGGATCGCGATTTTCATGTCCTCAAAGGTTATCGACCTGATTTTATATGGCCTGAATTTCGCCAAGGTGGTCTATATTATCTCCCGGAATCCCGACGACTTGGCCAAACGCATCACGGAGCGGCTGGGACGGGGTGTCACGATCCTGTACGGCAGAGGGGCGTATTCCGGAGAGGAGAAGGAAATTCTGCTGTGTGCCGTGGCGCAGCGTCAGATTGTGGAGCTGAAACGAGCCGCTCGGGAGGCGGATCCGGAGGCGTTTATGATCGTGTCGGAGGCCAGGGAGGTGCTTGGCCTGGGCTTTCAGCGGAACGACAATTAGGTAATCGCTGATTAAATCGCGCCACGCGGATTTAATCAGCGATTACCTAGGGCGTGTTTAAAAAGGAGGTGCGCTTCCCGTGGGTAAAATCAAGCTGCTTGCATGGCCGGTGCTCACGGCCATGCTCCTGACCGGCTGCACCTCCTTTCTCGAGGGCAGCTATGAGGCGGTAAGCGAGCATCGGTTTGCGGCGGCGGAGGAGACGGCGGCGGAGGTTATCACCGTACATACCTACGCGGCGCTGAAGTCCGCCATCCTCAGTATGGTCAGGGATCACGCTTCCAGCGGTGTGATCCGTCTGCAAAACTATGACGGGGATCCGTCCACGGACGCGTCCAAGGCCATCAGCGAGGTGTGGCAAAGCGCCCCCCTGGGGGCCTTCGCGGTGGAGTATTTTTACCACGAAAAAACCCAAATCCTTTCCTATTACGACTTGACGCTGACGATTAATTACAGGCGGTCAAAGGAGGAGATTGACAGTATTATTTCCGTCTATACGGCAAACGGGGTGAAGGAGCGTCTGGAAAACGCGGCGAAATCCTTTGACGCAAGCATTGTGCTGATGGGCTCCGGTGGGATTTTAGAGGAGACGTTCCTGCGGAGCATACTTGCCGCCTATTATAAGGAAAATCCGCTGGCCATGCTCCTGCCGCCCCAAATGACGGTGGGCTTCTATCCGGATATGGGTGCCCAGCGGATCGCGGAAATCACCCTGGAATATGGCTTTGAAACGGCGGAGCTGGAAGAAATGCTGGCGCAGCTGCAAAGCGCCGCCCAGTCCGTTGCGGATGAGATCGGGCAAAGAACCCCGGAGGAGGCCGTGGCGGCAATCGCCGAGGTCCTGACCGCCCGCGTCTCGCTCCGGGAGGAGGATGTACCGGACAGCGGGAAAGGGCGGCTTGCCGCAACGGCGTACGGCGCGCTGGTGGAAAACACAGCAAACAGCCAGGGCGTCGCCATCGCCTATAAGGCCCTATGCGGGCTTTTGGAGCTGGAATGCGCAGTGGTGGAGGGAAAACTGGCCGATACCGTCCACTACTGGGATATGGTAAAGCTTGAAGACAACTGGTATCATATCGACCCCATGACGGCAAACGGAGAAAATCCCGTTCTTTTGTGGACCGACGTAAACATGCTGGAGGCGGGGTATACTTGGGACATGATTATTCAGGCGGAAGGCTGAGTTAGGCCGCAAAGCATAACCGCCAAGCCTCCGTTGGCCTATCATGAATCGTGATACCGCTACGTGACAATCGCCGGTCTATGTCCGCCTCCGACAGAATACACATATTACTGGGAGGTGGACAAAGATGGACGATGAAGATAATGGCCGACGCCGTTACAGGGGGAAAGGCGTGAAAGGCCGGAAAAACGAAGCCGGTCGGCCGGATTGGAACGGGCTACGGCTTGTGGCCTGCGGCATCCTTTTGGGGACCGCGTTTCTCGTAAGGCTGTGCTTTCCAGCTGCCATAGACGCCGCGAGGGAGACGCTGCTTCCCGCGATGGAGCGGGATTTTGACTACAAGGCCGCCATCGCGTCGGTAGGGGAGACGCTGACCGGCGAAAACGGGATGATGGAGGTTTTGGGAGACATTTACATCAAGGCCTTTGGCGGCGGCGAGACGGAGGTCCCGGTATCCGAAACCGATGGGCAGGAGGGCTTGGCCGGACAGTGAGACGAATTCATCTGAGCGGGGGCTTTATCCTTTCCATGACGGCGCTGGTTCTGCTGGATACCGGCGGAATGCTGCCGGCGCTGGTTTTGTCCGCGCTTGTCCATGAGGCGGGCCACCTTTTGGCTGTCAAGGTGTGCAGAGGGCGGGTGCTGGCCATGGAAGCGAGCTTTGCGGGCCTGTGCATCCGATATGACGGAACTTTTTTGTCCTACGGTCAAGAAATTTTAATCGCCGTCAGCGGCCCGTTGTTCAGCCTTTTGTTGGCCTTTGGCGCTTCCTTCATGGGCAGGCTCCGGGGCGATCAGGCGCTTTTGTATCTGGCGGGCGTCAGCTTTCTTCTGGGCGCCTTCAACCTGTTGCCTGTCCGGCAGCTGGACGGCGGACGGGCGCTTTATATGCTTTTGGCAAATTTGGGCGGGCCGGGTTTTGGGGCGAGGAGCCTTTGTGTCATCAGCTGCGTCATAATTTTCCTGTTGCTGGCGTTGGGCGCGGGGCTGCTGATATTTTCCGGCTGGAACTTCACGCTGCTTGCCGTCGCGGTATGGCTGCTGATCAGCTATTGTAAAAAAACTGATTCTGGTATAGAATAGAAGGAAATTTCAAAATTATTCTCGTCATTTTACAAGATAAAGGAATCATTTTATGCATCCATTACAAAAGCGGATCCTGCCGACGGTACAAAAACCGGCCCGGTATGTGGGCGGGGAATACGGACAAATCGTAAAGGACAAGGCACAGATCAAGGTTCGCATGGCCCTGTGTTTTCCGGACACCTATGAAATCGGAATGAGCAATCTGGGCCTTCATATCCTGTACGGGTGCATCAACCAGATGCCGCATGTGTGGTGTGAGCGGGCCTTCGCCCCTTGGGGGGATATGGAAGGGGAGATGCGGAAGCACGGCATCTCCCTTTACGGGCTGGAAAGCGGCGATCCCCTGGGGGAATTTGACCTGATCGGCTTTTCCCTGGGCTACGAGATGGCCTATACCAATGTGCTGAATATGCTGGAGCTTGCCGGCCTTCCCGTCCGCGCGGAGGAACGGACGGGCCTTGGCCCGATTGTGCTTGCCGGGGGAAGCGCCTGCTATAATCCGGAGCCGCTGGCGGATTTTATCGACCTGTTTGTCCTGGGCGAGGGAGAAGAACTGGACCGGGAGGTTATTGACCTGTATGCTGCCGCGAAGGAATCCGGCTGGGACAAGCAGACCTTTCTGCGGCGTGCCGCCGGGATTGAGGGGGTCTATGTGCCCTCCCTTTATCAGGTGGAATACCACCCTGACGGACGCCTTTTGGCGATGGAACCGGCAAAAGGCGCGCCCGAGCGCGTTCGGAAGCGGGTGATCGCCGACCTGGACAGCGCCGACTACCCCGTGCATACCATCGTCCCTTCTACGGAGATCGTACACGACAGGGTCGTGCTGGAGGTCTTCCGGGGCTGTATCCGGGGCTGCCGCTTTTGCCAGGCGGGGTATATTTACAGGCCCGTCCGGGCCAAGAGCCGGGACAAGCTGGTGGAGCAGGGTACCCAGGCCCTTTTGGCCTCCGGCTATCAGGAAATTACCCTCAGCTCATTAAGCACCAGCGACTACAGGCAGTTGGGCCAGCTGTGCGACGGGCTTTTGTCATTTTGTGCGCCGAGGCACATCAGCCTTTCCCTGCCGTCCCTGCGCGCGGACAACTTTTCAATGGAGCTGATGCAAAAGGTGCAGGCGGTGCGGAAAACCGGCCTGACCTTTGCCCCTGAGGCGGGTACCCAGCGGCTTCGGGACGTGATCAACAAAAACGTCACGGAGGAGGAGATTCTAAACACCTGCCGGATCGCCTTTGAGGGCGGCTGGAACGGCATAAAGCTGTACTTCATGCTGGGTCTGCCAACGGAAACGGACGAGGATGTGCTGGGGATCGCGGCCCTTTCCGGCAAGGTGCTGGCCGCGTGGAAAAAGCACGCCGCGAATAAGAGCCGGGGCGTCCGGATTACGGTCAGCACCTCTTGCTTTGTGCCGAAGCCCCATACGCCGTTTCAGTGGGAGGCCCAGGTTTCCGGGGAGGAATATATGCGGCGGGTGCGGCTGCTGCGGGAGGCCATGCCCGCGAGGGCCATTACCTACAATTGGCATGATCCGGACACCAGTCTGATCGAGGCGGCGCTCAGCAGGGGAGACCGGCGGTTGGGGGCTGTCCTGGAGGCGGTGTGGCGGGACGGCGGCAGGCTGGATGCCTGGAGCGAATATTTTTCCATGGCTCGCTGGAGGAATGCCTTTTCCGCCTGCGGAATTGATCCGGACTTTTATGCCGGGCGACAGCGGGCGGAAGAGGAGCTGCTGCCCTGGGACAGGATTGACACCGGCGTACGCAGGGCCTTTTTGTGGAACGAACGGGCGCGGGCGTACCGAGCGGAGCTGTCGCCGGATTGCAGGGTCCAGTGTACCGGCTGCGGCGCCAATCAGTTTTCCTTGAAAGGGGTGTGTGATGCATAAGCATAGAATGCGGTTTTCCAAGGAAGGAACCGCCATTTACATTTCCCATCTGGATCTGATGCGCCTGATGCAGCGGGCGTTTTTGCGGGCCGGGCTCCCGCTTCAGCATACGGAGGGCTTCAATCCTCACGCCCGCATATCGGTGGCCCTGCCCCTGTCCGTTGGGATGGAAAGCGTGTGCGAATTTTTGGATTTTACCCTTTTGGACGAGGCGCAGCTGGCAGACACGCCCCGCAGGCTGAACGGCGTTTTGCCGATGGGGGTTCGCGTCCTTCGGGCTTATGAAGCGGTGCGGAAAACGAAGGAGATCGCCGCGCTGCGGATAAAGGGCGTCCTGGAATATGACCGGGGCGCGGATCCCGGCCTAGCCGAGGCGCTGGCTGCGTTTTTCGGAGCGGGGCAAATTGTCATTGAAAAGAAAACAAAAAAGGGAATACAGGAAGCCGACATCCGCCCCGGTATCCAAAAATTAGAGCTGGCCCGGCGCGGGGGGAATGAGGTCGAGCTCCAGGCGGAGATTTCCGCGCAAAATCCCGGGCTGAATCCAATGCTGCTGATCCAGGCCCTCAAGGAAACGGCCCCCCATCTGGCCCCGGATTTTGCATGCTTCCGGCGTCTGGAGGCGCTGGACGCGGCGGGACAGACCTTTGTCTAGAAATCCGAAAGGGCCGGTGATTTCAAATAATCCGGGTTTCACTTTCCGTTCTCGGGGAAATATGCTATAATAATTGCAGTTCGTGAAAGATGAAAGATGAGGTGTGCGTCAAACTATGGCACTTATTACCTGCAAGGACGTAACCTTTGCCTATGAGGGGACGCCTGTCGTCAGCGGCCTGAACTTTGAGGTCGGGCCGGGGGATTATCTTTGCATCGTGGGAGAAAACGGCTCCGGTAAGAGTACGCTGATGAAGGGGCTGCTGCGACTGAAGCAGCCCCAGGAGGGCGCAATCACGCTGGGGGGCGGCCTGCGGGCAAATGAAATCGGCTATTTGCCCCAGCAGACGGCAGTTCAAAAGGATTTTCCAGCCGGTGTTTTTGAGGTCGTGCTTTCGGGCCGGCTGCCCACCTTGGGGCTCCGGCCCTTTTATAGCAGGGCCGACAAGCGGATTGCCCATGAAAACATGGAAAAGCTGGGTGTTGACGGGCTGAAAAGCAGGTGCTACCGGGAGCTTTCCGGCGGCCAGCAGCAGCGGGTTTTGCTTGCCAGGGCGCTGTGCGCCGCTAAAAAGCTGCTCCTGCTGGATGAACCGGTGGCGGGGCTGGATCCCCTGGTAACCCAGGAGCTTTACCGTCTGATCCGGACGATCAACACGGAGATGGGCCTGACCATTATTATGGTTTCTCATGACATCCGAAGCGCCGTGGAGGAGGCCAGCCACATTTTGCATTTAAAACACACACAGGAGTTCTTTGGCGGGGCCGAGGAATACCGGCAATCGGAAATCGGAAGCGCGTATTTGGGAGGCGGGACGGATGCTTGACACATTGGTGAAGCTGTTTTCCTATGACTTTCTCGTCCGAGCCGTACTTGTAGGGCTGCTTGTCTCCTTATGCGCGTCCCTGCTGGGCGTCAGTCTTGTTTTGAAGCGGTATTCCATGATCGGCGACGGGCTTTCCCATGTGGGCTTCGGAACGCTGGCCGTGGCCTCGGCGGCGGGGCTCGCGCCGCTGACGGTTTCAATTCCGGTTGTGGTTTTGGCGGCTTTTTTACTTCTGCGGCTCAGTGAAAACAGCAAAATAAAGGGCGATGCGGCCATTGCCATGATCTCCACCGGCTCCCTGGCAATCGGCGTGATCGTGGTTTCGGTAGCGTCAGGTGGCTTAGGCACGGATGTGTGCAATTACCTGTTCGGCAGCATCCTGGCCATGAGCAAGGCCGACGTTTATCTCAGCGTGGCGCTGTCCGTTGTTGTGTTGCTCCTGTTTGTCCTGTTTTATAATAAAATTTTTGCTGTTACCTTTGACGAAACCTTTGCCCAGGCCACCGGGACAAGGACGGGCGTTTATAATATGCTGATCGCCTTTTTAACGGCAATTACCATTGTATTGGGGATGCGGATGATGGGGGCGATGCTGATTTCCAGCCTGATCATCTTCCCGGCCTTGACCGCCATGCGCGTGTGCAAGCGGTTTTTATCCGTGATCATCTGCTCTGCGTTTGTCTCGGTCATCTGCTTTTTTATTGGTGTTGTGATCTCCTATTTGTATGCAACGCCGACCGGGGCCAGTGTGGTTGCGATTAACATCATTGCGTTTTTGATTTTTAGCTTGATTGGGTTTTTGAAGCATGGCCGTGGGGGTTAGCTGGAATGGTGTGTTGGGTGGGTTTTTTCTGTCCCTTGTTGGGGACGGGGGGATGATACTTTTTGACGGCCAAAAAGGAACGCCCCCATCCCCAGCAGGAGACAAATGCGTCCCCTTCACGGGGGAGAATAGATACCGTCTCCCACCGCCAGACAAAGTTTCCCGCGAACAAATCAGCATCCCCCTTGACAATTCCAGCCGAATGTACTATACTTGTCAAAAATAAGCTGTGCGATGACGGGGAGTAGTAGTCGGCAGGCGGAGCGCAGAGAGGAAGCGGACGGTGCGAGCTTCCCTCCGGCCCGGCGAATGTGGCCCCCGAGCCCCGGGACTGAAGTTATAGGTAAGCCCGGCGGGTTCTCCCGTTACAGAGAGCTTGAGCGCGGGTTTTCCCCGAAAACAGGTGGTAACGCGGATTTTTTCGTCCTGAAAAACAGATGTTTTTCAGGATATTATTTTTGATTAAAAAACAAATCAGGAAGCGGAGTGAAGGGATTGAAAGAGCTGCCAAAGACCTATGAACCGAAGGCGGTCGAAGGAAAAATTTATAAAATGTGGCTGGATGGCGGATATTTTAAAGGGGAAATCGCTCCGGACAAGCAGCCGTTCTGTATCGTAATGCCGCCCCCGAATATTACCGGTCAGCTGCATCTTGGCCATGCCTTTGATGAGACGATCCAGGACGTGCTGACTCGGGTCAAGCGGATGCAGGGCTACAGTGCACTCTGGATTCCGGGCACGGATCACGCGGGTATCGCAACCCAGATCAAGGTGGAGGAACAGCTGCGCGAGGAGGGCTTGACCCGCTTCGATTTGGGCCGGGCGGCGTTTATCGACCGGGTTTGGGTCTGGAAGGAACGATACGGCGGCAGGATTGTGGATCAGATGAAAATGCTGGGCAGCTCCTGTGATTGGGACCGCCTGCGCTTTACCATGGACGATGGCTGCAGCCGTGCGGTGCGGGAGGCATTTGTCACCCTCTATGAAAAAGGACTGATCTATAAGGGGAACCGGATCATCAACTGGTGTCCCGACTGTACGACGGCCCTTTCCGACACGGAGGTGGAGCATCAGGAGCAGGCGGGCGGCTTTTGGCATTTTAAGTACCCGATCAAGGATTCCGACGAATTTGTAGTGGTGGCAACTACCCGGCCGGAGACCATGCTGGGAGACACGGGCGTGGCCGTTCATCCGGACGACGCCCGGTATGGCCATCTGGTTGGGAAAACCGTTATCCTGCCCCTGATGAACCGGGAAATTCCCATTATCGCGGACGACTATGTGAACATGGAATTCGGAACGGGCTGTGTCAAGATGACGCCCTGCCACGACCCCAACGACTTCGAGGTAGGTCTGCGCCATAATCTGGAGCAGGTTCTGGTGCTGGACGAACACGCCCGGATCAATGAAAACGGCGGAAAATACAGCGGCATGGACAGGCTGGCGGCCAGGAAGGCCGTGGTGGCCGATATGGAGGCGCTGGGGCTTTTGGTCAAAACCGAGGCGCACAGCCACAATGTTGGAACCTGCTACCGCTGCGGCGCCACGGTGGAGCCGATGACCTCCCCCCAGTGGTTTGTAAAGATGCAGCCGCTTACAGAGCAGGCGCTGGCTGTGGTGGAGGACGGCAGGATCCGGTTTATCCCGGAGCGGTTTATCAAAATTTACCGAAACTGGATGGAAAACGCGCATGACTGGTGCATTTCCCGCCAGCTTTGGTGGGGCCACCAAATCCCCGCCTGGTATTGCGATGACTGCGGGCATGTCAACGTCAGCCGGGACGATCCGGACAAGTGCGAGGCCTGCGGCGGCGGAAGGCTCACAAGGGAAGCGGATGTGCTGGACACTTGGTTTTCCTCCGCCCTGTGGCCCTTCAGTACCCTGGGCTGGCCGGACAAGACGCCGGAGCTGGATTATTTCTATCCCACCAGCGTATTGGTCACCGCCTACGACATCCTGTTTTTCTGGGTGGCGCGTATGATCTTTTCCGGCATGGAGCATATGCGGCAGGAGCCCTTTCAGGCGCTGTTCCTCCATGGGCTGATCCGGGACGAGCAGGGCCGGAAGATGAGCAAATCACTTGGAAACGGCATCGACCCAATCGAGGTGATCGAAACCTATGGCGCGGACGCCCTCCGCTTTACTATTATTACGGGCAACAGCCCAGGTAACGACGTGCGGTATTCGGGCGCACGGTGCGAGGCGATGCGGAACTTTGCAAATAAAATCTGGAACGCCGCCCGCTTTGTGATGATGAACCTTACAATCGGAAAAAACGCGCTGCCGGAGAAGCTGGAGCTGGAGGATAAATGGATCCTGTCAAAGCTGAACGCTACCGTCCGGGAGGTCTGTGAAAACATCGAAAAATACGAGCTAGGTATCGCGGCGGCTAAGATTTATGACTTTATCTGGGATACCTTCTGCGACTGGTATATTGAGCTGACAAAGCCGCGGCTGAACGAGGACGAACAAAACCAAAGCGCCCAGCAGGTTTTGCTCTATGTACTTTCGGAAATCCTAAAGCTGCTGCATCCCTTTATGCCCTTTATCACAGAGGAAATCTGGCAGGCGCTGCCCCACGAAGGGAAGGCGCTGATGCTGGAGGCGTACCCCGTATACGATCCGGCCCTTGACTTCGCTGCGGAGGAGGAGGCCTTTGAGCGGATCATGACCGCGATCCGGGCCATACGGACAAGACGGGCGGAGATGCGCGTGCCGCCCTCTAAGCGGCCGGATCTCCGGATCGAGACGGCAATGCCGGAAATCTTTGCGCAGGGCGGCGTCTACCTGTCCAAGCTGGCCTTCGCGGGCAGGATGGAGCTCGTTCGCGAGGCGCCTGTGGATTTGAGGGGGCTCGTGACCGTCATTACAAAGGACGCCAAGATCTATATGCCGCTGGCGGAGCTTGTGGATATTGCGGAAGAGAAGGCAAGGATTGAAAAGGAGCTGGGCAAGTCCAGAGAAAACCTGGCCCGGATCGAAAAAAAGCTGGGAAATCCGGGCTTTACAGCCAAAGCGCCGGAGCAGGTCGTGGCGGCGGAGCGGGATAAGATGGAAAAGCTGCGGGCCCTTATTCTGAATCTGGAGGAAAGCCTGACACAGATGTCCGGCTGACTGACGTTGCAATTTCGTTTAATTATGACAAAAAATATGGCTGGCATTCCGTCAATTTGTTCACGATTTATTCAATTTTGCGTTATGATTTGGTAATAAACTGCGGTTATACTAAGATCAATCAATGGAACAGATCCGCGCGAGGAAGTGGAAAGCGGCGGCTGGGCATTGAAATATTCGGGAAGGGAGCTGGTAAGCCCAAAAGAAGTCTTTGCGGGAAGTGATGACGGAGTAATCCCGTCTGGAAGATTCGGTGAATTGTGATACTGTCTCCTGCCCGATGGTCGGAACACCGGTCGGGCAGGAGGACAGACGAGCAGCAGCTGTGACAGCGCCCTGGCGGGGGCTGCTTTTTTTTGCCCAACCGCGGCAAGCGGCGGGTCAGCGCGCCTCGTCCTTGACGTTCACTCCGATTTTATACAACTCCTGATAGGCCTCCAAGTCCGCCTCCGTGGCCGGTGCGGCCGGGATCAGGCCCGTGCAGTCCATGGCGGAGGTTGCGCTGGTGAATTCCATATCCAGATGCTTCAGGCTGTCCTTTGCGCTTTGCTTCGGCTTTTTCATGGGCGTCATTCCTTTCCGATACAGATACACCTTAGTATGTGCCGGGATGGGTCAAAAAATCACGGACGGCGATGAAAAATCTGCGTTGGGGGCGTTGTTTATTTTATTTTATCAGAAATTTAAGATTGACTTTAGTAATATTCAATGATATACTTAATATTGTTAAAGAGGAGGTGACGGTAACCATGTCCATTGAGTTTATTCCGGACTGGATGGTGAACCTGGAGGATGAGGATATTGTTTTCATTAAAAAATTCCTATTGGTCTCCGGCTCCTTAAAGGAGATGGCAAAGCAGTATGGCGTGACGTATCCAACGGTCAGGCTACGCCTGGATAGGCTGATTCAAAAAATCCAAATCAGCGAGGACGTGAACAGCGAGCCGTATATCGCGCTCATTAAGCGGCTGGCAGTAAACGAAAAGCTGGGCTTTGACACGGCAAAGCTTCTTATGAGCGAATATAAAAAAACGAAACTGGGGGGTGAATAAGATGGCTTATGTTTCGTTAATATTGATTCTCTTTTTCTTTCTCATTGCTGGGACAATTATCTTGCAGATTTTCCTGTCGCGCAGGGAAAACAGGTGGCCGGGGCTAATTTTACCCGCGATTTCCTTACTTATTTCCCTGCTGGTTCCCTTGAACTACGCGGCGTTTTCCGTTGTGCACGAAACAGAGGGAACAATCATTTCGGAAAACGGCGAGATTATCGAACAGATTGAACCGGAAGAATCGGCGGGGCAGGGCGGTGCCAGCTTTGCCGAAGTGATTGTACCGGTTATGGGCCTGTTCTTGTTAGGCAATATTCCGACGGTCATTCTTGCGGGGATATATTTTGCCTGTCAGGAAAAATGGAAGAGGAGGAAGGAAATCGAGAAAATGAATATCCAGGATTTGGAATAGACTTATTTGAGATCTTGCGGGAATTGGGCGATGGTAAGCGTTCGGGAAAAAGCCTGCCCCCGGTTTTCGGGGGCAGGCTCCCTGTGATGCTATGTAGAGCTATTCGTTTGCGTATTGAGGGGGAATTCCCTGGATAGTTCTGTAATAGCCGTTGGTCAGGGCGGTCAGCGCTGTCCAGGTCAGGCATCCCACAATGCCGTCGGCGGTTAGGCCGTTTTCCCGCTGAAAGGTTCGTACGCCTTCCGCGGTGAGGGGGCCGAAAACGCCGTCGATCCCCACGTCCGGGATTCCGGCGGTGCCCAGGGCGTCCTGTAAGGTGCAGGTGTAAACGCCACGGTTCCCCTGCCGGATCAGCGGGAAGCCGGCGGCGCAGGCGGGCGGCGTGAGCCGCCGGTCGAAATGCACCCAGGTGGGCGTCAGGTTGGCGGGTTCCACATAGGTCCAAACGCCCAGGCTGTTTGCCAGATTCCGCAGGGAATTTCTGGACGTGGCGCTTAGATTCTGCCCGACATCGAAGGCGGTACCTGCGTAGTGCTGGGACTGATTGGAATGGCCGCCCTCCCCAATGCGCCGGAAAGCGTAGCCTACATAGATGGCCTGGCCCCAGGACGATCGGGTGCTGTTCCAGGCCAGCATGACCCGGCGGTCCGTCCAGACGACATTGGAGCTGGACACGCTCCGGAATTCCCGCACGCTTAGGGTACTGCCAAGACTGTAGGGCATGGGGTCGCCCAGGTTCAGCGGGTATCGCTCCATCTGATCGGTCTGGTTGTTATAAACGAGTACGTTGATCATGGTATCATTCCTTTGATTTTACCTGTATTCAATGTAGTATATGGAATTTTAGAGAAAGCGTGCGGAGGCGGCGGCGCTCCGCACGCCGCGAAAAACCGGATTTTCTGTATATTGACGGATATGATATACTATTACATAGCTTAAACACCGTTCTATCGTGATACGAAAACAATCGAACGAAAAGAGATGATGAAATTGCAAGGTATCCAAATAAGCCGAACCAAAATGCCGAAGGAAAAGCCGGATGTGACCAAGGTTCCCTTTGGGACGTGCTTTTCCGACCATATGTTTCTGATGAATTACGAAACGGGGAAGGGCTGGTTCGAACCCCGGATCGTGCCCTATGGCCCGCTGTCCCTGGATCCCGCGGCGATGGTGCTGCACTATGCGCAGGAAATTTTTGAGGGGCTGAAGGCATATCGCAGGCCGGACGGCGGCGTCCAGCTGTTCCGGCCCATCGAGAATATCAGCCGGATGAACCGGTCGGCCCGGCGCATGTGCATTCCGGAGCTGCCGGAAGAGCTGGCGCTGGAGGCGATGAAGTGCCTCGTGGCGCTGGATGCCGATTGGGTTCCCACCGAGCCGGACACCTCTCTGTATATCCGGCCCTTTATCATCGCCACCGATCCCAATTTGGGCGTACATGCCTCGGAAACGTACCTGTTTGCCATCATTACCAGTCCGGTAGGCAGCTATTATCCGGAAGGCGTGAATCCGATCCGGATCCTGATTGAGACGGAGGACGTCCGGGCGGTTCAGGGCGGTACGGGCGTTACCAAGTGCGGCGGCAATTACGCCGCGTCCCTCCGGGCCGGGAAGCGGGCGGAGGAAGCGGGCTATTCCCAGGTGCTCTGGCTGGACGGCGTGGAGCGTGCATATATTGAAGAAGTGGGCAGTATGAACGTCATGTTCAAGATTAACGGGGAAATTGTAACCCCGGCCCTGACCGGCTCCATCCTGCCGGGCATCACCCGGATGTCCTGCCTGGAGCTGATGAGGGGCTGGGGGGAAGCCGTGTCGGAACGGCGGATTTCCATCGACGAGCTAATCGGCGCGATCGAGAGCGGCAAGCTGGAGGAAGCGTGGGGCACCGGCACGGCGGCAGTGATCTCCCCCATCGGTGAGATTGCCTATAACGGGAAGCAATACATGGTGGGCGGCGGCAAGATGGGCCCAATTACCCAAAAGCTTTACGACACCTTGACCGGCATTCAATGGGGAAAGCGGGACGATCCCCGCGGCTGGACCGTGAAGGTTTGATTCCTGATTTCCTGGAATACGCCTAAATATAAAAAAGCTTGTTATCCCCAATCGCCTCGGGGATAACAAGCTTTTTAAATCGAAAATCTTAAAAGATGGAAAACGCCACAACAACGCCCGCAAATACGATAGAAACGGTGGAAACCAGCTTGATCAGGATGTTCAGGGACGGGCCGGAGGTGTCCTTGAAGGGGTCGCCCACAGTGTCGCCGATGACGGCGGCCTTATGGCTTTCGGAGCCCTTGCCGCCATGCTGACCGCTTTCGATGTACTTTTTGGCGTTATCCCACGCGCCGCCCGCGTTGGACATGAAGACCGCCATGGCGAAACCGGAGACCGTAACGCCGCCCAAAAGGCCCACAACGCCTTCCACGCCTAAAATCAGGCCCGCCACGATGGGGACGATAACCGCAAGCAGAGAGGGAAGGACCATTTCGTGGAGCGCGCCGCGTGTACACAGATCCACACAGGCCTCGTAATCCGGATCGCCGGTTCCCTCCATAATGCCCCGGATTTCTCTAAATTGGCGGCGAACCTCTTTTACGATGCTTTGGGCCGCACGCTGTACCGCGCTCATCGTCATGGCGGAGAAGACGAAGGTTAGCATCACGCCGACAAACATGCCCACAAGCACCGCCGGATTTGTGATGGAAAGGTCAAGGACATAGTCTACCTTTTTCGACACGATATCCACATAGGAAACCAAAAGGGCCAGGGCCGTCAGGGCGGCGGAGCCGATTGCGAAGCCCTTGCCGGTGGCGGCTGTGGTATTGCCAAGGGAATCCAGCGCGTCTGTGCGCTCCCGTACCTCGTGGGGCAGGCCGCTCATTTCCGCGATGCCGCCCGCGTTATCGGCGACAGGCCCGTAGGCGTCCGTGGCCAGGGTGATACAGAGGGTGGAGAGCATGCCTACGGCGGAAATACCAATGCCGTACAGGCCCTTGTTGAACAGCGCGGCATAGTTGTCGGCGGAGGTGGTCAAAATGCCGCCGGAGGCGAGAAAGCTGATGATGACGGAGGCGCCGACAATCAAAATCGGGGCGATGGTGGATTGCAGACCCAGAGAAATCCCGCCGATGATCACGGTGGCGGCGCCGGTTTCCGTGGTGGCCGCAAGCTTTTGGGTGGGCTTATAGCTGTCGGAGGTGAAGTATTCGGTAAAATATCCGATGGCGCAGCCTGCAATCAGGCCGCAGAGAATGGATATGTAAATGCCGATCCAGGGTACGCCGTCGAGCCCACCCATGGCATAGTAGGTCAGGGGCGCGGCGACGACGGCGACTAAAATCGCGGAAAAATAGGTGCCCTTCCGCAGTGTTCGGAGCAGGGACATTTGATCCGCGTTTTCTTTCGTGCGAATCAGGAAGCTGCCGATGATGGAGGCAAAAACGCCCACAACGGCAAGCAGGATGGGCAGGAGCATACCGTTCCAGCCGTATCCGGCCGCGCTGCCGATGGCAAAGGTGGCCAGAATCGAGCCAACATAGCTCTCATACAGATCCGCGCCCATACCGGCCACGTCGCCTACGTTGTCGCCTACATTGTCGGCGATGGTGGCGGGGTTCCGGGGGTCGTCCTCGGGGATCCCGGCCTCAACCTTGCCCACGAGATCCGCGCCTACGTCGGCGGCCTTCGTAAAAATGCCGCCGCCTACACGGGCAAACAGGGCCATAGCGGAGGCACCCATGCCGAACATGACCATGGTTTGGGCAATGACGCCGCTGTCACACTGGAAGCCGTATTTCAAAACCAGGAGCCAGACGCTGACGTCCAGAAGGCCCAGCCCCACGACGGTAAAGCCCATGACGGCGCCGGAGGAAAAGGCCACGGAAAGACCCTTATTGAGGCTGTCACTGGCGGCGTTGGCGGTGCGGGCGTTGGCGGAGGTGGCGATCTTCATGCCGATAAATCCGGCCAGGCCGCTGTAGCAGCCGCCCGTCAGAAATGCGAAGGGAACAAAGGGGGAGAGCAGCGTTTCCCCGCCTACCTTGACTACAAACGCAAGGAGAAGCAAAATGATGAACATAATACCGAAAAACTTAGCGACAGTGGTGTACTGGCGCTTCAGGTAGGCGTTGGCGCCCTTGCGGATGGAAGCCGCGATCTTTTGCATCGTGGGCGTACCCTCGGAAAAGCGCATGACCTTGCTCCGCTGCATGAACGCAAATAGAAGCGCCACAATCGCCCCGACGATCCCCAACCAAAAGAGATTCTCCATTTTTTGATAACTCCTTCACCAATGACGAGCATGTATTTTTCTACGAACAACTCTAAAAATTATATCATAAATGATCGGATTGTCTAGCCCTTTCGAGCTGTTAAAGAATTAATTATTGGCGGCCCGTCCTCCTGTCGCCTTTGCGCAGGAGGACGGGCCGGGCGCATGGCTCATCCCATCGCGCGGTTAAGGGCGCAGAGGATGCCGCGGATAGAGGCCAGATTGATATTGCTGGAGATGCCGACGCCGAAAATCGGGAGTTGCTCCGGCGTCCGAAGCTGGATGTAGGCAACTGCCTTGGAGTCGGAGCCTGCGGAGATGGCATGCTCGGAATAAGCTACAAAGGTAAAGTCCCCGGCGCGCATGTTCCCTACCGCGTTGAAGAAGGCGTCTATGGGGCCGTTGCCCTCGCCGCTGATTTCATAAGGCTGATCCTTGTAATACAGCTGTCCCGCAAAAACCACATGGGAGTGGCCGTCTGCGTCCTGTGCTTCGTGGAAGTTATGGCCGGTCAGGCGGTAAGGGCCGTCTACCTTCAAATACTCCTTTTCAAACAGGGCGAAAATGTCCTGGGGCGAAAATTCCGTACCCTCGCGGTCGGTGGCCGCCTGTACAACGGCGCCGAATTCGGCGTGCATTTCTTTGGGCAGGATATATCCAAAGGAGGTCTCCATCACAAAGGCCGCGCCGCCCTTCCCGCTCTGGCTGTTGATGCGGATGATGGGGTCGTACCTGCGCCCCACGTCCGCCGGGTCAATGGGCAGGTAGGGCACCTCCCAGAAGCCGGAGTCGCTTTCCTGCATGTAGTGGATCCCCTTGTTGATGGCGTCCTGATGGGAGCCGGAAAAGGCGGTAAAAACCAGATCGCCCCCGTAAGGGTGCCGCTGATGTACCGGCAGCTTCGTGGCCTTTTCATAGACCCGGCGGACGTGCCGGATATCGGAAAAATCCAGCTCCGGCTCAATCCCCTGGGTATACAGGTTCATGGCCATCGTGATGATGTCCACATTACCGGTTCGCTCCCCGTTGCCGAACAGTGTGCCCTCCACCCGCTCAGCCCCGGCCAGCATGGCCAGCTCCGCCGACGCCACGCCGGTGCCCCGGTCGTTATGGGGGTGAACGCTGATAATGGCGCTGTCCCGGCTGGGAAGGTTTTTGCAGAAATACTCAATCTGATCGGCATGCTGGTTGGGCATGCAGCATTCCACCGTGTTGGGCAGGTTTAGGATGAGCTTGTTTTCGGGCGTTGCGCCGATGGTCTCGATCACCCGCTGGCAGATCAAGATGGCATTGTCCGTCTCCGTGCCGGAAAAGCTTTCGGGGGAGTATTCAAACCGGATGTTCACGCCGCTTTCCATCACCGGGCCGCTGAGCTTCTGGATCAGCTCGGCGGCGTCCACCGCGATTTTGATGATCCCGTCCATGTCGGACCTGAACACCACCTTCCGCTGCAGGGCGGAGGTGGAATTATAAAAATGCAAAATTACATTCTTTGCGCCGTGGATGGCCGCGAAGGTCTTTTCAATCAGATGGGGCCGGGCCTGCACCAGCACCTGAATCGTTACGTCATCCGGAATATGGCCGCCGTCGATTAGGGCCCGCAGGAAGGCATATTCCGTCTCGGAAGCGGAAGGGAAGCCCACTTCGATCTCCTTGAAGCCGATCTCCACAAGCAGCTTGAAATATTCCAGCTTCTCCGACACGCGCATCGGGTCGATCAGGGCCTGATTCCCGTCCCGGAGGTCCACGCTGCACCAGACGGGGGCCTTGGTCAGCACCTTGGAGGGCCAGTCTCTGCTGTCCATTTTCTGGGGGGTAAATGGGATATACTTCTTGCAGCCGTTTTTCATGTTCGTTCCTCCTACAATGTTGTCGGGCCGGCCTCCCACGGCTTTGAAGGGGAAGGGCCGTGCCTGCCGGGAACGCAAAAACGCCCCCGACGAATTTCGTCGGGGGCGTGGAGATTACACGCGGTACCACCCCGGTTTCAGCGCCTGCTTGCGCAAACGCCCTCATCGGCCTCTGACAAGGCGCAGGCTGATAACGCGGCCAAACGGACTGCTCTATTTCCGAAGATTTCGAGCAGACGGCTCCGGGGCGAGCGATCCATACGGGCCGCGCCGCCGCCTTGCACCAACCGGCGGTTCTCTGGGACGCGAAGCCGTATCTTATTCCCCTTCATTACCTTTACAGTGCATTGTAAACCGGAAATCCGGTTTTGTCAAGAAGATTTTCAAAGGGCCGCGGATTTCCCGCGGCCGGGCAAAAAGACCGCCCGCCCCGTCAAAATGAACGGGGCGGGCGGCTTTTTACTGTTTTGCGTGCGATTTGGTCTCGGTTAGCCGCGCTTTTTCTTGTGGTTCACCCACAGCAGGGAGCCGAGGGCGGCCAGGGCGGCGATGAAGCCGATGATCCACAGGGTCAGGCGGCTGTCG
>Ga0153972_1000010_pt1 | contig 61158 bp, 70 predicted proteins | sample TSGA056MetaG_FD_104732 | JGI IMG/M metagenome (GOLD analysis project Ga0153972, IMG submission 104732) | Attine ant fungus gardens microbial communities from Georgia, USA - TSGA056 MetaG | ecosystem: Host-associated > Fungi > Mycelium > Unclassified | place: USA: Georgia, George L Smith State...
GACACACACGGAGAGATCAAACTTGCGGTGACAGGTGTCGGGGTGACGCACCGTTGTAAAGACTGGTCGCAGGTTCGAGATTACATGGTGTCAAACTACGGAATGTACAAGGAGTCGTACAAACGGAAGGCGGATGAATTTTATAACAGTCTAGATAGTTCTGGTCATGACTAGTACAAACTAATACTCCTTGATCTATGCCATAAAACTTTGTTCCCAACCCCTCAAAATCAGTACATCCTGTTTGAACATAGACACGGGCCTACAAAAATAAAACCTCTGGAATTTAATAACTGAGATGTCCTACTCGGCTGGTTCAACAACTTGCGTTACAACCAGAGTCGCAATATCAATGTTTTGCTTACATTCTTTATGAGTATGTGAGTGTGAGTGGTTGTGCGACAACATCCCATGTCCTGAGTGACCTGGCAGTTTGGGAAGACCAGCAAATATATCTGGATGGGGAAGGTCAGACAAGCTGGTTTCTTGGTGCTTGCCCGCGCGCATTTGACACGCGTAAAGTGATGCATTGGTCACAGCGAGGACCACGGAAAAGGCAAGGAAGATGTAGGTAGTAACAATCATCTTTCTTGGTATCGTGGCGGACTGGTAGACGGTCATGGCACTAGAGTCTTGTTCGAGGAGGCTTTTTTCTTCAGGTGCCACGCCTTCATCTTCTGGCAGGAGTGAGTAGACTGGCCTCGTGATTAATGGGTGCAATGTAACTATCGATGCAACGATAATAAACTGTCTCGTCATGGAAAACCAAGGGGTCACGTACTCCAACTCGGGTTCCGCTGTTGGGAGAATCTGATGGGCCTTGCGATCCCTGTGCCTGATACCATTATGACTTTCTCTCGCTACAAAGGAAGTTTCCTTTGTGTCGCACGCCGAGAGAACGGTACATCTCAGGCAATCCTAAAGTTGGATGTATCATTTGCTGCACATGTGTAGTGATACTTCTATAACTATATCTACATTTACCACCAGTAATATTGGTGACCTTACTTCGTTTCACTGGGAACTTGGATGGCATCTCCAAGTGCTATCTCAGAAACGTGAGATCAAGGGAACCACATCTCTGAAGAAAATTTTGGCTACTATTGAACCCATAAAGCTGGCTGTTTTGAGAGATATGAGCCAGACGATCCAATCAGTTGGCTTTTGTTCAGCCACAACAATGCAGTTCAAGCTCACTTTGATCATTTACATCCTCGCCGCATTCGCTGTTGTCAAACCTCTTCCAGGTGACTTTCTTACCGTTGATCGAACGTTTCCATGGTGTTTATATTGAGCGCTACAGTCGAAAATGTAGAATGCGATGCAGAGGACATGGAACGAAGGGACGGAGCCCACTTGGCCCTTTGTGTTTGATGAGCCTTGGTAAACCACCACTCACCTGAGTCTTGAATCAAAACTCACAAGGCCACCGTAGCTGTAGGCATCTCCTATGTTGTATCTTTTGATTTCCGGATCTGGTCTCTTTGTGTATATGTAAAACAATGATGAGCGTATATACAATTCCACAGTTTCTTGAACGCAAGCCTCATAGTGATCCAACTTTGCATGGCAAGTATGTCTATCTCTCTGAAAGCTCGTGAAAAAATAGAAACTAACACTCGGCCTTGCTCTATTGAAGAATTTACCAAGTTCTTTGTGATTTGCATTGGATCCATGCTTGGAGTATTGCTCCTGGTGTACCAACTTTACGCAAGGCGTGGTCTACATTTCAGAGAGAAATATCATGGTGAGACCCTTTCTGAGAGATATACAGCAAAAACTAAGTGTATTGGGAAAGTAAGCGACTTCGGTGAATACCCAACGCATTGGGAGTTATCACTCGAACCAGCATGGCTTTCCCGTGAGAATTCAGTCCACTATGCCTTCAATACTCGATATGCAGATGAGGAGTGGAATACTACATTGCCCTCGGGAGGCACTCTTCTCCACTTAGGACCCGATTTGAAGCCCTCCACATTGGGAATGTTTCACGAAATTCGGTGCCTCAACATTATCCGCAAAACCCTCGCAGCTTATTATGCTGATGAGTCTGAAGATTCTCACATACAAAACCCACAGTTAGCCCATCACTGCATGAATTACTTACGCCAGATGGTGCTTTGCCGTAGAAACATACGCTTGCAGTCTGTTAGAGCATCGAGAGGCAACCATGTAACGGCATGGGATGTGACTGATACTTGCCTGGATTGGACAACGGTATATGATGCTGCAGAAAAGAACTATCAAGACTATCTTCATCACTCGAAGGTGTGTAGTGATTGGCTCTGCCCACTGCTGAGTTGTACTGAATGGCCACTCCGGAGCCAGCCTCCATTAGCTCTTGTTTATTATTAAATCATGACATTGTATGATTTTCTCCCTCGAGCTTTATCATCATCATCATATATCTATCTGTCTATCATATATTCATAGGTAGGGCCTGAAGGAAGGACTTGACCCAGAAAACATGCAACAGATATAGATTCTTCCACAACCAAAGGACCCATTACAAGGCATTTGAATTGCTGGAATAGGGAAGATCTAGACAGTAGAAGTCTAATAACAGAGGTGTCAATGAACATGACAGGATGAGGGGAAAAGGGAAATCATAGTTTTCATGATTCTTAACAAACACCATGATCTACAATTTTCTTAAATGTCACCTGTCATTTTTTATATTCCCAGTCATCCCACTTTGCCTCAGTATTATCAAGCTTGATGGATGGCTCAAGTCCCAAATCAACACTGTTAATGATGACATACAAAGACAGAAATATGCATCATTGTCATCTGTTTTTTGTTATTCAATCTTCTCAAGGCTTACCTTTGCAGATTTGTCAAGCTAAAGGAAATGATTCCATTACAGCATTAAGTATTCCAGGATAGAGGGATACCTTGCAACAGTCAGGAGCTTCTCAGAGATAAACTGCTCTTGAGTACCTATAAAATTGAAGCAAGGGAATAGCCCAAGTAGCAGCAACTTGTTTGATAGGCCTATCAAGACACTCAGTCTCAGTCTGATATGTACAGAACTATTCTATTGATGTACAGAACTGAGGGATAGAAAAGTCTGCTGGCTGACACATATTTACCACTTACTAATCAATCATAATAAGGTAGTTGATGGTAAGGGAAGGAGACGGAACTAGAGTCTCTGATTGGATATCTGCAACAATAAAGATATGAGTAAGAAATAGAATAAATTAATTCAGTATCTATAACTGAGAGTGGTTGTTATGACCCAAGTCCAACTCAAGTTGCAAGCTTAGAATAAGATTTGAGGGTGAGTATGAAGTAGAGGAGAGAATGCACAATAGATTGAGTATAAGATAGTGACTAGAGCTTGCATACTGATTGTGCTATAACTAGTAATATACTATGAGTGAAAGAGTCATCAAAGGGCTATAATAAGCAAGAAAGGTATGGTCTTCATGAGGCACTAACTAATATTATGATATCATTGTAGGACACAAGACCAGTGGTTACTAGAAAAGGATATATAAAAGAGGAACATATGGTATCTATGAGAAGAAACAAAATTGTAAGGATATAGTTGTAATAACCTAGTCCCACTCCTAGTCTGAGTTGACAAGAAGAACTTGTTAGAGTTTTGATTTGATTACTGTATACTACTTATACATTTTCTACTATTTGTCATTATTTATAAAGTCCTGCATATTCTTTTCTATTCAACTATCCCACATATTTGATCTTCAGAAACTAAAAGAAAATAGATATAAAAAATAAAAAATAAATATTGACTTAGCTGTTTTGCTAAGTCATGATACTGTTCTTCTCTCAAGGTTTCTTTACAACTCACCATATGGATCTCAAATATCCCCTATTTTATCATCATCTTCTGTCCACTTTCTAAGTCCTAATTCTCTTTGCTCAATTTCTTCTTCTTTCTCCTTAATCATCTCTATGGTTCACCATCATCTTCTTTGCTTACCCTTCTACCATCTCCAATTCCTTTCTAGTCTTCTCCAGTATTCTTTGTTGTATTTTTTATCTACCTATCCAAATAGTTTTCTTACCATAAATCTCCCTGGTAATTTCCCTCTTGCAAATATTCCCCTGTTTTCTTCTCTTTCTTGTCTCTGTATATCTTCCATATCTCTCCTATATTCCATTTCAAATTCTTCTACTATCTCCTTGGCATTTCCTAAGTTTTCTAGCCCTTCCCATATATCCAATTCCACCATGAATCTCTTCTATTGTACCAAGTATTTATCCTGACCTATTGCTTGTTTAGAATCTTCTCTATCCCCCATTTCTCTTCTGCTTCAACTATTACTGAAGCCAGTTGCTCCTTTTTCTGTCCTGCCACTTGTTTTACATATCTTTGTACTCTACTCACATTTACTACTGGATGTATCTTTACTATAGGTGGTAGATCTAATTTGACTGCATTTATCAATACAATTTCTTTGATCTTATATGGTTTTACAAACCTCTATGAGTTTTTCCATTCTCCTTTCCACCATTTGGTACTTCAAGTCTTTTTGTTATGACTTGGCAAAATGGCTAAGTCAATATTTATTTTCTTTTTCTTTTTCTTTTCTTTTATTTTCCTAAAGATTGTGGAACTTTATAAATAATAGTAAATAGTGGAATGTGTATAAGTAGTGTACAGTAATTGAATGAGGGCTCTAATGAGTTCTCCTTGTCAACTCAGACTAGAAGAGGAATCTAAGTCAGCATAGCCCAATCCTTATACTTTTGTACTTAACATTACCAAATCACCTACTCTATACTTATTTACCTCTCCTTTTTTCCTATTTGCATACTTTTTTATTTTCTCCTGGGACTTCCCTAGGGCCATCTTTGCTTCCTCTTGAATTTTCTGCATCTTCTTGGCAAGTCTCTTTGCTCTCTCATACTTCTCCTTCTTTCTTATCTCAAACCCCATCTGGGAATCCTGTCTGTAATTTGCCTTAAAGGGTGACACTTTAGTTGATGAGTGTACTTTATTGTTGTAGACAAATTCTGCTGTTCCCAACCAGTCTGGTCACTATTCTTGTTTGTGGTTGATGAATATTCTAAGGTACTGTTTTAGCTCCTGGTTAACTCTCTCTGTCTGTCCATCTGTTTGTGGGTAGAATACAGTTGACAGTTTTGTATCAATCCCTAGCATCCTATTCAACTCTCTTATTACACCTGCTATGAACAGAGGCCCTCTATTGGAGATGATGCTTTCTGGTAGCCTATGCAATTTCCACACATTATCTCAGAACAACTTTCCTAACCCCTCTGCTAATGTTTTCTCTGTAGTAGAAATAAAATGTACCATTTTAGTTAACCTATTAACTACTACTAAGATTGAGTCATATCCTTGAGCTAGTAGTAGTTTGGTAATAAAGTCTGCCAATATATACATACTGTAAGAACTTAGCCATGGTGACTTAATCCTACTCCTTATCCAAGTTGACAAGGAGAACTTGATAGAGCTTCTGTTTGATTATAATATACTATTTATACATTTTTCTCTTGGTTTGTGTGTCTATCTCCTGTGATCACATGATCTACTGGAATGTTCTATCACATGATATGTCACATGCTACCTATGTCACAACTAATTACATAAGAAAAGAAAATAAAAATAAAATAAAATAAATAATAACTTAGGTATTTTTGGTCAAGTTATAATACATACAAGGTTTCTCTGGGATTGAGTTTGGCATAAGTTTTCTTGCTAGCTGCTCTGTGTGGTTTTTGTTGCACTGGCAAGTGTTGCACCCCTCTACATATTGCTTCATCTCCTTGGTAACTTCTGGCCACCAAAAGTTTTGAGTAACCAGTTTTATTGTCTTTTACTGCTCTCTGTCTCTGTGACCTCTTACTAGCATATCATAGTGTAACCAAATTATTTCTGCCCTGAGTTCCTCATCTTTTGGTACATATACCTTTCCTTCTTTCAGCATTACACTATCTACCTCCCTTTATTCCTCATCTCTGAGTATCTTTACTCCAGCTCTCTTTATTTCTTCCACTGCTTTAATCACCTTATCATCTTGTACTTTTGATCTTTTTATTTTTTTCAACAGGTCTACTCCTTCAATTACTACTTCCACCTTTTCTACTGCTTGAGTTTCTAACCACTCTGGCTTTACTAATGTCTTATCCTTATTATCTCTTTCTACTCCTACCTCCCAATTGGGTCTTCTACTCAACCCATCTGCTTTCTCTATCTTACTTCCTGGAATCTGTTTCAGCATGAAATCAAACCTAAACAGGTATAGCACCTATCTTGCTCATCTTCTATTCAATTTTTATGCCTTCATAAAGTATTCAAGGTTTTTATGGTCAGTCCATATCTTGAATTTCTTAGTTGTTCCTCCCAGAAAGTACCTCTATTCCTCCAGACATTATACTACTGCTAACATCTCTTTATTATATATCTCATAATTCCTTTTGGTATCACTAAGTGACTTAGAGATAAAAACCATTGGTTTTCACAGGTTGTCCATATACTTTATCAATAATACTTCTCCAGTAGCATAATTAGATATACCAGCTTCTACCCTAAATTCTCTATCCAAATGAGATTTTGTTAACACTGGTTTTGTTGTGGAGATTTTCTTTAGTTCCTTGAGTGCTACTTGCTGGTTATTTACCCATTGCTGCTTAATGTCTTTTCTTGTCAATATGTTTATTGGTCTCATTATTTTTGCAAAGTCTTTGACAAATCTCCTATAGTAGTTTGCAAGCCCCAAGAATTTCCTAGCTTCCTTAATGTTCTTTTGTGTAGGCCAGTTCAGTACTCCTTCCACTTTCTTCTTTATTTTTATCCTATTTGGTCCTATTATTACTTCTAGGAACCCTACCTTCCTAACCTTCCACATATACTTTTCTGGCTTCACATACAAGTTATTCTTTTCTAGCCTTTTTAATACTTCCTTTACAATTGTATCATGCTCTTCTTCACTCTCTGTTCCTATTAAGATATCATTCACAAATGCTACTATGTCTTCTTGGTTGATGAGATCTCTTAATATCTTGTTCATTATTGCTTGGAATGTAGCTGGTAAGCTTGTTAGTCCAAAGAACATTACTGTTGGTTCAAATAATCCTATATGCATTGTGAATGTTGCTTTCCACTTATCCTCTTCCTTTATTTGGACATTATTAAAGCTCCACTGCAAGTCCATCTTAGTAAACACCTTCTTGCTAACCATTGTGTTTATTAAGTCTGTGATTAAGGGTAGCAGGTAGTTGTTCTTTATTGTTTGGTTATTTAGATTACAGTAGTCTATAGCTATCCTTTTACTTTTATTCTTCTTTCCAACAAAGAATACCAGAGATATCTAAGAGAACTTTGATGGTTGATTGTATCTCTTTCTTAAGTAATCTGCCATGAATTTTTGGACTTCTTCTTTTTTGTCCTTGAATAATAGATAGATCCTTCTTCTGGGGTTTTAATCCTTTCTTCAAATCTATTGTTATAACTTAGCCAAATGGCTAAGTCAATATTTATTTTTCTTTTCTTTTTCTTTTCTTTTAATTTCTAGAGATTGGATACATGGGATAGTTAGATGGAAAGGAATATACAGGACATTATAACCAATAGTAAATAGTGAAATACATATAAGTAGTATATAGTAATTGAATGGGAACTCCAATGAGTTCTCCTTGTCAACTCAGATAAGGAGGGTGCCTAAGTCATTTTAGGCTAAGTCACTATATTTATAACATGGTACTAGACCTTCCTTATTGGCATTCTCTCTGATTCTACCTTCCCAAATGTCATGACTTGACCAAAATGCCTAAGTTATTTATTTCTATTTTCTTTTCTTTTTCTTTTCTTACCTAAGTAGTTTCAATAGTATAATAATGTAATATAGGTATGACAAAGATGTGATGTAGGTAGCATATGACATGTCACATGATGGAATGTTCTAGAAGGGTCATGTGATTGTAGGAGATAGGTGCACAGACCAAGTAGGAATTGTATAAGTAGTGTACAAAGAATAAATAGGAACTTTATCAAGTTCTCCTTGTTAACTCAAATAAGGAGTGGGATTAAGTCATCTCTGGCTAAGTTCTTATACCAGAACTCGATTCCATACTCCAGACACTACTTGTCTTGAGCTCTGTCCAAAACTTACTCTTTTATCATCCTTAGTACATTGATCATCGCAATTGACGACCACTATAATATAGTTGGGTCCTAGACTTAAGGGAACTTGTCTGTTGGTTAGGAACAGATGATAGTAAGGTGGTCCTAGACTCAGGCGCTATCTCAAGACCTGACCTTGATTTTGAGTAGTGTTGTCCATAGAATACTTGTAAACTTTCAAACTTTAGAAACTTATGCTGAAGTTCTATTATGGGCTATACATGTAGAGGAATAGTACTCACCCCTTAAGGAGGCACTGCTAGAGTAGGGATCTCCTTCTTAGGAGTAATTGTTTAACCATAGTATTAGGGCAATAGTTAGTAGGGCAGTAGGATACTTGGTTGGGTGAAAACTTGAGCACCCCAACAAGTATAGTAGTAAAATACTTAAGTCAACTATGATCCAGAGGCATAGCACAAAATGTCTCTTCAACAATATAACCAACTTATGGGCAGCATGCTCAACCAAAAGAAATCCCTAGCCAAATTAAGGGCAGAGTTAGAAGAGAGAGAAAGAAGAAAATGTTAGGAATGTAAGAAGTTTGAGCACCTGGCCCATAACTGCAGGAATAAAGAAGAGGAGGAGAAGGGGAAGTCAACTCCCTAGAATATATTTGCAGCAATAGCAAGTAGGGTAATACAGTGTGGAGCAAGGGATGAGGTTAAAGTAAGATAGCAGGAAGTGGAGAAAGTAAAGTGTTTCAGATATTGGAGAGTAGGGCACTTTAAATGGGAGTGTCCAAACATTGAAGTAGAAAAGCAGAGGAGGAGAAAGGAGAAAGCAGTGTATGTGGCCAGGCCACAAAAGGCACAGCAAGAGAGGAGGCCAGTATATCCCTTATGGGAAAAGGCATATGTCATGACTTGGCCAAAATGCCTAAGTCATTATTTCTTTTATTCATTTTATTTTTCTCACCTAAGTAGGTTGTGACATAGCATGACAGAAGTGACAGAAGTGACAAGTGTTGTGATGGAGGTAACATGTCACATGTCACATAACAGAAGGATCTAGAAGGTCATGTGATTGTGGGAGACAGGTGCACAGACCAGTAGTAAAATGTATAAGTAGTGTACAAGAATAAATAAGAACTCCATTGGGTTTTCCTTGTCAACTTGGACTTAGAGGGTAATTAAGTTATCTCAACTAAGTTACTACACCAGAACTCGATTCTACTATCCAGATACTGCTCATCTTAGGCCCTGTCCAATTATTATGATCACTGGTCTATTTTCTTATAGTTGGGTCCCAGACTCAAGGGGACTTGTCTGTTAGTTAGGAACAGATGGTAGAGGAATGGTCCTATACCCAGGTGCCATCTCTAAGACCTGACCTTACCTTTGGGTTATGTTGCTCATAGTATACAAGTATACTTTCCAAACCCTTAGAACTTTGTGCTAAAGACCCATTGTGGTCTATACACACAGGAGAATAGTGCCCACCCCTTAAGGAGGCACTGTTAGAGTAGGGATCTCCTTCTTAGAAGTGATTGTCTAACCATAGTATTAGGGCAGTAGTCAGTAAGGAAGTAGGTGTCTGGCTGGGTGAAGATCTTGTGCCCCAGCAGACATAGCAACTAAGTAAGATCAACCATTTTCCCAAACCTTGTAGAGATATACCACAATGTCTTTACAACAATATAATCAACTCATGAGCAGCATGCTCAACCAAAGAGAGGCCCTTGCCAAACTAAGGGCAGAACTAGAAGGGAGAGATGGAAGGAAGTGTTGGGGATGCAAGAAGTTTGGGCACCTGGCCTGCAACTGCAAGAATAAAAGAAGAAAGGAATAGGGAAACTAACCCCCCAAAATAAATTTGAGATACTAGCAAGTAGGGTAATGCAGTGTAGAGTAAGAGAAAAGGTTAAAGTAAGATGACAGGAGGTGGAAGAGGAGGCCAGATGCTTCAGATGTTAGAGAGTAGGGCACTTCAAATGGGAGTGTCCAAACATTGAGGTAGAAAGGTAATGGAGGAGAAAAGAGGAGGAAGTGGCACATGTGACAAGGCCACAAAAGACACAGCAAGAGGAGGAAGTGTGGAGGAGTCCAGCGCATATTCTGTGATGGAGAGTATGGGAGCATTGTAGGGAGGACATACTAGAGGAAGCATATCTGATTGAGTTGGGGTAGTACATGGAGGAGGTGGTAGTGATGTACCTGGAGTGTGAGTGGTATGGGAAGAAAGAGATGTATGTGGAAGAAAACAGAGGACAAGGGGTCCTTAAAGAAAAAAGATGGGAGGAGACAAAGTGGTGTGGATGTCCAAAGTAGAATAGTAGGAAGGAGGTAGCATACCCTAGAGAGGGAAAAGCACAGTAGGACAGCACATGGACAGAAGCTCTGAAAGGCACAGCAAGAGAGGAGGATGCTGAAAGGGATGTGAGGAGGACGCTGAAACCCCTAAGAGATGTCTGGTTGACAATAGAAATAGAAAAAATTGACACTCATGAAGGAGTGACAGTGAAGGTGCTCTTGGACAGTGGTGCCATAGGGATGTTTATGGACAAGAGGATGGCAGCAAAACATGGATTTAGGCTGCAGAAGTTAGAATGACCTCTCTAGATTAAGAATGTAGATGGGACAGATAATAGTGGAGGAATGATAATGCACTAGGTGGAGGCAAATGTGTATTATCAAAATCATGTAGAAAGGATAAGAATGGATGTTTGTGACTTGGGGAGGACAGAAGTAATATTGGGCATGCCTTGGTTAGCTACTCACAACCCAGAGATCAACTGGGAAACAGGAGAGGTAAAAATAATGAGATGCCTACCATTGTGTGGAAGGAACAGTAAGATAAAAGAGAAGAGAGAAGCAAAAAGAGGAAGGCAAGTAGCAACTGCCATTTCACATCTTTTCTTGTGAGCATATTCATTGGTTGGGCCACCCTTACAAAGTCCTTAATGAATCTCCTATAGTAGTTTGTGAGACCCAAAAATTTCCTGACATCTTTAACATTCTTTGGTGTTGGCTAACTCAATACTCTGTCCACCTTCTCTTTCTCCATCTCTATGCCATTAGGCCCTATTACTACTCCTAGGAACCCAATCCTTCCTACTTTCTACACACACTTCTCTGGCTTGATGTACAAGTCATTCTCTTCTAATCTCCTCAATACTTTTTCTACTATCTCATTATGTCCTTTCTCTGTCTCTGTTCCTACCAGCACATGATCTACAAATGCTGCCACTTTGCCTTCATTTATCAAGTCCCTCAAGATCTCATTTATTATTGCCTGGAATGTAGCAGGTGAATTTGTCATCCCAAAGAACATTACTGTTGGCTCAAATGATCCTACATGTAAGAACTCAGTTGTGCTGACTTAGTACTACTCCTTATCTGAGTTGACAAGGAGAACTTGATAGAGTTCTCATTTATTCATGTACACTACTTATACAAATTCTACCTGGTCTATGCACCTATCTTCTGCAATTATATGACCTTCTAGAATGTTCTGTCATGTGACATGTCATGTGCTACCTTGTCACAGCATTTGTCACCTCTGTGACCTGTCACAATATGTCACAACCTACTTAGATAAGAAAAGAAAAATAGAAAAGAAAATAGAAAATGACTTAGGTATTTTGGCCAAGTTATAACACCATCCCTCTCTTAAGATTCCTTGTCCTGAGGACTTATAACTTATCATAGGTTCCCCATCTCATCATCATCTTCTTCCATCCATTCTCTAAGTCCTGACTCTTCTTGCTCAATTTCTTCTTCTTCTTCCTTGATCATCTTTATAGTTCTTCTTCCTCTGGCTTGTCCTCCCTTCCATCTTCTCCAATTCCTCTCAAGTCTTTCCCAATATTCTTCATTATACCTCTTATCCAACCACCCAAATAACTTTCTTGCCATGAACCTTCTGGGTAATTCTCCTCTTGCAAATATCCCTTTATTCTCTACTCTTTCTTGTCTTCTGATGTCTTCCATATCTTTGTGATATTCTCTTTTGAAATCTTCAGTCACCTCTTTTGCATTCCCTAAATTCTCCTTCTCTTCCCAAGTATCTGACTCTGCTATGAACCCTTTCCACCATACCAAGTACTTGTCTTTCCCTCTGATCCACTGTTTATTCAATATATCTTTTCTACTTCCTACTCTTCCTCTCCCTCAATAACTACTGGAGCTGGTTGTTCCTTCCTCTGTCCTTCTACCTGTCCTATATATTTTTGTATCCTACTAACATTGACTACCAGATGTATTTTTACTGTACTAGGTAGTTCTAGTTCTACTACATTTGATAATACAATCTTCTTGACTTTATAAGGACCCACAAATTTCTCTATTAACTTCTCTGTCCACCTCCCAACCATCTGGTACTTCAAATCTTTAGTACTTAGCATTACTAAGTCCTCTATCCTATACTCATCTACCTCTGCCCTTTTTCTATCTGCATATGTCATGACTTGGCAAAACAGCTAAGTCATTATTTATATTCTTTTTCTTTTGATGTAACTTGGCCAAATGGCTAAGTCAATATCTATATTTCTTTTCTTTTTCTTTTCTTTTAGTTTCCTAGAGATTGGACACATGGGATAGTGAGATGGAAAGGAACATATGGGACACTATAAATAATAGTAAATAGTGAAATGTGTATAAGTAGTGTATAGTAATTGAATAGAAACTCTAATGAGTTCTCCTTGTCAACTTGGACTAGGAGGAGAATCTAAGTCAGCATGACCCAATCCTTATAGCATACTTCTTCATCTCTTCCTGTGCCTTTTCTAATGCCATCTTTGCCTTTTTCTGAATTCCTTTCATCTTTTCTACAAACTTATGCACCCCCTCATATTTCCCTTTCTTTCTCATCTCGAACCCTATCCTAGGATCTTGTCTATAATTTGCTTTGAAAGGTGACACTTTAGTCAATGAGTATACCTTGTTATTATATGTGAACTCTGCTGTTCCTAGCCAATCTGGCCACTGCTCTTGTCTATGATCAATGAACATCCTTAAGTATTGTTCTAACTCCTGATTAACTCTCTCTGTCTATCTATCTGTTTGGAGATGGAATGCCATGGACATTTTACTCTCAATCCCTAATATCCTGTTTAGCTCCCTCATTATTCCTGCTGCAAATGGTGGCCCCTAGTCTGATATGATACTTTCTAGTAGCCCATATAACTTCTACACATTATCTCTGAACAACTTTGCTAATCTCTCTGCTGATGTCCTTTCCATAGTAGGGATAAAGTATACCATTTTAGTTAATCAGTCCACTACTACTAGAATGGAGTCATATCCCTGAGCTAGCAGTAACTTAGTTATAAAGTCTGCTAAAACATATGTTCAGGGTCTCTCTAGGATAGAATTTGGCATTAGTTTGCCAGCTGGTTACTTTGTGTGGTTTTTATTCTATTGACAGGCATCATATCCCTCTATGTATCACTTCACCTCTTTAGTCACTCCTGGCCACCAGAAGTTTCTAGTGACCAGTTCCACCATCTTCCACTACCCCCCATGTTCTCCTATAGGCATATCATGATATAGCCTAACCATCTCTGCTCTCAGCTTCTCATCTTTGGGTATGTATACCTTCTTCTTCTTATACATAATCCCATCTACCTCTCTCCACTCCTCATCTCTCAATATCTTTACTCCTGCTCATTCCATCTCTTCAACTGCTTTTACCGCTTTATCATCTCTAACCTTTGACTTTCTTACTTTTTCTAACAGATCTACTCCTTCTATTATCACCTCCACTATTTCTGCCCTTCTAACCTTCAGCCACTCTGGTTTCACCAACACTTTGTTCTCATTATCTCTTTCTATCCCCACTTCCCAGTCTGGTCTCCTACTCAAACTGTCTGCTTTTCCCATCTTACTTCCTGGGACATGTTTAAGTGTAAAGTCAAACCTTGATAGGTACAGTGCCCATCTAGCTTGTCTACAATTTAACTTTTGCACCTTCATGAAATATTTGAGATTTTTGTGATCTACCCAGATCTCAAATTTCATTGTTGTCTTCTTCAGGGAGTGCCTCCACACTTCTAAGCCTCTAACTACTGCTAACATCTTCTTATCATATATCTCATAATTTCTCTTTGTATCACTTAGAGATTTTAAGATGAAAGCAACTGGTCTCCACAACTCATCCAGGCATTTCATTGACAATACCCCCCTAGTAGTGTAATTTGATGCATCTACTTCTACCCTGAATTCTTTATCCAAATCAGGGGCTGCTAATACTGGCCTAGTCATGAAGATCCTTTTGATCTCATTAAAGGCTTGCTCCTGTTCTTCTCCCCACCACAACTTCATATCTTTTCTTGTGAGCATATTCATTGGTCTAGCCACTTTTACAAAGTCTTTAATGAACCTTCTATAATAGTTTGCAAGGTCCAAAAATTTCCTGATATCTTTGATATTCTTTGGTGCTGGCCAACTTAATACTCCATCCACTTTTACTTTTTCCATCTCTATACCATTAGGCCCTATTACTACTCCTAGGAACCCAATCCTCCTTACTTTCCATACATACTTTTCCAGCTTGATGTACAAATTGTTCTCTTCTAACCTCCTCAATACTTCTCCCACAATCTCATTATGTCCTTCCTCCTTCTCTGTTCCTACTAAGACATTGTCTACAAACACAGCTACTTTTTCTTCATTTACCAGGTCTCTCAAGATCTTATTCATCATTGCCTGGAATGTGGCTGGTGAATTTGTCATTCTAAAGAACATGACTATTGGTTTAAAGGACCCTATGTGCATTGTAAACACTCCCTTCCATTCATCTCCCTCATTTATTCTTACATTATTGAAACCCTACCATAGGTCCATTTTAGTGAATACTTTCTTGCTCTCCATTGTATTTATTAGATCTGTAATTAAGGGCAATAGGTAGTTATTCTTCACTGTCTAGTCATTTAGACTATGGTAGTCCATCACTATCCTCTTGCTTCTATCCTTCTTGCCTACAAAGAACACTGGTGATATCTAAGGGGACTTTGATGGTCTAATGTACCCCTTCTGTCATGACTTGGCCAAATGCCTAAGTCATTTATTATTTTATTTGTTATTTTATTTTTATTTCTTACCTAAGATGTAACAGTGTGACAACTGTAACATAGTGTGATGATGGATGTGACAGAGGCATTCATGTGACATATCACATGATAGAATATTCTAGAAGATCATATAATCATGGGAGATAGGTGTACAGACCAAGTAGAATTTGTATAAGTAGTGTACAAGAAATAAATGGGAACTCTATCAAGTTTTCCTTGTCAACTTGGACTTGGAGGGTAGCTAAGTTATCTCAGGCTAAGTTATTACACCTTCCTCAGCTGATCATTTATAAAGTTCTGGACTTCTTTCCTTTTATTCTTTGACAATGGGTAAATCCTTCCCTTTTTTGGCTTGAACATCTCCTTGAGATCTATGGCATGATCCTAAACCTTCCTTGTTGGCATCCTCTCTGACTCCACCTTTCCAAACACCTTTCTCCACTTTAAGAATTTTTGAGAAACTATTTCCTCTATCTTTTTGTGGTCTGCCTCAACTTCCTCCTCTCTTCTCCAGTCTTCTTTGTTGTCTACTGCCCACCTAACTATTTTCCCCTCTTTTATTATCACCACTCATTTTCCTCTCTTTGCTTCTTTTTCTTCTTTTATCTTACTATTCCTCCCACATAATGGTGGGCATTTTGTTATCCTTACTTCTCCCATTTCCCAATTGATTTCTGGGTTATGGGCCTGCAGCTATGGCATTCTCAATATGATGCTTACTTTCCTCAGGTTACATATATCCATTTTCATCCTCTCAATATGGTTTCTGTAGTACACATTAACCTCTATCTCATAGGTGATTGCTCTTTCTTTATTCAACATCCCATCTACATTTCACACTTGTATTGGTCTCTCTAACTTCAGCAGCTTAAAGCCACGTTTAGCTACAAACTCTTTATTCATGAGCATCTCTGTGACACCACTATCTAATAGTGCCTTCACCGATATTCTCTCATGAGTGTCTGTTTTTTCCACCCCTATATTTAACCATACTTCTTTCATCAAATTAAATATCCTCCTCACATCTCTTTCACCCCTATCTTTTGCTACACCTTTTGGAGTTTCACTCTACATGCTGCCTTGCTGTGTTTCTCCCTTTTCAGGGTACACTGCCACTCCCTAGCTCTTCCATGCACCTTTCTCCCTGTCTTGCATTCTGGACATAGTATTTGTCTCTTTTTCTCCTCATGTATCCTCTTGTCTACCACTGTATCTTTCCTGCCACACTTTGTACACTTTACTATTGTTCCTCTACCTGCCTCCTCTTCTGCATTTCTCCACTTCCATGCTCTTAGGCAATCATCACACTATATATTCCTCAACTACTCCCCAGAGATAAATCTCTATCCCTGGTTCTCCTGCATCTTTGTCCCTTTGTAATTGCATCCTCTACACTCTACATATGTCACTATCTCCCACCTCATACTCCATCCTCTCTCCTCTAATGCTGTACTTCTCAGGGACATGTCCTACTGTCACACTAGACAGCCAATTTAGGTGATATATGTGGCATTTTTGTGCTAATACCCATTATAATTAGACTTTAGGAGAGAGCTTGCTCCTCCTAGTAATGAATACTAGGCAGTCAGTTGCAGACTCATATAATCACTCAAGTAGCAGAGTAGTGGCTGTAACCCCTACTACATAGACCTCATAGCTCAGCCCAGAGGCTCTCATAGCCTGTCTTTGTAAAAACTTAGTTAAGATGACTTAGAACTTCTCCTTATCTGAGTTGACAAGGAGAACTCATTAGAGTTCCCATTCAATCACTATACACTACTTATACATTTTCCTCTATTTACAATTGTTTATAAAGTCCCATGTGTTCCTTTCCATCCAACTGTTCCATGCATCTGATCTTTAGAAACTAAATAAAATGAAAATGAAAAAGAATATAAATAATGACTTAGCCATTTTGCCAAGTCATAACACCACCCCCCTCTCAAGGTTCCTTGTTCCAAGGATTTTTCATAGCTCATAATATAGGTCACTGATATTACCCATTTCATCATCTTCTTCTTCTTGCTCCCTTAGTCCCAATCCCTCTTGTTTGATTTCTTCTTCTTCTTTCTCCTTGATTATTTCCAAGGTTCTTTTACCTCTAACTTGTCCTCCCTTCCATTTTCTCCAGTTTCTCTCTAATTTTGCCCAATATTCTTCATCATATCTCTTGTCTGACCACCCAAACAGCTTCCTTGCTGTGAACCTTCCTAGTAGCTCACCTCTTGAGTATATTCCCTTATTTTCTATCCTCTTTTTCCTTCTAACTTCCTCCATATCTCTGTGATATTCCCTCTCAAAGTCTTCAATTGCTTCTCTTGCATTTCCTAAGTTCTCCCTTCCTTTCCATGTGTCTGACTCTGCTGTGAACTCTTTCCACTATACCAGATACTTGTCTTCCCCTCTTACTTGCCACTTATTCAGTATTTTCTCTACTTCCCACTCCTCTTCCCCTTCAATAACTACTGAAGCTGGTTGCTCCTTTTTCTGTTCTTCTACTTGCTCTATATATTTTTGTATTCTACTAACATTAACTACTGGGTGGATTTTTACTATACTAGGTAGTTCTAATTCTATTGCATTTGATAATACAATTTTCTTTATTTTGTAGGGCCCTACAAATCTCTCTGTCAACTTTTCTGTCTACTTCCCCACCATCTGGTACTTCAAGTCTTTAGTACTTAGCATTACTAAATCCCCTACTTTATATTCATCAACTTCTGCTCTTTTTCTATCCACATACTTCTTTATATCTTCCTGTACTTTTCCTAGTGCAGCCTTTGCTTCCTCTTGTATCTCTTTCATTTTCATCACAAATTTCTCTGCCCCTTCATACTTTTCCTTCCTTTTTACCTCAAATCCTATCCTAGGATCTTGCCCATAATTTGCTTTGAAGGGCAATGTCTTTGTGCTAGAGTATATCTTGTTATTATAGGCAAACTCTGCTGTTCCCAACTAGTCTGGCCACTGTTCTTGTCTGTAGTCTATGAACATCCATAAGTACTGCTCAAGTTCTTGGTTGACCCTTTCTGTCTGTTCATCTATTTGTGGGTGGAATGTTGTTGACATTTTACTTTCGATCCCCAATATCTGATTCAACTCCCTCATCAATCCTGCTGCAAACTGGGGTTCTCAATCTGATATGATACTCTCAGGAAGCCCATGTAGCTTCCATACATTATCTCTAAACAACCTTGCTAGTCCTTCTGCTAATGTCTTTTTTATAGTCAGTATGAAGTGTACTATTTTAGTTAACCAGTCTGCTACTACTAAAATAAAGTCATATCCTTGAGCTAATAGCAGCTTAGTTATGAAGTCTGCTGAGATGTGTACATCCAAGGCTTCTCTGGAATAGAGTTAGGCATTAGCTTGCCAGTTGGTTGCTCCATATAGTTTTTATTTTGCTAGCAGGAATCATATCCCTCTACATACTGCTTTACTTCCTTCATCACTCCTGGCCACCAGAAGTTCCTAGTGACCAATTCCACTGTCTTCCACTGGTCCCTGTACTCTCCCACTGGCATATTATAGTGTAACCTAATGATTTCTGCTCTCAATTGGTCATCCTTAGGTATATAGACTTTTCCCTCCTTATACATGATACCATCTACCTCTCTCCATTCCTTATTTCTCAACATTCTCACTCCTGCCCTCTTCATTTCTTCTACTGCCTTGACTACCTCATCATCTCTCACCTTTGACTGCCTCACTTTCTCTAGCAAGTCTACTCCTTCTATGACAATTTTTACTTTCTTTGTCTTTCTCACTTCCAACCATTCTGGTTTTACCAGGACTTTGTCTTCATTGTCTCTATCTACTCCAATCTCCCAATCTGGCCTTCTACTTAGGCTATCTGCCTTCCCCATCTTGCTTTCTGGAACATGCTTTAATGTAAAGTTGAACCTCAACAGGTATAATGTCCATCTTGCTTGTCTTCTATTCAACTTTTGCACTTTCATAAAGTATTCGAGGTTTTTATGATTTGTCCAAACCCCAAACTTCATTGTAGTTTCCTCTAGGAAGTATCTCCATGCTTCCAAGCATCTGACTACTACTAACATCTCTTTGTCATGAATCTCATAGTTTCTTTTTGTATCACTTAGAGATTTTGAAATGAAAGCCACCAGTCTCCATAACTCATCAGAGCACTTCATTGACAGTACTCCTCCAGTAGTATAATTTGAGGCATCTACCTCTATTCTAAACTCCTTGTCTAAGTCTGGAGCTGCTAGTACTGGCCTAGTCATAAAGACTCTCTTGAGCTTGTCAAATGCATTTTGCTATTCCTTTCCCTATTGTTACTTCACATTCTTCCTCATCAGTACATTCATTGGCCTTGCTACTCAAGCAAAGTCCTTGATAAATCTCCTATAGTAATTTGCAAGGCCTAAAAACTTCCTAACATCTTTTATGTTCTTTGGTTCTAGCCAACTTAATACCCTGTCCACCTTTTCTTTCTCTATTTCTATTCCACTGGGTTCTATGACAACTCCAAGGAATCCAACCTTTCTCACCTTCTACACACACTTCTCTGGCTTTACATATAGATCATTCTTCTCCAGCCTCCTTAGTACTTTCTCCACAATTTTGTCGTGCCCCTCCTCAGTCTCAGTTTCTACTAATATATCATCTACAAATGCAGCAACTTTTCCTTTGTTTATTAAGTCCCTCAGGATCTCATTAATCATCACCTGGAATGTGGCTAGCAGGTTTGTCATCCTAAAAAACATCACAGTGGGTTTAAATGACCCTATATGCATTGTAAATGCTCTCTTCTACTCATCCCCTTCCTTAATCCTTACATTGTTAAAGCCCCACCACAAGTCCATCTTTGTAAACACTCTTTTACTTTCCATGTTATTGATTAGGTCAGTTATCAATGATAATGGGTAGTTATTTTTTATGGTCTGCTCATTTAGACTACGGTAGTTCATAACCATTCTCTTGCTCCCATCCTTCTTGTCTACAAAGAACACTAGTGATGTCTGAGGGGATTTCGATGGTCAGATATACCCCTTTTTTAACTGGTCCTCTATGAAATTCTGGACTTCCTCTCTTTTACTTTTAGACAAGGGGTAGATCCTTCCTTTTCTAGGTTTAAACATCTCCTTGAGATCTATGGCATGATCCCAAACTTTCCTTGTCAACATCCTCTCTGACTCCACTCTCCCAAATACCTTTCTCCACTTTATGAATTTCTTAGGAATCATTTTCTCAATTTTTCTATGATCTGCCTCAACTTCCTTCTTTCTCCCCTAATCTTCCTTATTGTCTACTGCCCTCCATGTCCTCCTACAGGCATATCATGATGTAGCCTGATTATTTCTGCTCTTAACCTTTTATCTTTTGGCACATACACCTTTCCCTCTCTATATATTATCCCATCCTCTTCTCTCCACTCTTCATCTCTTAATATTTTTACCCCAGCTTGCTTCATCTCTTCCACTGCTTTTATCACTTCATCATCCTTGACTTTCAATTTTCTCACTTCTTCCAATAAGTCTACCCCTTCTATTACAACTTCTACTGTCTCTGTCCTTCTGACTCTTAGCCACTCTAGTTTTACCAACATCTCATTCTCATTATCTTTCTCTACTTCTACCTCCCAGTCCAGCCTCCTACTCAGATTATCTGCCTTCCCCATCTTACTCCCTGGAACATGTTTAAGTATAAAGTCAAACCTTGATAGGTATAGTGCCTATCTAGCTTGTCTATGATTTAACTTCTGTGCTTTCATAAAATATTCAAGATTTTTGTGATCTGTCCAGATCTCAAACTTTGTTGTTGTTCCTTTTAGGAAGTGCCTCCATGCTTCCAAGCCTCTAACTACCACTAACATCTCCTTGTTATGTATCTTATAATTTCTTTCTGTATCACTTAGAGATTTTGAGATGAAAGTGACTGGTCTCCACAACTCATCTGGGCATTTCATTGATAATACCCCTCTAGTAGCATAGTTTAACACATCTACTTTTACCCTGAACTCCTTATCTAAGTTAGGGGCTGCTAGTACTGGCCTACTTGTGAAAATCCTTTTGAGCTTGTCAAAGGCTCACTCTTGCTTCTCTCCCTACCACCACTTTACATCCTTCCTTGTGAGCATATTCATTGGCCTAGCTACTTTTGTGAAGTCTTTAATGAATCTCCTATAGTAATTTGCGAGACCCAAAAATTTTCTGACATCTTTGACATTCTTTGGCATAGGCCAACTTAGTACTCTATTCACTTTCACTTTCTCCATCTCTATGCTGTTAGGCCCTATTACTACTTCTAGGAACCTAACCCTTCTTACTTTCCATACACACTTCTCTGGCTTGATGTACAAGTCATTCTCTTCTAACCTCTTCAATACTTCTTCTACTATTTTATTATGTCTCTTTTCTGTCTCTGTTCCTACCAGCATGTCATCCACAAATGCTGCCACTTTGCCTTCATTTATCAAGTCCCTTAAGATCTCATTCATCATTGCCTGAAATGTAGCAGGTGAATTTGTCATCCCAAAAAACATCACTGTTGGTTCAAATGACCCCACATGTGTTGTGAACACTCCCTTTCACTCATCTCTCTCCTTGATCCTCACATTATTGAACCCCCACTGTAGATCCATTTTAGTGAACACTTTCTTACTTCCCATTGTATCTATTAGATCTGTAATTAAGGACAATGGGTAGTTGTTCTTTACTATCTGGTTATTTAAACTACAGTAGTCTATCACCATCCTCTTGCTCCCATCCTTCTTGTCTACAAAGAATACTAGTAGCATCTGAGAGGACTTTGATGGTCTAATGTACTCCTTTCTTAGCTGGTTGTTCACAAAGTTCTGGACTTCTTCCCTTTCATTCTTTGACAATGGGTAAATTCTTTCCTTCTTTGGCTTAAATGTCTCCTTGAGATCTATGGCATGATCCCAAACTTTCCTTGTCAGCATCCTCTCTGACTCCACCTTTCCAAACACCTTTCTCCACTTCAAGAATTTTTGAGGAACCATTTTCTCTATTTTTCTGTGGTCTGCTTTGACTTCTTCCTCCTTTTCCCAATCTTCCTTCTTATCTGCTGTCCATCTAACCATCTTTTCTTTCTCTAACATCACCACTCACCTCTCTTTCTTCACTTCTTTCTTCTCTCTTATTTTGTTGTTTCTTCCACACAGTGGTGGGCATCTCATCATTTTTACCTCCCCTGTTTCCCAGTTGATTTCTGGGTTATAAGCAGCTAGCCAAGGCATGCCCAATATTACTTCCATCCTCCCCAAATCACAAACATCCATCCTCATTCTTTCTACATGGTTTTGATAGTACACATTCACTTCTACTTGATGTGTTATCATTCCTCCACTGTTATCTGTCCCATCTACATTTTTGATCCTGAGGGGTCATTCTAACTTCTGTAGCCTAAACCCATGCTTTGCCACTGTCCTTTTGTCCATGAACATCCCTGTGGTGCCACTGTCCAAGAGTGCCTTTACTATTACTTCCTCATAAGTGTTGACTTTTTCTATCCCTATTTTTAACCAAATGTCTCTCAGGGGTTTTAACCTCCTTCTCACATCCCTTTCATCACCCCCCTCTCTTGCTGTGCCTTTCAGAGCTTCTGTCCACATGCTGCCTTGCTGTGCTTTTCTCTTTTCAGGGCGTACTGCTACTCCCCAGTTCTTCCATGGTACCTTTCTTTCTATTCTGCATTCTGGACATAGTATTTCCCTCTTTTCCTCCTTATATATCTTCTTATCTACCACTGTATCTTTTCTTCCACATTTTGTGCATCTCACTTTTGTTCCTCTACCTACCCCCCTTTCTGTGTTCCTCCATTTCCATGCCCTTAGGCAATTGCTACACCATATATTCTTTAGCTGCTCCCCAGAGATGAATCCCTGTCCCTGGTTCTCCTGCATCTTTTTTCCTTTATAATCATATTCTCCACACTCCACATATGTTATTATCTCCCACCTTGTACTCTATTCTCTCTCTTCTAATGCTGTGCTTCTCAGGGGCATGTTCTGTGTGCTGCTATATTCCTGCACCTTTTTCTATAAGGGACACACTAGTCTTCTTTCTTGCTGTGCCTTTTGTGGCCTTGCCACATGTGCCACTTCCTCCTCCTTTCTCCTCTGCTTTTCTATCTTGATTTTCAGGCATTTCCACTTGTAATGCCCCACCCCCCAACATCTAAAACACCTTACTCCTTCTATCTCTTGCTATCTTACTTTAACCTCCTCTCTCACTCCACACTACATTACTTTACTTGCCAATACCTCAAACTTATTTTGGGGCACTACCTTCTCCTTTTTTTCTTCTCCTTGGTTCCTGCAGTTATGGGCCAGGTGTCCAAACCTCTTGCATCCCCAACACTTTCTCCCATCCCTCCCTTCTAACTTTGCCCTTAACTTGGCAAGGGCCTTTCTTTGGTTGAGCATGCTGCTCATGAGTTGATTATATTGTTGTAGAGACATTGTGGTATATCTCTACAAGGTTTGGGAAAATGGTTGATCTTACTTAGTTGCTATGTCTGCTGGGGCACAAGATCTTCACCCAGCTAGACATCTACTTCCTTATTGACTACTGCCCTAATATTATGGTTAGACGATCACTCCTAAAAAGGAGATCCCTATTCTAACAGTGTCTTCTTAAGGGATGAGCACTACTCTCCTACATGTACAGACCACAATGGGTCTTTAGCACAAAGTTCTAGGGTTTTGAAAAACTTACAAGTAGTTTACTAAGTACCACTCAGAGACTGAGGTCAGGTCTTGAGATAGTACCTGAGTTTGGAGCTACTTTGCTACCACTTGTCCCTAATTGGCAAGCAAGTCCCCTTAAGCCTAGGGCCCAGCTATGTTATAGTGGTTCTGGGTTACACTACTCAGATACTGAGGGAGATAAGAGAATAAGTTTGGACAGGGCTCAAGGCAAGCAGTATCTGGATAGTAGAATCAAGTTCTGGTATAGTAACTTAGCCTGAGATGACTTAGCTACTCTCCTAGTCCAAGTTGACAAGAAGAACTTGATAGAGTTCTCATTTACTCAAGTACACTACTTATACAAATTCTACTTGGTCTGTGTACCTATCTCCCATGATCACATGACCTTCTAGAATGTTCTGTCATGTGACATGTGATATATTACCTTGTCACAACATTTGTCACCTCTGTGACCCATCACACTATGTTATACTATATCACAACTTAGGGATTTTTGGCCAAGTCATAATATATGTGTTTACCTTTTCTATTCCTATAGTCAGCCACATCTCTCTCAATGGTTTCAACATCCTTTCTATGTCTCTTCCTCCATCTCTCTCTCTGGCTGTGCTTCTTTCTGTGCAGGATGTGCTACAACTTTCCAATTCTGCCATGGCTTTTTCTTTCCCATTCTATATTCCAGACAAAACACCTTTCCTGCCAATCTTTCTCTTACTGCATCTTTTCTTCTACATTTTACACACTTTACTTTGGTCATCCTTCCACTGTTGGCTTTCTCCTCTCTTTACCTCCATGCTTCAAGACAATAACTACACTATACTTTTTGTAATTGTTCTCCAGAGACAAATCCCTGTCCTCCAGTGATGGAGATCAATGAATCTGATCACTGACAAAGATGAAAACAAATCAGAGAGTTGAAATCATGCACTAACAAGTAGGCACTGGGGAGGTTATCAAAGATGTAGAGAGCTCATAAATGTATGTAAAATTAATCAATATAATCCTAGAAAAGAGAAATTGTTTTTAGTGTCCACTCAAGGGTACTCTCACCAATCAGGATCTCTAAGATATGCATTTGTCTCACACCATAATACTACCCTTCTTGATCTAGTCTAGCAGCCTAGCTCACTGTCAATGCAGCAGTACTGCCTAGAACTCCTAGGCTCTCATGTAAACTTTGCCCTAGCTAACTGTACAACTGGAAGCTTACTCCAAAAACACATAGCTAGTGTTTAGCTCCTAGTCAAGCAAATGTCCAAGTCTTCTCAAGGTCAGGTGTTTACCAAGGGATATTTTATAGAGTTTGATAAGAGAAAAACAAAAGAGAAGCCCCAGGCACTCAAAAATAGCAGTTCAGCTCTAGAGCACAGGAGGCAGGATAGGGAAAGGATGATGGGTTGGTTGTTATGCTATCCTGCACTCCTAGAGTATCTTATTAGTATTATAAATCAAGAAAACAACACATAAAGAAAAGAATAAAGAAAAGTCCTAATTCTCAAACATAGTAGAAGAGGAATAATGAGACAGCCTCTCTCCCAATCACACAGCCCTTCCTCTCTATCCTCCTAATCCTTCTAATTCATTTATTCTTCTCTTGGGGATCAAAGTCCTAGTTGTCTAAGGTCTTTCAGGTCTCAGACTATATGTGGGTCTGACTGCTCTCAAGCATGCTGTCTTCATCTTCTATCTCTACTACCTCTCCAATGTTCTTTCTTTTTTATTCTTTTACTTCCTAGTTCTCATCTTTAAGCTCTAGTGACTCCACCATAGTCAAATCTCTTCTCCAATATGTCTTTCCAGAGGTTGCTTCCATCACATCTATTTATAGGCCACTATCACAGGTAACTAATCTATTCTGATGGCAATCTCTAATCCCAAAATAGACACTGAAGTGATTGCTCCTTTATGATGCCATTCTTATAGGAAACATACTTCTCTAAGGTTCTATTTGCTCTCAAGAGCACTCTAAAGAGGAGTTCCATTATGGATCTGATATGCAATGTTCTGGGTGGGCCTTATGAGGTTTGTCATGACTTGGCATAGCTAAGTCAATATTTATTTTCTTTTTCTTTTTCTTTCTTCTAGTTTCCTAAAGATTAGATATATAAGATAGTGAGATAGAAAAAAACACATGGAACACTACAAATAAGAGTAAATAGTAAAATATGTATAAGTAGTGTACAGTAATTGAATGAGAGCTCTAACAAGTTCTCCTTGTCAACTCAGTGTAGTAACTTAGCCTGAGATAACTTAGCTACCCTCCAAGTCCAAGTTAACAAAGAGAACTCAATAGAGTTCCCTTTTGATTATGGTATACTACTTATACATTTTACTACTGGTCTGTGCACCTATCTCTTGTGATCACATGACCTTCTAGAATATTCCATCATGTGACATGTCATGTGATACCTTATATCACCATCACCTTTGTCACTCCTGTCACACTATATCACAATCTACTTAGGTAAGAAAAGTAAATAGAAAAGAAAATAGAGAAATGACTTAGGTGTTCTGGCCAAGTCATGACACTTAGATTAGGAGAGTAATTAAGTCATCCAGGCTTGATCACTACAAACCTCCTCTTTCCTTCCCCAATCTTTCTTATTATCTACTGCCCATATGACCATCTTTTCTTCTTTTAATGTCATTACTCATCTTCCTCCTTTCTTTATTCCTTTCTTTGCTTTGGTTTTTATGTTTCTTCTGCATAGTAGTGAACACTTGTTATCTTTATTTCCCCAGTTTCCCAATTAATTTCCAGGTTATGGGCCTATAGCCATGGTATGCCCAATATTACACTTGTATTCCCTAGATCACATACATTCATTTTTATCCTTTCCACATGGTTTTTGTAGTACACATTAATCTCTACTTTTGTAAGGATTGAGTCATGCTGACTTAAATTCTTCTCCTGGTCCAAGTTGACAAGGAGAACTTGTTAGAGTTCTTATTCAATTACTGTACACTACTTATATATTTTCCACTATTTGCTACTATTTATGAAGTCCCACATGTTCCTTTTCATCCAGCTATCCCATATGTCTGATCTTTAGAAACTAAAAGAAAAAGAAAAGAAAAGAAAAGAAAAATAAATATTAACTTAGCTGTTTTGCCAAGTCATGACAACAGATTGGTACATGTGTCTTTTTGTAATAAGACAGCTCCTGTTGCAAAATCACTGGCATTGGTTGATAACTTAAAGGATCTTTGTCATTTGGTATTCTCAGAACTGGGGCTGTAATAAAGGTCTTTTTCAGTGCCTCAAAAGCATTTTGTTGCTCTATGCCCCAAGTCCAGGTACTATCCTTCTTGGTCAAGTCAGAGAGTAGCTTTGACATCTTGGCAAAGTTCTCAATGAACCTACAATAGAAATTCACAAAGCCTAAGAATGCTTGTACTTGCTTGACTTTAGTTGGTACTGGCCACTCTAGAACTCCTGAAAGTTTCTCCCCATCCATCTGTACTTTATTTTCTGAAATTATTATGCCAGAATACTTGATACTACTTTGCTCAAAGAAACATTTCTCTGCTTTTGCATAAAGGTCATTAAATTGGAGCCTTTTCAGTACTTCCTTGACCAGTCATCTATGTTCCTCCAAACATGTCCCAAATATCAAAATATCATCTAAGTATACTATTACTAGTTGTATACAGATCAAATCTCCAAGTATATCTATGTCTTCCACAAAGTCAATTGTATGGTCATACAGTTTCCATAATGGCATTCTCTCTGATTTACTTTTTGAAAACACATTCCCATACTTATGCAACCATTCTGGTGCATGAGCCTTCCAGGTCTTTGTGTCTTTCTAATCTAAGTCCCCATATTGGTTTTGATTGTTGATGATTGCCTGGGTTAGTTGTGTCTATCCAGCTAAGAATATGGTTGTCAAGGTCCTCATCTCCTATGTCATCCAATAAGGGGAATCCACTAACAGCCAGTTCAAGATGAAGTTTATTAGCTCTTGCTTCTATATCTTGTATTTTACAGGCTTTACTGGTGCATGTATCCAGGTACCTAGTGAACTCCCATTGACCTTTTTACCAATCAATATTTGGATTATGCTTATACAAGTATAAGTAGCTAGTCATCATCTCCTTATTCCCTAAGTTGGTGACAAAGAGGTGTTGGGTTGTCTTGTGTGATCCAATTTCTACATAAGCTTGGATATACTTTGTTATTTGTCCTGCCTTGTTGGGAGTACCATCTGCATTGATTACTCAATATAGATTTGCCAGTTTATGTGTTACCAGGTTATTATTTTCCACAACAACTCTGTTAACAAATTTTGTGGTGGCTTCTGAATCAACTGAAGCCTCAGTCTGTACTTTTTTGCCATATAACCAAAGTGTAACTGGAATTTTAAAGGAGGTAGTCTTGTTGCATGCTATATTATTACAAGATTCCAGTACTACTTCCAATTTTTGTGAGCTAATAGTGGGTACACTTTTCTCTTACTGTAGATTACAGACATTATACTCTACAGTCCCAAGGGAAAATCCAATTTGGGAGTTCCCTTTCCCTTTCCACTTGGAGGAACAGGATCAGGGATTTCCTCAATTGACATGCTATTTATATTGACATCTCCAGGAGGGGATTCTGGGTTGTCATTATCTTTCTCCAACAATTTCATCAGCCATACTCTGAATAACTGATTTTTATTTTTGTTTGGACCCAGTGGAGATGGTTTCTGGGAAGAGAGTCTGTGAGGACACTTGTTCTCATTACCAGGCTTGTCATAACAGTCCACTGTGTTATGTGACTTCGACTTATTCTTAAAGCCTTTTCCAGTGCATATCTGGCAGTATTACAAGCTCTTTCCTTCTTTCTTCTGAATCTCATCTATTTCCATTGCATCCAGATCCTTCTTTTCTCTACTTTTCTCTACATTTGCCTCTGGACCAAATACTGCACCCTAGGCCTTGTCCAGATAACTAATGTATGGAGCTCCATCCATGCTCATTTGGCCATGCCCTGCTACCCACCTTGTCTCCAGCCCTGCATTACCTTCTTTTCTTTCTATTTTTCTATTTTTCTCTGTTTCTCTTTTGTTCTGTATTTGCCTCTTTTGTTTGATATGATTTATGTATTTATTAGAGGCACTGAGTCTCCCTAGTCACTAAACTACTGCGGACTGTGTATGTACATCGTGTTATAAATTGTTGAATTAAAATAAAATAAAAACCAGGTCAGTGTGACAAGTGTCACGCATATATATAACCGGCATAAGCCGGTTAATCTGACAGATCACTTGACATCAAACCTTGTGACTCCAGTTGTTTGCCCGTGGTGTATATGTTGCATGATACTTCCCGCACTGTGAAGGTGTCTGAGAGTTAGTAAAGTACACCTCCTAAGTTTGACCTGGTCAGATTTTTTTTAATATCAACAATTTATTACACGGGGTGCAATGGCAGTCCGTGGTAGCTAAAAAAACAGGTCAAGGGACTACAACCCTGCGGTACACGTTGCAGATGCACCTTCTACACTACCTAAGCATGAGGCAAAAGAAAGAAGAAAAGAAGGAATATTTATTGAAATGAAAGAACCTAGCTTCTCGCCTCGCCAACTCCACTCCCAAACTCAAAACATGTGCCCCACTGCCAGACAGCATACAACACGTAAACGGACACTGAGCAAGGTACTCCGGTTGAACCCCTTTTCAAGGGTACCAGTGACTGCACAGCGAGCCAAAGCTCTGAGTGTAGATCCTAGGCTAGTTCATTCTTTTTGTGAAGTGCGCAGTTTAATTGATTACAGAAAATGGAGCTTGTCTTGGTAATACAAAAGAAAGTGTGTAATTCTACAGTTTTCTACCTACTTATGATAAAGGAATGTCTCAGATGTGGTAAGTCAGCACATGATACAATGACGAAAATAACAAAACACCATAGTAGAACATGACTTCGTGTCGAGTGAGCCAGTTCCACTCAACACTTCCCCTGGACTGGTGAACTCGGTGGGTTCTGAGATTATGTCTCTCGACTCGGTTTCGACTAATGTTATACCACTAAGCGTACAACACGGACATGACCTCCTCCGAAGTGTTCTTGCACATTGCCGACGCGAGAACTGGTTCCCAGGATGGTGGAAGCGAGTCTAAAACAATGGTAATAAAGTGGTGATCCGAAATCTTGGCTCCAGGTGTCCTGGCATGGATTAACTTATTGCGAAGGATATTAATGTGATTGGCGAAATTTTCATCGTCATAGTAGGCTGCGCTTCGTAATTCTTGCTCTGCATGGGACGTTGCGGTGTTAGAAAAAATTTCATATGAATCAGTAAGCGATTTCCAAGCTTCTGCTGCAGTTTAGGCCGGAACCGGCACGTACACTGTCCCCCAAGTAGCCAAACCTATGATGGCCAAGGTTCTTGACGCCATGATCGGTGTCCACTTAAATGCACATGTCATGGGTGAGCATTTGAACACTGTTTAAAGCACCGACTTAGGGCTGCGACAGGTGGTTATGAGTTCCTCATGCAAAGCTGTGAGCGGTCATCTTCGATGTTAAAAGATTGAAAAGTTATATAGCTCTAGACGAGTATGGGGATACCTTATCCCTCTTTGGTTTGTTCAAGCACTGGCGATTAGGAATTTATAACGCTTATTTGATCAAGTCAAAATTTAACTTTACAATATATCTTTGTTCTCCTCTTTGGAGAGAAAAGGGGAGAGCGTGAGACGCTATTCTATATAACACTCGTGATTTCTGTAAATTTAAGAATACAAGTCATTGTCCAAGTTCCTGCACATCCTCTTGAAAATATCTCTCAACATGTTTTACTCAATAGAACAGGGTAGAGGGACCTGTTCACTTGTTTGATTCACAGTCTGATGCAAATGTCATTCACAAGAGCACTTGTCACAGAAACAGTAGCCAAACAAACTTGTGAGCTTTGTTTTGGGTTCCAAATTCAGGATTCCCATATATATTGGGAATGGCATGATAACAAACATCTGCATAAACGACGGCTCGAGCAACAAATCCATATCTTTGACACACAAAAAAAGAGCACGAGATCTTCAGAAATGCAGATCCAGACACCTCAATCTTAATTGATCGTGGACCTTGTGAAGTGAGTAGTCGCGAATCCAACAGAACCGTCGGCAAAGTCGTAGACCGAATAGAATCGAGGAACGCTTGGCGATGTCCAACCTGGAAATGGACTAACAAACTCTTATCGCCGGAACAAATTACCTCCATTATCGTAAAATGTTTCTGTTCCATCTTCATCCGGTTAGATTCTAACACTCATATATATAGTTCTACTAACCTCATTTGTCCACTGAGATACAGTCATACCTTCACGGACAAGTACTTATGAACTTGTTGTAGATTTACTGTTCTATAGACAGTCGTCCGCCCTTCGTGACCACTGAGGTTTACTGTTCTATAAATCCCATGTCCTTTATATGAGCGTGACTCGTCTTTCCATGACACCTGATCAATATAAACCAATATAAACCCAATGGGAATTTCAAACTTCTTGGTCATGCTTCTTTACTGACGAGTCTCATGCATAGAATGACGAACACAATGTAATTGTATTGGGAGTAGTACACAGAGCCTTCCTTGGTCGATACTTAGGCAAAGCGGACCTTTTCACCTGGACGACCCTCGGATAGAAGAACAACAGCCTGAAAATTGAGATCATCACCAAAAGCCAAGGGCCGAACTTGCAATTGACGTACATATTTACCACTAATCTTCCAACCAGGTTCTACTTGATCCAATTTTTCTGCCACTTCATCTCCTTCGGAACCTAAACCAACAACTACGTCACTTTTGATGGTGCGCAGACTTGCAACTCTGGGGGCTCCGGCAGCATTTGCCATAGGGCCAATGGCAACATCAAATGGAGTACTTGCTGGGGCGGCACAATCATACGTCAGCTTACGATGATTAAGATCGCCCTTAAAAACTACGAGGTCTGAGCGCGATAGGTGGAGGAATAAATCAGGTGCTTCCGAATGCAGGTCCCAGTAAGTGTACCCGGTACACCAAAAGGGGTGCTGTTCATAAACCCATGCGCCCTCTTTTTCATATTGCTGCATGACGCTATGTAAGTCGTTGATATCATTTGGTGAACCGGGCAGACCTTCCACCTTGTGCCCAAGCGACGAAGAGACTCAATTTCTTGTTCAGTCGCTTTTGGGAACAACTGGCCATATACCATAGTATTTAGCAGCCAATTCCAGTCCTTTTTGATTACGTCGGAGACAAACCAAGGATACCGTTTACCATGGAAGCGAACCTGCTTAGCAAGGCCACTCTGCAGCAAAAAGTCGGCTGGGTACGAGCTCTTCATGAGGAGAGATTAGTACGGGTAGAATACCACAAACCATAGACCATGTCACAATACAACTCGAAGCTTGCATTGTCAAGTACAAAATCAATCCGACCACCTGTTTTCTCTCGCAGATCTTTGACAGTCGCCCAGAGACGATTCAAATCATTACCCAAAATGTTCTTCTCGGTTGCTGCCAGGTGATCACCTCCTGTTGATTGCAGGGCTTTGATTTGTTCTTCAGTCATGTTGATGAGGAGTGACAGATCCGTGGAATTTCCCCACAGACAAACTGGCACAAATGAGGGACGAAATCTGATTCAAGAAAAACAGACAGTCACCTTGAGTCAATTCTAAGAACATGAGACGCTCAGCCTCTAGCTTTTCCTCAGGAGATAGCCCCTCTGTGATTTTGAATGGTTCCGCAAATCGCATAGACAATTCAAAGACAGCGTCAGCTGAACGCGAGAAAGTGTCGCACTGCAAGTATCATTAGTAGTGAATAATGGGAAGTATGAATTTCGTACCTTTTGTCGATAAAAGACGTCATAATTCTTCCAGAATTTGCTGACGCTGAAACACTCGTGCAACCTACGATACTTATATGCTTCTGCGAATAACCAGGGAGCATTCATGAAATCTTTCCCTGTGAGATGTTAAGTGGACAGCTTTTATCCTTTCAGTCAGTCAACCTTGGAAATATTTTGCAATTTCTTTGTTCCACAAGGCTACGTCGGCTTCCCCGTCATCAACGATAGGTCGCAGCTTTGCATTCCCACTGAGGTCCGTCATGAGCTCCCCCATGCGCTCAATGCTCTGCGACAGGTCAACAACCTCCTCTTCTTCAGCTTGGTCATTAAGAGTACGGATAGCATCTTCAATGGCTTTGCCAAGAATCGTAGGGAGTCGAGATTGCATAGTTGCATGAGCGAATGAGTACTCATGATAACCCCGATAGGCAGGCCAGGGTGGGTTATTGGGATCAACCTACTGAAATGAGACAAGGTAACAAAATTAACGTCGAACGCTTACCCTTGTAGGAGTTCTTGGCCAAGGTGCCTTGATATCAGTTTTCTTGGGCAAATGACCAAGATGAAGAGTAACGCGAGAAGGAGCAGCAGACATGATGGAGAAGCGTTGACAGTTCCAGATCAACTACAAATAAGTGGGGGAATATATGAAAGGGGTAACAAGAGAGATGGCAGACGGGAGAAACGGTGCAACAGACTTATAGGCGTTTCTGGGATCTTGGTAAGTGACTTATGATGCAAGGCGATATCTAAGCGAGTATTTGCCGACACGACTCCTCTACTTGACAAACAGAAGCGATGACATCATAATACCTATTTTGAAAGAATGCTGCTCCATGATCGGCCATGGTCCTGCCTCATCGGTATGCACGCACTCATCTCTGCTTAGCCCTATATGCCAGACTTGACTGCTAGATAAACTTTGCCCGGGAAGATAGCGATAACGTTCTGAGATTCTGATGAAACACTTTTGGAATATAAAGGCCAATTAACAAAGGACCACTGTACAGGTGCTCAATCTCACGCGGGTGAGTGCTTAAGCTCAGTTCGAGTCATCTCTTACTCTAGGTTATCTGCACATTTGCCGTAGCTTTGAGCCACAATTAAAAAATGTATACAAGTATCGTAAGAATCACAGGTTGGTTTGCCTTGGAAAAATCTATTCCTTTGCAAACCAGTGAGTGCATACAATCAACTACAAAGCCTACATACTAAGGAAAGATTCTAGAAGGTTCTTGAACCTTCAGCCGGATCACGGCATCGGCTTGATATTCCAACAACAAGAAAGAGAATAGCAGTGATTCTTGACAATCTAGTTAATACCATACTGTCTGATTACAGTAGGCTTCAATATGAGCAAGCTGCTGAGGGTCACCCTTCCTCAATTTAAGAATGTGACTATGTTCGAATACATCACAAAGGTCTACCACTCAGATTGTGGTGCAGAAACAGGCATATACCTTTCCTCATGCATCAACTGGGAGCAGTGAAGTAGGACATTTACGTTGTCTTGTGCAATTAAATCTCATGATTGGTGCTAAATTATTAAAAATTCTGTTACGTTTTATGAAACAGGTCTCTTGTACTAAGCTGATTTAACATGCACAAATGTGCCAGGGTAACTTGGATCTTTCTCTATTATTTGTCCATATCCGGCAATGTGCCCTTGGGCCTCTTCTATCGTGTATTTGATTCTATAATGTATCGTTTTATTGCCGGTCCCGCCCCAGCAGCCGTGGCAGAAGAATCCGCAGCTGACCTTCCGGCCATCATCGAGCAGAACCGGCGCCATGACGATGGCCACAAATCTCTTAGGTTCCATAAGTTTTTGCCTGACCGTGGACGACCACTGACCGCCAGAATCTGGGCCACCGCCTAGCGATCGTAGAGTCAATGGCGCCTCCGCCGACAGTTATTTCCCTCACTATAGTATTGCCTAGGCAGGCTCAGGATGCTTGGTGTTTCGCCAACTTGAAGAACTCCTAGGATTCTTCTGCTGATCTGCGTTGGAGGTGAAGAACCTGTATGCCTCGCGACTTGTGATGTGGAAGAACTCTGGCCTCTCGGTGAAACAGAAATAGCAGACACGGCGACAGTCTATCAGATAAAGAGAGTTGCCAAAGCGATTGCAAGTGGACATCGGGTCGTACGAAGCGTTCTGTACAGTGTAGCACAGTCAAACGCGTCCACCTGGATGCTGAAAATGGCACGAATAATGTCAGGGCAATGCTCGATGATTGCAGTGTACTGGCGGACTGAGTCGACAAACTGCACTGCGCGGCAGCTGAGACTGCGGAAGCGAGTGAGGGGAGGATTGTCTAGCTGCAACAGGATCTCGATAATAATTTCTATGGAGAGCCTATTGAGCTGACTGGTGGCAAAACAGGTGGAGATTAGCATGTAATCGTGTAATCGTGTCGGCCATTGTCGAGCGGACAGCGTTTTGCGAATTGTCCGAGGTTCTGTCGTTGTCTGCGTCCTGCGTATATGCTGCGCGAAGTTGAATGAGTCATTTGTCGAGACGTTCAAGCAGAGGCGAAAATCTCTAGCTTATTATGTGATGTGATCATACTTATATAATCGAACTCTTTTCACAAAATTTCTGTCACAGTGTGACAATCACATTTATGCGGCCGCAAGGCCTATCGACCATGATGGCAAAGTCAGTTCCGAAGATGCTGGCACACACGCTCAGCAGCTAATATATTTGCTAAGGACGACCCGTCAACTCGTTGCAGTTATATTCGTGCCTTCTATCGTTGCTCAATTCTTATCTTGATAGTCCTATTGACTCTCCCAATAGCATTCCTGGCAACATCAACGATGTGAAGATGGATGAACGGCGTTTGCCATGACGCTCATATGGAAGATGATAATGCAGCTATCAACAACCTTAGAGTGCAATGACCTCAGTGTCTCGTTTCCACCACGTTCAGGGTCGCAGGAAAAGGATGGGGAGCATCAGCCCCCTCCTACAAAAGCGGCAGAGAGTACACTCAGACGCAGTCAAGGCATCTCAAAATGTGAGTGTTTTCCTGTCATGTGCCGTTAAGTCCACAGTACCGCCTCCAGTCTCTGTTGCCCCGAGTCCTGTGCTTCTCCTCAGCGCCACCATTTGTTGACCCTGTCGCACTTATCATTTCTACTCCAATGGGCTTTTCCACCAGCTCGCACCTATCCTCAAAACTCCAATACCAGAAATTCTTCGTACCATAATGCTGATGGATTCATCACCAATTTCTGTCTGGTTATCGAAAATAGCAAAAAGGCTGTCTTCTAGACATACAACCTGGTTACATGCGCCTTATGTGATGACTCTGCAAGCTTCGAACACACATATTCTTTAGAGATCAAAGTGGAAGAATACTTGTACCCACTCCTAGCATCCGATGGTTTGACCATCGTCATCATATCCTTCTCCGCCACATGTTATTCATGGAATCACGACACTGCGCAGTTTGATCCTGTCCACTTTTGACGATCAAGCGTATATTTTCTGGCCAGAGTACTCACCCGACGGGAGACTCTTCGCATATAGGTCTTGCCAAGACTCTCACGCAAACTGGTTAAGCCGTTGGCAAATTTCCAAGCGTGGACACAATTGCCCTTTCACCTACTCGCAGACTCATCGCTGTATAATATGCCTCTTTGACGTCTATAGTTTTGTGTCAAAGAAACGCAAACATGGCGTTTATATGAGATGGAACAAAGTTGGCGAACTATTCCCCTAACTTTGGCTTGAGAATATGGGACATAGCAGATCTCACGGATGAACACTGGCATTCCACTTATGGATATGAGCTTATACTGCAAGGCACGCGAGATGGATGGGTAACGGGTCGGAATGATAAGTCACTGTTTTGGGTCACAGTCGGGCACAGGAACAATCTATGCATGCTACCATCGCCTAGAGTGGTAATTGTAATAACCCAAGAGAAGGCGACGAAAGTGGACCTCTCTAAATCAAGGCTCAGCAGAAGGTGGATGGAACACATTGACAAAGAGTGGCTGAGAGAATTCGAACGAAGGGAGGTAGGAAGCCTGCTGGAGTAAGAAATCAAAGTGTGTCTTGTTCTCAGCCAAAGTGCTTGTATGTGAATAGGTGAACTGGCAGGACGAATGCGCAGAGCTCGCTGCTCTATTCGAGTTGTTGTTTGTCCCTCTTAAAAGATGCTTTTGCTTTAGCGAGTCTAATTGTCCAGACTATTTTCTGTACCAAATTCATCGAAGTAATTAGAATGAATTATTAGGTGTCCCTATTGGGAAGGAAGAAAGGTGGATATGGACAAGTGTTTTCGTATAAATCTAGCCATATAGTGCAACAGTCCAAGCCCATGAAAAGTGTGACCAAAACGTTATCAACCCCTTTGTCAGTTAACCTATCTTCCCTTCGCCTCGTTCCGAAGACTTGAAAGAATCAAGACGGATCCAGACACTGGACACACTAGCGTCTTGACCCTCGCAGTGAAGAAAATGAAGAGAAAAGAATATTCAGTATGCATCTCAGGAGATCTCACACGAAGAAACTATTATTTTTGTGTATCTTCTGGCTCTAAAGCCTGGTATTGCATAAATCAAGAAATAACTGAACACATCTGACGCAAAACTGCCGGGGGGGACTCTCGGAACCCATAGATTGCAATTGACCATGACCATTCATCCAATTGCTTACACTATGTTCAACATTTCTGCTAGGTCGCTTCTATACACCTCTCAAGGAGCTAGGGTAACAATGAGCAAAAATGACGAGGTAAATGAGGGACAGCGTGAGGACAGCGGCTAAGTCGGGAGAGTCTTAGTCGGCGCGTAACAGCATCCCTCAACTTCAAATGTAATGGGTAGTGAAAGGTTGAGGGCAAATGGATTGGGGGCTCTATGTATTCGTCCAGTTTTGTCAAGAAGAATGATAGAATCGACATACAAGGCTTTACGGAGCACTCGAACAATAAGTCCAGGACCGGATGCAACGTAAATAGATCTCTGACCACGTATTTTCGTCACGAACACCACCAAAAGATATACATTGGAATGGACGACCGAGGGCACAGGCTGTATTTTGACCGAGAGATGTTTTGCCTGTACCTGGTGGCCCAACAAATAGAAGTGTTGGGTCCTTTATCGATGATGAGCGAGGTTTGGAAAGGGGAGCGAGCAGATGGCGAAGGATTTTGTAAAGGGGTGGTTATATCGCTAGAAGGTGAAGTCTGTAGAGCAGGTTTATCTGTGTCGATAGGGGCAACGGTTTCAGCTTGTTGAGCGAGCTCCTCGGCTGCGGCTTCCTTGTCCGTATTATTTTCTTTGAGACCGACTAATGCAAGGTGTTCAAACGGCCGTTTCTAGACTCTTCTAGACCAGAGTGATCTGCATCAAGTTGAACTGAAAATATTGTCGCAAATAACGGAGGAAGTAAAGAATGGTGATGAGCTGGGCGAGGGAATTGAAGTTAGGCACACGAGCTGCATAGTGTATATGAGTGGAATCGTCAGTGAAAAAGGATGAGACATACATAGCTCCCAATGACACTAATCTCCACGCTCCCTTGACAGATTCTCTTGAGCCTTCTCAATTCCATAATACCCATCTCCCTCTCCTCGGCATCAGATTCCATGACCTCGATCTCCTTCTTCAGATCGCCAAGTCATTTGGTCGTCATCGTTTAGTTCACTTGTGGAAGCATTACTGGCGGGATTATATGCAGTTGGATCACGAACACCCCTTTGGAGGACCGGGTTGAATGGCTGTGGGTTGTTGACGCAAGAAGAATTCTTTCTATTGCTTGGACACTGACTCGACTGCGGCGGAAGCCATTTTCTTTGATACCTCAGATATGGAGGCTTCCTTAGGAAAATGTCAGGAGGAATGAACAAATGAGCATTGACATCTGGAGTGTCGACCATGGCTAAACGGATGGTGAAAAGGGAGGGAGAGGTGACAAGAATTGGAACTGACCAAACTTGCTGTTGTAGTCAGTATCGCTGCTCCCACCGAGTACGTCGGCCATCCAGGGGGTGCAACCATCGGGTATGTCTCCGAGCATGGTGACAATTTTGATATAGCCCTCTTTCCTAGCCAACTGCAAGGCATCACGAGCAAGAAATTTAACAGCGGCCTGTTTGACCTTGCAGTTGTTTCCCTATTCGGAACCCTGTTTGTGGATATTAGACTCGGAAAGAGGGTGAAGAATCGGAGAGAGGAGGACCGTAGGGGTGAAGGTGGAGGAATTTTATATGGATGAGGAGAGAGATGAGACAGGCCTAGTTCGAGCTGCGTGTTGGCGGCACAGGACTTGTACAGCTATGCCCCACTCTGTGAGGGCTGGGGGGGCGTTGTTGAATGGCGGAGAGAGGGCGTCGGCGGAGACTGCAATTTTGGGACACAAAGCACCTGATGGAGTCATCCACGAGACAATCCTAACGGTTCAGTCACTCGAGCTATCACTGCTCAACACCTCTCCCCTCACTCAACATCCATGGCGGTTTTGGGTCACACCGTCTTCATGGAACATCCATTTGCAGCCATGGTACTGTTATGTCAAGTTCCGAGTTCATACAGCGTGTTACTTGAGTCGTTCACAGATCCCTCCCTCGACTCAGCCTCCGCCTTCGTGACGACTCGTTGACTGCCTCATCTTTGCCTGGTCTCCCTAGTTCCTTAAGAGGCGATCTGGCAGAAGTGTAAAGAGTCTGAGATTCTCGCATCTGAGTTGAGTGTCGGGCACTTTCCACGAGTCAAGACGATCAAGAACACGCTCAAAACTCTCCTCAATCGACGTATATGATCGTCTTGTGGTAGTGCGAGCATTTCCATGATGTTAACAAAGGTCTTGTCGAATGATGAAATATAGGGTTGTGTTTGTATCAATTTTCATCAATGTCAATGGAAAATCATATTTTTTATGCGAGATCGTTTAGAGAGAATATTCTACAAAACCACGTTTAGACCATTCATTATGATTACTTCGACAGAGGCCTGGAAGCCGTAAGTACAGGTAATAGTAGGTTTGCTGAAGCGAAAACATGTCTTGAGACAACAAAAACTTGAGTAGAGCAGCGAGCTTGTCCTACTCTTCTGTTCACGTATTTGAACACCATCGGATACTTTGGCTGAGGACGGGACGCACCTTGTTTTCTTACTGCAGCAGCTTTCCTACTTCCTTCTCCTTTTGTTTCAGTTCTCTCAACCATCCTTTGTCGATGCATTCTGTCCACTTTCTGCCGAACCTTGAGTTAGACAAGTCCAGGATTGTTGTGATTTCGGGCCCCTTAATCAGTACTTTGAACGATAGCACGTACAGACCTCTCCTGTTCTCGACTGGGATCCAAAACAGCGGCTCATCATCCTGACTCATCATCCATCCATCTTGCATCGTAGGCTCAGTGGAATACCGGTGCTCAGTTGTGAGATTTTCTATTTTCCAGAACCTTACAAAGTTGTCGTAATAGCTTGCCAACGCTGTTCCATCTTGTAAAAATGTCACGCGCGCGTTTCCTCGATCCAAAATCTGAGCGCGCAGATGGCCAGTATAGGCATCAAAGAGACGTATTACGCATTCATGTCGAGAGCTAAGAGCAACAAGTCTCTCGCCAAGGGAATGGTCAATCAGAGCAGGTGAGAGGGCAATTTTATCCACCCGGGACGTTGGGAACTTGGAAACGAGATGGCCAGTTCGTGTGTCCCAGACTCGGATGTGGGAGTCATCAGGAGACCAACATGCGAAGAGTTTCCCGTCGGGTGGGTATGCAGGTGAGGGAGAGGAGAAAATATACACTTGATCGTCAAAGTCGACAGGATCAAACTTGGCAGTGTCGTGATTCCAAGAATAGCATTTGACGGAGCGAGATATGCCGGAAGACATGGTGTTGAAGAGGTAATACACGGTGACGACGGTCAAGCCATCGGGTGCCAGGAATGCATCCTCCAAGTCATCTCTGATGTCCAAAGAAGACGTGCATTCGAAACCTGCGGGATCCTGCCGATGCCAAACTTGCAGCAATCCTAGTGACGTAACGCATATAACCAGGTCGTTGCATGTTTGGAAGGCGACCTTCGCTCTGCAAAAATACTTCTCCTGCCAGGGGTTGAATGAGACGCGCTTGTCCGGGTGCGTTATATCACATATGGTGAGAAACCTGTCCATAAATGCTACCTGATCTTCGTTTGGGGAAAACACCATGTCCGTGTCGAATTCGATATGTGTACGCGCTACGACTTTCCCAGTATCTGTATCCAGGATTCCAGCATTGGAAAATTGCCTTGTAATTGCCATCTTTCCAGAAGGTGAAATTGCAATAACTCGGGGTAAATTGGTATAATGTAGAATGTCCATAGTGTCAGCTTGATTGATCGCCAAATTCTCCAGGTCCAGGTTCCACATCCTCACACTTCCATCCTCATATCCGACCAAAACTCTGTGACCATTGCGTGATGGACAGATACGTGAAACCCTTGAGTGGGATGCAGCCTTCCAGATCATTTTTGAGCCAGTCGCAGAGACATCCCATAGTTCCACTCTTTCATCTGGTAGGATAAATAGGTGATTGGTAAGGGGCGAATGAATAACATGTAATCGATCAGACATAATAAAACTCCAATCACAGCTTAAGGATACCATCTCTTGTGTATCCAATCTCCAAAGGTAAATTTGGCAACGGTGCCAATCAGACCGGACAACCAAAGTGTCGCTGGTTGGAGAAAAACGGAGAAATGTCACATCCCCACAAGGATATGTGAATTGTGGGAAATCCTTGCTATCTTTCAAGTTCCATAATTCAATGAGGTTCTCGGGCTTCTTTCGTATGGCTAGAAATTGCCCACCAGGAGAAAAGTGGAAATATCCACGAGGGCATGTGAATTGTTGGAAGTCCTTGCTATCTTCCAAGTTCCATAATTCAAGGACGTCCTTAGACCTCTTTTGTATCGCCAGAAAATGCCCATCAGGAGAAAATCGGACATGATCAACATCATTCACCTCCAATGACCTGCTGGATATTAATTTGCTATTACTGGCGTCCCAGAACTCGACCAGAATCCGAGTTGCACCAGTGGCCCAGGACCAAATCCAAGCTTTATCTCCAAAGTCGTCCGAGTTTCCATCTTTTTTCATTGAGGCAATTCTTCCATCATGATGAACAAAGGCAAAATCAGAGCCCTCGATTTGAAACTGCTCCTCACCCATCTCAATGTCCCAAACTACTGCGTAAGAGCTGTATTGGAGTAGAATATGCTTCCCAGTAGGACTAAAGCGGGCATATGGCGCATGGTCAAATGGGCCTAAAATGCGACGGCCTGTTTCAGAGTCACAGATATACGTAGCGTCTTCTGATCTGGAAGAAAATGTACTTTCATCTGGTGAAAAAGCCACATTCCACACTGCACCTTTGTGGTGCTCTGCAGTGAAGGCCACCGTTGGCCATTGACTAGCTTTCCCTTCGGTGACCATAAATGTATTGGGAAACCTCGAGCTGAATTTTCTGGCAACATGAGATTCCTCAGGTGCGAAGGGGAGTGCAGAGAGGTATACATGAGGAGCGGATTGTGAAATTGGAACCATGAACGCAGAAATGAAGTGAAGGGCATCATGGATAAATAATTTCAGGTCATCATCAGGGTTCAGGGACTGGCCAGCCAACATCAGACATGTTTCAGAGAAATGACCTGGAGACACACCTTCCATGATAAAGCCCTTTTCAGGACTGAAGACACTTCATATGCTTTTCCCAATAGGCTCATTGTCTCTATCCAGAACAGTAGTTTTTCGTACATCACGAACTTGACTCCCTCCTTCAGCTTCTGGTCAGACAGCTTGTCAGACAGAACAAGGTGATCTGCCCAAAATTGAGATGAATATAAAACGAAAGGGGGGATCATAGATATGACATTAGGCTGGATATCGACATTCTTTATGACCGAAGAGTCCAAGCTGCACATATTGAAATGAAGCTTGGGTGATACCAGAGTTTTCAAGCATAACAAAGCAAGTTGACGTTCGTGATGGCCTCGATCTCGAACAGTGGAGAACTCAGGAAATTTTTGCTGAAACGAGGGCGAGAGAAGATAGTCTTCGAATGACTTGTGATGGAAATGAAGGATAGGGCCTGAGCCAACAACGGACACGAGATTTTTTCGGATTAATGGCATTACATCTGAGTCCCCAATCTTGACTCCAGGAAGCATCACAAGCACATCATCACTAAGAGGCTGCTTGGCATAGATCATGGCACCCATAACAGAGATGATCCCTTGGGCCTCTTCCTTCGGAATCTGTCCGAATGATGCGCTGACAACAGTGGCATATAGAGAAGACAAATCATCCATCCCCTTCATGTCATCCCCTCCCCTCCTCGATTTAAGGATATGAAACCGTGCTTCAGGACCATCTTCAAGGAAGTTGGCGACAGTTGTTGCCCAAATGAAAATACCAGCAGCACCAGGAACCAGATAGTCAAGAGTCTTTGTGATCCATGCGGGTTTCATTTCCATGTCGTTGAGTCGTGACTTTAGGAATGTACGGATGTCTTGAGAAGCACTATCTCCCGACTTGACATCGCTGCCAGAGGGAATAGCGATATGAATGCTAATGGATTCGGGGAAGATTCGGCTGATCTGGCCCTCTGGTCGACTAGTAATGACCAACTTGAACCTCTTCAAGTGATCAACCTGAACCCAACGCTTGAGCGTACCTAGAAGACTCTTGTAATCGTCCTTTCCAGACGCGTCGTGCCTCAGCCCACCACACTCGTCCAATGCATCTATCACAATCACCGGAAGTTCCCCACATGGGACCCCATGGAGTGTGGATAGTGGCGTCTCGATCAGGGACTCAAATCTTTCATTCGTGTCGGATGGCCCGGGCATCTTATCATTTTGGACTCTGTTCAGAATGTGTTGGCGCACAGAGGGGTACAGGCCAGCAAGGCCAAGGGCGACGGCACGCCAGAGAGCATCTGTATTGATAGTGGTGGATTCTGTACGGTCAAACCGGAATGATATGACATGGCGATCCTGTTTGCGCAGCCGAGCAGCAATACTAGCTGCTATTGCGGATTTTCCAACACCAGGAGATCCCCTTATCCAAATCATACTGGGGCTGTCGACATTCTTGATCTCGTTTTCAATCTCTTGTAAGATGGTGGTGCGTGTACCTTCCATACACGGTTTGTGCAAAGAGAGTCTATTCTCCCCAAGGACTTTCACTAAATCATCTAGCCCCTTCTTGTCGGTGGCCGTCTTTGCATCTTTTTCTATGATGGTTGATAACAACCATAAATCAGTCATACTGAATGATGAATATTAGGCACAAGATCATACCTTGCTCTAATCGGATCTCTAGAAGAAGATCCCGGTCGAAAGTTTCAGTGAAAGCATCCAGTTTCTTCCGTAGTTCGATAGCTTTGTCCTTATGAGCGGCAACGAAGAGATGTTTGGCTGCGACCGACAACTCAGTCACGACTCTATCTCACCTGGCTGAATACGCACCTGACCAGCCTTCGAGCCACTGCTCAATAAAGTCCACCACTTCTTCCACCATTCTAGGAAATCCACAGATAATTAGGCTCAGTTCCTCTGATTTTGAAATTTCCTTGAGCCGGCCCATCTGAGAAGCTAAAATTCCAATGCTTTCTGCCATTCTTTTCATTTCTCTGTAAGAGTCGTCTTGAGCCTTGAAATGCTGCAAAATTTATCAGTGTTGTTCACATTGGAGATAGAAAAGGGAGCCAACTTTGTATATCACATCGATACTCGAAAACACCGATTTCGCTATAGAATTCAACTGCTTCGAGTTATATAACGCACATGCGTGCTAGTCAACGATGACTCACCCCACTGATAGCCATTCCAAAATCAATGAACATCCCAGCCACATTATTTGCAGAACCGAGGCGATGCAAAATAGGCCTGAAATTGTTCAGGTCCTCGATTGTCCTCTTGATTGGTCCATCCAGGGCACTCAGATCCTACATTTTGACTTGAGCAGGCAATCTACATGTTGACAACAACCATGATAGCCTACCTCGGCGACGATCCAGAAGTGTAGTCCTGGAATTCCATCAGGTAATGCCACCTTGAAATTGGCTGAAGTATCCTGAGTACACTTGGAGCGATCAAGGCAAAGATCAACCTACATTTGATTCCTTGCTGTGTTTGGGATCCCAGGTGATCCCATAGATCGTCAAACTTGACGGTGACTTTACACAGAGGGTCGTCCTTTGAATAATGCGTAAGACTGATCTTCCATCGCAGAGGATGCTTCCTGTGTATCTCGATATCCAGGTCAATTCCTTTCTTGAGAATACTACATTGTATGAATGTTTAGCACTACCTGTGTATGGGGAATTCAACTCACCATTTGCTTGTCAACTTCAGATGCTGCTCTTCCTCAATGTTTTTCTTGAGTTTCCCTTCGGTATCTCGAAGATGGGTAGAGCCATCCGACTTGTCAGAGTGTCTGACAATGAGTGATTGTGGCAATGGATGATTAAGCTGCCCAATGAATTCTAGATGCAGTTAAGCCTACTGATACATTGAACCGATGAGACAAAATTATCCTCACCGACAATTCGGATAGTTGGTACCATAGCAGCAGTTTCGCCTAGGTTTGCCATTAGTTCAATTTTGGGTAGAGGGAGCAAGAAACAACGTTGCGAAGGGTGGATATGATGTTATCAGGTGGCAAAGCTGTGGAACCATCCGAAGCAGCTGTTACTGCCTCACGGAATCGAATCGATTGGGTGGGAATTTGATTATCATTGTCCAGACATATCAGAAGCACAGTCAAGTCACAAGTGGCCCGGCTTGCATCAGCCGTTTTGTTTCGGCTGACCTGGTCTCCAGGTGAACTTACTGCATCCAGTATGAAAAGCACGGGAGACCTCATGCCTTTGGGTGAGTGCCGCCTTTTGTTTTCTCACCACTGTCCTGATGTCCTGTTTTATTCAATCCAAGTCGACTCTGAGTACCATGAAGGAAAGAAAATGCAAACATTCCTGCCAGTTTTGGTATCAACCACAAGGGAGGAGCCACTTCATCGCATTGACCACGATCGATATTTTTAGTTGCTAGATTAGCGCAGGAAAGCAGGTCAGACTGAATATTTATTTGACACACCAAACTCTTTGTGTTGTGTACTGGGGCAACAATGAAAGAGATTACATGACCATAAAGTAACCGTCATCTCCCTAAACTTCTTCTCTGGGGGACCTCACCTGAGTACTCGCGTGATGAGAAACTCTTCGCATGCTGGTCTGACAGAGACCCCCACGTCCGAGTGTGGGACACATAACTTGGTCAACTCGTTTCTAAGTTTCCAGCGTCCGAGGTGGATGCAATTGTCTCACCTGCAGTGATTGACCATTCCCTCTGCGAAAGACTCATTACTCTTAGGTCCTATCATGAAAACACAGTATGTCTCTTTGATGCCTATACCGGCCACCTGCACGCTTCAAAATCTTGGGTCAAACAATCGCAGACACGGCGTTTATACGAGATGGAACAGCGTCAACGTACTATTCCCCCAACTTTGCTTTGAGAATCTGGGACATAGAAGATCTTACAGCTGAGCACTGGCACTCTACTGAGCTTTTTCCGTGAAGCATGAGGGACGGATGGGTCAGGATGATGAGCTGCTGTTTTGGGTCCCAGTCGAGAACAGGAAACTCCGTATGTGCCATGAGCTAGAGTGACGATTGAGGGGTCCGAAATGAAGTCAGCGATCCTGGACTTGTCTAGCTCAAGGTTCGGCAGAAAGTGGACATTGACAAAGGTGGCTGAGAGAACTCAAACAAAAGGGAGGCCTGCTGGCGTAAGGAGATAAGGTGCGTCCTGTCCACAGCAAAGGTACTTGGAGGTGCTTAAATGTGTGAACAGGAGAGTAGGATGAGTTCGCTGCTTTGTTCACGTTTTGCTTTCTTGATATCTCAAGACATGCTTTCACTTACATAAGTCCAAAGACATCCACTACGATTGTTCAATATAAGATAGACAAGCCATAATCTTGCGCCCGGGCATCACGAGCTCTGGTGTTCGAGAGATAGATTGAAAGAACACTACTACAAGCACGAGTGATTTCCGCTATTGTCAAATGAGGGGAGAGCTACCTAGATCAAGTGCAAGCAGTCAATACGAGTGTGCACATGGTGGACATTAAAATAAAAAGTGTGGACATCTTGAACACGGATACAAAACCCACAGTTTGCATAATAGTTTCGTAATTATTAAGCACTATATTTCGATCTCCAATCATAAATCCACTGCGATGCATGTTCATCAGATGGATATAGAACATCCAACATACATTCAGAAAAGAATGCACTAAACCATAGGGAACTACAGGCCGATGCAAAGAGCGAGACGAGCTAGACACAATACACAACTTTGTCGAGATAAGAGAGATCACCTACTCCTGACCTTTGTTTCATGATTGTCTTGGAACCAACCAAATTTGTTGTTGTAGTCAGTGTCGCTGCTCTCAACGAGAACGTCGGCCATCCAGGGGGTGCAATCATCGGGTACGTCTTCGAGCATGGTAACAATCTTGATGTAGTCCTCTTTCCTAGCTGGCTGCAAGGCATCACGAGCAAATCTATTGAGAAGTCTAAGAGCGGCCTCTGTGAACTTTGTAGTTGTTTCCCTATTTGGGACCTTGTTTGCAGGGAGATGTTGAGTTCGGAAAGAGGGTGAAGAATCGGAGAGAGGAGGATCGTGGGGGTAGCGGTGAAGGGGTTTTATATGGGCAAGGAAAGAGATGAGACAGGCCTAGTTCGAGCTGCGTGTTGGAGGCTTGGCGGCGTGAAGGGCTCATACAGCTGTGCTCCCATCTGTGAGGGCTGGGGCCGCATTGGAGGGTGGGGAGGGGAGGGGGGGACGACGATGACAGTAAAAGTCTCGGGGTGGTTGATGAGGGCACTGCCAACGTCGCTATTGACGGGAACTGTGACGTCGGGAGCAAGATAACTGGTGGCTGCACACCGAGTGCAGCACAGATGGAGTCACAAGACAAGGTCTGATTCTACAAACGGCAAGACCACTCAAAGCACATCCCTATCCATAGTGATCAACAACAGAATATACCTGCCCAAAAACGTACTGCACACTGCATCAGATGAATGAGTCTCCCATAGACAGGCCCACATGACACATGAGCAATAAGCGACCACACAGAAGAGAGCTCTTACCTTGAGGGTAGCCCAAGTATACCAAGTAATTCAAGTAAAACCATATCCGGTAACAAACGTACAGGCCATTTGTGAGCAACGATATTGTATAAGAGTCGTGGAGGAGTGATGTCCTTTAACAGATGGCAGCAAATGAAAAATTTATCACAGCAGCTGTAAATAAGCGACATGACCATTAAACTGATGGCCAGGAGCGACAGTGATGACATCCATGAGATAAGCATCGGCGAACAAGCTCTACAATGACAATGAGTGGCAATGGGTCTGATATACTTACAGTTATCATCTTTTGCAAGCTTGTCGATCGCCCTGCCTAAGGTCCTAATCATCTCGTTCAAATTGACATCTTCATCACAATGGAGAGCTGTTTAAATTACTAAGGGAGCACGGACAGAGAAATATGAAAATCATCAAAAAATCTCATCTGTGATTTGCAGTATCTTATATAGATCGAGTAAATGTCGAAGAGGGTGTACAGCATAAGACAGGATCCGTAGCGTGTGAAATATGTTGATCTATCATTGGAGTGTGAAATAGTGTGTGAAGATAATAGTACAATGTTATGGGGTATGTGACAGTGAACAAGAGTGGTCTATATATATTGGTCCAGAGATGTTAGGGGAGGAACTCAGGAGGAGTCAAAAGAGAATGGAGATCAGTAAACCCTTGGCTGGTCTCCAACAATAAATACAATGTACTAAATAGTCTGAATGAAAATGGTTCAGACAAATGCACTGAGAGAGAAGTGAGGTGAGCACTTAACCACTGAGAGAGATCTGGCTCAACATAGGACTAGAAAAGACAGATACACATAAGAGGATATCAGTGAGAGCCCTACTGGATAGTGGGGCAATGGGGTTGTTTATGAGTAGGAGATTAGCAGAAAAGAAAGGCTTTAAGTTTAGAGAAGTTGGAAAGACTGCTGAGAGTAAGAAACATAAATGGTAGTGATAACAGTAGAGGTGCAATAACCCATGAAGCAGAGGCCAATGTGTATTACAAAGGACATATTAAGAGAGTGAGAATGGATGTGTGTGAATTAGGAAAAGTAGACATGATTCTAGGGATACCATGGCTAGTAGTACACAACCCAGAAATCAACTGGAAAACAAAGGAGGTTAAAATGACAAGATATTCACCCATCTGTGGGAAATACACAGAAAAGAAAGAAATAAAGAAGAAAGCAAGAAAGACAGATATAGATGATAAAAAGAACTTGAGATAGACAATGGAGAAAAAAGAGGAGTAGATAGAAGAGATGAGAGAGGGTCATAGAAAGGTAGAGGAGATAGTACCCAAGTGATTTCATAAATGGTTAAAAGTATCTGGAAAAGTAGAATCAGAGAGGATACCAATGAGAAAACCCTGGGATCATACTATAGATCTTAGGCCTGACTTTGTACCAAGAAAAAAAAAAATTTACCCTCTATCATAAACTGAGAAAGAGAAAGTCTAAGCATTTGTAGAAAGTCAACTAAAAAAGGAATATCTTTGGCCATCAAAATCCCCACAAACCTTACCAATACTATTTGTTCCAAAGAAAGACAGGAAGAGGAGGATACAGAACTATTGATACATGAACAAGAGGACAATGAAGAACAATTATCCTTTATCCCTGATCTCTGAGCTAATTGACAGTATAGGGACTAAGAAAGTATTCACCAAGATAGACCTGAGATGAGACTACAACAACATAAGAATAAAGGAAGGTGATGAGTGGAAGACAACATTTACAACATACATAAGCTTGTTCAAACCCATAGTAATATACTTTAGACTCACAAACTTGCCTACTACTTTCTAGGCCATAATGAGTGATCTCTTTAGAGATATGATAAATAAAGGAAACATCACCACCTTCACCAATGATGTGTTAGTAGCAACAGAAACAGAGGAAGGACATGATAAGATAGTAGAGAAAGTGTTAAAGCAACTAGAGAAAAATGACCTCTATGTCAAGCCAGAGAAATGTGTATAGAAAGCAAGAGATATTGGGTTCCTAGGAGTGGTTATGGGACTAGAGAGATTCAAGATGGAAAAGAAAAAGGTTAAGGGAGTGACAAAGTGGCCAACATCCCAAGAGGTCAAAGATATTCAGAGGTTTCTAGGACTAGCAAACTACTACAAGAGGTTTGTCAAAGACTTCACAAAGATAGCCAAGCCTCTGCATTAGCTAGTAAGGAAGGATGAAAAATGGAAGTGGGGGCAAGAACAGAAAGAAGCATTTACAAAACTAAAAAAAGTCTTTACTACAAAACTGGTGTTGGTAGTACCAGACCTAGATAAAGAGATAAGAGTGGAGGCAGATGTATTGAACTATGTGACAGGGGGTATATTATCAATGAAGTGTGAAGATGGTAGATAGAGGCCAGTAACCTTCATTTCCAAGTCATTAAATGAAACAGAAAGAAACTATGAAATCCACAACAAGGAGATGTTGGTGATAATTTGCTACTTAGAAGCTTGGAGGCACTTCCTAGAAGGGACCAGAATAAAGTTCAAAATCTGAACAGATCACAAGAACTTGGAGTATTTCATAGCAAATAAAAAATTGAATCATAGACAAGTAAGATAGACATTGTTCCTATCTAAATTTGATTTTACTCTAAAGCATGTTCCAGGAAGTTGAATGGTGAAAACAAATGGACTAAGTAGAAGACAAGACTAGTACAGGAGAGTAAAAAGAGATAATAAAGGAAGGACATTGGTAAAACCTGAGTGGTTGAGAAAGGTGCAAACAGAGGAAGTATTGATTGAGAGGGTAGATATATTGGAAAAAATAAGGAAATCAAAATATAACAATAATGAAGTGGCGAAAGCAGTAGGAGAAATGAAGAAAGAAAAAGTTAAGATGCTAAGAGATAAAGAGTGGAGAGAGGAAGATGGAATAATGCTAAAAGAGGGAAAGGTATACACACCAGGAGAAGAGGGGCTGAGAACAGAAGTAATCCAGTTGCATCATGATACACTGGTGGGAGAACATGGAGGATAGTGAAAGACAGTGGAGTTGGTCACTAGGAACTTCTGGTGGCCAAGAGTGACAAAGGAGGTAAAAAAGTATGTGGAGGGATGTGACCTTTGCCAGAGAAACAAAAATCAAATGGAACTACCAGTTGGAAAGTTAATGCCAAATAAGGCACTTGCCAAACCCTGAGCCCATATTACAGCATATTTTATTATTAAGCTACCACTAGCTCAAGATCATGATGCAATTCTGGTAGTATGCAATCAACTTACTAAAATGGCACATTTCATCCCAATAACAGAAAAAACATTGGCAGAAGGGTTGGCAAAGTTGTTCAGGGATTATGTATGGAAACTACATGGATTGCCTAAAAGCATTATATCAGATAGAGGGGCACAGTTTGCAGCAGAACTCATGAAGGAACTCAATGGGATACTAGAAATTGAGACAAAGTTGCTAACAGTGTTCTACCCACAGATAGATGGACAAACAGAGTGAGTAAATCAAGAGTTGGAACAGTATCTACACATGTTCATAGACCATCGGCAGGAACAGTGGCCAGAATAGTTAGGAATGGCAGAATTTGCCTATAACAACAAGGTAAATATCTCAACTCGAGTATTGCTATTCAAAGAAAACAGTGGGAGAGACCCAAGAATGGGGTTTAAAATAAGAAAAAAGGAAAACATGAAAGAGTAAGGGAATTTACAAAAAGAATAAAAGAAATACAGGAAGAAGCATAGGCAGTACTAAAAAAGGCACAGAGGGAGATAAAAATATACAAATAGAAAGAGAAATGAAGGGGAAGGATATAAAGTAGGTGATTGAGTACTACTAAGTACCAAAGATTTGAAGTGGCAAATGGAGGAAATGTGAATGGAAAAACTAGTAGAAAGATTCATAGGACCTTATAAGGTGAAAAGGGTGGTACCATTGAATGCAGTAGAGTTGGAACTACTGGGGTCAATGAAATTTACCCAGTAGTGAACATTAGCAGAATCCAGAGATACAAAGAGCAAGTAAAGGGGCAGAAGAAAGTATCACCAGTACCAGTGATAATTGATGGAAAAAAGGAGTATGAGGTAGAAAGGTTGTTAAACAAAAGGAGAAGACAAGGGAAATAGAAATACTTAGTCAGATAGAAAGGTTATATGGCAGAGGAAGACACTTGGGAGAAGAAAGAAAATCTAAAAAATACAAAGGAGTTAATAGAAGATTATGAAGATATATATGAGGAAAACACAAGAAGAATAGGAGAAGACAATAGAGGAGAATTACCAGGAAGATACACAGCAAAATTGTTGTATGAATAGAATGATGGGAAATTTGAAAAGGAATATTTAAAAAAGTTAGAGAGAAATTGGGGACAATGGAAGCCCAAGTTCTTCCAGAGAAAGAATCTTAAAAGAAGGAGTAATGTCATAACTCCACATAAGCAAGATAAGATTTCAGAGATTGTGGACTTGTATTATTAAACAGACTAAAAGGACAGAAAAATCTATTTATAGAAATCTAATTATAAAATGAAGATCTGAGGAGATAAGATTAGATAAGGGTCATGTGATATGTCATATAACAGAATCTTCTAGAAGGATCATAGGATAGTGACTAAGTATACATAGTAGCAAATACAAAATGTGTATAAGTAGGTAGCTGAATTCAATGAGAACTCTATTGAGTTCTCTTCATTCCCTCTTAACATTGAGTGTGACTAAGTCCAGTATTCCACCTAGCTTAGTCATTACAATTATCTAGAGAGTTGGAACTCTTACCCAACAGCCATCATAGCTTAGTAGGCATGGTTGCTGACATCCAAGTTGCTCTAACACTAGGTAGATATGCTGTTTTTCCATATATATAGTGCCTATCTGTAAACCTCAATATCCAGTCATTCTATTGGCTTTTAGCCTCTCACATCTATTTTTGAGCATCCTGAGGACTTATTTGTGCATTTTTCACTATTAATAATCCCAAAGGTATTCAATAGGATTGAGGTCTGGAGACTATGCTAGCTATATAAGAACTCTGAAATCATTGTCCTAGAACTACTTGGTCAATTTTGAGATATGCTTGGGGTTATTATCTTACTGAAAGTAGACATTCTCTATCTGATGGTCATAATACTCCAAGGATTTGAGAAGCTCATCCTCCAGAATTTCTGTGTAAAGATTAGCATCCATCTTACTATCAATTTTGGTAACATATCTAATGCTGTCCTAGTTTATACAACCCTACATTATCAAGTTTTCTTTTCCAAACTTTACTATCTGCTTGATTCTCCTAGGGTCTTGCCTATTCTCCTTATTTACCCACATCTGATTCCTCCCATCTGACCCCAATCTATTGATCTTGGTCTTATCTAATTACCAGATCTTCTTCTAGTTATCCACTGTTTACTTTATATATCTTGTCACAAACTTTATTCAGACCATATCTTTATCAGCTCTCCATTGATTCCCATGGTCTTAAAGGTGTTCAAGAGCTCTCAAGAAGACCTTTCAAATAATGCCAAAAGTATCTCAATGCAATCAGTATTCACCAGGCTATCAGACAATCAGTGAATAACAACTATAGTAAGATAGAAGGTCCTCAATGTTTACATATTACACTTCTTTAATTACTCATAGATACATGTTTGTCCTTGAATAGAACAAAGGACAGCTCTAATATGATTATGTTATCTATTCCTGTACTAAAAAGACACTACCATATGTAGAACAATAGATAGTAATATGTGATAGTCTGTTCTGGAGCACAGACCATCACATTCCTGTATATAAGGACTCTCTGTCTAAGGATTAGACCTCAGACTTAACAACATCTTTTGTTACTGTCTAAGCTTTGCTTTCTAAGCCTTTTTGAAGATCTATTTCATTAAATCACAAATCAGTAAATGACCGTTTGTGATATCTTCCATGCTTTCTGGTCAAGAGAGGCTTTTTCTACTTGTCTACTACAATCATTCCAGTTGCCTTAAGTGTGTTCCTGACTGTTTGAGGTGTGATATTCTGGTTGTTGGCAATGGATAGGACTTTGGTAGCATACATTGCATTTGTGATCTTCCTAGTCCAAATCCTATGTCTGACAAAGGTAATATTAGTGGTTATGAGCTTCCTAGGGTGACCTCCTGAGAAAACCACTGCTTCAGGGCAATGTTGTTGGCATATTTTGGTAATAGAACTACTACTAACTCTAGTCTAGGCCTTGATAGAGAAGTAGGAGTGACCAGAAGCAAGGAGGGTGAGGATAGTAGAGATAAAGAGAGGCTACATGTATAAGAATTGAGTTGTGCTTAGATTTCTCTCCTAGTCCAAGTTGACAAGGAGAACTTAATAAAATTCCTATTTGATTATTGTACACTACTTATACATTTTCTACTATTTATCTTTATTTATAAAGTTCTACATATTCCTTTCTATCCAACTTTCCCATATGTCTGATCTTTGGAAACTGAAAGAAAAGAAAAAGAAAAAGAAATATTGACTTAGCTATTTTGCCAATTAGTTAGGGGAATAAAGTGGTTGGTACTTCTTATATATTGTCTAAGATATGGTCACATGATTCTGTTAATAGTTTGACAACCAATCAACAAAGTCAGGTGATAGCACATGATCTCTGATATCCAAATAGCTAGTAAAAAAACTGTTCAAATGCTATATCATTTTGTTTGGCTTACTGTTTGGCCATTTTCCCACCAAATCACATGATTCATTTTGGAGCCTAGAGTCAAGAGTCTAAACCTAATTAAATAATATTTTCAAAATTTTTACTAATTTCCTTATTAAGTTATTTGATGATCAACATAAAAGTGCTGAGCATGCAAATGGTTTTTTTGCTCACTGTATATATAACAATGGACCTGAGATTGATTTTTACTGTGGTTTGAGAGATAAAAAAATAAGTGAGTGAAATAGTTAGAACAAAAGATACTACAAATTACACAGAAAGTTGAAGAAGGGAGCATAGCAGACTGACTTCAACACAATATCAACTTTATTCAGAATTAGTAGAGGGATTGAGCTGGGCCAAAGGCCCAGATAAAAACCTTGTTTACTAATGCTTATCCAATGCTTGCTTGAACGATCACGTGGTTCAAGATACAGATCTGTACTCCTCATATATTCAGTCTGTCCTCAATGTCTGCACCCCTGCGAAGGCCAGACCTCAAAAAGAAGCTTGTTGTTGTTGGAGATGGTAGTTCATAATCCAGTCTGGTTGCCAAAGGCTGACACGACCCTAAACTCATATCACCTGACAGGTGGATGCGGGAAGACCTGTCTTCTCATCGTCTATGCGGAAAACAGATTCCCTGAGGTCAGAACACATCAATCTATATGAAGAAGAACATAAGCTGATTGAAACTACTTGATGACAGGCATATATACCTACAGTTTTTGAAAACTATGTTACTCAAGTACACTTTGATGGCAAACAGATTGAGCTTGCTCTTTGGGATACTGCGGGTCAAGAAGAATACGATAGTCTACGTCCACTCTCTTATCTAGAAAGCAACGTTATTCTTGTCGTCTTCTCAGTGGATTTTCCGACAAGTCTTGCGAATGTCCTCGACAAGGTTATTCAATCTGCTCCGTCATATTGCCCGCTCTCCTCACTCCCCCGTTGTCATTTAGTGGTATCCTGAAGTCTCCCACTTTTGCGAATCTGTCCCGCTAATACTTGTGGCAACTAAGATTGACCTACGGACGGACGAACACACTCGCCGCATGCTCGCGGCACAAGGGCAGTCGCCTGTGACAGCCGAACAAGGGCAAGCTGTTGCCAAAGAGATGGGTGCGAAATATATCGAATGCTCCGCCAAAACTGGGTTAGGCGTCAAAGATGTCTTTTCACTCGCTCTCAAAGAAAGTATGAAGGGTCGATGGGGGAGAGTAGTCAAGGAGCGGAAATGCGCGGTACTATAATAAAGTTTGGAGGGAGGAGTGGGTTTGTGTATGAGAGAATGGGCCTGGCATCGCACTCTACTGGCATCGCACTCCACTGACATCTGACGATACGTATACATCTCTTTCTCACTTCTTCGCTCTGCTTGGTTTTAAAGACCAATGTGCTCACTTCATACGGGTACATAATACTCTTCCATTACTGCGAACACTGCGTCGTACTCAAAATAATGGCGCTCCTCCCCCTCAACTGGAGTATCCTGATAGCAAGATGCTGCGTGTTTCCACCTGATCTTATTGTAGTCTATAAACATGGACATGAACCAGAAGACTCACCAAACAAGTTCTTTGACCTATCACGACAGTTATTCCTGGATAAGAGACCCAACACGCTAATAAATCCAACACGAAAACGCACCTTGCTCTCCACATCCTTGATCCCTTCAACAGGTACCCACTTGCGGCATTTTTGGCACTTACCTTGAAGTATCTGTGACCGTTCCTTCTTTGCTGCATTTGGCCAAGCTACCATCTGGAAGGAAGAGGGCGGTGCAAACGGACGCCCTGTCGCAGCTGAAATGCCTGTCGAAGAGCAAGATATCAAGAGGAAGTAAATATATGAGGACCTGTGCACCATGGGCGTACTGCATGTGATAGCTATTTGATATTAGTACAAATTCACTTTGAATCATGAAATCAAATTCTGATCACAACAGTCAGACACAAACATGCTACAGCTGAAGAGCAGCAATTACCACTTAAAGGCACTGAATTTCATCGCTAACCAATTCTTTCGATTTTCTCCTCCGCGCTCAAAAGGTTCAACACATATAGGACAGAGACCAAGTTTTCCGGGGCCCTTGCCTTTGACGAATCGGGGTGTGTAAAGATCAAAAACGCTTCGCGGAGGATTGTAGGTGCCACCAGGATCGCGTACATTCAATAGAGTATAAGGGGAACTAAACAGATATGAAAACTTTCGTTCGGATCGAAAATATCAAATGACTGACTCGAGGTGAGGGGGTTGAAAGTAAGAGCTAATAGGGTACCGACGATAGAAGAGTGTAAACCTTGATGAGATCTCGACATGAGGAGGAAATGTGCGAAAAGTGAACATTGGAGTCGGAGCAGCAGAGACCACAGATGAAGACGAAGACGAAGATTTGACAGGTTCCAGAGTAACTGTTGCTCGAGGAGGAGTTCTTAGAGAGAGTTTCAATCTTTTTGGGGAACTAGTAAGCATAGGGGGCAAATCGTCGTCGGGTCTACGTTTCTGAGTGGTCCGACGAACGACAGTGGGCAACGATATAGGAGAATCGAGAGAACATGAGAGAGGTGTTAGAGGTGTCAGCGGAGAGAGGGGTGAAGCATAGCATTGTCTATCTGGAGTTCTTGATGGATCCTTTAATTGCACAGGGGTGAGAGATTGGATTGGAGAGACTTCTTCAATACTTTCGTTATCAGATTCCTCTGGGTCGACAGAAGAGTCATCCCAAGTTGATGGTGATACTGTATATATATATACAGGTTCAATTTTGCAAGGAGACCGCAGAGGTGAGGTATGGTCATCACGAGGAGGTGATCGTGGAGGGGAAAGCTCAGGACCAAGAGAGTGAAGCCTGCGAAGGAAGATATTATCTATTCCGGCCAATTCATTGTATATTTCTAATTCTTCTTCATCGTTTTCTTCACTGTCTGCGTCATCATCTGTAGCGTCGATGGTGTAGTCATTCTCCTCGAGGTCGCTCGAGTACATCACATGATCTGGACAAGAAACAGCCTTCTGAACCGGCTGCTTGGGTGGCAAGAGGGCCTTATCACCAGGTGACGAAGCTATAGCACCTTGAGAAGATGAAGCGCGAACAATTGGAGAGACTTCCTGGAGCGGCTGAAGCCAAGCTGGAGAAAACGAGACACCAAAGTGTTTCTCAAAGGGAGTACTCTGCAGAGCATGTTCAGTATCAGCTTCCAAAAATCTAGGAGTATGAGCGAGATCCAGGCTGGCGAGGGTAAGCATATTGGGTGAAGGTGTGTCTAACAGAGTCCTGGTTGAGCCTGACGATGACTGAGTCCTACTGTATTGCTGCTTTATCGGTGCCGGCGACACGGAGAGGTAGTTCCATGGTGTCAATACACGTGCTAGACCGTCTGTAAGGAAATCCTGCTGAAGGCTTCCTGAGTGGAAGGACGACATGAGAAGACGATAAGAAATAGGGGCGTATTATAAAATGATCCCCTTATTTGGTTCTGTTGCTCAAGGCACTCACCGCCAGTCTTGCGGTGTCATTTCACAGGTCGACACACCTTGCAATGTACACCTTGTGTTCTCTTTGTATCTCGTTTCTGTTTATTGTCAGCATCAATGCCACGGCCTTAATGACACAAATTAGCGCGAATGAGAAACTTTGCTTCTATACGGAAGTAGACAAGGCAGGAGAGAAGATTGGCGTATATAACATGTCGGCCTCCAATATCATATTCACTGATTGATCCTGTAGTTCTATTTTGCTGTGCGTAATTTTACTACGCTCTACATTATGAGTTTTATATCTGTGTAGGTGCAATCCGGAGGTTCTTTCGATATCGACTACGAAGTCAGAGACCCTAGTAACAAGGTAATCCTTGACGGCCAACAGGAGCGTCAAGGAGACTTTGTTCTGACCGCCAATGTCGCCGGAGAATACGCCTTTTGCTTCGAAAATGATATGTCTACACTCACAGAGAAGCTTGTCGGTTTCGACATCATGGTCGAGAGTGAACCTCGCCGTGAAGCCCCCGCCAAGGCCGGTCAAATCTCCGAACATACGAGCGCTCTGGAGGAAAGCATATTCAGGCTTACAGGAATGTTGAACTCTATCAAACGACTCCAAAAGCAGTGAATGATTATTTTTTCCCTTTCGTGTACACGCTCGCTTAGCTATATCAGTTTTCATACATCAGAAAATCGTGGTTTTTCAATTGTCAAGTCGACGCAGAAGTCACTATTTCTTCTTTTTTTTGTTAGCCAAACTCATTTGTCATTAGCCGCCTCTTTTGGTATGCCACATTCGAGAGCTTAGCAGTAGTAGGCATGGCTGTGTAGGTTGTATCATCATCACTCCCTGCTTTTCTATTGATATGATGGCTTTAGCTTTCAGGTCTATATTCTTCAAACATTTTTCACGAAAACGGGTCGTCGTTACAAGGTGTAACTGCATCCCTTTCGTTCTATTTGTTTTTGGCTTCTTGTATTTATATCTTGATCACGGCACCCATCTCCACAACAGTGAATCCTTGCATATCAAAATTAGAGGTTGTTATTGATCATTACCGACATACGAGATGTAATCTTGTGCTACCGGTGGATTGGCTCAGGGCTGTCGAAATGATCTCTTCATCTCTGTGTTGGTCCCGATAGACGGATAGTCTATAATAAAACTAGGTCTACTCTTCCAGCTCTCTTTGCTTTCAGAAAACTAGCTCTTGAGAATGATTGGTTCATCTGGAAGTATTGATTTTAGTTCTGGTTTGTTTCATGTTGATGCCAATCCCGAAGCCGAACAAAGGTTCTGTTTTGAATATACATGTCCCAATTCTGCACCTCAAGGCTATTATTGCCTAGCAGATCCATCACAAATTCTTGAATACTCGTCCATACATTCACGAAGACTGCTAGAAAGGAACGACTTTGGTGTTTAACCAGGTATCCTATGCTGTCCGATTAGACTGACTTGTGCACTAGAAGCGATGCTAGGTGGAAATATGTCATATGGTAAGTTCTAGTCAGTTAACGTCCACTTATTCCAAACAAAATTTGTGTCCACTCTCAGAAGTCCGGGCCCGATTTCGGCTCTGATCTGTCTGATATTGATGACAATGCTGAAACTGAACAAGAGTCCAGTCCAGTTGGAGCTCCCTCCTTACCTGAAGACCTCACGCAGGCATCCAGTATCCAGCACTCCGGCCTTTTCTCAAATTTCCATCTCCCTTTCTACCTCTCCTTTCGAGTAGTCTGTGCCTCCACTACCAGCACCAAGCCTAAGACGCGACACGGATAATCTGTGATTGGAGCTCCAACGATAACGACGATTGGCACCTTCTTGATGTCATGTCCATCTCTCTTCATTCCAACATCTTCCCTCTCTTATTCCCATGGTAATACGGCCAATGTTTCAACCAGCCCGAGTACACCCACGCTAACCAAGTCAATCTTTTCATGTGCTAATCCAACCAATCGAGGATGCGCGCCTCCTTGATCCATCATACCTTTCCTCTGTTCCAATCCCTCTTCACAACTTCTCTCATGGTCTGTGTGCCGGGGGTAGTAGCAGATTTGGAGGTGCACAATATAGTCACGCGATACCTTACGTTGATCCGCAAGGGACGCTTCATGACTCTGATTACCGTCCTTTTCCCATCATTCACCAGAAACGGCCCTCTCTTAGTCCATTCGCCACACGTGAACCGTGGTGGGAAACGGATGATGGTGATGGCTTTGAATCGGATCATACTGATACTGACGAAGATACTCCTTTCATCCATTATTTCTTCAAGAGGTATCCTTTGAAACGAAGTCATGATAATTGTCCCGTGACAACGGATCATCATACCGATAAATGTGCCGGGCGAGGCAAACGAGGCAAAGGGCTTCCTCTACTGAAATTTAATACCTCATCTGCTGGGCTTAGAGCGGGGAGTTCCGCCGGATATCACACGCATGCATCAGCTATGCCTGCGCGTGCCGCTGCTTGTTATAATGCCCCTCTGATACCACAGTATGCTACCATGCTATCAAGTAGTCCTCCTGCAGTGGAAAACATATCTCATCATGGGAGAGAGAAGGAGAAGAAAATCTGGAGTAGTCTTCGTTGGAAGTCGAGTAATAGGAGTGGAATAGAGCTTGGGTAATTGAGTTATTTCTATAATTTAAATTTCCTTCAATGCTTTTCTCGTAGACCATGCACACCATGCACACCCTTCTCATAAACCATCAAAATTTGAATTAATTTTTAAAAAAAACCATCAAAATTCTCACGTGGGAATATGGACATGTATAACGAAAAACATCCAACAAAAATAACCTGCACAATATATATTTAAGTCTTGGAGGACGCGTGACTCGTTTAATTTGACTGATGCCAATTTCCTAATTTCGTCGGCGTCCTTCACCGTGATGGCGCGTGCAGAAACCAAGAAAGCAGCACACAAAAAGACAGAAAATCACGATAAAAAGACGGAGTCAACTATTCTTCCCCCTTCCTCGCTCTGGTACACAATCCTACCGCCGCTTCCTCCTGCTACAAATCTCCGAGTACCGTCTGCGGCACAAATAAACTTACTCATTGAAAAGAGTGCTTCTCTGATGGAAAAGGATACCAAAGTTTTTTTTTTCTGCTTCATCCTCTTCCTCGTCAGAGGCGACATTCTTTGCCAAGGTTATTCATGCTGGTACCCTCTCGGACAGACTCAGTGCTTTAATTCTACTTGTGCAAAGTAA